>WNFH01004457.1_pt1 | contig 10110 bp, 10 predicted proteins | sample 5400411 | NCBI WGS metagenome assembly WNFH01 (sample SAMN13153347, study PRJNA577476) | soil metagenome | isolation source: 200 cm saprolite under Douglas fir tree site 2 hole 3 | place: USA:California | collected 2015-04-18
GAAGGCGCGCAGACGGCGGCCGCAGCAAGCTAAGAGGTCATATGTTTTGGATCTCACCAGAGAGATAACGCCTGCTCAGGGATACAAAAGACTTGCGTGGCCCTCTCTTTGCCGTGGGTTCTATCGACGGAGCTTGGCCGCGCATTCGGTCGCGAGACGAATGCCCTAGCCTACTGCGAAGCTTATGCAGCGGTGGCCGAAGGTGAGACAGCTGTACCGATGCTCAGCGCCTTTGTCGCCTGAATTTCGGTTCGTGGCTCTTCTCGACTCTTATCCACTGTCCTCGACCACGCAAGTTAGCCTTCAAGACCCGAGCGGGTCTAAGTCCTTTTGTGTTCGCGGATCTAACCACCGTGGACCGACAAAAGTGTGCAAAAAGCGTACAGACCTGCCGACTCTAATCCGCAGTCATGGCATGGAGATTCCCATTCTACGATTGTCCTCAATTCCGGACACTATTTTCGGCGACCACCGACAAACCGGTCTCGGGCGTATTCTCTCTTGCTTGGAATTCGTAATCGTCCGCGCGTGAAACAACCGCTCTCGTCGCGGATGTAACTATAAACATAACGGCCGGCGTCTTTCTCCAAGGAATCGGACACAATTCGTGACACGCGAGAAAAAAGTTTTGTTCCAGTCGACATATTTCAAATTTGTCGCTCGACTCGTCAGGTTGTTGGAACAGGCCCGTCAGAATTCCGCGCGCTCCGTCAACGCCATCATGACGATGACATACTGGGAGGTCGGCCGCAGGATTGTGGAACAGGAGCAACGGGGAAAGAAACGCGCCCAGTATGGGAAATCCTTGCTGCGCCGTTTGGCGGAGGACTTGACCAAGCGATTTGGAAAAGGCTTCTCGGAACGCAACCTACTCGCAATGCGAGAGTTCCATCTAGGCTGGTCAATTCCGCAGACAGTGTCTGCGGAATTGGGCGAGCCGGGCGTCTCCATGCGCTCCCTTGGAAATCCGCAGACGCCGTCTGCGCGACCCGGAGGTCTGGCTCGGCCCTCCCCGTTTCCCCTGCCGTGGTCTCATTACGTCCGGCTCCTCTCTGTCGACAACCAGCAAGCTCGCTCGTTCTACGAAAACGAAGCGTTGCGTGGCGGCTGGTCCGTCCGCCAGCTGGACCGGCAGATCGCTACCCAATTCTTCGAGCGCACCCAGTTGTCACGCACTAAAGCCGCAATTCTCCGCAGACGGAACTCGCCGGACCCGTCCGAACGGTTCACCCCGGAACAGGAGATTAAGGACCCATTGGTTCTCGAATTCCTGGGATTGAAGGACGAATATTCCGAAAACGCTCTGGAAGAAGCGTTGATCCTTCGGCTCGAACAGTTTCTTTTGGAACTCGGCAGCGACTTCGCCTTCATTGCACGGCAGAGGCGCTTGCGCGTCGGCGACGAGTGGTACCGCATCGACCTGTTGTTCTTCCATCGCCGGCTTCGCTGCCTGGTCATCATTGATTTGAAGATCGGAAAATTCACGCACGCCGACGCCGGACAGATGAATTTGTATTTGAACTACGCGCGGGAACACTGGACTCTGCCCGATGAAAATCCGCCGCTTGGTTTGATCCTCTGTTCGGAGAAAAACGAGGCCGTTGCCCACTACGCGCTCGGAAACATGCACAACGAGGTTCTCTCCAGCCAGTACAAACTTGCCTTGCCCGACGAAAAAGAACTCGCCGAAGAAATCGCCAGGACTCGAAGGGCCTTGCAGCAGGAAACACAGCGAACCAAATAATCCCCACGCCACACGAAACAAGTACTTCGCTTTCACCCCCTGTTTGCCGCCCCTTGCCAGAAAGCTAATTCGCCTGCCCTTCCCGGCCAAACCCTGCGCCTGATCCGTCCGCTTCTTCTGTCAAGGGTCTTCGCTGCGCTCCGATGAACGCCACACTCCGGCGCCCTTGACAGCGCGGACGGACAGGCGCCTTCCCCCGCCATGAAGGGCATTTGCTTTTCATGCACCGCTCCGCGGTGCACGAAGGGCAAACCTCAAAAACATGAAGGAGCGAACAATGCAAACTGAACGAGCAGAGCTGTATTTCCGGCAGGGAAGTTCCGACAAGGTGTATCACTTGCAGTTGGAAAACGTCCAAGACCAATGGTCCGTCCAGGCGCAATGGGGGCGGCGCGGCTCCGCCTTGCAGAGCGACGTGAAAGCGAATGGCGTTCCCTACGAAGAGGCGAAGCGCGTTTACGACCGTATCCTTCGAGAGAAAACGGGCAAGGGCTACCAAATCGCTCAAGCAATCGCTAACGGCGATGCGACAATTTCCGTTGGATTGCCTGCCAGCAAGGAACAGTCCGGCCATACGCCGGAATTGCTGACGCCTATCGAGGAACCAGAAGCTCTGCGGTTGGCCGAGGATGTGTCTTGGTGGTTCCAGCAGAAATTCGATGGGCGACGACTCGCCGTGCAAAAGGCCCATGGGAAATATTCCGGCATCAACAAGCTGGGCCAAATCATTCCCATTGACTCCCGCTTGGCCGTGTCGCTTGACCTTGTGCAAGCGCAAGGTTTCCTGGCGGATGGGGAAATCACCGATTCGCATTTCTACATCTGGGACCTGCTCAGCGTGAACGACACCGACCTTCGCACCAACCCCTACGAAATCCGCTACGTGCACCTGACCCGGTTCTTTCGCGGCGTCCACAACACCGTTCGAGTTTGCGAGACGGCCATGACCCTGAAAGCCAAACGCGCCTTCGTGAAAACCATGCACGACGCGAATGCCGAGGGCTTTGTGTGCAAAAACAGATACGCGGCCTATGCAGGTGGCCGAGCGGGACAGCACTTCAAGTGTAAGTTTGTTGCCACGGCCTCCTTCATCGTTGGCCCGAAACCCGACAAGAAGGCGGACGACGGCCATCGCTCCATCGCCGTGTATCTCTTGGACGACAATCGGCCGCGCTTCATGGGCACGGTGGGAGTGCCCGACCGTTATCCACTGCCGCGCGTTGAGCAGATTTTGGAAGTGCGTTACCTCTACTGCCATCCCGGACCCGAGGGAAAACTCATCCAGGCGAAATACTTTGGCAAAGTGCGCGATGATGTTGAGCTCGCTGAATGCACAGTGAGCCAGTTGAAGGTCAAAGCTGGCGATAGCGAACCGACTGAATCCTAGTCGCAGATTGATTTTTCATCGCTCGAACACCGGCCCGGGAGCATCCCGTCAGGGATGCCTCCGGGCTTTTGTATGACACAGTGGCGCTCGCACTCATGTGGAACTCCGGAATAAGATGATTGCGAGAGGACCGTGCGGAAAATTGTTCACATCGACATGGACGCGTTTTATGCTTCCGTGGAACAACGGGACAATCCGCAACTGCGCGGTAAACCCGTCGTTGTTGCATGGCGCGGCAGCCGCTCCGTTGTGTGCGCCGCTTCCTATGAAGCGCGAAAGTTCGGCGTGCGTTCCGCCATGCCCGCTGTTCGGGCGGAACGTCTGTGCCCTAACGCAATTTTCCTGCCCCCGGACTTCCCGTGCTATCGAGCGGTCTCCCGCGAGGTGCGCGAAATCTTCAGGCGCCACACGGACCTGATTGAGCCGTTGTCGCTTGACGAAGCGTATCTCGATGTTTCGGAAAACAAGACCGGACTGCCAACGGCTACACAAGTGGCGCGCGCGATTCGCGAACAGATTCGCTCGGAATTGCACTTAACAGCCTCGGCGGGCGTAGCACCCAATAAATTCCTGGCAAAGATTGCCTCGGACTGGAAAAAACCAGATGGACTGTTCGTCATTCAGCCGGATGACGTTGATTCGTTCTTGTCGCCGCTACCAGTGGGCCGCTTGCCCGGAGTCGGCAAGGTCACGGAAGAAAAACTGAAAAGCTTTCAGGTGCAAATGGTCGCGGATTTGCGAGCGTTGGATCTATCGACACTCGAGCGCCACTTCGGTCGTTATGGCGTGCGTCTTTACGAGTTGGCGCGAGGGATCGATAACAACGAAGTCATTCCGAACCGGCCGACACAGTCCATCTCTGCGGAGGACACGTTCGAGCAGGATGTGACGTTGATGGAAATGGAATTGATGATCCGCAAACTCGCGGAACAAACATGGAGCGCTTCGCGTAACGAATTACGAACCCCTCGCACTGTGGTGCTCAAACTGAAGACAAGCGATTTCAAGATTCTCACGCGCAGCCATACACCCGGTTCCCCGCCTTCCTCTTGTGAGGAGTTGACGAGCATTGCGCTGTCACTACGTGAACGTGTGGAACTTGGCTCGCAGCAACGCTTTCGCCTCGTTGGCGTTGGTCTGAGCAACTTTCGCGATCCCGCGGATGCCACCGCTCAGCCACCCCTCTTTGACTAGGAGCGTCGGCTGGTTTGATAGATCGAGAGAAACCTGAATTGTGCCTTAGGACGCTCACTTTCCCCACAACTAGAATTGGCCGCTTTAGTCGTCATCCATAAGGTCAATAATCTGTTTCTCGTTTTTCCACCAGAGCAGCGACAATATTGATCCGTCTCTAAATTTCACAGAGTCTTCCATCACTTCATAGCACTCGGCCCTTGGATGTGTCAGCCAGCCGTCGGCCTGAACAGCCGTGGGTCCCGAATCCGCCGTGCGCTCTCGCATCAAATCCCAGGCCAGAGTGTTCCTGCTCGGAGTTTCCCTTGGAGAAAGAACACTCGGCACATCGGGGCCTGCGACGAACCATTTTCGGACTCCCTGGCTCAAGTAAATAACCATTGCCGGAAACGAACCATGCTGCACCAGGCGAATCGCAGTAGCCGCGAGACTTGTGTCGAACTTCCAAGCCAACTCTCGGACCGCGGCCAGCGTAACGGGCGACGCGTACGCATGACGACCGAAAATTGTCCGCGGCAGCAAAAGATCCGCTGCAAATTCGTTCGCTCCTCTTTCTGGATTCAGCGCGCCCCATTGAGAACGAAACAAAGCATTCGTACAGGAGAATCCGACTTGATTGCGGTCTCGCATCCAGTGACCCAGTTCGTGCGCGGCCGAGAATCGTTGCCTACCTCGCCGAGAATCCGCGTTGACCGTAATGATGGCCCGATCTGCATTGCCGACGATCCGAGCCTCGCAACCGGTCAACCGCTCGTAGACAACTGTCGCGTTGCAATACTGCGAAATCGCTTCGATGTCGATATCTGCCGGCTCGGAAATTCCAAGCTCTTTGATAATGTTATCCGCCGACATGCGGGGCGTGTTCATTTAGTCGTCGGTGTGGCAGGCATATCCAGCAGGCCGAGGATCTTTAGCTGCCGCAAAAAACTGGTTACGTCTTCGTCCGTGAGTTCTCCGAAATTTCGATGTTGTGCGGTCATTACGATCTCTTGAAACTGAGGCCGGTCCCGTAACACCCCTTCGAGCAGCTGCCTTCGACCCGAAGCGCTCTCTGGCAAATCATATTTCTGCTCGTGGATGTTTGTCACCGCCGCTTCGTACGCGGCGCGCGACTCACGGAGCTTTCTTTGCAGGTACGCGCGTCCTGCCGACCGCAGAACGCCCCGCACTTCCTCAGCCTCATCGAGCAGATTCACGCCGCGCTTCTCGGCTTCCTCGAGAATCTCCGACGGCTGCGCTTCCTCCACGGAGTCGGCGAGCCCGAACATCAAGCGCATCACTGCTTCTTCGTGTTTATCAAACTTTGGCACTACAGCAGCCCTTCCACAAAGTAACGAATACGCTGCATAGCGGCGTTGACTTTCTTCTCCGTAAGTCCCAAACCGGCAACCATTTCCGGCACGGTCATCCCGTCTTTTTTGGCCTCGATTACAAGGAGTGCATCCTCATCCGCCGCGAAGTGGTTGTCAAGCGCATCAAGAACTTCTTTGGCCGACACGATCTGTATGGGTCCACCCTGGGGTCGGCCAAACGCTCGCTCGGTCGAAGCACGTTCCCATCTTCGTCTTCCGTCGTCCGCATCCAATCAAGCTGTTCCGCTTCCGTCCCTCTACGCTCGAACGCTTCCTTCCAATGGCTCGAAATGCTACGCATTGCTCCCAGCAGATGGTTTATAAAGCGGACCCGGTTCTTTGCCCATTTTCGCCCTTCCAGACCGCCTTCGGAACCTTGCAGCGTCGACACCACAGCTTCGCTTAGCAGAGCACCGTAATCTCTCCCCATGGCTGCGCGACCCAAACCACGAATCCGGAAGCAAGCGAACTTCTTTAAACGATGAAACTCTTCCGCGGACAGTGATTCTATGGCCGCTATAACCTCGGCTGACGTCGCACACACTTCTTGAGTGCCGCGCCCCGCGGGTTTCTTCATTGCCTTTTCTTCCAACTAATACTATGCCCGGAATTTGGTCGAGTATTAGATGGGCTCCTGCAAAAATTTCTCGCCAATCAGGCAGCCCCTTCCTGTTGCAGGCGCGAAAATCCGGCATATAGGTAACAGGTACGGAATTCGACGCAAGGAGGTTATCGATGGAAACGGAATTAAAGCAAACTGCTGAAATCAAAGAGGATAAACACGGCCACCACCACGTCATCACGATCTTTGTGGAAGTGAATGGGAAGGACAAAGAAATTCACTTTGACCATTCGCCGGTGACCGGTGCGGAAATACGCTCGAAAGCGGGCGTTCCCAATTCCGATGATTTGACCAGGCTCGTACACGGCAAACCCGTGGGTGGGAATATAACTCCCACGGACCGCGTGGAAATCAAGGATGGTGAGCATTTCCTCGCCGCACCCACCGGAGTCGTAAGCTGATGGATGTCCGGGACCTCGATCGCATCGCTACTCAACTCGCATCGGTCTACGGGCAATCGACCAAAGTCGCACAGGAAGGCCAGAGGCGCCTGGTTCAGATCGAACGAGTCGAACTGTATCCGGGCTGTCAACCTCCGGATACTGCCATGTTACTCGTACTAGATCCCGCGCAGCCGAAGCCACAGGTATTCGTCACCCCTGGGCAACAGCTCGCCAACGGTCGGCCACCCAAGAACAGCTCGAATATCTTGATCGGCGGCCAAACCTGGATGCAGTTCTCCTTCAATATTCCTTGGTCGGACGGAGACAACATCATGCGATTTATCGCCGCAGCGCGGCAGAGGTTTGCCCAGAATGAGTAGGATACTCGAACTGCGAGTCCCCTTTCTTCTGGGGGAACAACTCCAGGAACACATCTATCGGCAGGGAACCCACGAGTACGTTGTGTTTGGTTTGGTCAGCCACACCACCCGTCGCGGCTCGACGCTGCTTCTCTTGAGGGATCTCGTTCCTCTTCGCGAATCGGATTACATCCCGAACGCAGAACACGGAGCTTCATGGCGCGGGTCCGCGATGTTTCCATTGATGGAAACTGCCATGGAGCGTGACCTCGGCATCGTCATCTTCCACGCGCATGACCACCTCGGACTGCCCGGCCTCTCGCGCGACGATCTGCAAAGCGCGGACAAACTCATTCCGATGTTCCGAAAGCGAGTTCCGGCCCGTCCGCACGGCACGGTGGTAGTCTCACGGACACACGCGTCTGGTCTCGTTTGGCTTCCCGGCACTCGCAAACCGCAGCCCTTAAACCAAGTGCGCTGGTTTGGCTCGTCGCTCGTCGATTTCGAGTGCTTGCCACAATCGACTTCCGTTACACGACCCGTGTCCGAGCAATATGCACGCCAAGCTCTACTTCTAGGTGCCGACGGACAAACTCTGCTCCGCAACGCGAAGGTGGCCGTGGTGGGTGCCGGCGGCGGCGGCAGCCATGTGATTCAACAACTAACGTATGCCGGTGTAGGACAAATCATTGTCATCGATCCTGACGTCTACCAAGATTCAAACCGGCACCGCCTCGTCTCCGCTGTGCAAACAGACCTTGGTCACCCCAAAGTCGACATCTTCCACCGCCTTGCGAAAAAGATAGGCCTCGGCAGCCGCGTCCGCCGGGTGCGCGCCAGGATTCCCGATCTTGAGGCGGTCGAAGCACTCCGTGATGCCGATGTCATAGTCGGTTGTGTTGATACGTTGTTTGCGCGATCTGATTTACAGGAACTCGCCAGTCGATATCTCATTCCGTATGTCGATATCGGCGCCACGATCCGTCCCGTAGCTGAAGCCACAGCAAGCGATCCTCGAGTGGTAGTCGCGGGGAATGTTTTCACTTTTGTTCCCGGAAGTTTTTGCCTCTGGTGCACTAGGTTCCTCACGAAAGAGAAACTGGAGGCGGAACAGAATGGTCCGACGCGTGGCTACTTTGAAAAGAATCGTCAGGAAGCTCAAGTCGTGAGCTTCAACGGACTCATTGCGAGTCAGGCCGTAACCGAAGTTCTTCAGCTTCTCACCGGCTTCCGTGGCGCAGGTCTACGTCAGACCGATCTCCAATTGTCCGGAACATCTACCTTTCGCGGTTACAAGAAATTTGACGGTGTTACGGGGAGTCTGAACGAATGGGGCGGCGTTCGACGCCCAGATTGCCCTCACTGTCACAGCGTCTTGGGTGCGGGCGATGTCATCTTCACCCAATTTTCTTTGGATCAAACGACTGCGGCATAGTGAATCACGCGACGAACCCGCTGACCTTCGACGAACTTCTTGAACACTAGGCCTGTCTGAAAAGCGCCTGACCGCAGTGCGTTTCAGCTTCGTAGTCTCAACTACAAACCTCTAGTGAAAATCATGTGATTGCGTTTCGGCTGCGGTAATCGATATCGGCTGGACATGGGAAGCCTTGATGGAAATGGTGTGATCCTGATTCTGTAGGACACCGTCCACACGAAGAAACTTTTCGCGGTTGATCACGACACGATATTTTTCATAAAGGCCGGGATTCACAATCACATTCGAGATTCCGGTTTCATCTTCAAGACTCAAAAAGACGAAGCCCTTGGCTGTCCCCGGGCGCTGGCGCGCGATCACGCATCCCGCCACGCGGGTGTATTGTCCGTCCGCCAATCGAGACAAATCGCACGCTCGTTTCACTTGCTGCTTAGACAAAGCCGCACGGCAGTAGGTCATCGGATGAGGACCGGTGCTCATGCCCGAGCCATGAAAATCCGCGACAAGACGCTCTTCGTCGGTCATCTGTTGCAATGGTGAAAATTCCATTTGCTCTGGAATCGCATTCAACAATGGGCCGGCTTGCCGGACGGCGCGTTCGATTTGCCAAAGCGCTGTCCTTCGATGCATCTCTTTTCCCAGCGAATTGAGCGCGCCAATTTCGCTGAGCGTCACTAGATCTTTTTTCTGTAGTTCCGGGACACGGCGGACCAGATCTTCGATTCCCTCGAACGGATGTTTCTGTCTCTCTGAGACAATCCTGTCGGCTGCGGATTGCCGCATTCCGTAGACGTAACGCAACCCGATGCGCAGACACGGAATGTTCTTACCATCTTTAACTGTGCGCTCGATCGTGCAGTTCCACTCCGAGTGGAGCGCGTTGATTGGTTTCACACGCAAACCGTGCAACTACGCATCGTGCACCAGCACGGCCGGACTGTAAAAGCCCATTGGCTGATTGTTGAGCAGCGCCGCGGTGAATGCAGCGAGATAATAAAATTTCAAATACGCGCTGGCATAGGCGATCAGCGCGAAACTTGCCGCGTGGGATTCAGGAAACCCATAGCGTGCGAACGATGTAATTTGCGTGATGATCTCGTCCTGTGTTTTCGGACCGAAGCCGTTCTGGGTCATACCGCTCCGCAGCTTCGCTTCAATTTTGTGCATGCGTTCTTCCGAACGTTTGAAGCCCATAGCTCTGCGCAGGTCTTCCGCTTCGCCGCCTGTGAAATTCGCCGCAATCATCGCCATGCGGAGCAGTTGTTCCTGAAACAGCGGCACACCCAGAGTTCGTTTCAGTACGGGTTCGAGCGAAGGATGAGCGTAAGCAACTGATTCCTTCCCTTGACGCCGCCGCATGTAGGGATGCATCATTTTTCCGACAATGGGGCCGGGCCGAATGATGGCCACTTGCACGACGAGATCGTAGAACTTGACCGGAGCATTGCGCGGCAGCGAAGCCATCTGCGCCCGGCTTTCGACCTGAAACATCCCAACTGTGTCCGCGTTCCGCAACGTCTCATAGACGGGAGGATCGTCGGGAGGAAGCTGCGCCAAATCGATTGGCACGTCGTAGTGTTTCGGAATGAGTTCCAGGCAATCTTCGAGCACGGCCATCATCCCGAGGCCCA
>WNFH01004460.1_pt1 | contig 10102 bp, 10 predicted proteins | sample 5400411 | NCBI WGS metagenome assembly WNFH01 (sample SAMN13153347, study PRJNA577476) | soil metagenome | isolation source: 200 cm saprolite under Douglas fir tree site 2 hole 3 | place: USA:California | collected 2015-04-18
TGTCATGGATGCTCGCGCCTTCGACCATCACTGACGTTCCGTCGTTGACAACCCCGAAGTAGCGCGCCCCGAAGATCTGGGCGCCTGCCGTCACGCTCCCGGGGCTCGCGAAGTAGACCCCGATGTCGCAACCCGATGCGTCGAGAGTCCCGCTGACGGTCCCTCCGATCTGCGCGGCGGTCAGGAAGTGGTTGTCCCGAGTGAAGGTGGTCGGTAGACATGTGGCGGCGCCGGCCGTCACCGTCGCTAACGGAAGGGTGCTGGGAACCGCCACCAGCAAAGCGGTAATGATTCGCGCAACCTGGTAGCCGATCGTTCGCTCCATTCCTCCTCCTTCTTCAGCATGGCGAGTGGCCGAAATTAACGTACCCACGATTTTGTAACGAAACACGGCCGAGTGACACGGAGTGCTGGTGGGTGTGCTGCTGTTTTCGAGCCGAAAGCCATGGCCGGACGGCCGCTCCTCCTATCCTGGCCAACGGGTGGTGCGAGAGCCTTTCGATCCGGACCTAGAAGCGCTCAGGTCTGGCGATGAAGCCGCGTTCGAGGCGCTGATCGGCCGCTACCACGGGGCGATGCTGCGGCTGGCGCTGTCCTACTTGCGCGATCGAGGTGCGGCCGAGGACGCCGTCCAGGAGACCTGGCTGACCTGCCTCAGGACGCTCGATCGATTCGAGGGACGTTCATCGCTGAAGACATGGATCTTCGGAATACTCCTCAACGTCTGTCGCGCCCGCCGCCGCAAGGACTCGCGAATTCAGCCGTTTACCTCGCTCTTCCGCCGCGTGGCGGGGGAGGGCCGAGGGCCGACGGTCGACCCCCACCGCTTCGACGGACACGGAGAGTGGCTGGCCCGTCCGGACAACTGGAGCAATGTGCCCGAATCGAGAATGCTCAGCCGCGAGACTATCGGCCAGGTGAAGGCGGCGATCGAAGGCCTGCCGGCTCGGCAGCGCGAGGTCGTGATCTTGAGAGACGTCGCCGGCTTCGACGCAGACGAGGTATGCACGCTGCTTTCGATCTCGCCGGCGAACCAGAGGGTGCGACTCCACCGCGGCCGGGCGTCGGTGCGCAAGGCACTCGAGGAGTACCTGGGATGAGGTGCCGTGAGGTCGTTGAGCTGATGACCGCCTACCTGGATGGCGCTCTGTCGGCCGCCGACCGCGCGAAGTTCGAGAAGCACATCAGCGGCTGCGACGGTTGCCGCGCTTATCTCGCTCAGCTCCGGACTGCGCGCATGTTGATGGGCAGGGTCGCTGACGAGCCGATGGCCGAGCCGTTGAAGGCAGAGCTCATGAACGCATTCAGGAACTGGAAGGCGAGCTGACCTAACGCGGGCGCCTAGCAAACTCGGCTCGCCCCACCCGGCGCTGTGCGCCGACCTCCCCACGCGGTGGGGAGGTGAAAGCTATCTTTTCGCTGATGCGGCTCCGTATTGCAGGCGTGGTGCTACTCCTGATCGCCGCCATCCTGACCTTCAACTTCTTCCGTCCGATTCCGGCCGTGTCGGTCACGGCGGCGGTGCCAAGCCAGTCGACGACGGCCGGGACTGTGCCGGCGCTTCCGTGGCCCGGAGCGGGCTCGGCGGCGGTCGCCGTCTCCGGGCTAGGCATGGTTGCCCACTCCGGAAACGAGACGCCGATGCCCGCGGCCAGCGTCGCCAAAGTCATGACGGCGCTCGTGATCCTCGAAGACAAGCCGCTGAAGAAGAACGAGCAGGGGCCGTCGATCCTGATCACAGACCAGGACGTGCGCGTCTACCAGGCCGACAAGGCCGACCAGCAGTCAGTGGTGGAGGTCACCTCGGGGGAGCAGCTGTCCGAGTTCCAGGCGCTCGAAGGCTTGTTGATACCGTCCGCCAACAACTTCGCTTTCACACTCGCGAATTGGGACGCCGGCTCGGTCGACAAGTTCGTCGCCAACATGAACAAACGGGCGAAAGACCTCGGCCTGAGCCACACCAAGTTCGCCGATTCTGCCGGCGCCTCGGCCCTGACCGTAAGCACGCCGAGCGACCTCGTTGCGCTCGGCATGACGGCAATGAACCAGGATGTATTCGCGCAGATCGTCGCGACGGCCTCGACCAAGCTGCCGGTCGCAGGCACGGTCTACAACGTCGACTATGCGCTCGGCCAAAGCGGAATCATCGGCATCAAGACCGGTTCCGGCTTCCAGGGCGCCAACTTCCTGTTCGCCGCATCCACAACCGTGGGCAGCTTCACCAAGATCGTCTTCGGTTGCGTTATGGGCCTGCCCACGCTGGACGATGCGTTCGCGGCCGCGAAGGCGCTCATCGCGGCGGTGCAGCCGAACCTGGTCGTCAAGCGCATTCTCTCCAAGTACCAGGCCGTGGGCAGCTACGAGCTTCCGTGGGGCGGCCGCTCTGATCTTCTCTCCAGCGCGAACGTCGACCTCATCGAGTGGCCGGGCATGATCTTGAGGCAGAGCGTGCGCGCGCCTGCGCTCACGATCACACAGCCGATACCACCCGGTACGACCGAGGGGGCCTTACACATCGTGCTGGGCGACTACAACTTCGACGTCAGCCTCACGACTGCTGACGCCCTGTATCCGCCGGGTAGGTTCTGGAGACTCACCCGAATCTAGCGGTTCTTGTTACGCGGCCTCTGCTCGCGGCGTTTGCACGACAGGAGGATCTGCAAACATGCCATCAACCTTTCGCACGGTCGCATTTTCTGCCGCTGTGGGCACTCTGTGTGCACTCGTCGCGACCCTGGCGGTGCTAGCGATCAGCCGGCCTACGATACTGCTGGCCGCACCATCGGCCTCGTCGACCACGTCGACGTTCGACCCGGGTGTGATCACCAGCGGTGACGCGATCGTTTCCAAGAAGCCAGACCTGGCGCTGATTTCGGTTGGCGTGGAATCGAGGGAAAGCACAGCTGCTGCCGCGCAGCAGGACGTCGCCGCCAAAGCGGGCAAGCTGATCGCGCGGGTAAAGGCCCTCGGCATCGCGGACAAGGACATCAACACGGTTGGATATTTCGTCGGGCCGAACTACGTCTCGTCTGGCACGATCGACGGCTATCGCGCGTCCGAACAGCTTCTCCTCAAGTGGCACAGCGTCGATACGGTCGGCAAGACGCTGGACGCGCTGGTGCAGGAGGGTGGGGGCACGCAGATCAGCGTGGGCTTTACGCTGGCCGACGCCAAGGCGGCGCAGGCGGAAGCGCGGAGCCTCGCGATCGGAGACGCTCGCTCTCGGGCTCAGGCGATGGCAGGCGCGGCAGGGGTGAAGCTCGGCAAGGTGCTTCGCGTGAGCGACCTGAGCGTCACCGGCTACCGATCTGCGAATTACGACCTCGGCGGTGCGGCTGCGCCGGCCTCAACCCAGGTCCCGGTGGGACAGCTGGATGTGCAGGTGTCGGTGGAGGTGGACTTCGCGATCGACGGCTAAGCCCTGTACGGCTTAGGCGTGAAGTGACTTATCTTCGCGGCCATGATCAAGGTGTATCCGGATCGCCCTGTGGCCGCGTTGCTTCGCGTGCTGGCCGATGTAGTCACGACGAGCTGGACGGTTGCCTGGGCGGTCCTGGGGTGGCTGATCTACAAGACGGTGCTCGGCCTGGAGGTGATCGCCGACGGGCTGGTGAGCACCGGGACCACGTTCAACGGATGGATCACGCAGTTTCGAAACGCCATCCCAGGGGGCATTCCCGGGGTAACGCAGTTCTTGATCAACATCGCCGATGCGCTGCGGCGTTATTCGGGGGACCCCTTGGTGTCGGCGGGCCACCAGGTGCATGACGCGATCATCCAGGTCGCGATCGTGCTGGCGTTGCTTGTTGCGTTGCCGCCGATCCTTCTTGTTTTGCTGCCTTACGGCGCGTGGAGGTGGCGGGACATGCGAGAGACCGGAGCCGCTTTGGCGTTCGTGCGGATAGCTTCGATCACGGGTCGGGCGGAGCAGGCGCGCGCGGTCCTGGCGTATCGGGCGGTGTCGACGCTCAGTTTCCGGCAGCTGATGTCGGCCAGCGCTGATCCGGTGGGCGACATCGCGGAGCGGCGCTATGAGCGCCTGGCGGATGCGATGTTGAAGCGGGCGGGTCTCGACCCGAGCAGGTTGGCGCCGCCCGAGCTGCCGGAGCTGCCGGCGCATCGGGAGCCTCGGGAGCATCGCCGCCGGTAGCGTTTCCCGGGCCGGCGGTCCACGTATCGTTGTCGCGTGTGCCGAAGCATCAAGACCCTGCGCCAGGCTGACGTTGTCGCGACCGAGGACGAGATCCGCGCCGCCGCGAGGCAGTTCGTGCGAAAAGTGAGCGGTTTCCGCGAGCCCTCGGGGAAACACCACGAGGCGTTCGAGGGGGCGGTGGACGAGATCGCGCTTGCCTCCCAGCGGCTGCTCGTGTCGATCGCCGAGAACCTCCCCGCCCGCCGGTCGGCTTAACAACCTGGGTTGGCGGCCGGGCCTCCCACTATTAAGGTCGAGGCCGTCAGGTGCGTTGGGCTGGGGGAGGAGCCCAAAACAAGAGGGAGGGCCCGCCAAAGGTATGCCTGATCACAGCTGGCAGCCCCGGCAGAAATTCAAAGGCTCCCGGTTCGACCCCAGCTGACTGATCCGGTGCCCGCATCGCGGGCAGGTCTGTCCACCCTTCATGTGCACCGCCATGAATGACCGATCCTGCTTCGACTCGTCGTAGTTGGGGTTGGCCAGGATCGCCTCGACGGCGCGCGACAGCACCACCGGGATGGCCGCGAACAGCGCCTCCTCCTCCGCCGCCTTGAGCGAGGCACGCCTCCGCAAAGGGAGCAGCCGGGCCTCGAACAGGATCTCGTCCGAGTACGCATTGCCGATCCCGGCCAGAAACTCCTGGTTGCGCAGGAGATCCTTGAGCTCGTCGCGAAAACGCCGCAGCCGTTTGCGAAAGACGTCGATGCCCATCGACGGCACCGAGTCGGCCTCCGGCCCAAGGTCCGCCCAACCCGGAACCTCACGCTCCAGGTCGCCCACCCAGTAGATCCGCCCCATGTCGCGAAAATCGAGGTACCGCAGCTCCTGCCGGCCCTCAATACGGATCGTGAACACCTCGGTCGCCGGCGCCGCGGTGCTGCCGTCCGCCATCTGGAACCGGCCGCCCAGCATCGGGTTGATCGCCAGCCAGCGCGGCGTCCCGCCGCCGCCGAGCTCCGTGGCAAAAACCAGATGCTTGCCGCGCCGGGTAAGTGACACGATGCGCCGAGCGGGGAGTTCATCGGCGAAGTTATCGACCGGGTAGCGGAGCATGTGCGCCTTCTTGGGGTTGACGGAGGCAGCCGTTATCAGCTTGCCCTCGAGTCGAGGACCAAGGCGTATCCGCACCGCTTCCAGCTCGGGCAGCTCGGGCATGAAGCCAAGATACGGAAGCCGGTTTGGAGAGCGAAAGCGGCGGGTAGCAAAAAAGCATGAGGTTGGAAAAGTTCACGGAAAAGGCCCAGGAGGCTCTGCAGGAGGCTGCGGCCCTCGGGCGCAGTCTCGGCCAGCAGGCGATCGAGCCTGAGCACCTGATCCTTGCGCTCATCCGCCAGGAGGGCGGCGTCGGCCGCACGCTGCTGGAGCGAGCGGGCGTCTCCGTTCAGGCTCTGGAGCCCGCGCTCGTTTCTATCGTCGAGCGGCTGCCCAGGGTGAGCGGCGGCGGCCAGCCCTACCTTTCGACTGAGCTTCAAAAGGCGCTCGACCAAGCCGAGCAGGAAGCCGAGAAGCTCAAGGACGAGTACATCTCGACTGAGCATCTCTTGCTCGCCCTCGCCGGCACCAAGACATTGAAGGACGCGGGTGCTGGTCATGACGCCCTGCTGCGCGCGCTTCGCCAGATTCGCGGCAGCCAGCGTGTCACCGACCAGAACCCCGAGTCCAAGTACCAGGCCCTCGAGAAGTACGGCCGTGACCTGACCAAGCTCGCCGCTGACGGCAAGCTCGACCCGGTCATCGGTCGAGACGAGGAGATCCGGCGGGTCATCCAGGTGCTGTCGCGCCGCACCAAGAACAACCCCGTCCTGATCGGCGAACCGGGCGTCGGCAAGACCGCGATCGCAGAGGGCCTCGCCCAGCGCATCGCCGCCGGCGATGTTCCGGAAGGCCTGAAAGGCAAGCGCGTGATCGCCCTCGATCTGGGCGCGCTCGTGGCAGGCACCAAATACCGAGGAGAGTTCGAGGACCGACTGAAGGCAGTGCTCAAGGAGATCGAGTCTTCCAACGGCCAGATCGTCCTGTTCATCGACGAGCTGCACACCCTCGTCGGCGCTGGCGCCGCGGAAGGTGCGATCGACGCCGCCAACCTCTTGAAACCGATGCTCGCCCGCGGCGAACTCCGCGCGATCGGCGCCACCACCCTCGACGAGTACCGCAAGTACATCGAAAAAGATGCCGCCCTCGAGCGCCGGTTCCAGCCGATCATGGTTAGCGAGCCAACGGTCGAGGACACGATCAGCATCCTTCGCGGTCTGCGCGAACGCTACGAGATCCACCACGGCGTCCGCATCAAGGACTCCGCGATCGTCGCGGCGGCGGTGCTCAGCAACCGCTACATCGCCGACCGTTTCTTGCCCGACAAGGCGATCGACCTCATCGACGAGGCCGCCGCCCGCCTGCGCACGGAGATCGACTCATTGCCTGCCGAGCTCGACGAGATCGAGCGCCAGATCCGCCAGCTCGAGATCGAGCGCCAAGCGCTCAAGAAGGAGACCGACAAGGTATCCAAGGAGCGCCTCACCACGCTCGAGAAGCAGCTTGCGGAACTGTCGGAGAAGCGGACATCGCTGCGCTCGCGCTGGGAGCAGGAGAAAGAGGTCATCGGTAAGATCCGCAGCCTCAAGGCGCAGCTCGAGGAGGTGCGTGCCGAGGCCGACCGGGCCGAGCGCAGCGCTGATTTCGCCAAGGCGGCCGAGCTCCGATATGGGAAGGCGGTCGAGGTCGAAAAGCAGATCCAGGCCGCGCAGGCGCGGCTGACCGAGCTCCAGGGCGGCCACGCGCTGCTCAAGGAAGAGGTCGATGAAGAAGACATCGCCGAGATCGTCGGCCGGTGGACTGGAATCCCCGTTTCGCGGCTCATGGAAGGCGAGATTGCCAAGCTCATAAAGATGGAGGAGCGCCTGCATGAACGGGTGATCGGGCAGGACGAAGCCGTCAGCGCGGTCGCAAACGCCGTTCGGCGAAATCGGTCCGGGCTGTCAGACCCGAACCGCCCTGTGGGGTCATTCATCTTCCTCGGCCCGACCGGCGTCGGCAAGACCGAGCTGGCACGTGCGCTGGCGGAGTTCCTTTTCGACAACGAGCAGGCCCTGATCCGCCTTGACATGTCCGAGTACCAGGAAAAGCACACGGTGGCGCGTCTGATCGGCGCACCACCCGGTTACGTCGGTTACGACGAAGGTGGCCAGCTCACAGAAGCGGTCCGGCGCCGGCACTACTCAGTCGTGCTGTTCGACGAGATCGAGAAGGCGCACCCGGACGTCTTCAACATCCTGCTGCAGATTCTCGACGACGGCCGTCTGACCGACGGTCAGGGTCGGACCGTGGACTTCCGCAGCACCGTGATCATCATGACCTCGAATCTGGGCAGCCAGATCATCCAGGAGATGGCAGGGCGGCCATTTGAAGAAGTGCGCGAGTCGGTCCTGGCCGTGCTGCGCGATCACTTCCGACCGGAGTTTTTGAACTGCGTCGATGAGGTCATCGTCTTCCGCCCCCTCACTGCAGAACAGCTGACCGCGATCGTCGACATCCAGCTGCGGCGCCTCGAGAAGCGACTCGCTGAGCGACACATCCAGCTTGTGGTCACCGACGCCGCCCGCAAGCGGCTCGCCCAGCGCGGGTGGGATCCGGTCTACGGCGCTCGCCCGCTGAAGCGCGCGATCCAGCGGTCGGTGCAGGACCCGCTCGCGATGATGCTGCTGGAGGGCAAGTTCTCCGATGGCAGCGCCGTGGAGGTCGACGCCCGCAACGGCGAGCTGACCTTCAGCAAGGCGAAGGTCGCGGCCACAGTCGCCTAAGCGGCTACGAGCAGGTCGAGCCGTCGGCAGGCAGTTTCAGGCTGATCAAGTAGGCGTCTTCGGCCTGCTTCGCGCAGGTGCTGGCGAAATAAGAAACGTGCCCATTTCCGTTGCGGGTGAGAAGCACTGAACCCGCCAGCTGCTGGTGCACCGACTGCGCCCACGCGTACGGGGTGGCGGGGTCGCCGGTACCTCCGACGAGCAGGATTGGCGGTGCGCCGTCAGCCGTGAGCGGGCCGGCCTGCCCCGTCGGTTTGACTGGCCAGTACGCGCACGCGAGGTTCGAATACTGCGTCGCCGGCCCGAACAGCGGAGACGCTTTCGCGAACGCCGGACCGAGAGCGTCGTACGCCGCAACATCGCTTGGCACTGGGCGGTCCAGACAGTTGACCGCGTAGTTGGCGTCGCCTTCGTTGTTGTAAGTGCCGTCGGCGTTGCGTCCGAGGTAGAGGTCGGCCAGGCTGAGCAGGACCGAGCCGTTGCCGTCGTCGGCGAGCGTGAGCGCGCGGTCGAGATAAGTCCACGAGCTCTGGTCGTACAGCGGCGTGAGCACTCCGATGACCGCGAGACCGCGGGTCAGCGATCGGTTGCCCACCGCGAGCGGCGCGGTGTCGAGACGCTGCATGAGGGCATTGAGCTTCGTGCTCGGATCGCCGGACTTCGCAAATGAGCACGATGACCGCGACTTGCAGTCAGCAAGGAACGCCTCGAGGTTCTGCTCGAAGCCGACCACCTGCGCCAGTAGGAGGTCGTTGGCCGATAGGTTCGGATCGACGACGCCATCGAGCGCGAGCGCGCGCACGTGAGTGGGGAAGAGGTGCGCGTAGGTCTGGCCGAGGAAGGTTCCATACGAGAAGCCGAGGTAAGTGAGTTTTTCGTCGCCGAGCGCCGCGCGGATCTCATCCATATCGCGGGCCGCGTTCGGGGTGTCGACGAACGGCAGCAGTTTGGCGCTGCGCTGCTGGCAGCCCGCGGCGAAGTCCTTGTCGGCCAGGATCGCGACCTGTTTTTCAGTCGGGTCGTCGAGAACTGGGTCGAGTGCGTTGAACACATCCTCGCCAGGGCCATCGAGGCAGCGCACCGGCGCGCTCGCGCCGATCCCGCGTGGGTCGAAGCCGATGAGGTCGAATCTCGCATTGAGCCCGGTCAGAGCTGACGCGTTGCCGCGAAGGAAGTCGATGCCGGATGCACCGGGTCCGCCGGGATTTGTGAGCAGCGAACCGATGCGGGTGCCCGGGTTCGTCGCCGGCTTCTTGATCAAGGCAATGCCGATGTCGCCGCTCGTGGGATGGCTGTAATCGAGCGGCACCTGCACCGTTCCGCACTGGAAGCCGCTGCCGCAGCTCGACCACACGATGCTGCTCGGGCTGGGCAGCGGGCTCCGACTTGGACTCGCCTTGGCCTGCGGACCGCCACGCGTGCACGCAGTAATCAGGAGGATGGCCGCGATCGCGACCGCCGTGATACGCGGACCCACGAAACCGAGTCTAGCTATCTCGCATTTGCGGTCGCCCGCGCCTACGACCACAGAGTGCGGCGGGGCGATGCGTACACTCGCACACGTGGATCGCAAAGAGGCGGAGAACATCGTTCGTCGAGACCTGCCGGGAGTCATCAAGGAGATCCTCAAGAAGCTCCCGTTCAAACCACCGAAAGAGCTCGCCAAACAGATTTATGACACCGCGTTCGAGCCCATGGTCGCTGACGTGCTTGACGGCACGATCGCGCTATCTCCCGACGGACGTCTGACCTCGCAAATGGTGGAGTCATCAGGCAACCTGGCGATCAAGTTGTCTGACGCGGCCGGCAACGTGACGACTCCGTAGAAACGGGCTTGTGGACGACCCCTTGCGACATCACGATGGCGGGGAGGGCAGGATTCGAACCTGTGAGGGAGCTTTACACCCCCTACCCGCTTAGCAGGCGGGTGCTTTCGGCCACTCAGCCACCTCCCCGGAGAGTCCGGGCCGTCGCTCGATTCTATCCGCCGCGGGGCCCTTTCATACTTAGCACCGAATGGAGGCACCAGGCGGTCCAGGCGCGCCCCCGATGTGGGGACCGGGGCGCAAGATGGCATTCGGAGCGGCGCCTGGTCCGAGGAGCAAGCTCTGGT
>WNFH01016613.1_pt1 | contig 10098 bp, 9 predicted proteins | sample 5400411 | NCBI WGS metagenome assembly WNFH01 (sample SAMN13153347, study PRJNA577476) | soil metagenome | isolation source: 200 cm saprolite under Douglas fir tree site 2 hole 3 | place: USA:California | collected 2015-04-18
GCCATCACCCCAGATGGGCGGCTGTTCATGCAGAGGCAAGATCACGCCTATACAGCAGAGGACGTGGTGCGCTTCTTGCGCCTCCTGTTACGCAGAATCTCTGGCAAGCTGCTGGTGATTTGGGATGGCGCGCCGATCCATCGGGCGAACGTGATCAAAGCCTTTTTGAAGCGCGGGGCGGCCAAACGGCTCCATTTGGAGCGCTTGCCTGGCTATGCGCCCGAACTCAACCCGCAAGAAGGAGTCTGGAATCTGCTCAAACGTCGCGAACTCAAGAATCTCTGCTGCCGAGATGTGCCCCAGGTGGCCCAGGAGCTTCGACGGGCCAAAGAACGTCTGCGACATCGGCGTGCCGTGCTGCGACAGTGTTTCGCTCATGCCGGATGCCCTGTTTAGCTACTTACACAGAGATCAGTAATACCAAGGCTGCCAATACACAAATCAGCAGGATTGCTACTCCTACAGTTTTCCATTGTACTAACTTCCTAATTGGCGCTAACCTTTCAGAACGGGGCGATTGTTTGGCTTCCATGTGTGCTCCTTTCTTGACCCTAGCCATACACCGATCTCGGGACCTATAGCTCGATGCCTGGAGGTTGCTTATCCTTCGCTATGAATACATATATAACTATCTGCTATAACAGTTATAGCAGATAGTTATAGCCTTGGTCAAGACTGTACGTCTGAGATCCACTCATAAAGCAGGGTTGCAAGGGGCGGCAGCCCATAGGCGCGAACTTAAGAAATTAGGAAAAAAGGAGGGGAAAGGAAAAGACATCGGCCCACTCTGGTAGAGTACAGAAAAACACATCAAGATTTGTACTCATCAAGGAGCGAACCAATGTCACAGTCCTCTCATGATACGCAAGCCTGTCCAACGATGCAACTACCAGCGCGGGTGCTGGACCTGTGGGAAGCAGAAATTGTGCCTCAGTTACCGGCTGGGCTGGAGGAGCAGGCACGGACCCTCAAAGCCTATCAACGGCAGCGAGAGATCAAGCGGTAAAGTCGACCTGTTACGAGCCTTGTTGGCCTGGGTGCTGGGAGGGTGTTCCTTTCGCCAACTGGGCTGTTGGGCCGTGCTGCTGGGAGTAGCAGATATCTCGGAAGCAGCCTGGCGCAAACGGGTGCGGCGATGCGGGGATTGGTTGCAGTGGCTCTTAATGGAACGGCTGAGCCCCAGGCGAGAACCCAGCCAGCAGGAAGCAAGAAGCTCCCAGCCACGGGTGATCCTGGTGGACGGTACGAGCCTGGGGCAAACCGGAGGCACCGGAGATGATTGGCGGGTGCAGTTGGCCTATGATTTGGTGGAGGGACGCCTGGTGGACGTCCAGATTGGCGACCAACGCTTTGCCGAAACGCTGGTCGGGCTGCCAGCAGGATTGGGTGATCTGTTCGTGGGAGATCGTGGCTATGGAAAACGAGGCAATGTCCTTGCGCTCGATGAGATGCAGGCAGCGGCGAGGCTTTGCTTCTCACCCAATCACTGCCGACTGGAACAGGCCGATGGCAGTCTCTTGGACGTCAGTCGCTGGCTCGACAGCTTGGATGAAGCGCTCCAGATTGGTGAGCAAGACGGCTATTGTGTCCAGGGAACCAAGCGAGTCAAGGTGCGGGTGCTCGCGCTGCGTCTGCCTGCAGAAGAAGCAGAGAAAGCGCGTGAACGGGTCCGCGCTCGTGCCAAACGCAAAAAGCAGGTGGTGCGTCCCGAAACGTTAGAACTGGCGGGATGGGTCTTGCTGCTGAGCAAGCTGTCGGCTCACGACTTTTCGGGCGTCGAACTCTTCTGGCTGTATCGGCATCGCTGGCAGATCGAGCTGCTCATCAAACAGATGAAACAGTTTTTGCTGCTGGTGCGGTTGCGCAGCCATCACCCGGAGACGGTGCGGGCGGCCCTGCTGAGCGCAAGGCTTTCCTGGGTGTTGCAAGAAGAAGAGGGGCAAGCGCTCTTGCGGAGCCTGCTCCCTCCCTCAGAGCCGGGCCAGCAGGGGCTAGTGCAGGCGTACCTTCCTCTGGTGGAGCAATGGGAAACCGAAGAGCAAGAGGAGCGGGAAGCTGCCCTCGGTCCACAGCGTTCGATCAGTCTGTGGGGGCTTCTGGCTTGTTGTACGAGTCGGCTTCGAGCGGTCGTGCTCGGGCAGTGGAGTCGGGCACGGGTACAGTTCTGTCTTTCTCGCCTGCGACGCTTTTTCTGTCCCAGTCCCAGGAGACGGCTGCACCGGCGCCTGTGGTTTCAGGCGTGGGTCCAGCACCGGCTCCTGGGAACGCATCTGCAAGGAGGTTTTCTGTGACCAGATGCTTAAGTTCGCGCCTATGGGCTGCCGCCCCTTGCCGGAGCGCGAGGTGTCCTCGCTCACTCTCCCTCTCAGCGGGCCTGCGGCCCATAGGTATTAAGTTAAGCACCAGTCTAAGCCATCCAAGAGTAATTGAGGATGGCTAGGATGTTTCAAACGGCGATGCAGGCGACAAGCTTGCATCGCACGTACAAGGCGGGAAGTGACCCGCTGCCAATTACTCTCTCCTGCTAAGGCGGAAAGGAGTTCTGGAGCAAGTTGTCTGACCACTTTGGCAGCTTTGACCAGGCGAGGGTAGGGCTCATGCCAGGTTCCTAGCACCAAGAGCCAGTGTTGAATGAGCATGGCCATCACTTTGGCGTAGATTCACAGAGGATGCGCCATGGGGTCCGACCCCGCCATTCATCGATCTTGCCTCCTTGCTTCCATAAACGAAACAAGCGTTCAATCTGCCACCGCGCTCGCTGTAAGACAATCACCTCACAGATCGTGAGCATGTGGGCAGGCACATTGGTCATCAAAATGGTCCATTTCGCTCGACTCAACACTTTTGGAGTGGCCACTTTTCCCCTACGTTTGGCCCGCCTTTCGAATCCGTTCTTGGCGCCCTGCGATCACTTCTTCTGGCACACGCACCAAAATCAAACGGGCAGGTAACTGCGCTTGTGTGCCCACCAGCACCTCTCCCTGCCACGTGCCATTACTCACTTTGGGGCCAATCTGCTCCAGATCGAGTTCCTGCCCACTTTGCGGCTCGAAGAAACACGAAGTTTCGCGGGGACGCGTCAGAAAAAAGCCCTGCTGTTCTTTGAGCCAGGCTAAACTACAGTAGCCCTCATCGGTGATGTTGAGCACCCCAGCGGGGATGCCGAGCTCTCGTAGCGGACTGCGTTGATCGGCCTGCCGACTGGCCGAGAGGACGGGTCCTTGCAACCCACCCTGTTTGAGATCCCACCGCACATGCAGTTTGAGTCCGGCTTGGCTTTGCCCTTGTCCGCCTCCACAGCCTTTCCAGAGCTCTTTGAGCTGATCGGGCAATGTGATGGTCGAACTCTCCTCGACGATCACCGCCTCAAAGCGCCCTAACAGCGAAGCCGGAGCGGGCTGCTCGGCTTGAACCCGCTCTTGGATCAATTCCTGCATCACCCGTTGGAGGAACTCGGCTGCTTGCTGGTTAAAGCGTTGGCACAGCCCTGGCGCACTGATGTCCACCTCTCGACGCTGCAAGAGGTGCACCAATTCTTCGGTGGTGGCATCGGCTTGGTGAAGGTATCCAAAGATCAACCCTTGCACAAAGTCGGACCCATCCAGATTCCGTTTCCGACGCACAAAGTGCGTTTCTCGCGCCAGTTCATCAGCGCGTGGACGGGAAGCACACGTTGTAATAGGTCTTTGATCTGTGTTACTGTAGACACCTGGAGACTCCTTTGAGGGGATGAGTTCTTGTGAAGATTTTTTCTATCCTCTCACACGGAGTCTTTTTTGCCTACCTTTCTTAACTTAATACCTATGGGAACCACGCCCGCCAGAAGAATTTATGAATGTATACCACGCTCATAACCTTGACGGGTATATCCCGGTGATATATAACAGTAAAAGCAGAGAGAGTTAATAATAGAACACACATTTCTAAGGTCGTACAACCGCTAGTTAAGGCAAAAATGTAAAAAAACCTGCCCGCAAGAAATTCATAAAAGGAGGCCTATATGGATGAGTCATTGGCTGAGCAAAGTAGCAGCGCTTTAGAGACTACCCCTCCTGGCAGCTTCTGGCGTACCTTCCGCCTTTTCCCATCCTCGTTTGATGAATCTGGCTTTAAGTATTGGTATATCTACATCTATGGCCTGTTAGCCCTGGCATTAATCCCCCTGCTAGCCTACTATTTTCATATTATTGTGCCCTCTTCAGAGTATAAATTATATACAGATAACATCCTGTTATACATCCTGCTGCCAATCACACTTTCGCTGGTAGTGTTATCGTACAATCACTGGCGCAGAGCCATCCGTGGCGTATTTGAAGATTTTGAGACCGGGAGACACCTCTCCTCCAGGAGGGGAGAGAGTCATTTCAGTGAAGAATATACATCATTCTTGAACGCATACCAGGACAAACTCTTAAGCAGCTACAGGTACATCGTCATCGGCATAGCAGTAATCACCAGCGTAGCGCTGCTCTATCCTGCCAGGCAGTATAATACTTGGTTACTTTCTAGGCGTGTCCTCCTGGACCATGCTGGTAACCGGCCATTATCTCAGAACGGTTACGACCAGGTTCGATCTGCATATTGAGCCCGGTCATCCCGATAATTGTGGTGGCTTGAGGCCGCTGGGCAGATTTTGTTTCAGATATATGCCATAGGCGGTAACCTTTATCCTACCCTCCTGCCCCATGTCCCCGACACCATTCGACTGGGAGCAGGCGCAGGTTTGCTTGTGTTTGACGTACCGCTGGCAGCCCTGGCCTTCTTTTTTCCCCTATGGGGCATCCACCGTGAAATGGTCAGGCAAAAAGAACTCTACGAAGAACGTTTTGCGGACCGCCTGGCAAAAATGCGACAGAGGCTCTGGTCCTCAATAGATACCGATGCTTTTGACGAAGCCAGAACCATTCGCAGACAGATAAATATTCTCCAGCTGCTCGATCCCGACACTCTTGATTATCCCACCTGGCCTTTCAGCCGGCGCCTCCTGGCCCTATACCTGATCCCACAACTCTTGCCCCTAGTAAGCCTGGTACTACCCCTGTTCATGAAACATTAACTTTAAAGATGGGTATACTGTATACTATATTATGAACCCATTAAGGCTAGATTTTGAATCAGGCGACCTCACCTTCTGGACCGCCGAAGGCGAAGCGTTTGCCAGTCAACCGCTTCGTGGCGACAGGCTGAAAGCAAGCCGCGTCAGGCCGGGACTTGTGCCCCTTGGAGGAGACTACTGGGACGGACCCTATCCAGTGGGACATCAAGGAGAGTATTGGATCAGCACCGAAAATCACCTCACCGGCACCCTCACCTCAGATGAATTTGACATAAATGAAAACTATCCCTGGTTTAATTTCCTCATCGGCGGCGGCCATGATAGCGCTCACCTGCGTGTCGAACTACTGATCAAAACCACAGCGGAAAACCAGTTGGCAGCAGAGCCAGAGCATACCAGCGCAACACCCTATCCAATCATATCTTTACCGGGTAAAGGAGACTTTTACAGGGTATTTGAAGCCACCGGCAGCGACAGTGAGCTGATGCGCCGCGTAATCTTCAACGTCGTTGATGCTGGACTCACAAATCAGAGTGCGCGCATTCGCATCGTTGATAACTCCACAACACATCATATCAATGCCGATGACTTTAATTTTTCACCTGACCGCCCCCAGGCCACCCCTCTTGCCGAGGGAGGAGGCGACCCATCGGCGCCCGTATGGGGCATTGCTGATCTACATACCCATCCGATGGCCGCGCTTGCCTTTGGTGGCCAGCTCTTCTGGGGTCAGCCCGATGGCCCCATCGAAACCGCCTTGCAGGAATGTACACCGGCTCATGGCATGGCGGGCACTGGACTACAGCCAATGAAGAGAGGAAGCAACTTCCTTATAGCTTTCTTCGAGGGCACAGGCTACCTGCCTGGCATACGCAATTGGCTTCATCCAGGGCACCCCGTTGGTGGCTACCCTCACTTCGCTGGATGGCCCAGGTTCACCACCATCATCCATCAGCAGATGTACATTGATTGGTTGAGGCGTACCTACGAGGGAGGCTTGCGACTCATGGTCGCCCACGTAGTGAACAATGAACTGCTGGCACATGAGTTTGGGGGTAAGCAATCTAAAGAGTCTCATAACGATAAAACGACCGTCGAGGTACAGATCACTGCTATGAAGACATTGGCAGCTCGCCATGCCGACTGGATGGAGATTGCGTATAGCGCCGCAGATGCGCGCCGCATCATCAGGCAGAACAAGCTGGCCGTAGTATTGGGCGTCGAGGTAGACTCGTTAGGGTCCTGGAACCGCGAAGGCGATTGTACCGAAGACGATGTGCGTGCATACCTGCACCACCTCTATCACGATCTGGGCGTGCGTCATCTTTTCCCTATCCACCTTGCCAATAACGCCTTCGGCGGCGCCGCTGTTTATAACGACCTGTTCAACGTCATCAATTGTTTTTTAAGAGGCGATTACTTTGAGGTCGAAGATGGCAGCAATAGTAACGTGCAATTTAGACTCGGCGACGACCCCGGACCGGTCATTAGTTTATATCAAAGCCCATTGGCAAATATGACCCCACATCTCGAGCCACATTATGCTCCGCCAGATTATGGGAAAATCCCCGGCGGGCATGTAAACGCTCAGGGCCTGACTCACCTTGGCCGCTTCCTCGTAAAAGAGATGATGCGCCTGGGCATGCTCGTAGACATAGATCATATGTCGTACAAAGCTGTAGACGAAACCTTAGAGATCGCGGAACGCCGGGACTACCCCGTGGTGTCCGGCCATACACATTTTCAGGAGTTGGCCTGGCAGCGCCAGAAAACTGCCAACATCCACAAATGCTCGAGCGAGTTTTTCAGGACAAAAGAGCAGATCGAAAGAATACGCGGACTGGGTGGCATGGTAGCGCCCATCCTCAATCAAGGCGATAACCGTGATGTAGGCGATATTCTCCCTGAACTGGCAGGCAAAATAACAAAGAGTTGTTCCGGTTCCGCTACCTCCTGGGCGCACGCCTACCTCTACGCCGTGGAGAAAATGCAGGGCAGGGGCGTCGGAATTGGTACCGACATGAATGGCTTTTATAAGTCGCCTTGCCCGCGCTTCGGCATGAACGCGAGCTACTATCTCCACTATAATATCCCTGGCATGGGCGAGGACCGCCAGCGCCAGGCGCTCAGGAGAGACCAGGTTGAGCTTCAGGCCAATGGTGTGTGCTATGACACCCCCATCGTCGATGCCGGTCGCCATCGCTTTGAAGGTGTCCTCGCAGGCGAAGTCTATGATGACCTGGAGCGTGATATCTGGCAGGTGCTTGCACTATACAGCGCCGGGCACAATCCCTGGACAGGCGAGCAGCCAATCCCCACGCTCAGTAATAGAGTCGAGAATCTGGCGAAAGGATTCTGTGCGACAGGTGACGAACAATTGCTGCGCCCCGGCCTATTTAACATAGGCAATGGACCCTGGGAACAACGCGCGGCTTTTCTGGTAAAAACAGGCCAGGTCCCAGGGCATTCAGAGCGTGACCCCGAAACCGTCCATGCCATCTATAGAAAAATTCTACCCATCTGGCGCCGCTGGCATGCCATGCAAGGCTCAAATATCCCCTTGAGTCGCAGCCGCGCGGGCCAGCGTGACTTCGATATCAACATCGATGGCGTTGCGCATTACGGCATGTTACCCGACTTTTTCCAGGACCTGAAAAACCTCGGACTCACCGCAGAAGACCTGCTGCCCCTCTTTCGTTCCGCCGAAGACTATATCCAGGTGTGGGAAACATGCGAGCGCAGGAAATGAATTGGCAAGAGGATATGAGATGCCCGCAGCCCATCGTGGAACAGCGTGTTGTTGGCAATCCGCCCCTGCTTCTCCGTGCCAAATGCCCCTCCTGTATTCAGATTTCGATCATACCGGGGGAAATCGCTGCTGGTCACCTCGACCCGGAGTTGATGCCCTGCCTGAAACACCTGGGCTGTCGCTTGGAGGTCAATCTCAAAACGATAGACCTGGCCTGGCTGCATCAATGCCGGCTGAGCGAAGGAATCCCGATAGCGTGCCCGCAGAATCCCATCACAGACGGACATGGAGCGTCCATCCGGCCACACGTCGCAGAGACGTACCACCCAGTCAGTATCCGGGGCTGAAGACATGGCATAGAGGGCCGCTTTCACCGGCCCAATCACCGTGAGGTTGTGCTCAAGCGGCTGGGAGGTGTAAGTGAGCATTCGTCCCTCGACGGGTCGATGATCCTTCGGACCCAGAAAGGGGTAGGTGAGCAGACTCTCAATTGGGGTAGCCGGATCGTAAAGAAAGCCCTCTGCTGGTTCGTCCTCATCGGGGAGCGCAAAGGTGAGGTTCCCGTTGTTGAGAGAAGCGGCGGTTTGTCCCGTTCCTCCACGGAGATACATCGGCAGATAAGTAATATCTGGCAGCGGCCAGGACTCGGCCTCCAACCACTGGTTGGCCCCCATCAAGAACACACGCACCGGCGGACCATCCATGACCCCATTGGGGACGTTTTTGAGCCAGTAATCATACCATTGGAGACGAGACTCGAACAGATCAAAAGCAGCATGCGGTCCAAAGTCGAGTTCGCCAACCAGGTGCTCTCCGATCTGACTCGGGCCGTGTATCCAGGGGCCAATGACGAGTCGCTGATTCAGCCGGCAGTTCTCTGTCTTGCCTTGCGTTCGGATGCCCTGGAAACAACGAAGGGTACTCCCCAGAAAAACGTCAAACCAGCCTCCCAGGTGCATGATCGGTACGTCCACCTCGTGAAAATGCCGGGAGAGGTTGGTGGGCCACCAATACGGCCCATCCTCCGGGTGAGCGAGATCGGGAAAATACCAGTCGGCTATCCCTTCCAAAGGAGGGCAGGAGGTGAGGGGAAGATGGCGATACCACTGTTCCTTGTTTTGTGCGGCCTGCTCCAGGCGAGCTCGCGCTGCTGTCAATTCTGGTGTTACACCCTGTTGGAGTGCTTCTAACGCCGCATCGATGGCCCATCCTCTATTCAATACCAGTTGATAGGCTCCTCCCCGGAAGGCAATGTCGCGGTAAATATCGGACATACCCTCACGCACGAACAGTGCTTTGAGAAAAACTGGTTGCGTTGGGGCAAGCAGATACTGTGTTCCACCTGAATAGGAACCATCAAACATCCCCACTGCTCCATTCGACCAGGGTTGTTCTCCTGCCCACAGGATTGTGTCATAGCCGTCTCGATGACCGCTCCATCCGTCGTCGCGGAATGGAGTAAACACTCCCTCTGAGGCAAAGCGTCCCCTCACATTTTGCCCGACGACCACATAGCCGCGGCTGGCGTAATACTCGCCAGCATACCGGCACCGTCCCTCCAACTCATAAGCGACGCGTTCAACCAGAACGGGATAGCGCCCTGTTGCGCTGGGGCGATACACATCGGCACGCAAGATCGTCCCATCTGACATGGGACTAGGAAACTGTCGTTCAACCTGAACCTCATTGAGAGGGGAAGAGGTTTTCTCGTCCTGCATATGTTTCTCTTGCTTTCTTGATCTCCCGCAAACAATCCCCTTTGTCTACGCATTTGGAAACCAGGTTCCGGTACCGCTCCCCATTGTAGCATACCTGCCAGACTTCTGGCGACGCTCCTGCGTTTCCCGGCAAGATTTCCCGGTGAATCGGGATTGTACACCCATGTGATCGGGAAACTCCCCCAGGTATGCTCTAGATAGAAGTTGAGCCGTGAGATTACAGGCTCGACAGGAATGCCAGTCAGACAATGTGTCTTGACTCGTAAGTGCTATATAGAGCGCAGGAATGTCCTGCAAGGAGGTTATCAACCATGTCATCGACAACCTTGTATCGCTTGAGCGGCATCAGCCTACTCATTGGTAGTGTACTCACCTTCATTGGTACCATTCCAGACACCGTCAGCCCTGATTCAATCAGTACCTTCAATGTACTCGGCTCCGTGTTAAGCCTCATCGGTATCATGTTGATTGTGCTGGGAGTGCCCGGGATGTACGCCAGGCAAGCTGAGCGAGCTGGTATTCTCGGACTGATCGGCTCCATTCTGACGGTCTTCTTCGTGCTCATGGCAGGATAT
>WNFH01004465.1_pt1 | contig 10095 bp, 10 predicted proteins | sample 5400411 | NCBI WGS metagenome assembly WNFH01 (sample SAMN13153347, study PRJNA577476) | soil metagenome | isolation source: 200 cm saprolite under Douglas fir tree site 2 hole 3 | place: USA:California | collected 2015-04-18
TCCCCTCCTCAAGAAATATAACAGCACAGCAGCCTCCTGCTCAGACGCTTGCCATGCTTGCCTCATTTAACATCTGCCTCTCTTATTGCTTACAACGAAGAGGAGGTGCCGGAGTCTTAGAGGAGAAAAAGCAGGTCTGGACGCGCTCGACATGATTACCATCCTTTAAGGTGGGTGGAGTGTAAACTGATTGCAGAGGCAGATGTTAGATGAGGCAATGCGGGGTTCTACCGGTATTCAACAACCTCGCTGATAAGTGCTCATTTACGAATATTATTGTCATAGTGGGGATCATGGCTTCGAGATCCAGAGATCCGGTCCGGCGTAAGCGTACACCGCCATTTTCTTCGGATTTCAAATAGAGAAATTGTCCCCTTGTACTTTCGTGAACTGAAAACTATACTTGCCATTAGGAGCGATACTCGTTTATCTCCACCCTTTCTGTTTTCGTGTGATACGCAAGCATGTTAGGAGGGTCATGTCCTATGGCGCGCGAGCTTCATATCGAGGGGTACAGTTCGCTTGCTCCTGATGAAAAGGGCGATGTACTGCAAACGGTGCAACGTGCCTTGCGGGTGCTGAGTCTTCTTGCCGAGCATCCTCCAGGGCTTACTGTACGCCAGATCAGCAACGCGCTCGAACTGAATATCAGCACCTGCTACCATTTACTGAACACGCTGGTAGTGAATGGCTATCTTGATCGTCCCCCGCATCAGCAAATCTACTTCTTAGGCCCGCAAATCCCTTATCTGAATAATGCATTTGTGCAGGGAGTGGCTGTTCAGGGGACGGCAGCCCACGTAGAAGATACCAGTTGGCCGCCGGGATGGAGCGCGTCATGGCTAGTTGGTCGATTGCGTTCGGTGCTGTATCGCCTCACTGAGCAAACGCAAGAACCATCCTATCTGAGCTGCCGGCGTTTTGGAGAAGTGTTGCTCCTGGCCATTGTAGAAGCGCCCCGGGCTCCCAAGGTCACGGCGTTATATGTTGGATATCAAGGACCGGCCCACTGCCACGCTTTGGGGAAGGTATTGCTAGCATACAGTGACCCGGCTTTCGTTGACAGGTACCTCGATGTTCATCCGTTGACGTCCGTCGGCCCGAATACCATCGTACAACGGCTCAAATTTCAGGAAGAACTGAATGATATCGTTCGCCAGGGGTATAGCATCGACCAAGAAGAATTCTCGACCGACACCTATTGTATCGCGGCTCCCATCTTTGCCCCGAAAGGGGAGGTGGTGGCAGGACTGGCTATCTCTTTTAGCAGTGAAGTTTTTGCAAAGCGGGTCGAGTGGCTCATTGCCCAGGTCACCCGTGCAGCCAACTACGCCCGCGCTGAATTACGCCTGGCTCCTGCCTATTAATTGTAGGAACGGCGCATGGCTCAACCTCAGCTAGCAGAGGCGCATCCTTGTTCGTCAATACTCGTAAGTTTGTATTGTCATTTCGTATGTCGTTTTTTCATAACTTGCAGACGCAAGAAAGGAACATTCCTTGCCTGAACGTGAAGAGCCGCGTGTTACCTCGGAGGGGGTAATGGAGGTGCTGCAAACCTGCTATGACCCTTGCTGCAAGGAACGCGCCGTTAGCGTGGTTGAGCTAGGGCTGATCCAGGGAGTGAAAGTGGCTGATAACGGGCATGATGTGCGCGTTGAACTGCTGCTAACCTCCGGCTGGTGTCCTTTCTCAACGCACCTGTTGCAGATGATCGATCAAAACGTGCGCGCCATCGAGGGCGTCGGTGAAGTAGACACCGAAATTGTCTGGAATACCGTCTGGACGCCCGAACGCATGAGCGGCAGCGCGCGCCAGAAACTTACCCTGCCAATGGCACAACTGCTGCCATTGCGCCAACGTCGTATCGAGCGTGAAGCAAAAGAAGCGCAAGCCTCGCAGTCGTCTGTTTCCTGAAATGTACGAGAGGAGTACACCATGCTGGACAATGACGCCTTTGTATTTGACTGTGTCTGTCACGTCTTCAACTTTGACATGAAAAACGCTTTCGGCAAGCCGGGCCAGATGTTCATCAATCACCTGTACGCCTTCCACCAGGTGCTGACCCCGCCGGGTGAGCGCGTCCTCAGTCCTGAAGAGTTCTTGCGCGAATGGAGCGTCGATGAGATCGCGCAGATGGTCTTCGAGGAATCCGGCACCGATATGATCGTAGCGCAGCCCCTGCCACTCACCGACCTCTTCTATGATGGCCTGTCGCAGTGGGAGAAGTGCGCAGCCATGGCGCAGAAATACCCAGACCGTGCCATCTTCTGGGGTTCGGTCAATCCGTTAGAGGGCAAGAAAGCGCTCGATCTGATGGAACGCCAGGTGAAAGAATACGGCGCGAAGGCTTTCAAGTTCTACAATGTGCGCTACGACTACGGCGAACCATTCCCCTGGCGCATGGATGATCCGCGCATCGCCTTCCCCGTATTTGAGAAGGCCCTCGAACTGGGCGTGACCACCATCGGCGTGCATAAAGGTGTGCCGCTCGGTCCGCAGCCCATCGAGCATACGCAGACCTGGGACATGGACGGGGCCGCCGCCAACTTCCCCGACATCAACTTCATCATCTTCCACGTCGGTCTGCCCTTCATCGACGAGGTGTGCTGGCAACTGGTGCGCTACCCCAACCTGTACGCCTCGATTGCTGCCACGCTGAATTTCGTGGTGCGCGCCCCGCGTGCCTTCGCGGAAAATATGGGCAAACTGATGTTCTGGTGCGGTGAGGACAAAATTCTCTACGGCGGTGAGACGCCTATCTGGCACCCGCGCTGGGCGCTGGACGCCTTCTGGAAGTTCGAGCTGCCCGAAGACCTGGTAACGGGTTACGGCTATCCACAACTGACCACGCAGGCCAAGAAGAAGATTCTTGGCGGCAACCTCGCGCGCTTGATGGGCATCGATGTTGAAAAGAAAGTACAGGAGTTACAGCGATGACACCATCTGCAGAACTTTCGAAGCGCACGCCAGAAGAGATCTTTGCGCATCATGTGGAGGCTTTAGGTGCTGAAGACCCTGATGCAACTGCGCTGGACTACGCTGACGGAGCCTATCTTATCACCCAGGATGGTGTAATGCGCGGCAAGGATGCCATCCGAGGTTTCTTCGCTGCTGTTTTCCAGGCGCTTCCTCAAGCGCAGTGGAGTGTCAAGACGACCTATGTTGAAAACATCCTGTTCCTTGAGTGGACTGCCGACTCCAGGCTTGGTAGCGTATCTGATGGAGTGGATACCTTTATCTTTGCGGATGGGCTGATCCAGACCCAGACGGTGCGCTACACCCTCGTTTCGAAAACGTAGCCCTGGCGGCTGGCCTGTCTTCCCTCTGTAGATACATTAGGAGCGTATTTCTAAGAACCGGGGACCAGTTTCCCCGGTTGTACTCTTGCCAGGAGGTGTCTCGATGAGACGCGATGTTACCTATCTCAGTCAGGGGTTGCGCTGCGCCGGTTGGCTCTATCTCCCAGATGATTTGAAGAGCGGCGAGCGGCGGCCTGCTATCGTTATGGCCCACGGTTTTAGTGCTGTCAAAGAGATGTACCTTGATGCGTTCGCTGAGCGGTTTGTCGCTGCGGGCTTTGTCACCCTGGTCTTCGACTATCGCTACCAGGGAGATTCGGAAGGGGAGCCTCGGGGACAGATTATTCCCGCCGAACAACATGAGGACTATCGCAACGCCATCACCTGGGTCTCCCTCCGACCAGAAGTCGACTCCTCGCGCATTGGCGTCTGGGGTTCTTCCTATAGCGGCGCTCATGTGCTGCATCTGGCCGCGTTTGACAGGCGCATCAAGGCGGCAATAGCCCAGGTCCCATTAATCAACGGGTGGCAAAATGCGCAACGACTCATGCGTGCAGATGTCTTTGCCGGGTTTGTGGAGACCCTGGCTCAGGATCGGGTACAACGCTACACCCAGGGAGCGGTCAACTATGTGCCTGTCGTCGCTCCAGAGGGGCAGCCCTCAGCGCTGCCAACCCCCGATTCGTATGAATGGTTCACCCAGACCGCCGCAAGCAGGGCCCCTAATTGGCGCAACCAGGTTTCCCTGGAGTCCATGGAGAAGTTCCTGGAGTATAACCCGGCTGCCAACATCCACCTGATTGCTCCCACGCCTCTGCTAATGGTGGTAGCCAGCAACGATACTTTAACGCCGGTCGACCTTGCTCTTGCGGCCTACGAACGGGCGCTCGAACCGAAATCCCTTGTTATTGCGAAAGGGCCGCACTTTGCGGCCTATACGGAGCCTGGCTTCTCGCAGACGGCTCCTCCGGCTGTGGAGTGGTTCACGCGGCATTTGATGTAGCGGCAGAGGATGGCTCGAGAATAGGAAAGGACCAATAACCTGCTGTAGCATTTTACCGTATGCGACTTGGACGCTGGATCGGCTCGTAGATTACCTGCACCGGGTCAAGGGCATTCGCATGAAGCGCAGTCGCATCAGCGAGATCTTCATTGCTGAAGGGCTGAGTTGGCGGCACGAAGAGACGTGGTTTGGCGAACGGGTCGATCCGAACTTCGCTCAAAAAAGGGGGGCCATCGAGACCCTCTACAAGACTCCTCCAGCGGAGAGTCTGGTCGTCTGCCTTGATGAGATGGGGCCGCAAGCCGTGAAGAGCTATCCTGGCAAGCGGCTGGTCAAGCCATCCCCCGCGACAGGTGAGGGGGCCGAGCGGGCCAGGCAGGAGATCGATTATGGCCGACGAGGAAAAGCAGGCTACGTCTTCGGAGCCATGAGCCCTGCTGATGGGAAGGTGCTCACCGCCCCCTACACGCGGCGGACGCTGGTCAACTGGATCGACTTTCTCCAACAGGTAGAAGAGTGGATCCCGCAGGATGTGGAGCGCATCTACGCCGTCTTAGACAACTTGACCATGCACCGGGCCGTCGACGTTTTGCTTTTCAATCTGGCGTATCCGCGGCTTCGAGTTTGTCTTCCAGCCCACCTACGCGGCGTACTTGAACCTGATCGAACCCTGGTGGAAGACGCTCAAGTCGCTGGCACTCAAAGGACGGCGCTTCGACACCTGGAAAGAGATCGAGGAGGCGGTCAAACGAGCGACGGCCTACTGGAATGCACACAAGCATCCGTATGGGTGGGGTCGACGACGGCGACATCAACCACGCAGGAAGCCCGGCATTGCGCTGCTGCCAAAAGTGGCGTGAACTTGGCGGATGCACCACTAAGACTGGTTACATACCATACGACAGGTCTAACGAGAAATAGAGACCTGTATTTGTTGTTGCCTCACTTTCGTCCTCTTTCTGATAGCTCCCTGCGCCCCTGCCCAACATATCCTATTCCCTTTCGTTTCCAGCAAGCACTTAGGGAACGGGTGCCTTTCTCACTCATACTGGCAATCTCATGTGTTATACTTTGTATAACACGTTGGCTCAATGGATAGGATATGTTCTCCGAGCAGAGGGCTGCTCACTTGAAAACACCGCAGTTTAGGAGTTACACCATGAAGCCTGATCCCAAGTTTAACGGGCGTTACGTCGAAGGTGCCGGGGGCACAAAGCTCTTCGTCGAAGAAATCGGCGATCCAAGCAGACCCAGCATTGTCTGGATTCACGGCTATTGTCAATGCCGCCTCTCCTGGGATAGTCAGTTTGAGAGCGACCTGGCCTCACAGTTCCACATGGTACGCCTGGACCTGCGCGGTCATGGGCTCTCCGACAGGCTGACCGATCCCGCAGCTTTCCAGGAAGGCCAAACCTGGGCCGACGACATCCACGCTGTCATCACCGCGCTGGACTTACACCGGCCGGTGTTGGCAGGCTGGTCTTACGGCGGCTTCATCATCTGCGACTACGTGCGCCACTATGGCCAGGAGAATCTCGGTGGGATTATCTTCGTGGCCGCCGCGACCGAGATTGGACGCGACGAGGCCAACCAGCTGCTCGGCGGGGATTTTCTCTCGCTCGTCCCAGGCTTCTTCTCGCATGACTACGCGGAAGGTACCATCGCGCTCGAACGCTTCATGGGCATGGCGACCTACGAGGAGCTTGACTCGCATACGCTGTATTTCTTCCTGGGCTTCAACGCCAGTACACTGCCCGCTTCCCGCGAGGGCATGTTCACACGCCAACTGGATAACGCCGCTGTAATGGAATCGTTCACCGTGCCTCTGCTGATCACGCAGGGGAAAGAAGATCGCATCGTGCTGCCCGCCGCCGCCGACTTCATCTCCAGCCACGTCGCCCACGCCAAACGCATCGATTACGATCGCTGCGGCCACGCCCCCTTCGCCGAGGTGGCCGATCAATTCAACCGCGACGTAGCAGCGTTTATGGGGACAATTAAGGGGTAACAACTGATGGGAGTGCAGGAAACGCCGTTTCCTGCACTTTCCTTAAAGTTCGCGCCTAAATGGACTTCACCTACTTAGGATAAGCGAGGAAAACGAAGAGAGGATTATCTCCACACGGCCAGCAGCTTCCCCATAGAAGGGGTCACCAAATTATTGATACCACTGGCGAATCGTCCTATCAAATAGACAGGTGAGAAAAGGAATTGCTAAGATAGAGGCATATCATAGAAAAACGTTAATCTACTCGTGTTGAAGGAGAAATTTGGGGAAAGGAGAGGCCTCCGAGGAGTAACGGAACCGTAAACGGCTAACCTAAGCGACAGGGTCGCCCCTGCCGCTTAGGTTAGCCAAAGTGTATGACAAGTTACAGTGACCTCTCCTCAAAATGAGCATGAGCGCGAAAAACTGTGAACTGAAAAACCGTCTTGCACATTTTCGCCAGGGTCTTCGTCTCACCTCTTATACAAAGCGTTATACAAAGCGTTAAATGCCGCCCCTCCTCTGCTCAACTGCCTGCTTGCTGGCTCGTCTCGACGAACCAGAGCCATGTGTCGATGCCGCGCCCAATCTCGGTGAAGATGGCAGCCGTATCGGCATCGTGCAGTTCGCTCGCCTGCGCGCTGGCATAGCGTGTATGTCTGCCGAAGTCGGTGAGCGTCGTCACAAGCGCAGCGATGTGGCCGTTCCCACCGGCACTCGCCAGCCGATACCCGTCGAGCGAAGACCGCCCGGCGACCGCCCGCGCCGTTCCCTCGGCCCTGCCACCCAGCTGCACGATGCGCTCGGCTATCAGGTTCGCATACTCCTCCACCCCCTCGGCGACCTTGTCGAACAGCTCGCGCAAGGCCATGAAATGGGGTCCTTTGACGTTCCAGTAGGCCTGCCTGCTTTGCAACTGCAGATCGATGGCGTCGGCTAAGCGGCGGTTCAACATCTCGATCAGTTTGGCCTGCTGCTCTTCGGGCAGGGCATGGTTGTTCCTGGACATGTGAGTACTCCTTTCACTCAAGCCGTGGTGTGTTTCCTTTATGTGTCTGTGGAGTCAGTTCTCTTCTCTCTAGCATCTCTACCCGCATGATAGCAGCAGAGCGTTAGAAGGACCGTTACATGGGCGACGTAGGGGTATGAGTATCATCGGAACCAAAACACCAAAACAGACGTGAAGAGCTCCATGTGTCCAGCAAGAGCGACACCAAGAATGATTCCAGGGAGAAACTGCTGGCTCCTCCCACCTTCTTGGATGATATGCTCAATGTGCCCATGGCTTCGATTGGTTTCAGGGGTGGTCCCACAGCTTCCCGTACAGGTCTGTTCCGAGGATACTCACCTCGTGCTGGTGATCTTCTTCAAGAGCATGCCAGGAGCTTCTGCCCATCTCATCCCTGCTCTCCAGGTCGCCTGGATGGTACCAGTGTCATCTGTCGGCGCGAGCAGGGCTGGACGTTCTGGAAATCGTTTCACGAAAGAAGTATAGCTCTGTCCGCATTGTTTCCTCCCCACTCTCTTCTTCAACAGTCTTTTTTGAATCAATTGCACTAGGTAATGTGCGCTGGAAGTACAGGTAGCATTGACAATTTGTTGATTTTTTGCTACGATACCAACGGGAGGATATCCAATGCATTATGCTTCCACTGCTAGCAGTGGGAAGGCAATGAATGGATCATTCCACAAAGTCAGTCGAACGGATCCAGGTCACTCCTCCTCTAGCAAGAGCACTCGTGCAGGGACGCGTCGAAGGTTCAAGCATCGTAGCGCATCACTTTTGAAGTGATGTGTTTCTTTTTCGTTGCCTGGACAATGCAAAGAAACACAGAAATCCGGCATGGGAGTCCAGCCCTCATGCTCGTATTCCCCCGCGAACAGTGAGTTTTTAGCAGAAAGGAAATCCGGTCCAATGGCTTCAATTGAAACGATGAATGTGGGCAAAGCCGTGGCTGCCCGCGTCGGCAGCAACATTCGAGAAGTGCGTACCAAATTATCGTTGACCCAGTCGCAACTGGCGTCTCCAGAGTTCTCTATCTCGTACATCTCGGCCATCGAGCGAGGCAAGATTCGTCCTTCACTGAAGGCGCTCGCCATCCTGGCAAAGCGCCTCGACGTGCCTCTGGCGTTCTTGCTCGAAGGCTCACCCGGCGGAGCAGCAGAGGCACGAGCTGTGGGCTATTCGCCAGCCGATTCTGGCCCCGACCAGCGGATTGATGTCGAACTGTTGCAGGCTTTTGTGTTGCTCCAGCAGCATCAGTATAAGAAGGCAAGCGATCTGCTCACTCCCATCCAGGCGGATCGCATTACCACCGATCAGGCGTATCACTTGTTTCTCCTGCGCGGCCAGGTGCATCTGGGCCTGGGCGACTATCAGGAGGCCGTCGTCGACCTCCGCGCCGCCGTCTCGCAGGGCGAGCATATGAACGACGTAGACAATGCTGAGCGCGCCCGCAATCTGTTAGGCCAAGCCTACTTCTCCCTGTACAACTACACGCTGGCTTTAGAGAATCATATGCGTTGCGCCAACGCGTTAGAGAGTCACCTGATCAACGATCCCGTCTTTACGCTTGATGTCTACAGCAATGTCGCGCACGATTTCTTCCGGCATGGCGACCTTGACAGAGCCATTTCCTATTACCATAAGGCCATTGCTATTCTAGATGGCATGAAACGTGATAGCAAGAGCTTCGCGGAGCAATACATGGAGATCGGTCAGCAGTATAAACAGGCGGGCAAGATCCTCGTGGCGCGTGACTATCTCATGCGCAGCCTGGCCATGTATGAAATGCGCGACGAGCAGCGTCGTGTGGGCATCACCCATCAGCGCCTGGGCAAAGCGCTCGAAAAGCAGAACGATCTGGACGGCGCAGAGCAGGAATACCGGCAGGCTATCACCATCGAAGAGGAACTCGAAGATGATGTGACGGCCTCCCTCTGTCATACCAGCCTCGCCGAACTCCTCGTCAAGCGCGGGAAATTGGCAGAAGCTGAGCAAGAGGCGCAAGCCGCTCTCGCATCCGCCAGGCGCGGCGATGACGCGCAAACGCAGGGCCAGGCGTTGATCGCCCTCGCCTAATTGCGGCACAACGCCAACGATTACACAGGTGCCGATGAACTCTTCTCGCAGGCCCTCGACCTGCTGGATGAATCCAACGCACACGAGCTGGCTGGGGTGGCCTACTCGAGATACGCGAATGTGTTGGAACAGCGCGGGGAAGTCCAGCGCAGCCTGACCGCCTTTAAGAAAGCCTATCAACACCAGTTGCAGGGCAATCGCGGTGAGATCGAATAGCTGTTTTCGGCACTGATTACGGCCCATCCTCACATTAAGCAAGCGAACTCACTTAATGTGAGGATGGGCCGTAATCAGTGCCCACTTAACATTCACGAAGTAGGCCAGATTAGAAAAAAAGCTTGAAGGGCCTCACGAGCGAAGAAAGCCACAAACATTTCAGAAAAAGCATCTCTAGTTCGCCCACATAATTGTGTAGAAACCGCTCACGAAATTTAAACATTTACACACAGCGAGTCGAGGGCCGAGATCGATGCCATTACTATGGAGCAGGCGATCATCCAGAAGAATGAGGTCTGGTTTGCAATAGTGCAGGAATTTTAAGGTCGTCAAGCAATCAGAAACGAGTATAACCTGATAGGCCGCCTGCTGAGCAAGTAGCTCCCTCAGCCGTGAGGCTGTAGCAATGTCATCTTCTACCACAAGAATAGTCTTTATGGAGGGTGGTTCATCAGACGTCCCTTCCATACCAAATACGTTTTATCTCACCCTATTTTAGAACGCGGCT
>WNFH01004469.1_pt1 | contig 10092 bp, 11 predicted proteins | sample 5400411 | NCBI WGS metagenome assembly WNFH01 (sample SAMN13153347, study PRJNA577476) | soil metagenome | isolation source: 200 cm saprolite under Douglas fir tree site 2 hole 3 | place: USA:California | collected 2015-04-18
CAGCGAATTGCACAGAATCATCGCTACATCTACGCCGGTCTTGCCATTTTGCTCATGATTGGCCAGGCGGTTCTTCTCCAAAACGTGACGACGTTTTTGTTGCGACTCATTCGCCGCACCCAATAACTATGTTTTTTCCCATCTCCGGCGCGCACATCAGCCCGACTTATCTCGTGATCATTGGATTCGTCATCGGGATTCTGGGCGGCTTTTTCGGTGTTGGTGGAAGTTTCATTGCCGGCCCGGCCCTTCGCGCAGTCGGACTGGACTGGAATTTCGCAGTCGGGACCGATCTCGCCCACATCGTGGGCAAATCAGTCGTGGCGGTGCGACAGCATCGCGCCTTTGGCAATGTCGATCTTCGTCTCGGCTTGTTCATGGCCGTCGGCACCATCGGCGGCGCGGAAGTCGGCGCACAATTGATTCAAATGTTGAAACGTGCAGGGAACGTCAATCTCGTCGTCAGCATCGTCTCGATTGCCGTTTACGTCAGCATCTCCACCTTCATGATTTGGGAGAGCCGCAAAACCCTCGCGGCAAAGGCGCCGCTGCCGCCGGCCACGGCCAGCGGGACGAAGAAAGATCATTCGGCGTTCATGCATGTAACGCGAGCGATCCAGGGACTGAAACTCCCGCCCATGATTGAATTGCCGACATCCGGCGTAACGATTTCGCTTTGGGTTATTCTTCTTGTCGCATTCATCGGTGGGCTCTTCAGCGGTTTCCTCGGCGGCGGTGCCGGTTACATCCGGATGCCGTCGATGGTTTATGTGCTTGGAATTCCAACCCATCTCGCGGTCGGCACCGATTTGTTCGAGATCATTATCTCAGCCAGCTATGGGACCTTCAGCCATGCGATCAAAGGCAACGTCGACATTCTGATCGCGCTCGTCATGCACACCGGCGCCGCCATTGGCGCGCAGATTGGCGCGATCTCTACCCAATATTTCGCCGGCCCGAAAATCCGGCTGGCGTTCGTGCCGTTGCCGCTCATCGGCGCAGCCATCGTCATTTACACGCTGATGACCGGCCACAAATTGTAATCGAATGAAAATTCTGATCTGCAGCGACGGAAAACCGGCCGCCGATAGCGCGACCCGCTTGGGCGCATCATTGGCAGCGCCGCTGCAGGCTGAGACAACACTTCTTGGCATTGCCGAAAGCGCCAAAGACGAAGCGTCGTTGCGCGAAGCGCTCGAGAAACAGGCCGAATGGTTGCGTGTTAAAAATGTTTCGCCGCAAATCGCCATCCGTGCGGGTAATCCGGTCCGACAGATTGTCGATCAAACCACCAAAATAAAATATGATCTGGTTGTGATCGGCGCCCGTAAGACGGGTTCGACAGGACCGCATTGGCGTTCTGAAAAAACTTACGAAGTGATTAAATCGATTTCGCCGCCGGTGTTGGTCGCGATGGGGGAGTGGGCCCAGCTGAAGCGTTTTCTCGTTTGCACTGGCGGAAAGGAATTCATCGAAGAAGCGGTCCAGTTAACGGGAAAGCTCGCGTCCGCGGTCGGGGCGGCGGTGACTTTGCTCCACGTTATGGCGGAGCCGCCGGCCATTTATGCCGATCTGGTGCGACTCGAAGAGGACGTCACTCGCTTGCTCGAATCGAACTCAGAACTTGGAATCAATCTCCGCACCCAAAAACAAGATCTGGAAAAACTCGGGGTCCGGACCGAAGTGCATGTCCGTCACGGAATCGTAGTCGATCAGGTTTTCGCTGAAGTCCGCAAAAGTAATTACGATTTGATTGCGACCGGTTCCTCGCAAGCGCGCGGCATGCTCCGTCACTACATCATGGGTGATCTCACCCTTCGCATTCTCAATCACGCCAATTGTCCGGTCTTGGTTGCGCGGGCTGGGAAGGTCGCCGGGCCGCGCGGACTTTGGCGTTCGATCCGACGCGCTTTCGCAGCCAAGCCGGTCAAATAACCGCGCACAGTTGTTCGATCGAGACTTCGCCGCGCAGCAACGCTTCCCCGACCAGCACCGCATCTACGCCGCACGCTTTCACTCGCGCGACGTCTTGCGGCGTCTTGATTCCGCTTTCGCTTACCAAAATGATTTCGTCCGGAATATCGCGGCAGAGTTTTTCGGTGACCGTAAGATCGACATCGAACGTGGTCAGGTCGCGATTGTTAATTCCAACGATCTCGGCTCCGGCCTCAAGAGCGCGTTGCAACTCATCGACGCTGTGGACTTCGACGAGCGCATCGAGCCGAAATTCTTTCGCGCCTTTGAGGAGACGAACCAGTTGGTCTTGAGTAAGCGCCGCCACAATTAAGAGAATCGCGTCCGCGCCGTTCGCGGCCGATTCCGCGATTTGGGCGCGATCCCAAATGAAATCTTTCCGCAGCAACGGAAGCGAAACCGCGTTCCGAACATTTTTAAGATGTTCCAAGCTGCCCTGAAAAAATTTTGAATCGGTCAAAACCGAGATCGCGTTGGCGCCCGCGCGCTCGTAATTTTTCGCAATCTCCACCGGTTCAAATGATTTCGCGATCACGCCCGCCGACGGCGACGCCTTTTTGATCTCAGCAATCACCGCGAGCTTTTCATCGTCCCGGTGCAATGCCGAGCGAAAATCGCGAAAATCCTTTCGCGCTCGCGCTTGTCGATGTAACTCGGCCGCGCGCGGCCGCAATTGTTCGATTTCCTGGCGCTTGACCTCAAGAATTTCTTCAAGCCGATTCATACTTGAATCAAATTAGGAAAGCACGAACGCAGGAAATGTTAAATTCGTCTTTTCCTGGTTTCCTGGGGTCCTGATTTATTCTTCTGACAATGGAAGAAAGGGCTGAACAGCCAAGTTTCCGGAATTCCTAGGTGCGCTGCTGGCTTCGCCATTGTGCGTAGGTGTCGATCTTGCGCTTGCTGCGGCGATTCTCGGATGTAATCTTTGCCGCTCACGCGCCGACTTAGTTCAGCTGGTAGAACAACGGGTTCGTAATTCGCCTAACGAGTTTGTGCTCAAATTTGCTGACGTTGATTTGCGTGAGTTTTCCATACAGGGTGTTGGTTGCGATTTGCTTCGGATAGCGCTTAACTCTATGAGCCGCTTCCCATCAACAAGGAAGCATTATGATGAAAGCTATATCGATCCTGTCGATCAGCGCGCTGGCAGTGATCGTTGCGGGCTTTTTAAACGCTAAGCAGAGCGCCTTGGCCACAGGAAAGCGCTATTCGTGGAAGGAAAATATCGTGACAACGGTCTTTTGGATCGGGGAACGCCCAGCCGGAAACAATCCGGTGCCGAACCGCGTAAGCTCATGGGACAAAAATTGGACCAGAAGTTACGGCGGATTTGACGATCCAAATCCCGCGCATCGCCGCAATTACATTCCGGCAAACTTCACGCCTCGACAGAACCCGTTTTACTGCGCCCTCCCATACAACGACAAGGCGGCCACTGGTCACCGGCCGGAAGCGCCGCGCGTCGTTCCGTGGTTCACGGAAGCGTACCGGGGCCCCGGAGTCTCCACCTGTAAGGATCGATGGGTCGCGATTCGTAAAAGGAATCGAACGGCTTATGCGCAGTGGGAAGACGCAGGACCTTTCCGCACCGATTACTGGCAATATGTCTTTGGCAACGAACGTCCGAAGCCCAACTTGAACAAAGGCGCCGGTCTCGATGTCTCTCCCGCCGTGCGTGACTATCTCGGATTAAACGAAACGGATGTGACCGACTGGCGCTTCGTCGAGTTTAGCGAAGTACCGCGCGGGCCGTGGTCAACTTCGCGATTACACCCACAGATAGCGAAGCCTTTTTGATCTCAGCTATTACCGCGCGTCTTCCGTCGCTCGGCTGCAGCGCCGCGGTAAAATCGCGAAAATCAGTTCGCTCTCGCGCTCGTCGATCCAGATCGGCAGTGCGGACGCAACTGCTCAATCTCGTCGCGTTTCGCTGCGAGAATTTCTTCGAGCCGATTCACTCTAAGAGGAAGATAGGCTTCCAGGCTGTGCAGCCAACACGCTTCCTGCCTTTAAATCTAAGAAAAATCCTGACAGAAGATAACGAAGGGAGCCAAGATTTTAACCCACGAAACAGGCCAAACACACGGAAGAATTTGGGTTAACAACAATTGTTCTCTGAATTTTGCCGTCTTTTCGCGTGCTTAGTGGGTAAAAAACCGATTCATATTTCAGGCAGTGGTGATTGACCCCAATCGCCATCTATTATTCGAAGGTAAGCCGCTTGAGTCGGATGCCAACGGATGTAATCTTCCCGCTCGCGCGCCGACGTAGCTCAGCTGGTAGAGCAACGGTTTCGTAAACCGTAGGTCACCGGTTCAATCCCGGTCGTCGGCTCCATTCGCAATCGGCGATTACAGAGGGTGCCGGCAATTCGACACCGGGGTGCGCAAATCAGCTCAACACGGCTCAACGGTGTGCACCGGGCATGTCCGCGCGTTGTCGAGACAAAGCCCTTGCGACGTTTCCAAAAGATTGGTGCAGATTGCGCGCTAAAGTGGCCCTGATTTCGAACCGGCAGCGCGTGCTCGCAGCATACCCGACATGTTATGCGTGCGATCAACCAAAAGTCTCACGCGAACATGTTCCGGCTTTGTGCTTTTTCCCCGAAGAAAAGGACGCAAACGGCCAATCCATCTACCGAAGGAATTTGATTAGAGTTCCTGCTCTGCGACATGGGCAACGCCGTCGGTTACGACTTCGACATCGTGCAGATTCGCCGTGGAATTTACTCCCCAGTGGGACACGTAAACTTCGAACTTGAGAACCAAGTGATCCGAAGGCTCTCAGTTGAAGTTCTCAGCGGGCAGCGTGCTTTACCGCTAGACGTGCGGTCGCTGCCTGCCGTAGCACCAGAAGTACCGCCAACCGCTCAGCGACCACAAGGGTCATCAGCCGCCGATTCCTAGGCGACGCTGAGCTGATTCTGCGGCGGCCTCAGCGAGTCCCTTGCACTCAGAAGTGATCTGTTTTATGCCACGAACAAGCTGAAGGTTAAGCTGTTGTCTCTCTGGCTTAGCACGATCTCGAAACATCAGCACTTCTCCAACAAATGGACTTAGTTCGTCGCGAATTTGTATGACTCGTTCCATGTGAGGCCGCAATTCAGGAGCACAATAATTTATCAACATCTTAAGACGAGCCAACGGAAGTGGATCACTGTCGGGCTTCAGACTCTGTCCACTCTCTACGGCACCAACTGCATCTCCATACAATTTCCCAAGTTTGCGTTGAACATCTTCCGCTAGCTCTGCAATCTCTAACAATTTGTCCTGTACTAACAGGTCGCGCTTCCACCTTCGCTCGCGCTCGAACTGCATTTTGGATGTCAAAACAGATACAAGCCCACCAATCAAGACGCCAAGCAGAGTCCCAATGATTGGAATCCATGCATTCAATTGCTCAGGTTGTCGCAACTGAATCACCCTTCTGCGGTATGCAAAAATATGCAAATGCCGCGGATGTTGGACGTGAAGCGTTCGGCGTTATGAAAGCTTCGGCCGTGCTTTGTGCCAGTCAGTGCTTTGCTCGTAAGCGTGCGCGATCTGAAAAATGCGCGCTTCGTCGAGCGCTTTGCCTAAGATTTGTAACCCGATCGGTAACTGGCTCCCGTTCACTTTGGCAAGACCGCATGGCACGCTGATTCCGCAAATACCGGCGAGGTTTCCGGTGTTGGTGAAAATGTCAGCCAGATACATCGCCAGCGGATCGGCAGTGCGCTCCCCAAGTTTGAACGCCGGCACTGGTGAGGTCGGCGACACGATCGCGTCGACTTTTTCGAATGCTTTGACGAAATCCTGGCGGATCAGCTCGCGAACTTTCTGAGCGCGGACGTAGTAGGCGTCGTAATAGCCCGAGCTCAAAACGTAAGTGCCGAGAATGATCCGGCGTTTTACTTCCGCGCCGAATCCTTCTTCGCGAGTCCGGCCATAATGATCGAGCAAGTCCTTTGGATCTCTAGCGCGATATCCGTAACGGACACCGTCAAAGCGAGCGAGGTTGGCGGACGCTTCGGCCGTCGCGAGAAAATAATAAACGGCGATGCCGTCGTCCGTATGCGGCAAACTAACATCGACAACCTCCGCGCCGAGCGATTGCAATTGTTTGATCGCAACATCGACCGCTGATTTCACCTGCGGATCGATTCCTTTAATCATGTACTCTTTCGGCAAACCCAAGCGCATTCGCTTCAAATCGCGGCCGAGATTCTTTGTGTAATCGGGAACCAGCTCATTTAGCGACGTCGAATCGTACGGATCGTGTCCCGCCATCGCGTTCATGATCAGGGCCGAGTCGCGCACGGTTTTTGTCAGCGGACCAACTTGGTCGAGCGATGATGCGAACGCGACCAAGCCGAATCGTGAAACGCGTCCGTAACTCGGTTTCACACCGACGACGCCGCACAAAGACGCAGGTTGGCGAATTGATCCGCCGGTATCGGTGCCGAGTCCGGCGAACGCGGCGTCCGCCGCGACGGCCGCGGCCGAGCCTCCGCTGGAACCGCCGGGGACTCGCGACAGGTCCCATGGATTGCGCGTTACTTTCACGCTCGAATTTTCGGTAGACGAGCCCATCGCGAATTCGTCCATGTTGGTTTTGCCGAACGGGATCGCCCCGGAGGCGCGCAGTTTGAGAATAATCGTCGCGTCGTAAGGCGAGCGGTAATTCGCGAGAATTTTCGATGCACAGGTGCACGGCTGCCCCTTTACATTGATGATGTCTTTGATCGCAATCGGAACACCGCCGAGTGGAAGATCGACATCTGCCTTATCGGCTTCCTTCGCCGCGGCTTCGAAATCGATCGAGAGATAGGCGTCGATCTTAGGTTCGACGTTTTCGATTCGCGCGCGGAGCGAGTTAATCACCTCACGCGGCGAAATTTCCTTTCGGCGAAGAAGCGATTGCAGCTCGGCGATGGTGAGCGCCGGCAGATCAGACGGACTCATTCGACAACTTTGGTGACGATGAAGAGCTGGTTCGCTTTGTGGGGCGCGTTGCTGAGCGCTTCTTCGGCCGTGAACCAGTCGCGCGGCTCGTCTTCGCGAAAGACATTGAAGATCGGAATCGCGTGAGCAGCAGCTTCAACATGACTGACGTCGACCTCGCCCAGCTTTTCGGCGTATTTCAAAACGTCGGCGAGTTGTTTTTGGAAAAGCTGCGTCTCTTCGTCAGTCAAATTGAGGCGCGCGAGCTTTGAGACGTAGGCGACATCGAGATCGGATGCTTTGGCCATAGATCAAGAATGCAGACGATTGAGCAACCAGATGGCCGCAGCCAAAAGCGTAATGATGAGAAGGAGGAAGAGAATCCGTCCTTCACGTCGCTCTTTGCGGAGCGAACCGCGCCGCTTGCTCGGTCCAGCGTCGCCGTGGCGTTTGTCTTGCAACGCCATCGAAACGTCCAGGCGGCTGCCGCCCTGGCTCGCGCGCATGAGCAATTCTTCGCGCTGACGCTTTTCCACTTCCTCGGCGACGCGCGGTGCATCCGCGATCATGCGTTCGAGCTTTTCCATCTGATCGCGCAGCTCCGATTCCTGACGCGCCAATTCCTGTTTTGTTTGATCGAGCGCGGTTGCCGATCTAGGCGGACGACGAAGCATGCAGCGTCACCGGCTCGTTGACGCCATCCAGAAAAAGAGGAACAGCGCGATAAATCCGAAAACGATCAGCGGTAAACTGAAAGCGAAGCCGATCTTGATCCATTGCATCAACGAACGACCGCTTCCGGAAAAAACCGGCTCAATTTGAGGCAGGGCCTCATCGCTATCGCCGTCGCCGGTCGCCTGCAAACGGCTGCGTTGCTGGCCGAATTCGACGCGCGCGCCTTCCACCGTGCTCAGCGCCCGGCTCAGTTCCTTGTGCAAATCCGCCGGGTTCCAGCTTTTCGGATCGATCGCCTCGATCAATTCCAAATGCTGTCCGAAACTTTCCCGCATCGCGCGCAGTTGCTCGAGCCGTTTTTGGGCATCGTAGGCTTCGCGTTCCAAAATCACGAGGGAGCGCGTCAGCTTATCGGTGATCTCGGCGCGGCCGCGTTCCAATTCCTCCTGTTTTCGGCTCAGCTCCTCGAGCTCACGCTTTTGTTTCTCGATCTGGTCCTGCTGACGTTTGAGCTGAAGCAGTTGGTCCTGCGCCTTCTGCACTTGCGAATCGAGATGTTCCGGCGACAACGGCTCCTCTTCGCTTAACTCTAACATTTGTTCGATCGGTCGAATTTTTTCCGGCATGTCAAACTTCTTCAAACTTTGCTCACCTCGCGCATCCTTGCCGCCGACGGCACATTAATGAGGGTGTTGGAGAATTCCAGAGATTTCCGCCGGGGACGCGCGAAAATTTTCCGTCGCGGCTCCTTTCGATAAAGCGTGGTCATTTCGAGCAGAGCGAAGAATGGAGCGAATGGGATGAGCGACATGGACGGCTCAGCGGCGAGGTAGCCGCGAGAGAGTCGGGAGACGAGCGAGTTCAATCTCACAGTTGAAGCTTACGTCACACAAGTCATGTAGCGTGATCAACGAGCTTTTGGGAGATCCCTCTCCCGCGACTGCGGGATCGGGATGACAAGCCACAAGATATCGGCTCTAGCGGCCCGGCATCATTTCTAACAACAGGCCTTTGAAATATTCAGTCTCGGGAATTGTGGGCACCACCGGATGATCGAGCGCTTGTTCGAATCGGCGCAATTTTCTGGCGGAGCGTCGCGCATCCACCAGGGCGTCGGCGATCGTTTGGGCAAACGCGATTTCGCTCACGTGATGCGAGCACGAGAACGTCGCGAGTATTCCGTCTTTCGAAAGCAAGTTGAACGCGCGCACGTGCAGCTCGCGATAACCTCGCAGTGCATCGCGCAAACCGCTTTTCGTTTTCGTAAACGACGGCGGATCGAGAATGATCAAATCGTATTCTGCTTCCGCTTTCTCGGCCCCACGCAAGAATTGGAAAACATCCTGCTGAATCCAGCGCACTCTCAATCCGCTGCGTTCAGCATTTTTCTTTCCGGCAGCAACGCCTTCGCTGCTTTCCTCGACTGCGGCAACATCCGTCGCGCCTGCCTTCGCACACGCCAGAGCGAACGCGCCTTGGTTCGCGAAACAGTCGAGAACGCGCCGACCAGTCGCATAATTTGCGACCAGGGAATAATTCGGCGCTTGATCGAGATAAAACCCGGTTTTCTGGGCGTGAAACAGATCGACATCAAACTTCAATCCATCGATTTCAATTTCGAGCGGCCCCGAAGGCGAGCCGCCTTCCAAAACGCCGATTTGTAGTTCAAGTGCTTCAGCTTTTCGAATCGGTGAGTCATTGCGCTCGATGATCGTCGCGCCTCCAAAAAGATCGACAATCGCCTTCACGATCAAATCTTTCCGCAGATCCATCGCCAGCGTCAGCGTCTGCAGGACGAAATAATCGCCGTAGCGGTCGAGGATCAAGCCCGGCAACCCATCGCTTTCGCTCCAAACTACGCGGCGCAATTTCGGATCGATGTTTCGGCGGTCGCGGTACTCGGAAGCTTGGGCGATCCGGCGCTTAAAGAAATCCAGATCGAGGTCCTGTCGTTGCCGGGAAAATCGGCGCGCGACGATTTGCGATTTGGAATTGTAGATTGCGCTGCCAATCAAACGATCTCGCCCGTCCTTGAGTGAAATGACGTCGCCGTCAGCGGGATTTCCAAAAACCTTCAGAACTTCGCTGGAAAAGACCCAGTCGTGTCCGTGAAGAATTCGCGCTCGGGGTTTGACGACTATTCCGGCCATGGCGAAGAATGGTAAATGCAAACCGACGCACAATCGATTGTCGATCTTCCGGGAATCAAAAAGCTGCGCAGCGGCAAAGTGCGCGAAGTTTTCGACCTCGGCGAGACCTTGCTCTTTGTCGCGACCGATCGGATCTCAGCGTTCGACGTTATTCTCCCGGATCCGATTCCAAAAAAAGGCGCAGTGTTAAATCAGCTTTCGGCGTTCTGGTTCAACCGGTTCGGCTCGATCGACAATCACTTTGTTTCGTCCGATTTCGATTACTTTCCCAAACAATTACGGCCATTTCGCGAGCAACTCGCCGGCCGTTCGATGATTGTGAAGAAAACGCAACCGCTGGCGGTCGAGTGCGTCGTACGCGGTTATCT
>WNFH01004477.1_pt1 | contig 10090 bp, 6 predicted proteins | sample 5400411 | NCBI WGS metagenome assembly WNFH01 (sample SAMN13153347, study PRJNA577476) | soil metagenome | isolation source: 200 cm saprolite under Douglas fir tree site 2 hole 3 | place: USA:California | collected 2015-04-18
AAAGCTAAGCGAGCTGGACACGGCCACGGTCGAGCCCATGGCGCAGGTGTTGACGACCGACCAGCAAGCGGATGCCACGCTACGGGAAGACCTGATTGTGCCGTGCGCGGTGGCCGAAGACGTACTGAAGCAGGCGCCCGACCCAGAGCCCCCGTATTTCAGGGTGCCGAAGGTGATTGAAAGGTAGGCATCAAATATATGATCGGGATGAGAGTGAGAGCTGCAGCGATTTGTGGCTTGGCCCTGTTTAATTTCGCTTTCACTTACGTCGTCTCTGCCGCGACAGGAGAACAATGTCAACCTCCCTTAAGCCTGGGCGAGGAGATTTCAAAAAGGTTTCCTGGCACACACATTGTCACTGCCGCTGATTTAGAGGAATACGACAGAAAGCTGTTTCGCAAGGATCATGGGACACGATGCCCGGGACTTGTAAAGGTGAATTTCTTCGGGGACGGGAAGCCAACTTGGGCTCTTGTGCTGATTTCCGGAGATAATCCGAAGCGAAAGGCGCAACTTGTCGTGGCGCATCTACTTGATGCGGGCTGGGAGATTCGTTCTTTGGAGACAACGGATGGGACACCGGTGGTCTGGCGTCAGGGTCCAGGTAAATATCAGGGCCTTTACGTCAGCGAAAAGGTGATTCGAGCCACGAGACCTGTAATCGTCCTCTGCGATTATGGATCTTCGACGATTCTTTATGCTTGGACAGGCAAGGAAGTGGAAAAGGTCTGGCTTTCGGACTGACTGGTGGGGTGACCCTGGCAGAGCAAAATGACGACGAACTGGACGATTGACGGGGTGCGAGAGGCGCTGGCGGCGAAGAAGATTTCGGCGCGAGAGCTGGCTGCGGATTTCTACAAACGGATTGAAGCGCGTAATCCGGAGCTGAACGCTTTCCTTGCGCTTTCGCCGGAGCGCGCCCGCAGACAGACGGACAGGATTGACGCATTGGTAGCGGAGGGAAAGCCACTGCCGCCTTTGGCAGGCGTGCCGGTGGCCGTCAAGGACGTCATTAGCACCCGCGGGATAAAGACGACGTGCGGTTCGAAGATTTTGCAGAACTATGTTCCGCCGTACGATGCGACGGCGGTGGAGCGACTGGAGGCAGCGGGCGCGGTCATCCTGGGAAAAACGAACTGCGACGAGTTCGCCATGGGCAGTTCGAATGAGAACTCAGCCTACGGGCCGGTTAAGAACCCTCTGGCGCCAGACCGCGTACCTGGCGGGTCGAGCGGAGGTTCGGCAGCGGTGGTGGCGGCGGGACTGGCGGTGGCGTCGTTGGGAACGGATACGGGCGGCTCCATCCGGCAGCCGGGCTCGTTCTGTGGAATCCCAGCGATGATGGGGAGCTATGGCCGCGTTTCGCGGTATGGACTGATCGCGTTTGCGTCTTCGCTGGACCGCATCGGCCCCTTAGCGACCAATGTGAAAGACGTCGCGGCGGTCTTGCAAGTTATTGCCGGGCGCGACCCGTACGATTCGACTTCGACGACGGCACCGGTCCCGGATTACCGGGCGGAACTTGGGCAACCCATCAAGGGGCTTCGGCTGGGCATCCCCAGAGAGTATTTCGGCCAAGGCATGGAAGCAGGGGTGCGCAAGAAGATCGAAGCTGGCATCGAAGTTTTCAAAAAACTGGGATGCAAACTGGTAGAGATTCGCATGCCGCATACGGATTACGCCATCGCGACCTACTACATTATCGCGACGGCGGAAGCGAGCTCCAACCTGGCGCGATACGACGGCGTGCGATATGGATTGCGCGTGAATGACGATTCCCTGCTGGCGATGTATCGAAAGACCCGGGGCGCGGGGTTTGGCGCAGAGGTAAAACGCCGAATCGTGCTGGGCACATATGTGCTTTCGGCAGGCTATTACGATGCCTACTATTTGAAGGGGCAGAAGGTTCGCGCACTGATCGCGCAGGATTTCCGCGATGCGTTCATGAAGGTCGATGCCATTCTGACGCCGACCTCTCCGGTTCCTCCCTTCAAATTGGGGGAACGCACGGACGACCCGCTCCAGATGTATCTTGCTGACATATATACAGTTACGGGGTCGCTCGCAGGAGTTCCGGGGATCTCCGTACCATGCGGCAAGATCGACGGAAAACTGGCAGTAGGCCTGCAGATCTTTGGGGCTGCTTTTGGAGAGTCGCGCGTGCTGCAACTTGCTTATGCCTTTGAGCAGGCCGGAGGAGGAGCCGTCTGAGTCTTTCGTGCGTGAGTGGATGAAACCTTGCCATCACTTGCGACCATCATAAAGAATCTGGAGCGCGCACAAAGCGGACTATTGCGCGCCGCGGAGGCTGTCCCCGCGGACCAATGGAAAACGAGGCCCGGGGAGGGACGGTGGTCGGCTGGCGAGCTGATCTGCCACCTGAACGCGGTCGAAAGGGCCATCCTCAGTCGCGCCGACAAGCTCCTGCAAAAGCCCCCGAAATCGACGCCCTTTTATAGACGGTTTCATATTCCGATGATGATCGTCGAAGCACGCGTAATCCGGCGCAAGGCACCCGCGCCCCCCGAGCCCCAGATGGTCCATGAGAAGGAAGAGATGCTGGCGGAATTGCAGGACGTGCGGGAGCGGACGCTGGCGTTCATCGAAGAGACGAAGGGCCGCGACCTCAGTCAGTACAACATGCCGCACCCGTTTCTTGGAACCCTAAACGCCTATGAGTGGCTCCAATTCATCGCCTCGCATGAGATCCGGCACATGAAACAGATGCGAGAGATTGCCGGGACGCTACCGAAAACCGTAACAAGTTCGCAAAAATAGCACATTTTTACCACTCCTCTGGGTTTTGCTTTCCGTTCGTACTCCCCTACTGTAATACGAAAAAATGTGGAAAAAGGGCTGTTTTGTTAGGCTTTCCGGATAAAGTACTAGACGGGTAGTTTTTGCCAGGCAGAACGGCACGACTATTGCTTAGAATTTAGTGCAGCGCTTACTATACGTTCAGCATCTAAGTAAGCGTAGGACAGTTTGCGGCGGAGCACAGGAGCCGGGCCATGGTAACCGTGAAGTCGAGCCAAAAGATTTTCACCGATTCAGAAGTCGCGAACTTGACGGGGATTTGCGTCGAGCACGTGCACAATTTTGCGAAGAGCCGTCATTTGGGCTTCATCGCGCGGGCCGCAGAAGCGGCCGGCATCAGCGCCGATCAATGGCTGTTCACACTATCGGACCTGATGGTTATGGTGACCCTTTTTCCGAAATGCACGCATTAAGATATTAGAATCAAAGTGTTTTTTGCATGGCTCCCTGGCTTAACCGGGGAGCCATTTCTGTTTCTGGGGACATCCAAACGTCATATTGCAGTTCAAGAAGGCGCGGCGGTATGCTCGCGGCAGAGGCAAACCAGCCGGAGCCGTATGCATCGCACAAGACAGGATCGGCTGATGGGAACGCCTAGAATAATCGCGCACGTCTATTGCGCTTTCCTCGCAAGCTGGGCCGCAGCGACCGGTTACTGCCAATCAACCAGCATTCAGCCGCCCAAACAGGAGCAGCAAGCAACAGGTGGGCAAGCCAACGGCAAGGGCGCGCCGGTTGGTGTGCCGGCTCTGCCACGGGGCAAGAAACTCGTCTTGAAGGACGGAAGCTTTCAACTGGTTCGGGATTACCAACGGAATGGAGAGCGAGTCCGCTACCTGAGCGCGGAGAGGGGCGAATGGGAAGAGATTCCCGCCGCGATGGTGGATTGGGAGGCGACGGCAAAAGCTGCGGCGGCGGAGAAGGCCGAGGAGGATGCCCTGGCCAAAAATCTCCATGCCCAGGAGCAAGCGCAAAGAATTGAGACGATGATGGATGTGGACGCGAGCCTGCAAGTGGCGCCAGGTGTTTTCCTGCCCCCCGGAGAAGGGATGTTTCTGATTGACGGAAAATCCGTGAAGCCCCTGGAGCAAGTGGGTTCGCAGATCAAAAAGGACAAGAAACAGTTTTTGAAGCAAGTGCTTTCGCCGATTCCCATTGTTCCCAGCAAGCAGAATGTGCAGATCCCCGGGAGCAGGGCCAGTATCCGGGTGACAAATGAGCAAGCGGAATTTTATTTGCGTGAAGCGCCACCCGATCCGGACCGTACGACGCCAATCGTGAAAAGCAGCCGTCCGGGTGAGTCCGGGCCGGAAGTGGAGCTGGTGCGGGCGACCGTTAAGGGAAACATGCGTCAGTTGGAATCGATCAAGAGTTTTTTCGGCCAGCAGACGGAGGAAAACCGCAATACGATCTCGATCCAGCGATGGGAAATCGCGCCTACCGTCTTTCGCTTCACGGTGAGTGAACCCCTGCTGCCGGGCGAATACGCGCTGGCAGAGATCCTGCCGGGTGGGCTGAACCTCTTCGTGTGGGATTTTGGAGTGGACCCGGCGAAGGACGCCAAGTCAACTGCTCCGCTAAAAAAGAAGAACTGATTCTGCAAGCAAGGCGCGCGCGGAGCGTTTCGAAACGAGCGAGTGCGGCGCAATTCCAGGCGTGCGTAAGGAAACTAGGAACTAATCAGCGGCTATGGGGCGTTTCCGCCGAAACATCCGACAGGACCTCCATCAAGAGGGTCAACACGTCCGAGATGCGGAAGGGCTTTTGAAGACAAAGGGGCGCCCCGCTGCCGGCGGCACCCTTAGCGCTTTCTATCAAATCACCGGTCATGTAAACGACTGCAGGCTTGTGCGCTCCCGCAGCCTTGAGGACACGGCTGGTGGCCTCGCGGCCGTCCACTATGAAGCCGCCAGAGGAAAGATGCAGGTCGCATAGAAAGACGTCATATCTGGATCGCCCTATATGGACGATAGCCTCCTCGGTGGTCGCGGCACAATCCACGCGCAAGCCCTGGGCCGCGAGACCTTCCTGAAGCAGCAAGCGGAGACTCTCCTCATCGTCGAGAACGAGTACCGTGCGGCCCCGGAGAAAACTGGCCGCAGGCCGAAACCCCAGCGGAGGGGTTGCCCCGGCTTCGGAAGCAGCGGATAGTGCCACCGGCTTCTGGCCAGACGCGGCGGGGAGATAGATGGTGAAGGCTGAGCCGCCGGCGGGAAGTGATTCGGCTTCGATGTTTCCATGATGTTCGCGGATGATGGACATGCAGATACTGAGCCCCAGGCCGGTGCCGCCGCCGGGCCGCTTGGTGGTGTAGAAGGGATCGAAGATGCGTGGAAGCGCTTCTGGGAGGATGCCGACGCCATCATCCTGGATGGTGACGGCGACCTGGTTCCCGTTGTGGCCGGTACGAATCTGGATGCGGCCCGCGTCGCGGACTTCGCGAATGGCATGCTCGGCATTGGAGACAAGGTTCAGAAAGACTTGAATGAGCTGGTTGGCGTCCCCGACGACCGCGGGAAGATCAGCCTGCAGATGGAAATCCACCTCGACTTTGTTGCGGCGCAAGGAATGTTCGTGGAGCTGGAGCGTGCGCTCGAGAAGGTTATTGAGATCGAGGGGCATTTTCCGCGGCGAAGCCGGACGCGAGAATTCGAGAAGATTCTGGACGATACGCGCGGCGCGGCGCGCCTGGCGGTGCGTAAGTTCCAGTTGGCGCCGGGTGGATTCATCGGCGCCCGCACGCTCGCGGAGAAGCTCGGTAACGCCGAGGATGGCAGTTAAAGGATTGTTCAGTTCATGGGCGACGCCGGCGAGCATCTGTCCCATGGCGGCGAGTTTCTCCGCCTGGATGAGCTGTTCCTCGAGACGCTTGAGATCGGTGACGTCGCGGCCGGAAAGAACCACACCCTCGATATTTCCTTTTTCATCGGATAAAGGACTGAAATTGAAACGAATCCGGCGCCAGTCCCCCAGCTTGTGGCGCACACGCATTTCCAGAGAAGCAAAGGTTTGCTTACCGGCGATGACGTCATTGTAGAGCGACGTGGCGGCGGGCAAATCCTCCGGATGGGTGCGCCCGCCAAATTCCATGTGCTGCGTTTCGGCGACATCGTACCCAAGTACCTCTTTGCAACGAGGACTGACAAAGGTGTAGTGGGCCGCGGTATCGAGAACCAGGATAAGATCGGGAAAGTTGTCGACGAGGCGGCGGGCAAATTCCTGCTGCTGATGGAGGCGGCGCTCCATCTCGCGGCGCTCAGTGATGTCCATGAGCGCGCCCTGATAGCGCACCACGCGGCCGGTGTTGTCGCGGACGGCAGTGGCGGTATTCAAACAAACGATGGAAGTGCCGTCCTTTCGAATCAAGGTCATCTCGCGGCTTTGAATTTTCGGCTGGCTCTCCACGAGATTCTTGACGAGCTTGCGCTCCGCCCGGTCAGCGAGGATTTCGGGAACCCGTCTCTTGAGCAATTCTTCCTTGGAGTCATAACCGAGCATGCGCACGAGGGCGGGATTGGCATCCACCATGGTTCCCTCGGGAGTGCTGATGTAGATGCCTTCTTGAAGCGATTCGAAGAGTTCCGTGAAACGGGTTTCGTTTCTGCGAAGGGCAGAAACATCGCGGGCCAGCACGGTGATTCCGTGGATCTTGTCGTCGCGCATCATGGCATGAGCAACGCAATCAAAAAAGAAAGGGGAAGATTGATTTTTTAGCTTTACCTCCACAATGCCGGTCCAATGGCGGCGTTCCATGAACCGCGGCATCGCGAGTTTGAGGAGCGCGTCGCCTTCGCCAGTTCCTTCTTGAACAAATTCGCTGATCGGCCGGCCGATCAGCTGCGCGAAGGGTGTGTCGACAAGATCGGAGAAGCTGCGGTTGACGGAGCGAACTTGTCCGTCGAGGCTGACAGCCAGCAAGATATCATCGAAAGAATCGATCAGGTCGCGGAAGCCCTGCTGGGAGCGGGAGATGATTTCGAAAAGTTGATCCAGTTGTCTGTCGCTGGGAGGGGCCGCTTCGTGCTGTTCCAGTCCGCGCATGAGACCGCGGAGCTCGGAGATCTCCTGAGTCTTCTTCCACATGTATAAGCCGAAGAGAACGATGAGCACAACGAGGCCGATCGGCAGCGCTTCATAATGGTGTGTGAGCGAACGAATTGTACCCCAGGACATCCAGGCGAAGGCCAAGCCGAGCACGAAGAGAAGGAAAAAGGTGAGCCGCCAAATCTCGTTCTGGCGCTTTTCGAACTGGTCAAACCGGGAGGAAATAGGCGAAGGCGTGTTCGGGCCTGGTGGAGAGCCGCCAGTGGTTCGATGGCCGTGTTGGTCTTCTTCGAACATAAAAGCGGGCGGCATCCGGCCGAATCAGGGCAGCCGTCAGTGCGTGGTATTCCTCTTATTGCTTATTGTAGGGAAGCATTCCGGAGCATATCAATGAATGCTGCGATGGGGAGTTCCTGAGCGACAACTGTACCAGCTGACAGCAAAAGAACGGCGCCCCATCCATGCTGGGACGCCACGCGATTCAATTCCAGGCGATCGCAAGATCCAGCCCGTTATCGGAGTTAGCCTTTGGTGGCGGCGTCGGCCTCTGTGTCCTTCTGCAGGAAGTCGAGCGCGGCCGCTTCTTCAGCGGTGAGTTCGGCAGCTTCGGGAATCTCCTCGACCGGCGCGGGAGCAGGCATCTCCGTCAGAAGCTGGATGCTGCGGTAATGCTCGAGGCCCGTACCAGCAGGGATGAGCCGGCCCATAATGACGTTTTCCTTAAGGCCGCGGAGGTAGTCGACCTTGCCGGCCACTGCTGCTTCTGTAAGAACGCGGGTGGTCTCCTGGAAGCTGGCAGCGGAGATAAAGGAGTCGGTCGAGAGCGACGCCTTGGTGATACCAAGGAGGAGCGGACGGCCGGTGGCGGGACGGCCGCCATCGGCGATGATACGGTCGTTTTCCTCGCGGAAGCGGAACTTGTCCACCTGCTCTTCCAGGAGGAAGTTGGTGTCGCCCACGTCCTCGACCTTGACCCAGCGCATCATCTGGCGCGAGATGGTCTCGATGTGCTTGTCGTTGATGTTGACGCCCTGGAGGCGGTAAACCTCCTGGATGGCGTTGACCAGGTACGCCTGCGTGAACTTTTCGCCGAGGACCGCGAGCAAGTCGTGCAGGTTGAGCGGGCCGTCAATGAGGGCCTCGCCTGCCTTGACATGGTCGCCTTCCTGAACGTTGATGTGCACGCCGCGGGGGATGGAGTATTCCTTGGTGGTCTTGCCATCCTCGCTTTCCACGTAAACTTTGCGCATGCCCTTGGCGATATCGCCGTAGCGCACAGTGCCATCGATTTCGCTGATGACGGCGGGGTCTTTGGGTTTGCGGGTGTCGAAGAGCTCGACAACGCGGGGAAGACCGCCGGTAATGTCCTTTGTCTTCGTGGTTTCACGCGGAATCTTCGCAAGCACGTCGCCGGCCTGCACCTCATCGCCATCCTTGACCATCAAGTGCGCACGGGAAGGCATGAGGTACTTTTTGCGGACCTTGCCGGAAGAATCGCGGACCAGGATCGCGGGCTGATGCTTTTCATCGCCCGGAGGCAAAGTGACCACGTCCTGCGAGAGACCGGTTACTTCGTCCACCTGCTCCTCGATGGTCAAGCCGGGGCGCAGATCGTCAAACTTCACGGAGCCCGCGGTTTCAGTGAGGATCGAGAAAGTGAAGGGATCCCATTCGGCCATAATCTGGCCGTGCGTGACGTGTTCGCCATCCAGGACGCGGAGGCGCGCGCCGTAAACGACGTGGTAGCGCTCCTTCTCGCGGCCCTTTTCATCGACGATGGCAATCAGGCCGGCACGGTTCATGGCAATGGAAGTGCCGCCGCGGCCTTCCACGAACTTGAGGTCAACAAACTTGACGACGCCATTATTGCGCGCCTCGAGCGTGGAGCGCTCGGAAACGCGGGTGGCGGTTCCGCCAATGTGGAAGGTGCGCATGGTGAGCTGCGTGCCCGGTTCGCCGATGGACTGCGCGGCGATGACGCCGACGGCTTCGCCGAGTTCAACCATGCGGCCCGTGGCGAGGTTGCGGCCATAGCACTGCGCGCAAACGCCCCGGCGGGATTCACAGGTGAGCACGGAACGAATGCGCACGCGCTCGATACCCGCGGCTTGCACCTGGTTGGCAAGCTCCTCGGTGATCTCCTGATTCACGTCCACGATGACCGTGCCTTCGAAGTCCTTGATTTTGTCCAGGGACACGCGGCCCACGATGCGGTCGCGGAGCGGCTCGACTTCCACGCCGGCTTCGACGATCGGTTCAACGTAGATGCCGTCGGAGGTGCCGCAGTCGCGTTCGTTGATGATCACGTCTTGCGCCACGTCCACGAGGCGGCGGGTGAGGTAGCCAGAGTCCGCGGTCTTGAGCGCCGTATCGGCCAGACCCTTGCGCGCGCCGTGCGTCGAAATGAAGTACTCCAGCACCGTGAGCCCTTCCCGGAAGTTGGAAGTGATGGGCGTTTCCATGACTTCGCCGGAAGGCTTGGCCATCAGCCCGCGCATGCCGGAGAGCTGGCGAATCTGCTGTTTCGACCCGCGAGCGCCGGAGTCCGCCATCACGTAAACGGGATTGATGACGCCTTCTTTGTCCTGGGTTTCGAGGGCCTTGAACATTTCGTCGGCGACCTTTTCGGTGATGTCGCCCCAGATGGAGACGATCTTGTTATAGCGTTCACCGTGCGTGATGGCACCATCGAGGTACTGCTGCTGCACCTTGACGACTTCCTTCTCACCGCCCTCGACGAGCTTGCTCTTGTCGCCGGGGATGAGCATGTCGTCGATGCCGATCGAAATGCCGGACTTGGTGGCGTAGGTGAAACCCAACTCCTTCAACTGATCGAGCAGGACGACGGTGTCTTCGAGGCCGAAGCGCAAGTAAGCGTAATAGACGAGCTGCTGAACGCCCTTTTTCTTAAGGAGGCCGTTCACATAAGGGAATTTTTCCGGCAAGTGCGAATTGAAAATGACGCGCCCGACGGTCGTCTGAATAAACTGGCGCTCCATTTTCACGGGCTCGGTGTGCGGCACGTCCTGGTTGTCGTAAGCGGTGGTGAGGTCGATGACTTCGCCGGTGTAGCGCAGACGGATGGGCGTGAGCAGTTCGACTTCGCCGGCTTCCAGCGCGAGGACGACTTCATCGGTGGCGCCGAAAACGCGGCCTTCGCCCTTGGCTCCGGGCTTGTTCTTGGTCAGATAGTAGATGCCGAGGACCATGTCCTGCGACGGCACGGCCA
>WNFH01004479.1_pt1 | contig 10089 bp, 6 predicted proteins | sample 5400411 | NCBI WGS metagenome assembly WNFH01 (sample SAMN13153347, study PRJNA577476) | soil metagenome | isolation source: 200 cm saprolite under Douglas fir tree site 2 hole 3 | place: USA:California | collected 2015-04-18
CGGCGAACTTTGTGATAGGCCATGGTCCATCGTTCGGTCCCGAGCGCTGGGAGGAGCAGGGCGGCTACTCGCCATCCACTATCTCCGCCGAGATCGCTGGCCTGGTGGCGGCGGCTGACATCGCCAAAGTCAACAGCGATACGCAGAGCGCACAGATCTGGCTCGGCGTGGCCGACGACTGGCAGCGTTCGCTGGAGGGATGGACCGTTACCACCAATGGTCCCCTGGCCTCACATCCCTACTTTATTCGCCTCTCCAAGACGGGCGATCCGAATGCTGCAATTAGCTACAATGTCGGCAACGGTGGCCCGACGCTTGACCAGCGCTCCGTGATCGACGCGGGCTTCTTGGAGCTGGTGCGCCTCGGCCTCAAGCCCGCCAATGATACTGCTGTGACCGAGTCGCTCCCGGTGGTCGATGCGACCATTAAGACTAACACGGCGAGTGGGCCAGGCTGGCACCGCTACAACGGTGATGGCTACGGTGATGGCGCCTCCGACGGGCATCCCTGGGCACCCAGCGGGAAGGGCACCGGACACCTCTGGCCGTTGCTCACAGAGGAGCGAGGTGAGTATGCTCTGGACAGTAGTGACGTAGCCACAGCGCTTACTCTGCTCACTACGATGCGAAACTTTGGTTCGGGTGTAGGCCTGATCCCCGAGCAGGATTGGGAGTTGCCGAACCTTGCGGCCTCGCCTTTTGGCACCGATCCTACTGTGGCCTCGATCGGTTTCCAGAATGGCCATCCAGCTGGCTCTGCGGCCCCGCTCACCTGGGCTGCCGGCGTATATGTACGACTGCTCCAGGACATCATCAAAAACAAGCTGCTGGAGCAACCAGCCGATACCTTCAACCGCTATGTAGCCCATCAGCAGGGGCAGACCAGTCTCACCGTGACTGCACCACCGGACAAATCGGCAGTCAATGGTTCCCCGGTAACTGTTACGGGCACATCGGTGCCAGGCAACACGATCTATGTAGCAGCCACTAATACGGATAACAACAGCCAGACCACGGTGGTCAGCACGACAACCAGCTCTGGTGGCTCCTTCAGCGTGTCGGTTCCGATAACGGGAGGAACCACCGTGTTGAATACTGTAGCTGTGAGTCCCACGGGGGCCACTGCCCACGACCAGAGAACCATCGTCTTCGACTTTACTCCAGGCACAGTCGTCCTAGATGTCACGGACCCCGCTGGCGACGATAACGGCCCCGGGACCTACGCCTATCCCACGGCCAGCGATTTCCACGCGGGAGCCTTCGATATCCTGGAGTTCCGTGTCATCATTAGCCCTGATGGATTGACGGCCACCTTTAAGCTGAAGGTACGCGACCTGTCACCGACCTTCGGCAGCCCACTTGGAGCTCAACTGGTGGACGTTTACGTGCACGACCCGAGTGCTGCGGCAGCCAATACCTCGACGGCAGCTTCCTTCCCGCAGCGCAACTACGCAATCGCAGCTGGTTCGGCTTGGAGTAGACTCATCGAGGTGCAAGGGTTCGGGCAACGCTACATAGATGCTCATGGCACCACATTGAGCACTGTAAACATCAGCGCCAATGCCATCTCGCGCTTTATCACCTTCAGTGTGCCAACGTCGAGTCTGGGGACCCCTGCGTCTGGCTGGGGCTTCACGGTGGTGCTGACCGGCCAGGATGGCTTCAGTCCCGACCAGGCGCGAGGCTTCGCAGCGACACCGCAGCCATTCTTGTTCGGTGTCTGCGCTCCCGGGGGCACTAGTCCGATCTGCTCGGTGGATCCGGCCACAGTGCCCAAGGCCATGGATGTACTCACTCCGCCAGGAGTCAGCCAGTCCACTGAGCTCGACCCTACTTTGGGACCCGTCATACTACAGGATGTGACCATACCGTAGTCATGGCTCTGGATACTGTCTGATTGCACACTGAGAGGCGATCGTTTTTGGCGGTCGCCTCTCAGCTTCAATATGTCCTTTATGACGCTACCACCCAGCCTAAAGTTCCCACCACTTTGATTAGCCCGACTCCTTGACAGATGCCCCCCAGGCATCTGGGGTCGGGATCATCAAACATTCTACACTAGAATTTTTAAGGCATTGTCGACAAATATCGCGGCGAACGGCGCACCTTCGTCCCTTGCTCAAAAGCATAGGCAAGTTTGATCAGCGTCGGCTCGCTGAAGGCTCGGCCCATAAAAGTGATCCCGACCGGCAGCCCGAATACATAGCCTGCAAGCAACGAGATAGCCGGGTATCCTGCCAGGGCCGCTGGCTGGGAGCTGCTTCCAAGCGAAGGATCCCCGTTGATCAGATCTACCGGCCAGGGCGGACTGTTTGTGGGCATCACCAGCGCATCCAGATTGTACTGGTCCATCACCGCGTCAATGCCTTCTTGCCTTGAGAGGCGATGGGTTTCCTCGATCGCAGCCAGGTACACAGGATCATCCAGTGAGGTAGTGGCCTCCGTCTGCAAAAGAAGTTCCTGGCCGAAGTACTTCAGCTCCTCCTCGGCATGCGTACTATTGAACGCAATGACATCAGCAAGCGTACGTACAGTCGAGTCGGTCAGTTCTGCAAGGAACATGTTGAGATCGGCCTTGAATTCAAACACAAGCACCTTATGTTCCGCATCAGACGACTCAATCTGCTTTGCCGTCGGGATTGTCCGCGGGATCGACGATTACCGCCCCAAGTGCTCGCATCTGCTCGATAGCGGCATACGCTATGGCATCAACCTTAGTACTGTAGCCGAAATAGACCTGCCGGGCAACTCCAATGCGTGCTCCTCGCAAGTAGTCCCCCGATTTATCGTGGGGATCAACATCCAGGAATTGCGTGTAGTCGCTATGGAACCTGCCAGCGCTCTCCTGTGTCGCAGCATCACGCGAATCAACTCCCGTCAGTACTCCAAGCAAAGTAGCCGCATCGGCCACGGTGTGACCGAACGGGCCGACGGTGTCCTGGCTGTGCGCAATGGGGATCACATCCGCACGGCTGGTCAGTCCGACCGTCGGCTTGATGCCGACAACCGCGTTTGCCGCAGCCGGGCAGAGGATCGAGCCATCCGTCTCCGTGCCCACCGATGCCGCAGCCAGGTTCGCCGCAACCGCTACTGCCGACCACGAACTGGAGCCACAGGGCGTGCGGTCCAGCACATACGCATTACGCGTCTGCCCTCCGCGACCGCTCCATCCACTCGTGGACGTGGTTGAGCGAAAATTGGCCCATTCACTCAGATTTGCCTTACCCAGCAGGACTGCACCTGCTTCACGGAGCCTGCTCACCACAAACGCATCCCTGGGTGGCTGTGAGCCTATCAGCGCCAGTGATCCTGCCGTTGTCTGCATCTGGTCCACTGTCGCGATATTGTCCTTAAGGAGTACAGGAATACCATGAAGAGGACCTCGTGGACCCTTGGTCTGGCGTTCCCGGTCGAGTGCTTCGGCTATTTCGAGTGCCTCGGGATTGACTTCAAGCACAGAGTTGATTGCTGGACCACCCTGGTCTAGCTCGCGGATACGTTCGAGATACATCTCGACGAGTCGGCGTGTTGTCAGCTTTCCTGTGGTCATCGCCGCCTGCAACTCGACAATGGTCGCTTCTTCCAACTCTGGAAACGGGCCTGCGAGATCATGACTCATCACTTCTCCTTATGGATTGGGACCTGGTACCCGCAAGGGGCAGTCCCGCGATAAATCGGGCACACAGTCCCCCAGACTGCGTCCAGCCCCCCAGGCAGGGTGCCTACAACATTTCACACGTCAATTGAACGTTGACAGTCCACTACCAATACGAGAGGGTCTCCATCCATCAGAAGGAACTGCCTGCGCGGCCGCGAGGGAATTGATAGACACTCCGCAAGCTCCGCTGGGGGCACACAGTCCCCCAGACTGCGTCCAGCCCCCCAGGCAGGGCATCCCATCTGGGGGATGGGTATCCTGTCCCCCAGACAGGGTGCCCTTGTAGAACGATACTTGTCTCCATTGTCTCCGTTGGGGACACTTGTCTCCGTTGTCTCCGTTGTCTCCGTGCTCAAAAAACCTACCTGTAAAAGCTCCTCCAGGCAGGGTGCCCGCGATAAATAGTTTGATGATCCTGGGCTGCTGCGGCACCCAGGCTAATCAAAGAGGCTCTCTTGGATTAGACCGACTGTCGCAGCAGGTCGGTATCATCCAACTTAAATCGGCCCCTACGGTGGCATCTATCGTTTAAAATGTGGCTTGCGCTTCTCGAGGAAAGCGTGCATGCCCTCCTGCGCATCAGGAATCTGCGACGTAGCAGCCATGACCTCTATCGCATAAGCATAGGCATGTGGTTGGGGCATCTCCATCTGCGCGTAGTACGCTTGTTTACCGATCCCCTTACCGATCAGGCTACCCCGTGTCGCAGCCTCGAGCAGTCGTTGGGACTCTTCCACCAGTTGGTCAGGAGGCACTACCCGGTTGACCAGTCCCCAGTCCGCCGCCGTCTGCGCATCGATTGTATCGCCCGTAAGCAGCATTTCCAGTGCCCGTTTGCGACCAATGTTGCGGCTGACCGCCACCATCGGTGTTGTGCAGAACCATCCTCCTTTTCCACCAGGCGTAGCGAAGCCCGCTTCCGTGGAGGCTACCGCCAGGTCGCACGTCGCGACCAATTGACACCCGGCGGCTGTGGCAAGCCCATGCACACGGGCTAGCACGGGCTGCGGAATCTCTTGAATTGTATCCATCATCGTCGTGCAGACTCTCAGCAGTGCACGCACGGAGGCCAGGTCCTGGCCAACCACATCGGCGAAATCGTGACCGGCGGAAAACACCGGCCCGCGCCCGGCCAAAATCACGCCATGTGCCGCACTCTCCCCAACCTCGCGAAAAGCAGCCGTCAGCTCGGTCATATGTTTGAGCGAGAGTGCATTTCGGCGCTGGGGATAGTTCATAGTAATCGTGGCAAAATTACCTTCATACTCCAACTCGATCAGTTCGTATCTCATACCTATCGCTCCTTTCACGAAGGGTACCGTAGGGGCCGATTTATCGGCCCCCGGCGCACGTCCCCCGATTTATCGTGGGTGGATGAACTCAGGGGTGTATATCCTGGCAGGGTAGCCATGCAGGCGAAGCCACGCCAGGACTCGCGCTTCTCTTACAGTCAATGGGCTTGAAAGCCCCCGTCTTTCCAAGCGGGGGATGAAAAGCCGTTTCTTGGATGGTGGCCTGGGATGAGTGGATACCCACTCTCAATCCTCTCTACAGGCTGATTGTCAGTTGACATTGTGCTTCCTTTCTGGTAGAGTTGTTCCAGTACCGAGACCTCCAAATCGCGTTTCGGTGGATTCTCTGGCACAGGGAGAGTCGGTAAAAACACGACCGTGTTGACCAAGAAACAGTGCAAGAGCCAGCGTAGAATCTCGCATCGCGGGAGCGCATGCTCGCCTGACGGCCAGATGGTGTCGAGGCCCCGGGTGTACGCTCGGTTTCACCGGTACCGTGGGGCACACGGAAACCGACAGGGAGCAATCCCTGTGAACGCTTCTAGACATGTGGGCCTCTACCTTTCAGTTGCGAGACTGGATGGCAAGTCTCATGGGTGAAGGAAGAACCCTCGTCATTTATGACGGGGAGTGTCAGACATTCGCACTATACACCACGCATAGGTGATAGTGCAACCTAAGGAGTATCCACTGGAGATAGAAGACACTTCCGCGCAACAATGCAACCCCACCACCCCTGGTTTGCGGATACCAGGGGGCTCTCAAAGTTTCCTTTGTGACATCCTCCCCACAGCTAAAGCTGGGGGCTTCCAACAGTCACCTGTTGGCTTTTCTGTTTCACGGGACGTTGCGCACAAGACTCTCGCCCTGGGTGTCTTACACATCCTCCGCAGACCTGACTTCCCGCGAGCCTCGCGGTAGATGCGGGGTCATGAACCCCGACTTACTGGGACAAGTGTACCAGAGAGAGAGAACAATGTCAAGTGTTTTGGCTTGGGGAGCGGATTTTTCCCATCCCTGCCCCGAAAAAAAGACTCGCTTCTATCCCCGTGGACGTGCCCGATAAATCGGCACTCTACGCCAGGGTTCTTACGCTCGATAGGATAATTGACCTCATGCTTCATGAACATCTTGTAGTATTAATAACTGCTGTAGTTTCTTTCTTTGCGAGATTCCTAGGCATCTGGTACATCACCGATGACATGCCACCACAAAGGGTAGCAGATGAGTCTATCAAGAAATGGGGCAACCCCGCACAGGCTCTGGAGCATCTCCTTCAGGTCAAATCTCCGGGTATAAACGTGTTATGCGCATCATGCATACTCTGGAGCAGAGTTGAGCCAGGTAGTCCGTTATCGGCTCTGCAAACGCTTCAAATCCGCCTTGGACGTCTGCCTTGGCAGATGCAGGCTAACGCCCTCGCCTTAGTGACCGGCAACGATATTTCTCGTGCCGCTTCTATCCTCTCACAACTCTCTCCTCCCGTACCAGTCGGGCTTATTCCGGTTGCAAGGTTTATCGTGGGACAATGGTCGCCAAAGCCACGTTGTGATGATCTGGCTTTGGCCTTCTATCAGTCGCTGACAGCATATGGTGCTCCTCAAGAGGAAACGCAGTGGTTAATTGCTCGTGCTCTTGTAGCACGAGGTTTCTACATACAGGCAGAGCAACTACTACAAGAACTAGCAGAGCTTCATCCCGCTTCAGATGTACTCTGGCTCCTGGCCATGCTGTATCAAACGCTCAATCGTCCACCACAATTGCAACTTGATACACTTCTTGGTTTCACCAGATGTGCCCGGTCAGATGAGCGTCTGTGCCACGCCTGGAAAATGATTGGAGACCTGTACGGAGAACAGCCAGGTGACGGTATGGCGGCTGTCAACGCTTTCAGGCATGCGGAAGAGTTGGCCTCTCAGTGTTTTTTTGACGAAAAGATACGACGTACCATATAACTGACAGTGAAATGTCACTTCTATTCCTCTTCAGTGAAGAACGAGAGCTGAAGCGGGGGCGATGCCTCCTCTTCTTTCCGTACAGCAGCGGCTTCTGTTTCTCCGCTCTCGGGATCAGCAGAGAGGGAGGCACGTGGCCCTTGATATTCCCGTAAGGGACGAAAATCGCTTTCGAGTGCGAGCTCCGTAAAATGATACGATCCATTGAGATGCATATGAGCAGGGTTTTGCTCCAAAAAGCTGCATACGCATATAGACATAGACACACCAATGTGCTAGACTTCATCACGGGAAGGTCTCTTTACAGTGAGAATCTGACTTCCTCCTCTCACCCACGGGATGCGCAACGAGCTGGTGCGCCGCATCAGCTGCGGAAAGTGAGTGTATCGGAAGATATCAGGGTTGTTGGAAGACCCTGTGCATACCCGACTTATCCCTGCCGAAAGGCTTGAATTCCGAAAGGAAGGGGGGAGTGCAGCATGTCGGGGTCAAAGGCAACGTAAGAGGAAGTCATCAATCCTGTGAGTTGTCAGTGCAAAGCGTGTATGGTTAAGCCTACACTGGTTAAATTCCAGTCCCTCTGGCCTATTTGCGGACGCCAGCGAAAGATGGCTGAAACGCTGGACCAGAAGACAGGGCGGTATGGCATCTCTGCCCCCGATCCAACTCTTCTGGCAGACCCTCACTACGAGGGAATAGGGACGAACGGAAGACCTGGAGCACGCTGGATCTCACTTCTGCTGAAAATGCGGGATGACCTAAACAGGGAGCGATCCCTGCATGGTTACGGACCTTCCATATTACTCAAAGTGAGCCTGTAATGGGTTTCGCAGATCGCAAGACGAAGAAGTCTCTGCGATCCCGACATGAGGATAAGTGGAGGCTAACTTCCACGAAACCTCTTCTGTCAGGGAGGAAGGGAAGGAGCTTACTTGAGCTGATAATCAACCGAAAACGAGGTAGTGCTGATGCTTACCGCAACAGTGATTAGGAGATTAGAGGCACTTAGCGAGATCTCCAAACAAGAAAAACGGATCAACGGTTTGTTTCGACTTCTGGAAAACCCGATCCTGTGGCACGAAGCGTATGCGAATATCTATGCCAACAAAGGAGCCATCACTCCAGGCGTAGATAGCCGGACACTCGACGGATTTTCCGAAGCACGAGTCACGTCAATCATGACGCGCCTCAAAAACGGAACGTATCGCTTTCAACCGGTTCGCCGGACCTACGTCCCAAAGAAAAACGGCAAGAAACGCCCACTCGGCATCTCTTCTGGGGATGACAAGCTGGTCCAAGAAGTCGTGAGAATCCTTTTGGAGCGCATTTATGAACCTGTCTTCGAGAACAGTTCACATGGGTTTCGACCTCACCGCTCCCCTCACACCGCACTGGAACAAATCGGAGAGGAATGGACGGCGGTCAAATGGTTGATAGACATGGATATCCACGATTACTTCACCACCATCTCGCACGGCTTGCTGATGGGGTTACTCAGGAAGAAAATCGCGGATGAGCGCTTTTTGCGACTCATCCAAGCCATGCTCGATGCTGGCTATCTGGAAGAGTGGACCTATCACAAAACCTACAGCGGGGTACCGCAGGGGTCCATAGTCTCCCCAGTGCTCGCCAACATCTACTTGCACGAATTAGATCTCTTCATGAGCAAGATGAAAGAGCAATTCGATCAAGGGAAAAGGCGCAAGACGAACCGCGTCTATCAACGTTACACCGACCACATTCGACGCCTCAGACAGAAATGGGAGACCCTGAAGGGGAAGGAGGAAGGAAAAGACAAACTTCAGGAAATCCAACGAGAGATCAAAACGCTCCAATCTCTACGTAGACAACTCCCAAGCGGAGACCCCTTTGACAGTGAATACAAGCGGCTGTACTATTGTCGCTATGCCGACGACTACCTCATCGGTATCATCGGCTCACATGCTGACGCCGAACGGATCAGCCAAGAGGTCAAGCGCTATATTGAGGAAATACTCAAACTGACTATCGCGGAAGAGAAATTCCACATTCGCCCAAGCCGCGAAGGGGCAACCTTCCTGGGATATGAGGTAAGAACGTACTCAGGAAACCGAGTGGTGAAAGTGAAACGAGGGAAGTATCACACGACCAACAAGTCAGTTTCGGAACGAATACAACTCCGTATTCCACGAGAGAAGCTCCAGAAATACTGTGAGACCAAGCGCTACGGGAGCTACGAAAAGGGGGAGGCCCTCCACAAGGCTGAACTGATGGAACTGAGCGATGCCGAAATCATTCTTGCCTACAACAGTGAGCTCAGAGGACTAGCAAACTATTACGCCCTTGCGCTGAACACGAAACGGGAAATGAGCAAATTAGCACACCTCTGGAGAATGAGTCTGCTCAAAACCCTGGCAGCGAAACACAAGACAAGCACAACAAAGATAGCAAAGCGGCTCAAAACCGAAGACGGGTATGCGCTCACTGTGCAAATAAAGGACAGAACCCGCCACATCAGAATTTTCCGACTCAAGGATCTCAGAAAGCCACCACCCAACGACTCACGGATTGACCTTCACCCCAACATATACATGTGGACGCTCAGCCGCACGGAGCTTATCAAGCGACTGAACAGAAAACAATGTGAATATTGCGGAACGACACAGGGGACATTTGAGGTTCACCACATTCGGAAGCTGAAAGATGTGGCAGAAGGAAAGACATTGTGGCAGCGCATGATGGCAGCACGACGTAGGAAAACACTCGTGCTCTGTACCCAATGCCATCACCAGCTTCACAATGGAAAACTCCCCGAAAAAGATCCTCGCAAGCAACAAGTAAGGGGAGAGCCGTGTGCGGTGACAAGTCGCAAGCACGGTTCGGAGAGGGGAGTACGGGCGACCCAGTAATGGGCGACCGGCTCCTACTCTACCTAACCTGTAGCGAGCAGAGATAAACATGTGCCTTCTTGAGAAGGAAGAAACAAACACTTTCTCTCAAGGAGGCACATATGACCAGTATCGCCGATGGATCGGTGCATATCCAAACCTCTTCCGAGTCCGTTCCCTCAACGCCTTCCTGGTTTGGCGAAGTCGTGCTGATGGCTACGCATCTTCGCAAGCACCATGTCCTGGCCAAGATCAGTGAGCATGTGCGCTTTGCGCGACGGCGTTTCGGACACTACGAGGTCATCGATTTTCTCGCG
>WNFH01005982.1_pt1 | contig 10088 bp, 8 predicted proteins | sample 5400411 | NCBI WGS metagenome assembly WNFH01 (sample SAMN13153347, study PRJNA577476) | soil metagenome | isolation source: 200 cm saprolite under Douglas fir tree site 2 hole 3 | place: USA:California | collected 2015-04-18
ACCGCAAACTTGTAGTGAGCCTTCATCGAATTTCTCCTCTCGTCTATGACTAGTTTGCGCCACCGGGCGACTTGATCTCGCCGGGGGCGGCTGGGGGATGGTTAGCCGACTGCTTGTCACCCGCACTCTTGAGCGCAGCTGGCCCGCCCGCAGCCTTCAGAACTCTGTTTTCTTCCCCACGACGGTTTACCTGCAGCGTGCGCAAGTAGTGGACCAGATCCCAAGCGTCATTGGGCTGAATGACATCCGCGAATGAAGGCATGGGCGTGCCGTCCAAGCCAGTCATGAAAATGCGATAGAGGTCCTCATTGGTGACGCCGCACTTGAAACGCGCATCGTTTCCTGCCGCGGCGAAATTGTAAGGACGGATGGGTTGATCTTTGCTGTCGGTGAGGGTAGAGGCCGACGGTCCATCACCGTGGCCCTGCTGGCCATGGCACTTCCAGCATTCCACCTTCTGGAACAGGTCGTGGCCACGGCGGATACTGGCAATATCAACCGGGGGCTCGGCCGGAATCTTGATAGGCTCGCCTGATTTTTCGGTCTTCCACCGCTCCGAGAAAGTCTTGATGTAGGCGATGAGATCGTGCCGGTTTTCGTCGCTCAACGGACGCCAGGACGGCATATTGGTGGTCTCAACACCGCGCACGAGTGTGTTGATCAGGTCCGTGTCGAGGGGCAGGGTGCCGGTGGGTGTGGAACGGCATTTGAAGGTGGCGATGGTAAAGTCGCGTGGCTTCGGATCGATGAACTGCGCGGTGTCACCGTTGCCATCGCCGTAGACGCCATGGCATAGCACGCAATAGCGCAGGTAGATGCCATGTCCAACCTGCTCGGAGGCGCTGAAGCCGTTGCGGGGCGTCGGGTAGCCGGAACTGATCCCCGAACCTTGGGCGAGCGCGATGCTGGTTGCCATGGCGATGAGCAAAATGCAGAGGCAAGTCGTTCGGATTGTCATCATGCACTCTCCCTAGAACGCGAAGTCGAATCCGGTGAAGAAACTGTTGCTGCGCTGGTCGGCGCCGCTGTCGGCAGTTTTCACCATGTTGAGCGTCGAGAACTCTATGTGCCAGGCGAAGCCGGCGCGGCTGTTGATGAACGGGTAGAAACGGTAACCGGCGGTGAAGACGTCGACGTTGCCGAAGTCGCTTGGTAAGCTGCTCAACGGCTGGCGCGAATTGCGCACCAGTTCGTAGCGGCCAAGAATGAAATGCTTGGGTGAGTAGACGTAGTGGCCTTCGAAAGTCCCGATATTCCAGGTTGCGCCTTGCGCGCCTTCGGGCAACTCTCCGTTGGCTGGAGTAGCATTGGCCAGGAATACGTTGTCGGAAGCATGCTGGTAGACGCCGGTGAGGTCGAACTTGCCGATGTACAAGTTGCCGTAAGCTCCGAGCCGATAGAACGATTTGTTGCCCCGACCTGTGCCGGGAATTGGCACCCCATCCTGAGTGAGGAAATAAGTCGGACGAAGGCCGGTCACCCCATAAACACCGACGCGTTGTAGACCAAGCTTGCCGGCCATGAATGCTTGGCTGAGGTGCAGGTAGCCGTCATAACTTCGGCCGCCCGGCAAACCCAGGTTACCGTTGGTGCTGCTAATCAACGAGGCGGCGTAACGGGTGTGATCGTCGAGCGAGTGCCCCATCATCTCGACTCCGAGTTGATTTTCTCCTACCGTGAAGTCGTTGATATCGCCGCTGGGCGCATAGTGCCAAAGCTGGTAGAAGCCGCCATTGTTGGAGAGCGTCATGATGCGTTTCTCGGTTAGCGGCGTATCCAGTTCGTACTTTCCGAACTTGAAGTTGAGCCAGGGCGAGCCCTTGATATTGTCGAGACGAACGTTCGCCGACTCGAAGCCGATTGTGCCGCTCCCAGCATCGATTGAGGGCACCAGGAGGAACGAAACGTTCTTCGCCAGAGTGCCAGCGGTCAGAATATCGATGCCGGTCAGATCAAAACCGGAGGTCTTGACGGTTTGCTCAACTTGGCCGTCACCCGAGTCGACCAATTGGCGTCCCAGGCTTTCATAGTGCCAGTGCGGCGTGATGCGCATCGCAACGGGCCAATACGACGGGTTCATCCAGATCGGCGAATCGCGGTCGTTGTTGAGCTGATAGCCCTGGTCCTTGAAGTTCTGGCCAAAGCTGTTCAGTTTGGGCCACGCCTCGTGACAGGCCGAACATGGCAAGCCATACTTGCGAGCAAACGCCGGGATAGCGTATCCGGGTGTACTGCTCAGGATCAGGAGCAGCATCAGAAGCGCGGCCAGGATATGTATCGGACGAGGCTGCTTACCGCGCACGCAAAAGCGGGAGGGCATGTGCATACAATCCTCTCTGCGAACAAGAATGTGTGGGATCAAAGCGGGGGCAGATATGGAGGGAGCGGGCCGGGTACGGATTCCCGGTGCTTTGTGGACGCGAGTTCGCAACCCTACGGCGAACTCCGAGGAATCTCCAGGTTTCCTCAAGAAACGCCAGCTTTCTCAAACCCCAAGTATTGCTATTGGGCCGGGACTATACTCGGCCTGCAGTTCACAAGTCAAGAGGTCTTTCGAACTTTACAATGTCTTGCTTGGATAAAGATATGAGTGACCTGAGAATTTCAGGGGGCCTCGGGGATCCTTGCGTTCGTGGAAGAGCCGCAGAGAATGTGGGAAGCGGCCAAGGTGAGGCACCATCGGATGGCGATTGATCTTGACTTTCGTTTTCGGCGATAGTAGGTATGCATTCCACTGGAGTGATCTGTCCACCGCACATGGTCTCCCCTGCGCACCGCCGATCGCCAAGCCTACGTTTGTCTCGGATCGCGGACTGCCTCGAATGGTTCGTAGTCGCCTGGCTGACGGTCACCGCGTGCGCGGGCCAGGACAGCGGATTTAACGGTTCGCTGGACGCTTCTGAGGCAGAAACTCTCAAAGCTGTACATCTGATCGTGAACGACCCGATCGTTTATGGAACCTACTCGTACGAAAAAGAAAAGCAGCTCAAGGGCGCGAAACCGGCAAGTTCGGTGAGTGTCTTTGGAGACTCGCCGGATCAAGGCAAGGTATTTTTCAAAGTCCTCGAAAATGTGCTTGCACCGCGACATTTCAAGGAAACCGCCGACCTCGGGACAATCTACTTGCGCTACATCGTGCAAGGAACCGGCCCCGCCACAACGGCCATTCACATCGACGCCGTTTACGTGGAAAAGAACCGACGGCGGCGGCACGAGTCGGACGGAACGGTGGAAGAGAGCGAATTCCAGGCGATCAAGGAACGGCTGGAGAAGATGCAAGCGGAACAGAAGGCTGCAAACGAAATGGCCGGGAAGGATTCCGCAGCAGCGCCGACGACGGAAGGAAGTGCGGGAGGAAACGCTTTCGAACCGCTGTCGAAAGCGGTTTCGTCTAGCGATGAATTGGAGAAGCGGGTCGCGGAGCTGAGACACCGCGCCGAGATGCGGACGGCAGCAGGGGGAGCGGCCCTGAAGTCCGCTCCGTATCGCACCGCGGCGACCCTGCAGTCATTGCCGGCGCAGGCGGAGTTGCTGGTTGTCGTGCTCACCAAGTACTGGTACGGCGTGGAAACCACGGATGGGCACCGGGGATGGGTCCATCGCAGCCAGGCGGAGCCGCTGCCATGATCCCCGTGCCTATAATCTCCGTGCTGTATTCGTGCAAGGCCCGGTGGCGGAGAGCGAGTGCTGTCCTGCTGCTCGTCATTGCAATTACTTCTGCGATCGCTGCGGCTCAGAGCAGTCCCTCTGAGCATGTCTTCCAGGTTTCGCGCTCGGAACTGGATAAGGCACTGCAGAACTTGCACGCGTATTCGCCGGGACGGCTTCCTATTCTCGAGGGATTTGTTGCTCCTGATGTTCCCGCGCTCGACAAATATCAGCGCGCTTACTTTCAATACAAGCTGGACATACGTCCGTCCGGCGCGGGAGCGACGTCACTTCGCGTGAGCGCCAAAGTCACCGCGTGGTATGTCAGCGACAACACAGCGCAGGCGGGTTATCGCGCATTGCCCTCGAACGGGAGGCTCGAGACTGATCTCATCGAACGGCTGGAAGAAACGCTGCAACAAAAATCGGCGCGTGTTGCGGACACGGACGCGTCAAAATCAGACACCACGCAAGCAGGGGCCCAGGATCGCACGCGCTCGGTGGCACGGTCAGGGCAACCGGAGCCAGCGAAGTCTTCGGCTTTTAGCGCCTCTCTACCGCTCGAACAGCCGGCATCCCGAGCAGGTCTCGCTCCGCCCGATCCCCGGGAACTTACTCAACAGAAGCGGGTGCAACAGCTCAATGAGCAAGCCGCCAATCTGGAAGAAATTCTGCGCAATCAGGCGCACCCCAACGATCTTGCCGCAGTGCTCAAATCTGGGACGCCCGTTTTAGCGAAACCGTTTGACGCCGGCGAAGTGCTTTTCCGGGCGGATGCCGAAGATGAATTCAAAGTGCTCGACGAGTCCGGCGACTGGGTGCACGTCCAGGTCTCGGGCATCTCGCGCGGATGGATTCGGCGAGCCGAGTTGGAGATGCCGGGCGCCGCAGCCGACATCGAATCCAAAGTACCGGCAGGTTCTCCGGAATCGGCTACGCACGAAGAAACCTCATTGTTTCCCGGGGAATGGTCCGCTCTGCGCGGACGGATGGTTCGAATCACCTGGGTGCGACTGGAGTCCGGCGGCGCGCCGGGTGGAACCGACCGGTGGCAGTTGGCACGTTCGGTGTTTCGCGATACTTACGGCCGCATCAGCCGGAGCAATCCGAAGATTGAAGGCGTGGTGATCGTGATCGACGCCCCCGACGGCGGAATGATCGCGGCCACCGCCGACGCTTTACGACGCTGGAACACCGGCGCCATTACGGATGCTGCATTCCGAAAAGAATGTTGGACCGATTCGCCTGAAGCAATGGGCGAAACTGCACGACGCGAGGGGAAAGGCAAGTCCCAAAACCAATGACTCCCATGGCCGAGATTTCACAAACGTTCGTCCTGTCTGCGACTCGAACCGCAGGTCTGCTGCGGGACTATGCCGAACTGACCAAAGCGCGCATTACGGCACTGATCGTCATGATGGCGTGGAGCGGCTACTTTTTCGGTGCGCACAAGTCCGGGTTATCAGTGCTGTCGGCAGCCTTGGTTCATGCCCTGCTGGGAGTGGGTCTGGTCTCGAGCGGAACGGCAGCGTTGAACGAGGTGCTGGAGTCCGCTGTGGACGCCCGCATGCGGCGCACGTCTCAGCGTCCTTTGCCTGCGGGACGCATGACGCGGGCACACGCGGCCACAATTGGATTGGTATTCACTCTCGGAGGCGCACTTTACCTCGGCCTTTATGCGAATCCGCTGACCGGAGTGCTGGCTCTGTTGACCGCGCTGGTTTATCTAGCCGCCTATACTCCACTCAAACAGATATCGCCCATCTGTACCTTCGTGGGTGCATTTCCGGGCGCGATGCCAGTGGTTCTCGGATGGACCGCCGCCCGAGGAAGAGTCGAAATCGAGACCCTGATTCTTTTCGGCGTCATGTTCGTCTGGCAGTTTCCACACTTTCTATCCATTGCCTGGCTCTATCGCGAGGATTACGCACGCGGCGACATCCGCATGCTGCCGGTGGTCGAGCCGGATGGGCGATCCACGGTGTGGCGAATTCTGGCGTACTCGGTCGCGCTCATTCCGGTGAGCATTCTGCCGGTTGCAATTGGAATGACCGGACGCGTGTATCTGGCCGGGGCGCTTCTCATGGGCGCGGCGCTCTTCCGGGCTTCATTGGGAATGGCGCATCCGCAATTACCGGCGACGGCGGCCGCATCCAAAACGCCGGCCCGGCGCTTGCTGCGCGCAACGATTCTCTACCTGCCGTTGCTGTTCGCCTTGATGATGGCCAACTCGGTGAGTTAAGAGTCGGAAAGAGCCCTTGGCCGAAATCCACCACCCTGGTGGAACCCGGCCACCACCCTTCCCCCACGGAAGGTTTCCGAGTCACGTAACTTATTGAAAACAAACCTTCAGTTACCGCTTTTCGGAATGGCCCTCACCCTGCATTATCAGGGCCGACGTTCGCCCGCAAGGGCAGAGGTGACTTGTGAAACTCAGACTGATAGCAAACTTGGCAGGACTCCTGATCTTGATTACCAGCGCCGCCAGCGCCCAAGTGGAAACCGAGCCAGCGCAAACGGATCCGGAGCAGACCGAGTCGGTGCAAACGGAACCGGCGCAAGCTGAGCCGACGCAAAATGAGCCGGTGCAAAATGAGCCGGTGCAAACTGAATCGGCGCAAAAAGGAACGGGCGTGGCACGAGTCAGTCTGATCCATGGGGACGTCTCCACGCAGCGCGGGGACTCAGGCGACTGGGCGTCAGCGGTGCTGAACGCGCCTATCGTGTCCGGAGATCGCGTTTCCACGAGCGACAACTCGCGCGCCGAACTTCAACTTGACTATGCCAACATTCTGAGAATCGACGCGCGCACCCAAGCCAACATTACGAACCTGGATCGCACGCAGATCCAGATTCAGGTCGCCCGCGGATTGGTCAACTACTCAGTCGTGAAGGACAGCGAAGCGGACGTCGAGATCGACGCTCCTAATCTTTCGATCCATCCCCGCCGTGGCGATGGCAGCTACCGGATCAACGTGCTCGCGGACGATCAGGCTGAAGTCCTGGTTCGCAGAGGCGAAGCGGATATCTCGACACCGCAAGGCAGCACGCACGTGAGAAGCGGCCAGATGATCATCGTGCGCGGCACCGGCAACGACACGCAATATCAGATTGCAGATGCTTCCGCCAGGGACGACTTTGATCGCTGGAACAACGATCGCGACAATACCATCCGCAACGCGCAGTCATGGAGCCGCACGAACCGTTACTACGTTGGATCGGAAGATCTGGATAGCTACGGGCGTTGGCGAAATGTTCCCGATTACGGACAGGTGTGGGAGCCCGCGGCCGCAAGCGACTGGGCTCCTTATCGAGATGGACGTTGGGTTTGGGAACCTTACTGGGGATGGACCTGGGTTTCCTATGAACCGTGGGGATGGGCGCCATATCACTACGGACGCTGGTTCATGTACGAAAATTCGTGGGTTTGGTGGCCCGGTCAGTCCTACGGGTATCCTTACTATCGTCCGATCTGGGCGCCGGCCTACGTGTCGTTCTTCGGTTTCGGGAGCGGCGTTGGTTTTGGTTTCGGATTCGGGTCTGTGGGCTGGCTTCCGATCGGGCCCTGTGACGGCTTCTATCCGTGGTGGGGTGGATACCGGTCGCGCTTCAACACCTTCAACATCTATAACTACAACTACCGAGGCGGCGGAATTCCGCCGCTGCGCAGAGGGACGTTGTATTCCAACGTGCGGCTCGCCTCCTTCAACGACCGAATGCGCCGTGGCATCTCGACCGTCGGAGCCAATGACTTTGGCAGAGGCCGCTTCACGGCACGGCCGGTATCGAGCGAGATGTTTCGCAACGGAAGAATGGTAGCCGGCAATCTGCCGGTGGTTCCAAACCGCGAGAGCTTGTTGGCCGGGCAACGCCGCGCGGCTCCTCCGAGCGTGGGTCGGGGAACGCAGCCCGAACGTTTCTTCAGCAATAACCACAATCGTCCGGTTCAGGCTTCGCGATCGTTCGATCGGGAAGCGGCGGATGTGCACAACGCTATCCAACGCGATGGACACTTCACGCCTATCGTCGGCAACCAGCGGTCTAACCCGGGCGAAGGGAATGCTCGCTCGCTTACACAAGGACGCACCGGCGCGAATCCCGGACTAACGAAGCCTTCGGCGGGTTTGCCGGCAGACAGATCGAACCAGGGCTCCAATCAGGGCTCCAATCAAGGCTCCAATCAGACGTGGCGCCGCCTGGGTCCGCCAGTGCAGCGTTCAAACGGTTCCGGTGCAGGTACTGGGCTCTCGAACCCCGGCCAGCGCGGGCAGGCAGGCGGCGGCAATTCGGATTGGAGGCGACCTCCGAATTCCGGCGCTCCTCGCGGATCTGTGGGCAGCAGCTCTGTGAACAACAGCAATCCAGCAGGGCGAATGAACACTCCGGTCGACCGGCCGGGCTCGAGTTCAAGTCCGAGAGGAAACAATCAGGACTGGCGACGGCTCGATCGGCCGTCGTCGCCGGCGCCGCGGAGTTCGGGTGGGTTGACAGAGGCGCCAGCATCCCGCGATCGTTCGCAGCGTGAGGGTTCAGCCCCCACGCAAGGTCGCGGGAGCGACTGGCGGAGAATGCCGGCGCAACGCCCCATGGACGCGCCAGTAAATCGTACACAAGGGCAAGGGAACGATTCGATGAATCGCTTTCCTTCCCGCAATTCGGCTCCGCAAACGCAACGCGATCCGGGGAACTGGCGTCAGCCGGCTCCCCGCAGCAACGGGCGTGAATCGTCTCGCCCGCAGCTCGACATGAGACGACCCATCGTCACTCCCCGCTCGTCTAGTCCGGCTCCTTCCCGTGGCTATTATGGAAATGGTGGCTATAGTGGCCCACGTTCCGCTCCGAGCGGCGGCGGGTATTCGAGTCCAAACCGCGGCGGCGGTGGGTATTCCGCTCCGAGGGGCGGTGGGTATTCAAGTCCCAATCGTGGCGGTGGTGGATATTCCGCTCCGAGCCGCGGCGGGAGCGGCGGGTATTCAGCTCCCCGTGGCGGTGGAGGTAGCGGTGGGCAGCACTCCACGGGCGGTAACAACGGGCCCCATCGCGGACAATAAGAATTTGAAGTACTTTCGGGCGGCTCCCCAAGCCGCCCCTTTTTTTGTCTCTCTCCGAATTGTCTCGGAGAGCGGCTACTCCTATCAACATGTGACCAGTGAGCGGCCCGACTTGGAAACCGTTTTTCTGAGTCTGACCGGAAGGAACCTGCGCGACTCATGATGATCCCGTTCTGGGCACTAGTTCGCAAGGATCTCCGGCTTGGCCTCATTTTTCGGCTATCTCTTCGGAGGGCAGGGTGGTAAACCAGAAACGAGCCGCATGCCGGTCCTCGTGATTGATCAGGACGGAAGCGCAATTTCCCGCGCCATCATCGCTCAACTGAGCAGCGACAAGAGCCTGGATGTGAAGGCATCCACAGCCGACGAAGCTCGGTTGCAGGTACGAAAAGGGAAGGCGAGAGCGGCCATCGTGATCCCCAAAGATTTCGGCGTCGATGCGGGACGCGCATTTTTCGCCGCGGCAAAAAAACCCCAGATCTCCCTGCTCTACGATCCGCCGCACAGTATGGAGATGGGTATGGTGCAGGGAATCATGAGCGGCGCGGTTATGCAAGCCGTCAGCAAGGAAATGTTTTCCGGACAGAGCGGAAGAGAGGTGGTGAGCGAGTCTCTTGCTCAAATTGAGAAAAACAGCCAGATGACCCCGGCGGAAAAGAAAAGCCTGCGCGATCTGCTGCGTAGTGTGGAAAAGTGGAACGAACAACAAGCCAACGAACCCGCATCGGGACACGACGTTCCCGCGGCCGGGTTAACGATCCCGTTCGAAACCCATGAGGAGGCAATCACGTCCGGCACCGAGGACAAGTACAACGGCTACGCTCACTCCTTCGGCGGAGTGGGAATACAGTTCATCCTGTTTATGGGACTTGACGTGGGAATCCGATTGCTGCTGCTGCGCCTGAGTGGGCTCTGGCAGCGGCTTCGGGCAGCACCGTTGTCGCGCAGCCTGCTGCTGGGCAGCCGGGCTGTGAGCGCCGCCCTGATTTCGGGATTCATTCTGTTCGTGCTCTTTGCCTTTGCCCGGCTGGCATTCGGCGTGCGCATCCAAGGCAGCTTCCTGGGATTCCTGGGAGTCTGCGCCGCCTTTTCATTGATGACTGCCGCCTTCGGCCTCCTGATCGCTGCGCTCGGCAAGACAGTTGAGGCCACTCGTGGCTATGCCGTTATGGCGACTTTGATCATGGTCATGCTGGGTGGCTCATGGGTGCCAACCTTCATTTCCCCCCCCGTGGCTGCAGAGAATCACGGTAGTCGTCCCCACGCGCTGGGCGATGGATGGTCTGGACGGAATGACCTGGCGTGGGCTCGGACTCTCCGAAGCGTTATTGCCGATTGCTATGCTGCTCCTGTTCACTTTTGTTTTCGGAGTCCTGGCTGTCATGTCCT
>WNFH01004482.1_pt1 | contig 10082 bp, 9 predicted proteins | sample 5400411 | NCBI WGS metagenome assembly WNFH01 (sample SAMN13153347, study PRJNA577476) | soil metagenome | isolation source: 200 cm saprolite under Douglas fir tree site 2 hole 3 | place: USA:California | collected 2015-04-18
GGGGATAAGCTTGAGCATCCGAGCGTACCGGCCCCAGCCTGTGTGATAGCTCAGGATTTGAGAAACCAGTGTGTTCAGGGTGACGCCGCTCTTCTTTGCTTCCTCTTCGAGACTTAGACGAATGCCGCTCCCTATCCGAAATGAAACAGTGTCGGTTCTTTCTCTAAGTTTCTGGGATAGCATACGCCTCCAGATTCAGCTCCTTGCCCAAGCGATTATGGCGAGATTGTGGTGGGAGGACCAGACTGGACGAGAAACAATTGACAAACCGAATTTTGGTTATTCTAAACTCGGTAAAAAGCCTTCCGGGTTGAGAGGAGGCGAGAGACTCCTTTGGATACATTCTGACACCGGTATCTCACTCTCGCCAGAGACAGATTTCGAGCCCGGAATGAGGGGACCACGTCCGTTCTTCAGTGAATTTCGCGCGGCATGGTTGCTTTTGTATTATATCTTCGCACCTAAGGTGCGGGGGCAGCTCCCAGCGAAGAGCGTCACTGTAGTTTTCCCGTCGTGCCATGAACGACCCGGGCCAGCTTCGCCATCTCGTCCTTCCGGCCGCCCTTTGTGGCGAGGTTCAACACGAAGTCGTTCATGTCCAGAAAGATTTTGAATGTGCTGATTCCTGAAGCTTTTCTCAATGCCTCGATCTGCCGCTCATGCAACGGTTCCATGACGAGTACCGTCCGACATACTTCACTTAAGGATATGTAGCGGGACTTCAAACGGAGTGCGCGCGAATCCCGATGTCAACTGCGGCCGAGTCCGGTCTCTCTTCGCATCTGAAGAGGACCCATCTCACATATCAGCTTGGAGAGAGCCTGAACAAGGAAGTAGTTCTGGCAGGCTGGGTTCACGACGTCCGGGTCCTAGGAGGAATCTCGTTCCTGCTTCTCCGGGACATGAGTGGGATTGTTCAGGTGACAGCTCCCAAGTCGAAGGCTCCGCCGGAGGTGTTGAAAGAGATCGCGAGTCTACACCAAGAGGATGTCTTGTTTGTTCGGGGGACGGTTGTTTCGAGCAAGATCGCGAAAAAGGGGATTGAGGTTATCCCAAGTGAGCTAGAGGTTGTGAGCCGGGCGGAGACTCCTCTGCCCCTGGACCCTCGTGGGGTTCAGAATACGTTGTTGGAGACGAGGCTGAACTGGCGGGTCCTAGATTTTCGGGGCGAGGAGTCTAATGCGATCTTCAAGATCCAGTCGAAGATTCTAGAGTCTTTCAGGGGGTTCTTTCTTGAGCGGCGTTATGTGGAGATTCAGCCGCCGGTGATCATTGCCTCGGCGAGTGAGGGGGGTGCTGAGCTGTTCTCGTTGAAGTATTTCGAGAAGGAGGCATATCTTGCTCAGTCGCCGCAGCTGTACAAGCAGATGTGCGCGATATCGTTCGAGAAGGTCTTCACCGTTCTTCCAATATTCAGGGCTGAGAAGTTCGAGCAGCCGACCCATCTCAACGAGGTGCGACAGATGGACATCGAAGAGTCGTTCGCAACTGACGCGGACGTGATGCAGGTCTTAGAGGAGTTCATGGCTCACTGCCTAAAGACGGTGCGCGAGATGTGTGGGGAGGAGTTGAAACGGCTGGGCCAAGAGCTGAAACCGCTAGATCTACCATTGAAGCGAATTCAGTACTCGGAGGCGGTGAACATGCTTCGGAAGAGTGGAGAAGAGATAGAGTACGGGATGGATTTTTCGAAGACTCAGGAACGAAAGCTCACTGGACTAGTCGGGAAGAAGGCTTTCTTCATGGTCGATTGGCCCTTAGAGTTGAAGGCGTTCTACGCCATGCCGAATCCTGACGGAAAAACCGGTAGAGCTTTTGATCTGATCTATGAGGGGCTTGAAGTGTCGTCAGGGACCCAGCGCATTCATTTGCCAAATCTCCTGATTAGCAGACTGAAGGCTAAGGGGCTGAACCCGGACAATTTCAAATCGTATGTGGATGCGTTCCGCTACGGGGCCCCCTATCACGCAGGATGGTCCATAGGACTAGAGAGATTGACAATGAAAATCACCGGACGAGAGAATATTCGGGAAGCTACAATGTTCCCCCGAGACCGAAACAGAATCACGCCCTAATCGGCCCACGACGACTCGGCTGAAGATCTGATGGGGCCAATCTACTACGCGAGAGGCTGAGATGTCGGTTGGTTTGCGGAAGGGTCGTGCAGAGGACCTGTCTCAATTGCCTCAAGCATTTTCGTTGCTATCTCAGTAAATCTCCTCGTGAGCGGATCCTTCGGCTTCTCGAGGACGAAGACTCCTTTGCTGAGGTTCTCTAGAACATCCGAGTTGAATGGAAGAGCTGTCAGGACGTGGAGGTGGAAGAGTTCCGCGAGCCGGTCCGCAATCTTTCCCGCTTCTTTCTCGCTGACTGAGCTGGGTACCATATTTAGGATGAGGACTACTGGTTTTCTCAGCTGGCTGGCGACTTCTGTCATCACTCCGCTGCCGAAGAGGTCCTGCTGATCTACTCTTGAGATGAGGACTAGATAGTCGCAGAGTGCCATGGAGAGGAGGGTGTCCTTCTCGATGCCCGGATGGCTGTCGATGAGCAGATAGTCGAGGTTGTAGTCTCTTGCAAGGTCTTCGAGGACTCTCTTGAATGTGTAGAGGTTGAAGCCGCTGTCTAATATGGACAGAATCTCCTCGAGCTTGTGCCCTGCCGGGCAGAAGATCAGGCAACCCGCCTTCAACTGGATTTTGCTTGTCAGATCCACAACAGATTGGCTAATAGGAGCCTTGTGCTGGAGCACATCGTTTATCGTCGCTTTGATATCAGCATCAGAGACTCCGAAGATAACGTGAAGCCCCGGACCCTCAAGGTCTAGGTCCACTATTCCGACTCTCTTCCCCAACTGGGCAAGAGTAACGGCGAGGTTGGCTGAGATAGTGCTCTTACCCGTGCCGCCTTTGAACGATTGAACTGAGATGATGTTGACTATCCTAGCCACCTCGCTGCGGTCCCAAAATGCCTCGTCGGTAATAGACCGCTTTCATGACGGAAGCAAAAACAAGCCGTAACCTAGCGTGTAGACTAAGAGTATGCAACCGAAAAGCCGTGCTCAGCCCTCGCGAATTGTTACCGGCCCTGCCCCCCATCTGGCATCACAATGTTTTCGGTCGAATCCGGTACACTGATCTTCGGACAGGCAAGGCTGGTCCTTGACAGGCGCAACAGTTCAAGCCCTTGAAGCAACTGAGAACAGGCTCGCATACTTCCTCGAAAGGTTTCCCGAGTATCGGAAGACTCTGAGACTTGCCGTGACTCACGAAGATTCAGGCCGAGATGCACGCAGTTATCAGGGATGGCAGTGGCATGACGTCGAGACGCATCCGACTAAACTAATCCGTCTTGTAACCGAAGGGATTAGTAGAATTAGTCTGCGAACTCGTCAGGCTACTTCGTATCTTCTTCGTGACAAAGATGCTGTCAAACGCGTCTTAGCTAGGTCTTAGAAAGACATCGGGAACTGGCGAGGCTCTAGCAGTAGAGTAGTCGTTCTATTCGACAGAATACCAAGATTCTCAGTTCTTTTCTGTCCGAAAACGCGACCCCATCGACAGTAGACCCGCGCCCCGACGTAAGTGTCTTCATTCTCAGTCTGAGTGTCAGACTATCTGCATCAGATTGAGCACCGGGTACCCTTTGTCGAAGTTTAGATCGACCCCGTAGAGTGGTGTGAACGGTTTTACGCCGTATATGACGAGTGAACCGTCAGCGTTCTTGATCTTGAGGTGGTAATCTACGACTGATAGCCATTGGTCCCGGAGTTTGGAGTCGGTCGAAGCTATTGCGATGTTCAAGCCTTCTGTGTCTCGCATGTTCGCGCCCAGCTCGGTAAGCCCGGGGACTGAGAGCTCGTCGCGGCCGTAGACTTGTACTGCTTTGTCGACGTTGATGTCAAGCATTCTGTGGGGAGAGATCTTTGCCAGCTCATCCCAGGCATGCGCGAAGGTCTTGACATCGTCCGAGAGGTTGCTCTTCATCACGAGCCTCCATTTCTTTGGAGCGAGAGACTGATTGTATTCTAATATTCTCACTCTCTCGTCTATGGCTTCCCATCCAACATACTTGCTGAGAGACTCTGCCACAGTATCGGAGCTGTACGCGGCGGTTGGGACGATGACGCATGGGCCCTTCTGGTTGATGAAGTTCGCCCGTACCATATTGAGAATGGATCGAATCTCGACTGGGGAAACACTGCTGTCAACGTCGATGAGAAGGAAAGATCCTCTCGGGATCGAGCCGCCGAGCATCTGGTCCATGCCTTTGCTGCCGAGAGAAAAGCCCCCCCTTGGGTGAGGAACAGGCTCCAATGACTTCGGATGCAAGTTGGATTCTGGCTGTCGCAAACCATTCGGAAGAATAGTGAACCTTGCTTTGTCAAGCGAGAATATTCCCCGTTTTGTCGGGACACTGAAGCCTCGTAGCTTGTTCATAGCGATGGTTCGCACCCTTCTCCCATCAAGCTCCGACTGATCCAGAGTAATGATCCCATCCACAAGGTAGCCGAGGTCACCGGCCTTCCTGGAATCTTCGACCACTATCACAACACTAACCTTGCTTTCATCGAGTTCGGAAAGGACAGCTGACTCGAGCATTTTTCGGCCCTCGTCGTTGGTGTTTCGAATAGCGCCCTCCCAACTATCCACGACCAAGACCGCTCTCTGCTTCGAGTGCTTCAATCTGAGAACCTGGTTGAAAATCGTGTCCGGTTCGACCCGGCGGAGGTCGTGAAGCTCGTCGATCCAGCTAGCCCTCGCAGTTCTACCGGACATCGTGTCAATGACTTCGTCGATCCAGGGAAACTGTGTGCGAAGCCTAGACGGGGCTACTCTGCTCGACGCGTATATCTTATGAGTCTCCTCAAGGCTGTTGAGGATCTCAAGCGCAAAGGTCGTCTTGCCTGAACCGGGAGGTCCCTGAACGAGTAGGACCTGGCCAGGGGTCTGTAGGAATTTGAGAATGAGATCAAACATCACGGAATCAAGGCCCGTATCAGGCTGAACAGGAGCGCGTTCCATTGCAGCCTCTTGCTGAGAGCCTTCGTGTGCTACAGCCAATTCTAGACCACAGCACAATCTAGAAGGCAACAAATCCATAGGCCAATTGTTACCTTCATGCCTGACCTAATCGGTTCAGCTGGAATATGCCGGAAAATAGACACACACACGCACCAGGTCGAGAACGGCTTGCTCCAGTGAAGACGGATCCGCAGATAAATTCACAGGAAAGCGATCATGAATCAATACGATGGATTGCCTGGGCAAGAATCAAGAATAGAATCGACTAGGACAGCCCTGCGACGGGGATTTCGGGAAACTCATGAAAGCAATAGGTATGATTCGCTTGTTTAGAGGGTTGGTCTTTCTCCCGGACACATCCTTTCCGGCCCTAGCGGAATTTTCCTTGAGCATCTACTGCCATTGTGACGTCAGGTCGACTCAGCACTCAGGAAGATAGATACACTATTTGGAGCCTGAGAGGCTTTGCTAGATTTTTCGCGTCTCTGAGTCATACTATCTCTGTAAGCTTTAGCGAGGGGTAGCCCATGTCAAATGCGAATTCGACCCCATGAACGTTGGTGAAGGGTTTGACGCCATACATGACCGTTGTGTCGTTGATACTTTCAACCTTGAGATAGTAGTCCGCTGTTTTGAGAAATGCGTCTCGGATCTTGTTCACCCCCGACGCAACGGCGAGCGTGACCGCGCCCGCATCCCGGATACTCGCGCCCATGTTTGACAGCCCGGGAAGCATCAGATCGTCTCCGTAGATTTGGACAATCTTGTCGAAGTCTACTGCGAGGATTATTGAGGATGACACTGTTTCGAGCTCTTTCCAGATGTTGCCGAAGAGTGTGAAGTCGTCCATTACTTTCCCATTCAACTGCAATCTCCATTTCTTGCGAGGAAGATCCTGGTTGTACTCTGCGATCCGGACTCTCCTATTGAGCGTATCATCCCCGACCAAGGGCCCCAGGGATTCCGCGACGTTATCCGAACTGACCGTGCTGAAAGGCACGATAAAGGATGAGCCTCCTTGATTGACGAAATTTGCAACGATGATTCTGAGGAGAAGCCTCACTCCTATGGTAGGAACAGTATTGTTCACGTCTACCAAGATCGATGAGCCTTTTCTGATTCCTCCTTTGAGCATGACATCGAGGTCGCGGCTGCCTGTTGAGAAGGAGGTCTGCGTGTGAGGAATCGGCGACATGATGCTTGGCTTGGCAGAAGCGTCGCTGTCGAATTTTGTTTCTGCTAGCAGATTGAACTTGCCTTTATCCAGCGAGAAGAGTGCCCGATCAGACTTGACCTTAACGCCTCTAAGCTTGTTTACAACGATCGTTCTCAACCTCCGACCGTCCACTTCTGAAGATGATAGAGTCACAATGCCGTCGACCAGGTTCGGCAGGTCCCCGACGCGCCCGCCCTCGCTCACTAAGACTACTCCTACTCTGTTGTCGTCTGGGTCAGATAGAATTGCAGATTCGATCATTCGGCGTCCATCCTCGCTCGTGTTCCTGAGGGCTCCTTCCCAACTGTCTATGACCATGAGACCCCTCAGCCTGGAACGCTTTATGGTAAGAATCTTGTTGAAGACATCGTCGGCCTCGGACACTCTTATTCCGTCAGACTCCTCGGTTGAGTCGTCGGTTGGGACCTTTTTTGAGAGCGGGGCGTGCATATCGTGGATCCAAGGAAAGTGCTTTCGGAGCTTTCTCGGAGAGACTCGGCTTGGCACGTAGAGTCTAGCAGGCGGAATCTCGGTGGGTCCTATGCGAGTTGCCTTTGCCCTTTGCAGGAGCTCAAGCGCTAGCGTCGTCTTCCCGGCACCGGGCGGTCCTTGGATTAGGAGAACGTTTCCCGCTGATTCCAAGAAGTTCGAAATGAGGCCAAGTATCTCTTCCGATCCAGGCCGTTTGACAACCGGAGTCTCATCTTGCTGGAGTTCTTCAATAGAAGACTGATCTGCGGATTCATTCTTGAACATCAAGAATCAGTTATCCAAACGAACAGCCCTTTCTACACACAAGAGTTCCGTAACTAAGAATCATCTATCGGGGTTAGACCTAATCTACCCACTTCAAGCAGCGTCGGACATCCTGTTTCTAGTGACCGTGAGGAGTCGGATACCGAGTTGAGGAGAATTCCCAGCAGAAAAGATCCAGGCCCTCGCTGCCAAGTACTATGCCGGTCTGGGATGGGATGAATGGATTCCTGAATTGACGAAAAAACTACGAGCTCAAATTCTTCGGCTGACGACCCGAAGGTTCCAGGCCCGCATGGCTAACCTAGCCGTTCTTGCCATGGTTCTTTTGATAGCGCGCTGGAGACAGGGGAAGTTTTAGAGGGGCATCTAGCATAAGCAAGGTGAATCCCAATGGGCAACGCTCCTATGAAGAAGTCTCCCTTCAAGACTGCCCATCAGTCTAGGAAGGTGACTTGTGAAAAGTGCGGAGAAACCTTCGATAGGGTCTTCTATGAAAGAATTCACAAGAACATCTGTACTGGAGGCAGCAGAGTTTTCGTTCCGCGGCCTCGATCTCAATAAACCGGTCATCGGTCCGTAGTTCTTTTTCGCCGGCAATGATGGTTTATGAGATGAGATGACACACACACCGGCTCACATAGTCGTTATTCAAAGGGGCCTCAAATTCCTAATTGAAGAGTCCCACAATGCCGATAGTCCAGTAATGGTGTAATGATTGTTGGAGAAAATCTATGGGACTATCGGTCACGCCGGTGACGATCCGGGACGCAACCTATCTGCGGGTTCCGAGAGATGTGGCAGAGCTCCTCCGCGTGATGGCTACCAAGATCTGTAGCGTCAATTTCAGAATTGACGAGAAAGAATGCACGCTCATCTACAGCTTCGCCAAATCCGTGCCAGATCTCAAAGAGGAGCCGTCCGACCCTATGCTCGTCCTAGCAGACTGACATAGGCGCAGGATAACTATCCGAACCGAACCCGCAGACTTTTTTCTGATATGAACAACCCGAGTGCGATAGCCCGTGCCTTTTCTCAGAAAAGAGTTATGGGAAGACCCTGAATTGTTCTTTCGGAGCGGACTCAATCGAGGAATCGATTATCAACTGCTTTCTCGAAAATGAGGATCAAGAATCAGCAGACATTCGCAGTCAAGCTAGCGGCGCTGATTTTACTCGCAGTGGCCGTTCTTGTAATGTTCGACTTCATCGACGATAGCTTCCTTGATCACGCTCTCCCTCATACCCCCATCACCTTCGCAGGCACAACCGCGTACATTGCAAATCTGACAACTAGTACCCTTTCCAGTGCGGGATACCTGGGATTATTCGGTCTTCTCTTCCTCGAAGGGACCTCCCTCCCAATTCCAAGCGAGGTAATTCTCCCATTCTCTGGATACTTGGTTTCCACTGGGCGATTTGACTATTGGTTAGCTCTGTTCATTGCTACCTCAGCCTCTGTCCTTGGGGCTTTAGTGGACTACACAATCGGCTATCTGCTAGGGGATGTTATCACAAAGAGGGCTTCAAAGTATTCCCCGGTAAATCAGCAAAGGCTTCTCTCAGTCCGGAAACTGTTCGAGAAACATGGTGAAGTAATCGTCATCGTCACACGGCTAGTCCCAGGGATGCGTACACTCGCTTCATTCCCCGCAGGTGCTGCAAGGATGCAGATCTCAAGATTCGCAGCCTACCAGCTCTTGGCAGCGGCACATTCAACGCCGCACTCATCTACCTGGGGGTCTATTTGGGAAAGAACTGGGACACGATCAAGCCCGCCGCCACAGCCGAGCTTGCCCTAGTGGGAGTCTTAGCCATAGTGGTAGGTTGGTTATTGATTAGGCGAAGAAACCGTCGAAATAAGACAACTCAATGATTGAGGCCGAACCCTTGGGCTAGCAACTAGTCTTATCTTCGTTGAAGGGTCGTCCAACGACGAGGTTTGTCTGAAATGGTGCGAGTAGGAATCCTCGGTCTTGGTAAGATGGGAAGCGCGTTCGCAACCAATCTTCTTTCGAAGAGAAACGAGGTCCACGTCTACAACAGGAACAAGGAGAGGCTGCGCGGGCTGGTTGCGAAGGGAGCGGTTGCCCATCCATCTCCTTTCGAGCTCGCCAAGTCCGTCGAGATCGTAATTACTTCTGTAACGGATCAGGATGTGGTCGACAGTCTTGTCACGGGAGAGAATGGGGCGTTGCGGGGAATGAAGAAGGGATCCCTCTGGATCGAGATGAGTACCATCGACCCAGACGCGTCTATCATACAGGCAGATCTAGCGAAGAAGGCCGGCGTCGATAGGCTTGACGCTCCGGTCATAGGCAACCCAGAGATGGCCGCCCAAGGACAAGAATCCCTACTCGTCGGAGGTGACAAGAAAGTGTTCGAGAAAAACCGAGAATTTCTCAGCCAGCTCGGCTCGACCGTAATCTACCTCGGAAAACCCGGTAATGGACATAAGATGAAACTCATCCTCAACCTCTTTCTCGGAACCATCGGCCTCGCCTTCTCAGAAGCATTTGTACTCTCGCAAAAGCTGGGCTTCGAACCCAGAGCCTTCGTCGATGCTTTCAACAAGACGCCTCACAGGAATTATTTCTCAGATGTCAAAGGACCGTTGGTCGCAAAAGGAGACTTTACTCCGCTCTTCACCGTGAACATGCTCTTGAAAGATCTAACGCTCGCTGAGAACCAGGCAACTCGGCAGAAGGTGGCTCTTCCTGCTTAGTCTTGTGAAGCAGCTTTTCACGACCAGCGTGAACCAGGGCCAGGGCGAGATGGATTTCAGTTCGATCGCCTTGACGTTGCAGAAGCTCAATGGGATCGAGGCGCTAGCATAGGACAATTCGATTCTAGGATGGTGGGAGAGAACCATGTTGGCGAAAGTCAGGAAGGTAATGTCAACAAGTGTTCCGAGGGTAAAGTCCTCAGACACAATTCTCCAAGCCGCTACGGTGATGAATCGCGAGAGAACTTCTGGCGCAATAGTGGTTGAGGGCGAAAAAGTCGTGGGTTTGATTACCGAGCGAGCGTTGCTTTGGAAGTTTATTCCCCTGGACAAGAGACCGGACGAGGTTACTGTCGGTGATATGT
>WNFH01004700.1_pt1 | contig 10082 bp, 12 predicted proteins | sample 5400411 | NCBI WGS metagenome assembly WNFH01 (sample SAMN13153347, study PRJNA577476) | soil metagenome | isolation source: 200 cm saprolite under Douglas fir tree site 2 hole 3 | place: USA:California | collected 2015-04-18
GCGCCCCAGCACCTGCGGACGAAAATCCCGATTCCATTCCAATCGGCAGAGCGAGCCACGGGAGCCAGCGATGGTTCTTTCCAGCGAACGCGGGATTTTGCACGCGCCTGATAAAGGTCACGCTTGATGACGCCGCCAAGAGAATGCCTAGCAGCAGGATTACAACTGGATTTCCTGCGTCTCGATTCAACAAACGGAGCGCCCAAGTGCCCACAAGAAGCCCCGGAACTGCTCCTTGCAGCAGCAGCCACAGATAGCGCGAATGAATCTGCTTCCCGAGCAGATAAAAAGGAGCTGCAATCAAACGCAGCACGCCCGCGAACAAAAATGCCGTTCCGACGGCTTCCCCGGCCGTTAGTCCTTCCCCCACCGATCCCCGTCAAACCCACCGCAATGGCAATGATGAATCCAACCAGGTAGTACATCACTGGCCCCTCTCTGAAAACGTGTGGATTCCGCATTCCAGCTTTGTTCCGCCCCAGCGGCCCGAGCGAGGGTTGTTCGGGTCATCTGGAATTGCCGTGCAAGGCTCGCAGCCGATGCTCAAATAGCCTTGATCGTACTGCGGCAAATAGCTGATTTGGTTCTTGGCCGTGTATTCCCACACTTGTCTCCAGGTCCAATCTGCGAGGAGGCTCACTTTCAAAAGTTTTTTCTCGCTCGGCAAGCGGTGTTCTTCAATCTTCTTGAGATTCTTCCGCGTGGGCGATTGTTCTCGCCGCAATCCTGTGAACCAGATGTCAAACGGTTCGAGCGCGCGCATGAGCGGTTCAACCTTGCGCAATTGGCAGCACCGCGTGGGCTCGCTGCGATACAGAATGCCGAACGCTGATTCCTGTTCCGCGACCGTTTGCGTGGGCAGCACGTTGACCAGATTGAGCGACCACTCCCTCGTCATTCGATCGCGATATTCGTAGGTCTGCGGAAAGTGATATCCCGTATCGAGAAACAGCACCGGGAAGTCCGGCATTCGTTTTCTGAGGAGATGTGCCACTACCATGTCTTCCGCCTGAAAGCTGCTGGTCAGGCAAACGTGTGTGTTTTGGTTCGCCGCGAGCACGGCTTCGAGCGTTTGCTCAGGTGCGAGACTTTCCAATTCCTCAGCGATACGATCCACTTCCATTTAATTGACCTCTTCCTGATTCTTTTTGCGGCTTTGCGAACCGCAAGGAGTCCGCCAACGCCAGGGCGCGCCGGAAAACTTCTTCATCGTTGGGGTTCTCGTTTTTCCGGGAGAGGTCGAACAACCGGGGCTTTGCTTCCAAAGCGAGGCGTTGTTTCGTCTCCGTATCGAGGGCTACTCCCGAATAAATAGAAACGGCTCCAATCCTTTGCGCTGCACGAACCGTGTCTAGAAGCGTGCCGCCCGGTGCTTCGTCGTCAAAATGCAGTACCTCGAAACCTTGGTCGAAGAGGGCGCGCTCCAACTTCGAAGCAAGAGCAGGCTGATTCTCTAGCAAGAAAGTCGCTGGATAGTGCCCATGCCGTTCGTAGCGTTCTTGCGCACTGACGCGTTTCTCCGCGACTTCCAGCGATGCGAGTCCTGCTCTTTCCAGTTTCTGTCGGTCAGGCAAATCATCTTGGATCATCCCGGCGCCAACCGTGGCGTTGGAGATCGCATCGATCAGGATGAAACTGCCCGTTGTCCGATTGCTGGCATATGGATCAAAGAAAAGCGGAACGTGGGCGTCGAATTCGACTGAAGCAATGTCGTTCATGTTCAGTTGCATCGCCTGTTCCTGTTCGAGCGTATTGACGTTTACGCGATGGCGAATCTGTACCGCGCGAATTTTTGTCTGGCGAGCCGTCTGCTTTACGAGATAAGTTCTACCCGCTTCCAGCGGAGTCGCATGGAGCCAAACGACCATGGCGCGGAATCTTCTCGACACTCGCGGGCCATCCTCGGGCGAAACCAGCATGTCTCCTCGGCTGAGGTCGATCTCATCTTCCAGTTGCACGGTCACGGACATTGGAGCAAACGCCTCCGACAAATCGCCGTCGTAGCTGACGATTGAACGCACTCGTGTTCTTCGCCCGGACGGCAGTGCCAGCACATAGTCACCGGGGCGAATCACTCCGCTCGCCAGGCGGCCGGCAAAGCCCCGGAACTTGGCGTCGGGACGAATCACCATTTGCACCGGGAATCGCAGACTGTCGAGGGCATCGCTTGCTGCGATAGAAACAGACTCCAAGTGTTCGAGCAGTGTTGGCCCCTGATACCAACACGTCCGCTCGCCTCTCTCGACGACGTTATCTCCCTCAAGCGCGCTGATGGGCACGCACTGTACGTGGGCGATTCCGAGTTGCCCTGCCAACTCCAGAAAAGCCCGCTCAACTTCCAAAAACACATCTTCCCGGTAATCGACGAGATCCATCTTGTTCACCGCAGCGAGAACATTGCGTATTCCCAGCAGAGAAGCGATGAAGGCATGGCGCCGTGTCTGTGGAAGGATCCCCTTGGTGGCATCCACAAGAATCACCGCGAGATCGGCCGTGGACGCGCCGGTGGCCATGTTGCGCGTGTACTGCTCGTGCCCAGGGGTGTCCGCGATGATAAATTTCCGCCGTGCCGTCGCGAAATAGCGGTAGGCCACATCGATGGTGATGCCTTGCTCTCGCTCCGCGCGCAGGCCGTCCGTCAGCAGGGAAAAGTCAACTGGCCCTGAGGAGCGATTGATGCGGCTCTTCTTCACCGAAGCCAGCTGATCCTCGTAAACAGCCTTTGAGTCATGGAGGAGCCGTCCGATTAGCGTCGATTTGCCGTCATCGACACTTCCTGCCGTCGTGAATCGAAGAAGCTCCATCTCCAGACTCTGCTCGAGGAACTCCCCAAAGCCTTCGTGCGGTCTCCCACGCGTCGTGGAAATCACTAGAAATACCCTTCTCTTTTCTTGAGCTCCATAGATCCTTCTTCATCGTGATCGATCGCGCGGTTCTCGCGCTCCGAACGCCGGAACGACACCATTTCTTCCACAATTTTCGCCACGGAGTCCGCTTCGGAACGGATTGCTCCTGTGCACGGAACGCATCCGAGCGAGCGCATCCGGCACTTGAGCATTTGCGTCTTCTCGCCGGGCAAAAGCTCCTTTGCGCTGTGGATCAAGACAATCGAGCCGTTTCGCAGGACCACTTCCCGTTCTTTCGCGAAATAAAGGGGAACAATAGGAATATTTTCCGTCTGGATGTAGAGCCAGATGTCGAGCTCCGTCCAATTCGACAGGGGAAAAACGCGAATGCTTTCTCCTCTGTCTATCCGGGAATTGAAGATATTCCAGAGCTCAGGCCGCTGGTTTTTCGGATCCCATTGCCCCAGTGGATCGCGAAATGAGTAAATTCTCTCTTTGGCCCGCGATTTTTCTTCGTCCCGCCGCGCTCCGCCAAACGCAGCGTCGAAGCCCCCTTCTGCAAGCGCGTCGAGAAGCGATTTTGTCTTCAACAAGCCGCAACATTTTTGGGTTCCCAGCGAGAAAGGATTGGCCCCGGCGTCCAGAGCCGCCTGATTCTTATGCACGATGAGTTCGGCGCCGATTTGTCGCGCGTACGAGTCACGAAACTCGACCATCTCGGGAAATTTATAGCTCGTGTCGATATGCAGCAGAGGAAACGGGATTTTTCCAGGGAAAAACGCCTTTTGCGCCAGACGTAGCATTACTGAAGAATCTTTGCCAATAGAATAGAGCATGACCGGCCGCGCAAATTCAGCCGCCGCTTCGCGCAGGATGTGTACGCTCTCAGCCTCCAACACCATCAGATGATTCAGCTTCCGCGGGAGATGCGACGCTGTGCTCCCCTCGTAGGGAGAAGTCGCAGCCAACTCGGAAAACGTGACTTCTGAAAAGTGCGCCATGGATCTCCGTTCAAAAACAAAAAACCCACCTGCCAGGGTTTCCGGCGGTGGGTTGGCCAAAATCTTGGAGTAATAAGCTTCTTACAAAGCTGGCTTTTCACCCATACAAGACACAGCGGCCCTCGCCGTCATTTGCAGACGACAACAGGCAGCGGTCTTTGGAATAGAGGCAATCACAAGAGCGAATGATACCTAATACCCTTAGACGTTTCAAATCAGCTTTTCGTTTTCGAACTATCAGTATTTTCGATGACTGAAGCGGCTAATTTGGTTACCCCCCCAACGTAGTCGTTCGCCAAAACTTCCGAAGGCGGTGAATCACCCAACCCCTTTCTGTATGCGATTCATTTCAACGCGCTTTCAATTCTCCGACGGACAGGCGTTCGCGCTCGGGAGATTCCGATGTTGCAAGAAGCGCGGTAACTTGGAAATTACTCCGCGCCTTGCAGCCTCTCGTCTGGGTGTAGTTGACGTCTACTTCGAGTCGGCTTTCCTTCCATGGGGATTCCGCCACCCCAGACAGCACACTAGGTCTGGAAGTTCGAGAGGGATTTTCTTGGTGTCTTTGGTGTCTGTTTAGGCCCGAAATTGGTGCTATTTATGCGAAAGAGTTGAAGGAGTTGAAGAGAGAGAGCGCGTAGAAATCGCCAATGTTCATGCGGGTTTCATGCAAGTTGCTGAAAACGTGGTAGGATAGCGAATAGGCCAGGGTGAGTATTCCACCCTCTCCGCCATTTCTGTAAGTCGCTGATTTTCCTTTCACTTGTATTTCATGGTGTCTGTTTTGGTGGCTGGCGTACCACCTCGGCTCGGGAGATCGCCGCTTCTCGATGCTTACTTCAAGAGCTGCATAAACAAAGGCTTCTGAGATAGATTCAGATGGCTACAAGTACAGTGGTTTGCGCCCTCAGCTTCGTGGAGAGGGCAGCACTCTCACCCACATTCGAGGATGGGGTATTGGAGCGCCAACCTGAGTCATGACGTACGTACAAATGTATTGACATCTTTCATTTCAACAGATATGCTGTTCTTGTCGCGACTTGCTATGCGATTCATATGGGATGAAAACAAGAACCGCCAAAATCTTCGCAAGCACGATGTTCGCTTTGAAACTGCCGTTCTCGTTTTCGACGATCCCTACGCGATTACGCAGCGTGACGTTACTTTTGAGGATGAGGAACGTTGGATAACGATCGGAGCCATTGGGCCGGGTTCGGTTCTATTGGTCGTTCATACTTTTTATGAGGAACACGACGAAGAAATCATCCGTGTCATCTCGGCTCGCGCCGCCGAGTCCCACGAAAGGAGAGCCTATGAGGAAGCTCACAAAGGAGCAGAAGCGAGACATCCGAGCTATCGCGGCAAAAAGAGACGAAGACATTGATTTTTCGGACGCTCCCGCGGTTTTCGATTGGAGCGGAGCCGAGATCGGCAAGTTCTATCGACCAACGAAGAAGCCCGTTACGATGCGTCTGGATTCCGACGTCATCGCATGGCTCAAAGCCGATGGTCGCGGTTACCAGACCAAGGCGAATTGGTTGCTGCGACACGCCATGCTTCACTACACGAGAGAAAAGGGTCTTAGCAAGCGTGAGGGCTTCCGTCGGAAGACCGCGCAACAGAAAGGAAAGACTTGATACGGTGTGGCAACATGTCCGGAATGAAGCTGTGGTCGCGTCTCGTAATTTCAGCGCTTTTCAGTGCGCTTCCTGTGATGGCGCAGACAAAGCCCCTTGTGTTTTACAACGTGGCCGTCTTCGACGGTTATCACATTTTGCGCGGGCGGACGGTCACGGTCAAAGACGGGATGATTCAATGGGCGTCGTTGTGTTTCCAGTCCACGGGACTACGTGCGATGTCATCCTGCGCCCCGCCGACGAGGCCCTCTACCAGGCCAAAGCACAGGGGTGTGATCGCGTCGTGGTTGCAAAGCCCGTACATGTAGCGACCTAGTCCGTCAGCATGTTTTGCTAGTCTCGTCGCCGGGGTCCGGTCTGATTCGCAAGCCGCGCCTTCTAAAGATTTTTTAATTTTTCCTTACTGGAGGCCTCTTAGTCTATTCACGTTGCTGGGAGCAGCGGGTCAAGAAGAAGGTCAAGTCCCTTTTTCATCAGCGATAGGTTGATATGCTCTCCTCGATATGATCAAGGGTCACGCGAGTCGATTTCTCTCGGTTAGTAATGCCCCCCGAGCTATATCCGCGCCGGGTGGCCGAGTGAATTTCGCTGGGTTTTTTCTTGACTGCGTCGCAACAGGAGAGGGCATGATTTTGCGGTTTGCCATGGGCCCAAGGCGCTCACTATGCGAGGGCTAGACGCGCCACTTGAATGAGGGTCCTTCGAATTTTATGCCCACACAATAGCCACCCTTCGGTTGCGGATCACAATAGACGACTCGTGCGTGCTTCGGAAAATCGCCAATCAAGGGGGTAAGCAGCGGTACTTCGCCAGGCCGCCAGTATCGTTTGGTGAGCACTCGAGCACCGTGGGGACTGACGTCTTCCGTGACCGTGCGTTCTCGAGCCCGCGGCTCTTCCAAGTTGGCGAGGTAGAGCTGCACTGGCAGAGGTTCGCGCTTCTCAATTCTCGCATCGAAACTCTTCAGACGAGGAATCTTCCGCTGGGCGCCGGCATAACCATCTTGCTTGTTTAAATTCTCGACGGGCTCGATTCTTTTTGGACATGGCATAGTCTGCCTCAGCACAGGTTCTGAAAGCGGGGCGTAACCGCCAGAACCAAGAAACCAGAGTTTCCCTCACTGGAATGCCCAATAGCTTTGCTCTGCCGCTCACCCTTCGGGGCAATGGGAGCCAAACAGTTAACATTGACCGCACTGGCTGACAAGCAGTGAAAGCCTGTAATTGTGGTGCGGGTGTTCCCTTTATGTCATTCCCACTGAAATTGTGTGCGTTAATTACCGACTCAGTTCCTCGGAGAAGACATATCAGACGCATGCGCTGTTTGAGGTGTTTAGGCGTGATGACCGAACTAGATTTTTCAATGTGGCCGCCGATAACAAACAAGACGCAGACACGACCGAGCCGGACATAAGGCCTCGCGTCAGTTGTCCCAATGATGGCCACCTTATGTATCTGGCTGAGGTTCGGCCCGAAAGGAAAAGCTTCCGCCTGTGGAAGTGCCCAGAATGCAACACAATCCGCACTAATGAAGAGTTGTCAGATGCAGCCACCTCTTCCAGCTAGCGCCGTTCGGACTAACTGCGACAAGCGCCGTTCCAACTTGTCCTCCAAGCGAGTCCGCCTCATAACTCCAACCGAACGGGTAGTTCCAGCCCGACAGCAAATCTGTTCTCCGCCACACGCTGGCAGTAAACGATCTGCGCTCGCGACCAAATCCGCTGCTTTGGAAAAAACACCTCCACGTGCTGCCCCGGCCGCCCCTCCCGGCCCATCAGAAAGCGTGCACCGTGAGGGCTCACGTTCTCGGTCAGCGTCCTCTCTTTAGGCATTCCTTCGTCCTCAAGACGAATCTCTAAGGTCATGTTCTCGGCAGGAGCGAAGGGTCGCTGAGACTTAGGCTAGGCACTTCCAGTAGGAAGGTTTGCCTGCAGCTTGGGCACAGCTGTACATCAGGTGTGGAAAAAATGTGAGTTCCCGTTGCAAATCATAGCTGTGACCTTCTAGTTCTTCCTTGCCCACACGGCCCCACTGGTCCAAGATACGACGGAAGCGGTCGCCTGCGTTTATTCAATCGAAACCGGGGATTTTCGATTTCAAAGGAACGCGTCGGGCGTTATGTCCAAACCCATAGAAAAATCCTCTGCGAGGAGCGGACCACAGACTGCCGAGGGCCACCCCACACATGAGGAAATCGAGTTGCGCGCACACCAGATCTACGTCGAACGCGGCGGCGCTCATGGACAGGATGTGAACGATTGGTTGCAAGCGGAACGTGACTTGCTGGAGATACACGGGAAGACCGGCCGGACGGCGAAAGCGACGGCAGCGTAGATTCACACCACGCCAGATAGTCTCATCGGTTGCGAGAAATGAAATGCTGATCCGAGTAGTTCTCGCCGACGATCACACCCTTGTTCGTCAGGGATTGAAAGCGCTTCTGGAACGCGAGGGGTTCCAGGTAGTAGGCGAAGCCTCCGACGGCCAAGAGGCCGTCCGGGTTGTGCCCAGCCTTCGAACCGATGTCGCTATCTTGGACATAAGCATGCCCCTTCTCAACGGAGTCGATGCAGCGCGCGAGCTCCAAAAGGCCTCCCCAAAAACGAAGATCATTCTGCTGACGCGCCACGACGAGGATCAGTACGTGACCGAATCACTACGCGCCGGGGTGCAGGGCTACGTGCTGAAGAGTCAGGCGGCCACGGACCTAGTCAACGCCATTCAACAGGTTTGTCGTGGAGCAATTTATCTCAGCCCCAGCATTTCCCGCGCGGTGGTGGAGGCCTATCTTTCCAAGACAGAGCTTCCCGCAGACCCGCTCACGTCGCGGGAACGCCAAGTGCTTCAACTCGTCGGCGAAGGGAAATCAACCAAGGACGTTGCCACACTTCTGGGAATCAGCGTGAAGACGGCGGAGTCGCACCGGTCGCGTCTGATGCAGAAACTGGACATCCATGAAACCGCTAGTCTGGTCCGGTACGCCATCCGGCACGGTCTGGTCCAGCCGTGATAGCGCGGAAGGATTCTCCCACCTTGAGACGTCCCAACGTCTATTTCTCCTTGGATCTGAAACTGAGGTATTCAACGGCTCCGTCTTGAGGCAGATACTCTATTGATTTTAGGTGTTGTGAATCCTATAGGTACAGTCAGTCGGCACTTGAGGCACCCTTACCCGTCCGGGAGGTCTCTGGCATTCATGGTCACCCCTGTTGCAGCCCGTCGATGCGACGGTCGATCGGAAACGCGTATGCCGAAGAGATTGGCCGCAGAGCTTTCGCGCCCAGACGGATCTGTGCCTAAGGAAATGACGTTCACTGAGAACGTGAGCCCTCACGGCGCACGGGCCACCACGGTGCAGCGCTGGCAACCAGAAACTCGCGTGCTGGTTACTTTTCTCCGGAATGGCATTCGGTCTCAAGGAAGGATCGTTTACTGCCAACGCGTGGAGAGCGGTGAGTTCTGTATTGGGATAGAGCTACCGGGGCAGGTGCAGCGCTGGCGGAAGTTCCCGGTAAACGCCGGCTGATGCTAGGTTTGACGGCCCATGAGAAATGTCATCCTCTCTAAGATTTGGGTTGCGGTTGAGAGAGATTACGAAGTCGTGTCATCAGTGCGGTCAAATGTGTACGGTCTCCCTCGCTTATTGCGATAAATTTTAAGCCAAGGCGTCCGGGTCGCACATGTCGCACAATGGCATCGGTTCGGATTTGTCCCTCCGGAGTGAGAAAATTGAGGTGAACGTTTTCCCCGACTGCGATCCGCTCCGACTTTTCGATTGAAAGACAAAGACCTGCCACACTTAGATCGAGCACGCGAGAGAGGCCGTCGTGCTTCTTGCAATTCCAAAATACCCATAAGTCTGATAGCCCGGCAACCCGAGACGTAAATCTCCGAGATGGATTTTGAGGTACGGTTATGGCGTCAGCTTGCAATTCTTCGCTGTTCCGGGTGGGCGTATCAATAATGCGGTCGGACTGCGAATTGTTTCAAGCGATTTTGAGAATGCCGAAGCGCTTCGTTTGTCAGGGGTACTAGGCGTTGCAGGGGCGAAGCGCCTCGGGCAATCGGGGGTTATTGAAGGGCTCGGCTTGAACCGAGCGGAGGTCTACGGGAGCACGCTGCATTCCAAAGCGATTTTATTTAGCTTTCCTCGCATCGTCTTCAAATAGAAGGGGATGGTCAGCGAGGACTGTGGGAAGGATTTCGTCCTGGCAGAATTCTTGCAACTAATGTGAAGAGAATTTCCTCCACGAACCCTACTGCTGACTGGACTTCAGATATGGAGTCAAGTGGCCGCTTGGTTCGAGAGTGTAGAAGCCCCTCAACGTGCCCTCGACATAAACAATTGAGCAGTCTAGATTCGGACATCTGAAACCCTCGACGGTTCCCTGGAGAAGACTTGCGTCCCGAGTGTCAAACGTATGCGGAACCATAGAAATTTCGTGCTCCGGACAAGCAGGGTATTCGATATCTTGAAGAGCCATGCTACCGCCCTGCTATCGAACCGTCAGCCTTTTTGATTTCAACTCCCACCAAATTCCCTCACGCCAATCCACGGACCCGCATGAATCATCACCTTCCCATTTACTGTGACCGCCC
>WNFH01004486.1_pt1 | contig 10079 bp, 7 predicted proteins | sample 5400411 | NCBI WGS metagenome assembly WNFH01 (sample SAMN13153347, study PRJNA577476) | soil metagenome | isolation source: 200 cm saprolite under Douglas fir tree site 2 hole 3 | place: USA:California | collected 2015-04-18
CTTGGAGCATCATAGCGCGAACCAATTTTTGAAGGCCGCAACAAACCTCAATGTTGTCCAACCGAAACTGTTTCAAGCTTCTCGTCAAGATGATCTCCGCTTCTCCGATTGCACGGTGTCCGTCATTCAAATTCTTGACAATGCAGATGCAGCCTTCCGCATCTTGGGCGCGGGATTGCGGACCGTTCTATCCGTGACCACCATGTTCGCAGACAAGCCGCACCGCCTCAACGGACGAACTAGCGCGCAGCGATTTTTTGTTTTGACGATCTTGCCTCCGGTTACCGCACTCGCGGTTGGGCTACCCGCGCAGCGGGCTATCGCGCAGCGATTTCGTGCTTTGGCACCTTTGAGACATGCCGACTGTATTGAGCAATGTCTGCTTTCAGGGGTAACCCGGAAGACATTTGCTCAGACTGAGTTCTTCTCAGTTTGACCCACAACAGACGTCGCGTAGGGACGCGCCGGTCCATTATTAATGTTGGGGGTGCTCGCAAAGTGTTAGGGTCCGGGCATCGGATTATGCGTGTCCTTAGGAGGCGCCACGCGACGCCGGGATTTCGTCACCTTTGTTGCGCGTGCGGCTGCGGTGTGGCCGGGCATAGCGCTTGCGCAACAATCGGCCGGTAAGGTGTGGCATGTCGCACACCTCTACCTCAGCATGCGCGGCCCGTACAAGAAGATCGACGCGGCCTTAGGTGATCGAATGAGGTGAGTTCCTTCGTCCGACACCGAGCAGACGATCAAGAAAACACTGAGCTAGGTTCAGCGCCAATGCCGAACGAGATGGACATTGCGATAGCCGAGCGCCTTCATGGGTGTCGAACAAGAGTCATCGACAAATTTGACGGTCGAACAGTGCGAAGCACTCGCGGCGGCGCTGTTTGAGGATACCGCTATTTTGCCGCCCGGACCGAAAAAGGAAGAGTTGTTGCGGTTAGCACAGGGCTATCGCAGCCTCGCTAAAATGAAGCGATTGGCATTGCGCAATGTGAATTAGGCACAATGGGCCCGTCTGAAGTCTCGTTGCTGGCACGAAACGGACGTATCCACTCGATCCGCGAAAGTCTGTTGTTGAGGATAGAGCGGACATGACATGCAAATGCCGAGAGGTCCGCAATGACCCCAAGCCGACATTGGAGCGGACAGGGAAATCTAGTGCGTCGGGTCACCTTGAGGCGAGTTCACGAAAGTGCTGTCGCTGCAAGGGATAACGGACGATTGAGGTGGCCCGCGGTCTGCTCCGTGGGTCGCCGCAAAGTTTCCGACGGCGACTCCCCGAACAACGCGCCGTAGGCAACCGAAAAGCGCCCCAGCTCCCAAAAGCCGTGGTCGGTAACGATCCGCGTGACAGTTGCCTTGGACGGATCGGCACGGAGCAGCGCCCGCCGCACGAGGTTCATTCGGCGCAGGGTGAGATAACGGATTGGCCCCATGCCGAGATGCTCTTCGCACGAGGCGCGAAGCGTTCGCTCCGCGACGCCGATCGCGGCGCAAATCTCGGTGAGATAAAGCGGCCGCTCGGGATTTGCCTCCAAGAATTCCTCAAACCGCGCGACGATGGTGTCGTGACGACGGCTGCCGGCGGTCGGCTCTACAGCGGCGCCTTCGGCAAGGCACCTCACCATCATATGAATGAGCTCATTCTCAAACGCCCGAAGCACCTCCGGCAACTCCAGAATATCCGGGCTGTCGTGGGCAAGCTGCCCGACGCTCTTGTGCAGTTTTAGCAACCGGAGCATCAGTGCGGAATTCGGGCGAATAATTCGCTTGTGCGGCGTTTTCGGAAACTCACGACCGATTATTGCTTCAGCAGCAGCATCCAGATCATCAAGCGGAAGAGACATCGTGCCATAATGAAAGTTACTGTCAGATCGTTGATGTGTGACGTCGAACCCGTTCACGATGATGTCGCCGGGCAAGACTTCCAAGCCACAGTGCAGGCGTGGTGACGAATTAGGTTCGATAAGGAAGCCAATCGCTCTACGGCCGGGCTTGACCGCGACAGTATTGACCTGTGGCAAGGATACCCGAATTCGGTGCATCCAAAGGCTGTTCATGCCGATTTGTGTAAGCTCGGCACGAAAACTTCCTTTCGCTGTGGGAAGTAGTTCGCAATCGGCAGACCAAATAACCGCCCGGCACGCCAACGGATCGCTAAACCTGAAAACTCTACTCCACGGCACTTCTGTTCTCCCCCGAAACAGAAATTACTATTTGGCCGGACAACTAATTTTGCAGCGACGAGCGTCAGGAGGGCCTAGCTAGTTTCGGATCGCAAAAGCAGAGTAGGCAGTGCGATCGCGGCGATCCGAAATCGCAGTTGTACCTTAGCTCCACTATCACCTCTAATCAATGTACGGATTATGACGCAAACGGCGATATTGCCCTGCTACGTTAGCTAAATACCTTCATTTCTTGGGATGCCAGTGCTTGTCAAATTGAGTGACACTTCCGCCGCTCACTGTTTTTGGAAGGGAAATATCACCTTCCAGTGCGCTTCATGTCGACAACCGTCCATTGGTTGGTAGCCGCTAGATCGAGTGCGACATCGAGGCGGCCGAGTCCGGTGTTGGCACGTTTGAGACATGCCGACCGCGTCGAGCAATGTCCGAGTTCGAGGGCAAAGCGGAAAACATCTACTCGTACTGAGTTGTTCTCAGTTTGACCCAATTGAGACATCGACCTGATCGATATTTGAGGCCGGTTGTGCGCCATTTCTCGCTCGCAACCTGATCTCCAAGTGATAGCCTTTAGGCATTGCAAACGCGTGTTCTCGGGGGACGTATGAGGCGCCGCGAGTTCATTACTCTCTTAAGCGGGACGGCTGCGGCGTGGCCGCTCGTCGCACGGGCGGAGCGGATCGCTCGGGTCGGTTACCTTGGTTTGACGTCCGCCACCTCTGTACAAGCAGCTCGCATCGAGGCATTTCGAGTTGGTCTTCGTAACCTCGGTTACATCGAAGGCAAGAACATCCAAATTGAGTTTCGCTTTGCGGGCGGAGACAATGACCGGCTCCCCGGTCTGGTAGCCGAGTTGATTGGTTTGAACGTCGATGTCATCGTAACTTACGCAACAGGAGTTCCTTCTGCGCGGCGTATCACGGCGACAATTCCAATAGTCATGGCGACTTTCGGCGATGCCGTTGCGACAGGCGTTGTTGCCAGCCTTGCGCGTCCGGGTGGTAATATCACAGGGTCAACCTTCTTTAGTCCGGAACTTACGGCGAAGCGGCTCGAGCTGTTGAAGGAGGTCGTGCCTCGCTGAATCGCGTAGGCGTTCTCTTAATTCGGGATAATGAGATGAATGGCCCTTCACTCGAAGTGATGGAGGGCACCGCGAAGGCATTGGGGGTTGGATTACAATCTTTCGAGGCTCGCGGTCCGGCGGATTTCGAGAGCGCTTTCTCAACGTGGACCGATAAGAAAATCAGCGCAGTTGTCGTTGGAGATCACGCGTTTTTGGTCGCCAACACCGACGTGATTGCCGCCCTCGCGGCGAAACATCGCCTTCCTTCAATAGGACCTCTGGAGTTGGCTGCAAGCGGCGGACTGATGGCCTATGGGGTGAACTTCTCCGACATGTTTCGCCGTGCTGCGGTTTTCGTGGATAAGATTCTTAAGGGCGCAAAACCCGGCGACATCCCGGTCGAACAGGTAACCAAGATCCAGACGATCGTGAACTGCAGAACCGCCAAGTCGATCGGCATTGAGGTGCCGACATCGCTTCTGCTGCGCGCGGACGAGGTGATCGAATGAGCTGCTAATTGCTGCGGTGCATGAGTCTGTTCATGGCACCTTTGAGACATGCCGACGGACCCTGAGGATGTCTGTTTGTAGGGGTAGACCGGAAGTGATCGGCCGACGGTAAAAACGGCGCTTTTGACCCAAAGGCGACATTGGCGCACGGCGAGCAACAGCGGCAGACACATCCAACAGTCGATTGCGAGTCAAAGTCGTGGTGCGCGGATAAAGAACATGTAGTTGCCGTCACTCGAACGCGACGGCTGCAGGCATAGATCATCGCCGCAATTGCTTAGATTTCGCTGGCTCGGTCCTTCAACGAGGAATATGTCGCGCCCGCGCCCGCCACGCTCGGAATCGCGGACCTCGAGCCGGATGCCGTCGGCATAGTCGCGCATCTCCTGCAGCAGCAAGCCGTTGCGTTTCCGCTCACCGTCATCGGCTGGCGCCGGGAGCGCCGCAAGCCGGCCGTTCGACTCAAGCAGGGCCGGGCGCGGTCTAGGGTCGTCCTCGACAAATCCAAGTACCGTGCCGTCGGGCGCAACGCCAATCAGCTTGCGCCAATCCGCAGGTGCGCCGACAGGCGTTTCGCTGCCGTCGCTGACCGCGATGCTCACGACTTGCCTGCCTCGGAGTGCGAAAACGGCGAGGCCATTCGGCGACGGCACGGGCCACGCGAGATCGGCGGCGCTGCCGATGCGCCGAGCCTCGCCGTTGCGAATGTCGACCCGCCAGACTGCCCCGCCTAACTCTGCTCCTCCCCCGAGGCTCCCGATGCCGGCGAGGACCAGCCTGAGGCTGTCGAGCCCCGCGGCAAAGATCTGCTTGAGGGCGCTCTCACGCGATGCCTGGGTGGCCGCCGGTGCCTGCGCGAAAGCAGCTCCAGTCAGGAGCAGCCCGCAGGAGCTCACAATCACCTTGCGCAACCAGGCCGACGCCAAAGTCATGGCTTCCGCTCTCCCACCGCGGTGCCCAAGGCACTGACGCCGGTCGCGGCGATTCCATCGAGTTTGTCCTGCTTCAAAGTCATTAAGCGACCCTGGCCGTCCGCTGCGTGACCATACAGCACAACCCGGTCAGATGCGCCGCGATCGACCAGCCATATCGGCGGCTCGATCCCGGTCAGGCCTTCCGGCACACGATCGAGCCGCCGCGCGTTGCGATCGGCATTGAACACGCCGTGCTGCATCGGCAGCAGGACGAGCAGCAGCGCGCCGATCAATACAAGCACCGCTCCGAGCCCGTCGAGATCGTTGCGCCGCATGAAGCGCGCGTTGAGCCACAGCGCAGTCGCCGCGGCCGCGCCCGTGGTCATCAGCTGGATCGCCGTCCCGTAATTGTTGCGCCCCAGTGCCGCGTCGCCGATCCAGTTTGACGACGGGGCGAGAAGCAGGCCGCTGACGCCGAGGGTTTCGACATAGGCCGAAACGGTTGCGCTGCCGAGCAAGACCGCGGCCAGCACTTCCACGGCATAGAGCCGCCTTGGCTCGAGCTTGCCGAGAAGGCGGCCGACAGCGTAAAGCGCCAGCAGCGCGGGCACCATCACCAGCAGCGAGAACAACAGCGCCAGGGCGAAGCGAAAGCCCGCGAAAACGTAGGCCTGATCGATGAAGGCAAAGCCCGGATCCGTGCCCAGCGCGCGGGAGCGTGCCCGCAGCACCAGATAGCCGCACGCATAGGCAACGCCCGACAAGCCAGACAGAACAACGCCGACGTTCTTGGTCGTGTCGACAATTTCGCTGCCCACCGATGCCATGCCAATCACCGCCCACTCACTTGCATAGCTGCCCAGTAGTACGGATGCGTGGTCCCCTGCTTGCGCATCTCGCGCATCGCAACCGCGGCCGCCATCGCGGTCGACGCACCTCCCGCGAGCTCCTTATAGAAGACGGCCATCCATTGCCCGTTGCTCGCCCCGTTGATATCCCAGCGCGACAGCACCGTGGATGCCACGCCGCCGGCCAGCAATGCCCATGGAAACCCGTACAACTCGCCCGAGATACGCTCGCCGATCCGGCCGCCCTGGCATGCGCTCAGGACGGCGAGCTGAAGGCCTCGCAGAGGCAGCGCCGGCAGCTCTGCTGCCAGGATCCTCGCGCTCGCGTCGCTCGCCCCAGTCGCGGCAAGGCTGGACAGCAGCGCTTCCGTCGGATCGAAGTTGCCATGAGTGAGGATATGCAGGCCGTCGGCCTTCCAGGAGCCGGCGAACAGAGTGCTGCGGGTCATCCTGTCGAGCCGCGCGCCGGATGCCTTGATGGCCTCGGTCTCCTTCGTCACGTCATCGATGTTTTGATCAACCAGGGCGACGACGGATTTCACCGGGCGCTTGTCCTGTTGCAGTGCCTGGAGCGCCATCGTCGCATTGGGTGCATAGGAAACGGCCCAGCGATCGATGACCGAGGCGCTGCCGGCCGGATCGATCAGCGCCTCGAACGGTAAGCGCACCAACGGGCCGTGTGGCACGATCATGATCTGGCTGACCGCGTCCGAATTGAGTCGCTCCGCAAAGGGACCGAGGAGATAAAGGAACAGTTCGCGGGCCGCGGTCTCGTCGAATTGATTGGAGGGGGTGCGGCTGCTCGCGAGCACGCTGTCAACTTTCTGTTCGAGCACTCTCGTCGGCAGAAAGACCGCGCGGACATCGGATCCATCGGCTCCGACATACCATGCAATGACGTTGGTGGATGTCGTCCAGTACAGCAGCACCGGGATTCGGCTGGCAGCCGCAGCCTGTTGCAAGCCATCAAGGGAAGCGGTGCGCATGGCAGGGTCGGCGGAAAAACGGGCGCGCGCCGGCTCATTGCTGCGCAGCCTGGCGCGGCGGTCGGAGCGCAGCCGATCCAGCTCGCCCAGCCTTTCAGTGGCTTCATCGAGCTTGCCGTGAGCAACCAGATCGGCAACGAGCTGTCGCTCGATGGCGCTGGCATGAGCGTCGAGCACCAACAGATCTGCGAGCCAGGCGCGCTCGCTTGGGGTGACCTCCGGCAGGGCCAGCACGCTCGCCAGCTCGCTGAGGCCGCGGGCGCGCACCGATTCGAATGCAGCGAAGGCGTCCGCCTCGCGGCCAAGAGAGAGAAGCCGAAGTGCGAGGCTCTCGATCATCTCCCCACGATTCTCGATCACGGTACCGCGCCGGCGCGGATCGAAAAACCCGCGGCGTTCGACGCCGATGATTGTCGCGGCCGCCGCATAGAACTCCGCGGCCTTTGCTGGCTGGTCGCCACGGACGTCGGCCATCAGACCGCGCAAATATTGGCTGCGTGCGTTCGGCGCACCGGCCTTTGCATCGGTTTCGGAGAGGACTGCATCGATCAGCTTGGCCAGTCCCGCGATGTCGGTCAGCGTAGACGCGCCGGCTTCGAAGGTCTTGGTCACCAGCACGTTGGCAATCGACCGTGGGTGAAACGGGGCTGCAGCGACGAGCGCGTCGCCGTCGACATGCATCTGAATGATCTGCCGGCGCTGCTGAAGTTCGCTCTGGAATTGTCGCGCGAAGCCGACCATGAATGTCCAACCGAGCGCTGTTGCGGTCGCGCCGGCCCGCTCATAAGCGGCTTGAGCTGCGGCAATTGCGCGCTGGCAGGCGGCATAGGTTTCGGGACCATCCTGGCTGCTCTCGGCATCGATCAGCGGCCGGTAGTCACAGCTCTGCACCAGCTTTGTCAGACCGTCCCCGAGATTAAGCTCGGCATAGAACCTATCCTTCGGGTCGGTGGCAAGATCGATCGCGCGCAGCTCGTCGATGATCCCAGCCTCAAGATCCCCACGTCCAATCTCGAGCTGGCCGCGATAGTCGGCCAGCTCGAGATTCTGCTTCGGAGTGGCCCGCTCGCCGGCCGCGTCGACCGCCCGCTCAAGGGCGATCGCCGCCGCCCCGTGGTTGGACGTGCCGTATTCATGGGCGCGCGCAATGCCGAGCCAGGCTGAGAACGCGACGTCGGACAGGCCGAGCGCCTGGGCCATGTCGACAGCCGTGGAATTGGTCGTGATAGCGCCTTGAAAATCGTTGCCCATCCGCTGCGCCGTTCCGAGTTCGACCAAGGCCCGCGCGCGTAGCTCGCCGGTGCTTTGTTGTGCCAATGCAGCAAGACCGCTCGTCAGAGCAGCCAGCTGCCTGCGGTCCTGTTGTCCGGAGATACGAAACCCGTCCACGAATGCGTCGCGCTGTGCACGGTAGCGGTCGAGCACGTCGGCGGACTGGGCTCTTGCGAGATCTAAGGTGGCAGCCTCGATCAACGCCGCAAGAATGACAATGAGGACATCGCTCAACGATCTCATGGGTATCTCCCCCTGGATCTATGCGACGCGGGCCGCCACTCCGACCGGGATTGCGGCCATTCAACAAAGGGCGCCATTAAACATGATTGCGCAATGGGCGCGCATACGCTTCAATATCGTACCTTTACCTATACGATAGTCGGGAGAAGTGTCAAACTTGTGATTGTCGCGACAGGCCGGCCCTCTTTTGCAAGGCAGGCATCGTCTACTTCGATGCCTAGATATCTTACGGTGCTTTCGATCTTTGTGTGACCGAGCAGTCATGATTCATAATGCACCTCGGCTAACTCATTGAAAGTCAAAGACGTGCTGCGTGGCATTTTGTGTTAGCGGAGGCTTCCGACGCTTTCCCTTGGCGAAGCCTGCCAAGTCCTCAGCCCTGATCACCCAAGGCGCGCCCGCGCAAGCTTGTCGGCCTTTGATCTCGCCGCGGCGGAGCATACGCAGCGCCGTCATGTTGCAGACGCCGATGAGTTTCGCTGCCGCTTCGAGCGTGATCTCGCCGCGCTCCGCCCACTCGCCGTCGCGGAACACGGCGATGTCGTAGTGCTTGCGGAAGCCGCGCACGCGCTCTTGCGTCCAGGCATTGCCGTGCCCGGTCTCGACGCCGCTGCGATTGAGCAGGCGCGCGATCTGCCGATCGGGCATCAGCCGCGCCAGCTCACGCACCAGCGGGATCGTATCGTCGGGAATGCGTGGATTGTACCGGCCGGCCGCATTCAGGCGCTGCTTCACATGCAACTCGGTATGGTCGCCGCCTTGCCAGTGCAGGACCGCGTGGATGATTGCACCGTCTCGGCGCACGACGATCTCCGTGAGTGCCGCGCGAAGGATACGCTTGCGCGTTCCCGCGGTCGCAGCGGGATGCAACCAGGCGAGCTCCAGATCAGCAGCGAGCGCCATCAATTGCTGGCGCTCGGGCTCGCCGAGCGGCGGCGGACGACGCGCAATCAGGGCGGCGATCTCTCCTTCGACCCTTGCGACAGCCTTCAGTGCCTCGTTCCAGCGGCGCTCCAACTCGCCGGCGACCAGACGGTTTGCCGGGTCGACGGCGTCGTACTGTCGGCGCGCATGCGCGGCTTCGTAGCGTGCATGTTGCAGCGACAGCTCCAGCTGGCGCTCGGCCGCGGTCGTCGTGCTTGATTGCGCCTCGATTGCTTTGAGCGCAGCCTCGATGCCGAGCGGCTTCAAGACGCGCAGGACCTCGTTGCTGATCGCCGCATCGATGCTCAAGCCGCTGATCGAAATGCAGCGCACGGCGCCGTGGTTCGTGCGCGCACCGTAGCAATTGTAGCGGCCGATCTTGCCGCTGTAGTGCACATGCAGCTTGCGGCCGCAGTGGCCGCACCGCAGCAGTCCAGGCAGGAGCAGCTCGCCTTTACGAGCTGCTCCGCGAGCCAATGCGCTGCTCATGCCGGTCGCATTGTTGGCGATTACCTGGAGGTTGCGCTCGAACTCGTCCCAGGTGATGTAGGCCGCGTGGTGATCCTTGATCAAGACATCCCATTCGGCCATGGGCTTTTGCACACCACGCCGGATATGCTTGCGTCCACCTTCGAGACTCACACGGCTCTTCGTGCGCCCGAACGCGTAGGCACCTGCATAGATCGGATTGGTCAGGATGTTGTGCACGATGTTGTAGGCCGGCAGTCGCCACACGACGCCATGCGCCTCGCCTTGGCGCGACTTGACGGGCAGCTCGATGCCGTCCTCTCTCAGCCAGATGTGCACCTGTCGTACACTTTGCAGCTCGGCGAACTTGCTGAACACCAGCTGCAGGGCGTCCTGCACACGTTTGTCCGGATTTTTCTCTATGCAATCGCGACCGATCTTCACATAGCCGGCGGCGACACCGAGGACCAGAGCGCCGCGGCGCGCCTTCTGCTTCAGCGCTTCCTGCGAGCGCTGGCGGAACATCGAGAGTTCAAGCTCGCTCATCGTGCCCTTCATGCCAAGCAGCAGCCGATCGTTGGGATGGCGAGGATCGTAGATTCCGTCCTCGTCGACGATGAGCGTGCCGACCAATCCACAGAACTCGATCAGCGTATGCCAGTCGCG
>WNFH01004487.1_pt1 | contig 10079 bp, 8 predicted proteins | sample 5400411 | NCBI WGS metagenome assembly WNFH01 (sample SAMN13153347, study PRJNA577476) | soil metagenome | isolation source: 200 cm saprolite under Douglas fir tree site 2 hole 3 | place: USA:California | collected 2015-04-18
CCTCGCGGAGCGCAGGCTGCCGTTCATATCGGTGCTGACGGATCCGACGATGGGCGGCGTCTCCGCGAGCTTCGCGATGATCGGCGATGTGGTGCTCGCCGAACCCAAGGCGCTGATCGGCTTTGCCGGGCCGCGGGTGATCGAGCAGACCGTGCGGCAGAAGCTGCCCGAGGGCTTCCAGCGCGCCGAGTTCCTGCTGGAGAAGGGCGCGATCGACATGATCGTCGACCGCCGGCAGCTGCGCGACAAGCTCCACGGCATCCTCTCCCTCCTGCAAGGGCAGCCCGCCGACAACGTGGCGTGACGCTGCTTTCCGACGTGGTGCGCACGTCGACCCAGGTGGCCGGCACGCCCAGCCGGCTCGCCAAGGTGCGGGAGCTGGCCGGACGCCTCGGGCGTCTTGAGCCGGACGAAATCCGCATCGCGATCCCCTACCTGAGCGGCGAGATCCGGCAGGGGAAGCTATCTCTCGGTTATGCGAGCTTGCAGTCGGCGCGCGCTGCGCCGGCGACGGCTCCTACCCTGGCGCTGCTCGAGGTCGATCGGGCCTTCGACGAGTTGAAAGCCATCAAGGGCAAGGGCGCGGCGGCACGGCGCGAAAAGCGGCTCGCCCAATTGTTTGAACGGGCGACTGCGGCGGAGCAGGATTTCCTGGTGCGCCTCCTCGTCGGCGAGCTTCGCCAGGGCGCGCTGGAAGGCGTCATGCTGGAGGCGGTCGCGGCTGCGGCCGAGCTGCCCGCGGCGGAGGTGCGGCGCGCGGCGACCGTCGCTGGTGGTATCGCGCAGGTCGCCGCGGCCGCGCTCACTGGCGGCGCGACCGCGCTCGAGCGCTTTTCGATCCGGCTGATGCAACCGGTGCTGCCGATGCTCGCGCAACCCGCGCAGGACATGGAGGCGGCGCTGGCTGCGCTCGGCACCGCGATCCTCGAATGGAAGCTCGACGGCGCGCGCGTGCAGGTGCATAAATCCGGCGACGAGGTGCGCGTCTTCACGCGCAACCTGAACGACGTCACTGCCGCGGTTCCCGAGATCGTCGCGGCGGCGCGCGAAGTTCCGGTGCGCTCGCTGATCCTCGACGGCGAGGCGATCGCCTTGCGCCCTGACGGCAAGCCCCATCCCTTCCAGGTGACGATGCGGCGCTTCGGCCGCAAGCTGGACGTGGAGGAGGTGCGCGGCGAGCTGCCGTTGTCGGTGTTTTTCTTCGACTGCCTGCTGCGCGACGGCGAGCCGCTCGTCGACCGGGGATGCATGGAGCGACGAAAGATCCTCGAGGCAGCGGTTGCGGAGAAGCATCTCACCCCCTGCATCGTGACCGCCGACAAGGCGCGGGCGGCGGCGTTCTATGCCGACGCCCTCGCACGCGGCCACGAGGGCGTCATGGCGAAGGCGCTCGATGCGCTCTACGAAGCGGGCCGCCGCGGCGCGGGCTGGCTCAAGGTGAAGCGCGCGCATACGCTCGACCTAGTGGTGCTCGCCGCGGAATGGGGCCACGGGCGCCGGCGCGGCTGGCTGTCGAACCTGCATCTGGGCGCGCGCGACCCGGCCGGCGGCGGTTTCGTCATGCTGGGCAAGACCTTCAAGGGGCTCACCGACGAGCTGCTCGAATGGCAGACGCGCGAATTCCTGGCGCGCGAGGTGCGGCGCGACGACTGGACGGTGCAGGTGCGGCCCGAGCTGGTGGTGGAAATCGCGTTCAACGACGTCCAGAAGAGCCCGCAGTATCCGGGCGGGCTGGCGCTGCGCTTTGCGCGCGTCAAAGGCTACCGGCCGGACAAGAGCCCTGCCGACGCGGATACGATCGAGACCGTGCGCCGCATCTACGAGGAGAGCCTGTCCTGAGGTCGCTCGACGACTGGCTGCGCCATATCGAGGCGCAGCATCCGGCCGCCATCGCGCTCGGCCTGGACCGAGTGAGCGAAGTTCTTGGCCGCCTTTCCGCCGCGCCCGCGTGTCCGGTCATCACGGTGGGCGGCACCAACGGCAAGGGCTCGACCTGCGCCATGCTGGAATCGATTCTGCGTGCAGCCGGCTATCGCACCGGCCTGTACACGTCGCCGCATCTCGTGCGCTACAACGAGCGCGTGCGTATTGCAGGTCTCGAAGTAGAAGACAGTCCTTTGTGCGAGGCGTTCGCGGAAGTCGAGAAGGTCCGGCGTCAAACCCCACTGACGTATTTCGAGTTCGGGACGCTCGCGGCCTTGTGGCTGTTCGCCCGCGAGAACCTCGACGCAGCGGTGCTCGAGGTGGGGCTGGGCGGAAGGCTCGACGCGGTGAATGCGGTCGATGCTGACTGCGCAGTGCTGACGAGCGTCGGCATCGACCACGTCGAGTATCTCGGCGCCGACCGCGATTCGATCGGGCGCGAAAAGGCGGGCATCTTCCGGCCGGGCCGACCCGCCGTGATCGCCGCACCGGATCCGCCGCGGTCGGTCATGCAGGCAGCGGGGGAAAAGCTGTTTCTCGGAAAGGACTTCGGCTACGTCGCGGATGCCAATCAGTGGACCTATTGGGGCCCGGGCGGACGTCGCGCGGGTCTCGCTTATCCGGCGTTGCGCGGCAAAGTGCAGCTGCGCAATGCCGCGGCGGCGCTGTGCGCGCTGGATGCCCTGGAGTTGCGCATCACGATGCAGGAGATCCGGCGCGGGCTTGCCGAAGTGGTCCTGGCGGGGCGCTTTCAGGTCCTTCCCGGGCGCCCGCAGGTGATCCTCGACGTAGCGCACAATCCGCAGGCCGCAAAGACCCTGGAGCAGAATCTCGCCGCCTCGGGGTTCGCGCCGGAGACGATCGCGGTCTGCGGCATGCTGCGCGACAAGGACATCGCCGGCGTGCTGCGCGAAGTGGCGCCGCGCATCACGCGCTGGCACTTCGCTTCGTTGTCCGGCCCGCGGGCAGCGACTGCGGAAGAACTGGAGAAAGCCTTCCTGCAGACGGGAGCAAGTGCACCGTTCGAGTTGCACGACTCTCCGCAAAAAGCGTTTGCGGCGGCGCAAGAGCGCGCGAGTGAAAATGATAAAATCGTAGTCTTTGGCTCATTCCTTACCGTTGGCGAAATCATTGCATGGCTGAAGCTCAGGACGTCGATACGCTGAAGCGTCGCGGCCGCAGGCGGCTGGTCGGCGCCGTGGCGCTGGTGCTGCTCGCCGTGATCGTGCTGCCGATGGTGTTCGATCCGGAGCCGCGCGAGACCACGCCGCCGGTCAGCGTGCGCATCCCCGGCGAGAACGAAACCGCTTTCACCCCCAAGCTGAAGCCGGCCCCCGCGAAGAAGCAGGCGAGTGAAAAGGAATTCGTCGTGCAGGTGGGCGCCTTTGCGAACGCGGACAGCGTGATCGCAAAACTTGCCGCCGCCAAGATTCCGTACTACACCGAAGCCGTGAAAGGCAATCTCATTCGCGTGCGCGCCGGTCCGTTTCCGACGAAAGATGCAGCGGAGAAAGCCCTTGAGCAGCTGAAGGGGCTAGGCCTGCAACCCGGCAGCGTGACGACCAGGTCAGGATGACCTGGCTCGATTACGCCATCCTGGTCGTGCTGGCGATCTCGATCGGCTGGGGCGTCTACCGCGGCCTGGTGCACGAGGTGATGTCGCTGGCCGGCTGGGTGATCGCGTTTCTCGCCGCGAATCTGTTCGCGGCTCCGCTCAGCGAGACGCTGCCGCAGTCGATTTCACGGCCGGAGCTCCGCGTCCTGGTCGCCTTCATGGCGCTGTTCATCGGCACGCTGCTGGTGACGACTCTGGCGACCTTTCTGCTGTCCAAAATAGTGGAGGCGACGGGCCTCGGCAACCTCGATCGATTGCTCGGGGCGCTGTTCGGCCTGGCGCGCGGCCTGGTGATCGTGCTCGCCTTCGCCCTGCTCGCCGGGTTGACCTCGCTGCCGCTGCAGCGGATCTGGACCGATTCCGCCAGCGGCTCGCAGCTCGAGCAGGCGGCGCTGGCGCTCAAGCCCTGGCTGCCGCCGGCGTTCGCCGAGCGCTTGCGATATCATTGACCCTTAACCACACCGGGGAAGTCTAGATCCCATGTGCGGGATTGTTGGCATCGTCGCTCGTTCGCCCGTCAACCAGCCGCTGTACGACGGGCTGCTCCTGCTGCAGCACCGCGGCCAGGACGCCGCGGGCATCGTCACCAGCGAGCGCAATTCCTTCCACATGCACAAGGCGCCGGGCATGGTGCGCGACGTGTTCCGCACGCGCAATATGCGCTCGCTGCCTGGAAACATGGGCATCGCACATTGCCGCTACCCGACCGCCGGCTCGGCGTTCAGTTCGGCCGAGGCGCAGCCCTTCTACGTCAACTCGCCGTTCGGCATCGTCCTCGGGCACAACGGCAACCTGACCAATTCCGATCAGCTGAAGGAGGAGATGTTCCGCACCGACCTGCGGCACATCAACACCGGCTCGGACTCGGAAGTCCTGGTCAACGTGCTGGCGCACGAGCTGGAAAAGGCGTCGGTCAAGCTGCGGCTGGAGCCGCAGACCATTTTCACGGCGATCGCGAACGTGCACCGCCGCGTCAAGGGCGCCTACGCCGTGGTGGCGATGATTGCCGGCAACGGCGTGCTCGCCTTCCGCGATCCGTACGGCATCCGGCCGGCGGTGATCGGCTACAACGATACGCTGGCGGGGACGGAATACATGGTCGCGTCGGAGTCGGTCGCCGTGGACGCGCTCGGCTTCCGCGTGCTGCGCGATATCGGCCCCGGCGAAGCGGTGTTCATCGACGAGCACGGCAACTTCCATAGCCAGCAGTGCGCGCCGAACGCGAGCCTGAATCCCTGCATCTTCGAGTATGTCTACCTCGCGCGTCCCGACTCCCTGATCGACGGCGCCTCGGTCTACGAGACGCGGCTCAACATGGGCGAGAAGCTGGCCGAGAAGATCCGCCGCCAGTACCGGAGCCTCGACGTCGACGTGGTGATCCCGATTCCCGACTCCAGCCGCCCCTCGGCGCTGCAGCTCGCGGCCGGCCTGGGCGTGCCCTACCGCGAGGGCTTCGTCAAGAACCGCTACATCGGCCGCACCTTCATCATGCCCGGGCAGGCGGTGCGCAAGCGCTCGGTGCGCCAGAAGCTGAACCCGATGTCGATGGAGTTCGCAGGCAAGAACGTGCTGCTGGTGGACGACTCGATCGTCCGCGGCACGACCAGCCGCGAGATCGTGCAGATGGCGCGCGAATCGGGCGCGCGCAAGGTGTTCTTCGCCTCGGCGGCGCCGCCGGTGCGCTTCCCCAACGTCTACGGCATCGACATGCCGACCCGCGCCGAGCTGATCGCCGCGCATCGCAGCGAGGAGGAGGTGGCGCGAGAGATCGGCGCCGATGCGCTCATCTACCAGGACCTCGACGCGCTGAAGGACGCGGTGCGCCGCGCCAATCCGAAGCTGAAGAACTTCGAGACCTCTTGCTTCGACGGGCACTACATCACGGGGGATATCACCAGCGACTACCTGCGCGACATCGAGATCCGGCGGGATGCCACGCGGGACTCGGGGGACGACGCCGAAAGCGCACAGCTCGATTTGAACCTCGCGGCCTGATATACTGACCTTGTCGCGCCGATTTGAGCCACAGCTTGCGGGCGCGTTATAAATGCCGCTAAAGCGTGCCGAGAAAAACCCGGTCCGCTTAGTTCGCAAATGAGGCCGGGTTTTTTTATGGATAAAAAGCCGGATCTGGCAACGCTAGGCGTGCGCGCCGGGCAGGCGCGCACCGAGTTCAACGAGCACGCCGAGGCGCTGTTCCTCACCTCGAGCTTCGTTTTCGACAACGCCGAGCAGGCGGCTGCGCGCTTCACCGGCACCGAGGACGGCTTCGTCTACTCGCGCTTCAGCAACCCCACGGTGTCGATGTTCCAGGACCGCCTCGCCGCGCTCGAGGGCGCCGAATCCTGCATCGCCACGGCCTCCGGCATGTCGGCGATTCTCGCCACCGCCATGGCGCTGCTGAAGAGCGGCGACCACATCCTCTGCTCCAACGCGGTGTTCGGCGCCACGGTGCAGCTCTTCGGCACCATCCTCGCCCGGTTCGGCGTCGACACCTCCTTCGTTTCTCCGACCCGAGTGGAGGAATGGCGTCGCGCGCTACGGCCGAGTACCAAAATGCTGTTCGTCGAAACGCCGTCGAATCCGCTCACCGAGATTTCCGATATCGCGGCGCTCGCATCGGTTGCCAAAGCCGCGGGCGCGCTGCTGGTCGTGGACAACGTCTTCTGCACGCCGGTGCTGCAGCGCCCGCTGGAGCTTGGCGCCGACCTTGTGATCCACTCCGCGACCAAGCACCTCGACGGCCAGGGCAGAGTACTAGGCGGCGCGGTGCTCGGTCCTGCCAAGCTGGTCATGGAGCAGGTGTTTCCGTTCCTGCGTACCGCGGGCCCGTCGCTTTCGCCGTTCAATGCCTGGGTGATCCTGAAGGGGCTCGAGACGCTCGAGCTGCGCATGCGGGCACAGTCGGCCGCCGCGATGGAGATGGCTCGCTGGCTGGAAGGGCATCGCGCTGTGGCGCGCGTGCATTACCCCGGGCTAGCGTCCCACCCGCAGCACGCGCTCGCGCAGCGCCAGCAGCGTGCGGGAGGTGCCGTGGTTTCGTTCGAAGTGAAGGGCGGACGAAGCGCGGCGTGGAAGCTGATCGATGCGATCCGCCTGATCTCGATTACTGCCAACCTGGGCGACGTCAAGACCACCATCACGCACCCGGCCACCACCACGCATGGCCGGATCTCGGCCGAGGCGCGCGCCGCCGCCGGGATCACCGAAGGACTGGTGCGCATTGCAGTCGGCCTCGAGGCGGTCGCGGACCTGCAGGCCGACCTGGAGCGCGGACTCGCCTAGCCGATCAAAACAATGTGCATAGGCCCGTAGCCTCACTACCGCGGCGGTCGGTGACGTTCGCACAGGCCGCCCTCCTTGCCGCGATCTATCTCGGGGCTGCCAGGTTCGCCCTGCTGCTGGCGATCCCGCCGGGGTATGCAACGGCGCTGTGGCCGCCCTCCGGAATCGCCCTGGCGGCGCTTCTGGTCCTCGGCCCTCGCCTGTGGCCCGGCGTGTGGATCGGCAGCGTGCTCGCCAATCTGAGCATCGACGCTTCGATTCCGGCCGCGATCATCATCGCCACCGGCAGCACGCTGCAGGCGCTTATCCTCTCGGCGCTCCTCCGGCGGCACGTCGGCATCCCGTATCGCTTCCGCCATGTTCAGCAGGTGGTGAAATTCGTTGCGCTGTCCGCGCTCGGCGCGACCATCGCCCCCACCGTAGCGCTGATCCCGCTCTCGCTCTTGTACCCCTTGCCGGGCGCGGACCTGTTCGCCAACTGGTGGACCTGGTGGCAGGGCGACACCTCGGGCATCCTGATCTTCACGCCGCTGATCCTGAGCTGGAGCGTGCGCGGCACGGTGCAATGGACGCCGCGCAGAGTGCTCGAGGGCCTGCTGCTCGCGGCCCTGCTTCTCGCCGCCACGCACGTGGCGTTCAGCGGCGGCTTCGGCCGCACCTTTGTCATCGTGCCGCTCATCGTGTGGGCGGCGTTCCGCTTCGGCCAGCGCGAGGTGACCACCGCAATCGCCGTGGTGTGCGCGCTGGCGCTCTGGTACACCCTGAGCGACGAGATCGGGCCGTTCGCCACCGCGACGCGCAACGAGTCGCTGCTGCTGCTGCTGGCGTTCATCAGCACGGTGGTGTTCACCGGCCTGGTGCTGTGCGCGGTGATCACCGAGCTCAATCGCGCGATGAGCGGGCTGCAGAAACGCCAAGGCGAGCTGCAGTCGCGAGTGCTCGAACGCACGCGCATGCTCGGCGAGAGCGAGCGACGCTTCCGGCTGATGGTGGAAAGCGTGATCGACTATGCCATCTTCATGCTCGACAGCGACGGGCGCGTGGCGAGCTGGAATGCCGGCGCGCAGCGCATCCTCGGCTACAGCGCCGACGAGATCGTCGGCGAGAGCCTGTCGCAGTTCTACTCGCGCGAGGAGCTCGAGCGCGGCAAGCCCCGGGTCGAGCTGGAGGTGGCGAAGGCCGAAGGGCGTTTCGAGCAGGAGGGCTGGCGCGTGCGCAAGGACGGCTCGACGTTCTGGGCCAACGTGGTGGTCACCGCGGTGCGCGACGACACCGGCAAGCTCCTCGGCTTCGCCAAGGTGACGCGCGACCTTACCGAGCGCAACCGCGTCGAGGCCGAGCTGATCCGCGCCAAGGTGGTGGCGGAGAAGGCGAGCGAGGCAAAGTCGCAGTTCCTCGCCAACATGTCGCACGAGCTGCGCACGCCGCTCAACAGTCTGCTGATCCTCGCGCGCCTGCTCGCCGACAATGTGGGCGGCAACCTCAACGCCAACGAGGTGCAGTTCGCGCAGACCATCTACGCGTCGGGCATGGACCTGCTCTCGCTGATCAACGACCTGCTCGACCTGGCGAAGATCGAGTCGGGCGCCCTCACCACCGTCAATGTCGCGCCCGGGCGGCTCGACGAGCTGCGCGAGGACCTCGAGCGCAGCTTCCGGCAGGTCGCGCAGGGCAAGGGCCTGCAATTCTCCATTTCCCTCGACCCCGCGCTGCCGCCCGTGGTCAGTACCGACATGGGGCGCCTCAAGCAGGTGCTGAAGAACCTGCTCGCCAATGCGTTCAAGTTCACCAAGCAGGGCCGCGTCTCGCTCGCCATCGCGCCGGCGCAGTCCGGCTGGACGCCGGGGCACGGGCGGCTCGACGCGGCGCGCTCGGTGATCGCTTTCTCCGTCGCCGATACCGGCATCGGCATCCCGCCAGACAAGCAGAGGAGCATCTTCGAGGCATTTCAGCAGGCCGACGGCACGACGAGCCGGCAATACGGCGGCACCGGCCTCGGGCTGTCGATCAGCCGTGAGCTGACCCGGCTGCTCGGCGGGGAGATCCGCCTGTCAAGCGACCCGGGAAAGGGCAGTACCTTTACGCTCTACCTGCCGCTCGCCGACGCTTAGAAACGGACCAGCCGCGGCTCGCCGGCGGCGATTTCCAGGTAGCCGCCGCGCCCGTACCAGTCGGGCAGCACCCAGCGCTCGCAGGGCCGCGCGTCGACCTGCACGGCGTGGCGGCCCGGCCGATGGGTGTGCCCATGCACCAGCCGGTTCACGCCGTGGCGCCGCAGCGCCTCGCGCACCGCGTCGCCATTCACGTCCATGATCGCGGCGGGCTTCGCCTGGATGACCGCCTTGCTTTTCTCGCGCAATGCCAGGATCGCGCTGCGCCGCTCGGCGACCGGCTGCGCCAGGAACTGCTGCTGCCAGGCGCTCGAGCGCGCGGTCGCTCGCCATGATTGGTAGTCGACGTCGTCCGTGCAGAGGGTATCCCCGTGCATCAAAAGAGTTTTGACTCCATTGATCTCTTCGAGGGTCGGATCCGCGAGAAGCTGCGCCCCGGTTTCGCTGCAGAACCGCTCGCCGATCAGGAAGTCGCGGTTGCCGTGCATGACGCACAGCCGCACGCCGCGCCGGGTCAGGTCGCGGAAGAAACCGGCGATGACGGCATTGAAGGGCTCGGTGAGGTCGTCATCGCCGATCCAGTACTCGAACAGGTCGCCGAGCAGGTACAGCGCGTCGGCGGTGCGCGCTTTGCCTTCGAGGAAGGCGATCAAGCGCTCATTCGCTTCGGGACGATCCTCGCTGAGGTGGAGATCGGAGGCGAAAAGCGCGCGCACTACTTCCCGCTGACCACCGTCATCGACTCGATGACGACCGGCGAGCGCGGCACATCGCGTGGGAAGGGGCCGCCGGGGCCGGTCGGCGTCTTCGCGATCTTGGTGATCACGTCCATCCCTGCAACCACCTTGCCGAACACGGCGTAGCCATTGCCGTCGCTGCGCGGATCGCCCCAGTTGAGAAAGCTGTTGTCGGCGACGTTGATGAAGAACTGCGCCGTCGCCGAGTTGGGATCCGCGGTGCGCGCCATGGCCACGCTGCCGGGCTCGTTCTTCAGACCGCCCTTCACGCCGGCCTGCGCCTCGTTGGCGACGGGCGAGCGCGTCTTTTTCTGCTTGAAGCCGCCGTCGAAGCCGCCGCCCTGGATCATGAAGCCGTCGATCACGCGATGGAACACGGTGCCGTTGTAGTGGCCGTCGCGCACGTAC
>WNFH01004489.1_pt1 | contig 10077 bp, 7 predicted proteins | sample 5400411 | NCBI WGS metagenome assembly WNFH01 (sample SAMN13153347, study PRJNA577476) | soil metagenome | isolation source: 200 cm saprolite under Douglas fir tree site 2 hole 3 | place: USA:California | collected 2015-04-18
GAAATATCCCAAAGCCCTCCAACCGTGCTGGAAATGATTCCCGCGAAGACGCACCAAATCGTCCAAGGAATGGACTCCACGCTTGCGGAAGTTTGCGCGTTCAGGCGCGCTTGGAATGGTTGCCCAAGAGGAATGCTGTCTGCCATGGTGGCTCGCTCCTCGGACTCATCTTGAAGGGAAATCGTTTGTGCGGATTTCCGCGATGAAGCGAGTTTACACCGTTGGGCCTGCGCCTGGGAACATCACGCTCGTGGCCATAACTGGTTTCTCGGTGGGCGGGTAATGAACCGCGTTCATGACAGAGCAGGACTAGAACGTATAGCTCTATGGTCCCAGCCCGGGGACTCCATCCGTTTGATTGCTTCGAGGTACTCCACCGCGTATCATTACCGATTCATGCTTACGGCCTGGTGTCATCAGTCCAAGTCTCGTCGCAGTCTGCTCCTCGCACTCATAGCGTTTCTGGCAGTTTTGTGCCAGGGGCATGGCGTCGCCATCGCTCAGGATTCGAACGAAGTCCTTCCCCTTAGCCAAGTTCGCGCGGGCATGCAGGGGTACGCCTATACGATCTTTGCTGGCGACCAGGTGGAAAAATTCAACCTGGAAGTCCTCGGCGTGCTGGACAATTTTCTGGGACCCAAGCAGTCCATCATCCTGGTGCAATTGAAGGGGCCGAAGGTCGAGCACACGGGTGTAGTCGCGGGCATGAGCGGCAGCCCGGTCTATCTGGATGGCAAACTCGCCGGCGCCTTGTCGTTAAAACTGGGTATATTCACGAAAGAGCCCATCGCTGGCGTCACGCCGATCCAGGACGTGCTGAACCCGCCGTCTCAGCCCGTCGCGGCACAGGCCACGACGCAGCAGCTCGGGCTTGCCAGTGAAGCTCCCACGCGAACTGGCCTGCCTTCTGGCTCTGCCCTCGAACCTATCGAGACGCCGCTCGTTTTCTCCGGTTTCCAACCAGCCGCGCTCCAGCAATTCGCCAATCAATTGCAAGGCTACGGCTTCGTCGCCGCGCAAGGCGGAACGGTGTCGCCGCGCCCCGATGACGGGCGTCTGGTCCCTGGTGACATGGCAGGCATGGTTCTAGTGCAGGGCGATGCCTCCATCAACTCCGCATGCACGGTCACGGCAGTGAAGGCCGACCAGGTTTATCTCTGTGGCCACCCGTTCCTGAGTCTCGGCGACATTCAGATTCCGATGGCGCGCAGCCGCGTGGTCACCACGCTCTCTTCCGATCTCGCTTCCACGAAAATCGTCAACGTTGGCGGCTCCATCGGCACAATCACGGGCGACCATCTCACCGCCGTCACCGGCAAACTCGGCGCCCCTCCCACTATGATTCCCATGGATCTGACCCTGCACGTCTCCGGCGCCGAAACTGCGAAGCAAAAAACGCTCCATTTCGAGATCGTCAATCATCCGAAGCTCACTCCGCTGCTCGTTGCACTCACGACGTTCAGCGGTCTTACGCGGAATTCCCTTTACGGGGAGGGAACGACGCTCCATCTTTCCGGCGAGATTCGCCTGCAAGGCCATGCGCCGGTTCAAATTGAAAACACTTTCGCTCCCGGCGATTCCCTTTCTCCTGACGGCCTCCCGATTGCCCTCACGATGCAAAATGTTTTTACACGCCTGTTCGTCAATACGTTCGAACCCGCCAAGGTGGACCGCATCACCCTGCGAGTCGAAAGCGTGCCCGGTAGAAAATCATTCACCATCGAAAGTGCGTGGCTCGAAAAAGGCGAAGCCGCTCCGGGCGAGACGCTTCGCGTGCGCATGCTGCTCCGGCCCTATCGCGGCCCTGCCAGAGTGGAAGAAACCACCGTGCGCGTCCCGGAACAGGTGGCGCGAGGCACCACGCTGCGCGTCCTGGTCAGCGATGCCGATCTGCTGAATCGCGCATCGCGCGGATTCTTTTTCGCCGGCGCAGGCAGTGGCCCCAATGGTCTCGATCAACTCATCGCACTCCTGAACCGCGAGCGCCGCAACGACCGGCTCTACGTTGGTTTATTCGTTCCGGCTCCCACCCTGCTTTGGGACGACAAGGAATTGCCGAACATCCCCCTCTCGCAAATCAACGTCGTCGACGGCCGTCCCGCTCCCGGCACGGTCCAGGTGCTGCGCGAATCGTTGGCCAGTGAAGCTTCCATCCCGCTCGGAGGCCCCGTCTCCGGCGTCATCTCTCTCAATCTGCAAATCCGGTGAAAACCACGATGCCCAAGTCGTCATCTCGTGTAGGCTTGCTGCGAATCCATTACCTCATTAGCCTGCTTTTCTTCGTTTGTCTCTCTCCTTCCTCCGCCGAACGCACTCGCCGCTGGCGCCAATCCACCTACGATGAATTTCTGAAAGGCACCGCTCACGGTGTGGCGGTTCGCAGCGACGGCCGCCTCGAACTCGCGCCCAAATTCACTTTGCTCGCCGACGCGGACGCTTCTTATCTTTGGTCCGTGCGCGTCGACCCCAAGGGCACGCTCTACGCGGCGGGCGGTTCCCCTGCGAAAGTCTTTCGTTTCGATTCGAACGGCAAACCCAGCGTGGTCTTCGATTCCACGGACCTCTCCGCTCAAGCGATCGCTTTTGACTCCAAAGGCACCCTGTACGTCGGCACTTCCCCCGACGGCAAGGTTTATAGAATCTCGGCTTCCGGCGAGAAGTCCGTTTTCTTCGATCCCAAAACAAAATACATCTGGGACCTGGCCTTTTCGCCCGACGGAACCCTCTATGTCGCTACTGGTGACAAAGGTCAGGTATTCGCCGTCGCGGCCGACGGCAAAGGTGAACTCTTCTACTCCAGCGACGAAGCACATATCCGCGTTCTGGCCTTCGACACAAAGGGAAATCTCATCGCCGGCACCGAACCCAGCGGCCGCATTCTGCGCATCTCTCGGAATTCCTCGAAGACTTCCGCCAAGGACTCCAAGGATTCCGCCGCTGCGAAAACGGAAGGCTTCGTTCTCTACGAAACCTCCAAACGCGAAGTCACTTCCCTGGCCGTCGCCACCGATGGCACCATCTACGTCTCCGCGATTGGCGAAAAGCAGCGCACCGGACAAGTGCCCAGCGCGGTGATCACCACACCGCAAGGCACAACGACGATCACCACCGGCGGCCTAATCACTGGCGGCCAGCTCCAGCCGCCACAATCCTTCGTCCCTTTCCCTCCACTTCTCTCTAGCAGTATCTATCGAATCAGCGCCGACGGCGCACCGGAAGAGCTTTGGTCTTCGCGCGAAGATATCGTCTACGCTCTCGGACTCGCTTCCGATGGGCGCCTCCTCGCCGGCACCGGCAACAACGGCGCTCTTCTCACCATTGATGGACATGGTGTCTTCGCACACCTTGCCAAATCCGGCTCTGCGCAAATCACCGGCATCGCCCGCAATTCCGCGGGCAAGATTTTTCTTTGCACGGCCAATCCGGGAAAGGTTTATTCCGTAGGCCCGGAGTTCGAGGCCGAAGGCACATTCGAATCCCGCTCCTTCGACGCGCAACTCTTCTCCCAGTGGGGCCGCATCGAATGGTGGAGCCCTCCGCCGGCCGAAGGCGCCAAATCTTTAGCGCATTCGAATGAACCGCGTTTGGAATTTCTTGTGCGCTCGGGAAATACGGAAGACCCCGGCCGCGAGTGGTCTCGCTGGTACGGCCCCTATGCGAAATCAGGCAGCGCGATGGAGGCGCCATCGGCGCGGTTCGTGCAGTGGAAGGCCGTCATCCACGATGGACGACTGGGCGACGGGATCGATTGGGTGAGCCTGGCGTATTTGCCGCGCAATGTCGCGCCGGTCATCGATGGAATCGTGCTTCAGGATCCCGGAGTGCGGGCCCAGAGCCAGTCCGGCATCTCTACGAACCAGCCAGCGCCAGTGACTCTCAAAATGCCACCGTCGCCAAATGTTTCCGGTGTGATGATCACGCAAAGCAGCGCACCGCCACGATTCGAGCAGCCACCGCAAGGCACGCAGCAGAAGGGCTATCAAACAGTTGTATGGACCGCGCATGACGACAACGACGACGAACTGCGCTACGCGGTTTACTTTCGCGGCGAATACGAACACGAATGGAAATTATTGAAGGACAATCTTGAGCAGAAATTTTATTCCTGGGACACGGCCATGCTGCCGGATGGCGCCTACTACCTGAAAATCGTCGCTTCCGATGCGCCGTCGAATCCCCCCGCTCTCGCGCTTAAGACCGAACGCGAAAGCGAGCGCTTCGAAGTGGACAACACGCCGCCGGTCGTCGAGAGCCTGGCAGTCCGAGGCTTGGAACTATCTGCTGGCGGGAAAGGTTCACCCTCTCGCGCTCCCACGCTCGTATTCACAGCGCGGGATGCAGCAAGCAGCATTGAGCGCGCGCAATACAGCGTCGACGGCGGCGATTGGACCCTTGTTGCCCCAACCAGCCGCATCAGCGATGCCCCGGAGGAACGCTATGAACTCTCACTCAGCGGAATTGCCCCGGGGGAACACACCATTGCGGTGCGTGCCTACGACCGATTCGAAAATGTCGGCAGTGCGAAAACCACATTCACCGTTCCGGCAGCAAAACCTTGACGCTCGAGTGGAGAAAAACATGCCGGGCTGAAGGCCGACCTCTACAGCTCCTCTTGACTGACCACTGATAACTGATTGCTGAAAACTGAGCTTCAGGTCACCCAGCGGTCCTGAGGCGGAACGGTCTGGAATCTTTCGATTTCGGCGCCAAACCCGATGCGGCCGTCGCCGTAAGGTTCGTTGCGAACATGCACGACGCGCGCAGTGCATCGCATTTCCTGGGCGGAGTTCCCGGTCACTTCCGCGGGCATGCGCAGGGTTGCTTCGATGGGCATGCCAACCTGCAGGGGAGCGGATGAGGCGAAGAAGAACCCACCGCGCGAAACGTTAAGAGCCTCGGTAAAATGCTCAGAGTTGTCCGAAGCGACGCCCAAGGCACGGAAGCGCAAGGGCGTCCGAAGATAGACGCGTTCCACTTGGCGGCGTTCGGGTACTCTCATTTTGTCCTCCCCCGCGTGAGGAAGGCCCTTGCGCGGACTCCCACAAAATTGGTGGAGGAAGTTCAAGCGTACCAGAGCTAGAACGGCGGTCAAGTACCAAACCCTGTATGGTCAATTGATACCGGTACCCGTGTGAACCGCGCGCTCAAATCATGCGTGCGGGCGAACCCTTTATCGGCATGCCATAATGCCTCTTTCACTGGGATGATGAACGCGCTAAACGTGAAGAACGAGCGAGCGTTTCCGAGCTCAAAGCGAGCCTTATGAGTACAGCCCATTCCATTGAAACCACCGACTACCAGCCGCCCAGTTGGGAGGCCATCCTCGCGGCGCACGCGCGCATCGCCCCTCGGATCCACCGCACGCCGGTCCTGACCTCCTCGTCCTTGAACGCTATGACCGGGGCTCAACTCTTCTTTAAATGCGAAAACCTGCAAAAGACCGGCTCGTTTAAGATTCGTGGGGCCTCGAACGCGATCCTCTCCTTGACAGAGAATCAGGTGTCGAAGGGAATCGTCACGCAATCGAGCGGAAACCATGGCGCTGCCGTGGCTTGCGCGGCTGTTTGGCGTGGAGTCCCGTCATGGATCGTTATGCCCAACAATGCGCCCGTCGTGAAAGCCAAGGCCATCGAAGGCTACGGAGGAAGAATTGTTTTCTGCGAGCCAACGGTGGCAGCGCGCAAGGCAACCTGTGACCGGGTCCGGGAAGAAACAGGCGCGCATCTCGTGCATCCCTACGACGACGACCGTATCATCGCCGGACAATCCACGGCGGCGAAGGAGTTGCTGGAAGAGGTTGGTGACTTGGACGCCGCGTTTGTGCCGGTCAGCGGGGGCGGATTGCTCAGCGGGACGTGCCTGGGTGCGAAGGGGATTCGCGCGGATGTGCGCGTGTTTGGCTGCGAGCCGGAGCGTGCGGATGATGCCTACCGCTCCCTGACCAGCGGCACCCTGCAATCGCTGGACTCGAGCGACACCATCGCGGACGGCTTGTGCGCTTCGCTCTCTCCGCGGACTTTCGCGATTCTGCGGCGTCATGTGGAACGCATCCTGCTGGTCACCGAGGAGGAGATCATTTCGGCGGCGCGGCTAGTCTGGGAGCGCATGAAAATCATCATTGAGCCATCCAGCGCCGTGGCCATTGCGCCATTGCTCAAGCGGGGGTTCGTTGCGTCTTTGAATCTGGCGAATCGACCCAACGCGGGGGCACCAAAGCTCGGCGTAATCATCTCTGGAGGGAACGTGGATCTTTCTTCCCTGCCGTGGAAGTGACCAGGATCCACGGTCCCCTCGGTTCCTCCTCCCGCCAGATTACGCATTTGTGCCAAAACCCTGCACCGTTTGTGTAAGGAAATAGGCACATTGCGCAAGAACCTCTTCCGATCCGATCTTTCTGGCAGAAAGTAAAGGACTTAGCTTTCATTAAGTTTGGACAATCGCATGCTCCCACCACTTGCGGAAGGGATGGCTTTGCGAATGGCCACGGACATCCAAGATCAGGTCGGGGAACACCATGCCGCAGTACTTCTAGGGCTCCCGACGGCGGAACTCCGGCGCTTTTCGCGCCTGTCAGGCTTAGGACACCTGGAAGAGGGTAACCGAGGCGAACAAGTGGTCTTCACTTACGACGAGTTGCGGAGACTCTGCCTGCTCACTGCACAATCTTCAAAGTAGTCGCACGACCCTCGACCCAGTTTGCCTAGCCTCCTCCTCACTCCCCCCGGCCCCGGGTGCTTCCCCACAAGCACTCGGGGCCTTCCTCAGAGCACATTCCAAAATGGAGCCGGTCGGCATACGACCCAGGTTTAGTATCGTTCCAACTTGTTTCTACCCCCTGAACATGCGCACTGCACTCTCCGAATGTGTCATGGTCACTAAAATAATGGATCGATTATTCGCAGCCCACGGCATCCGGCGCGAGACAGCGCAGGGCCCCGATGACCCCGTGCGCCACGCGTCCTCCGCGCTCGAACGCAATCAGGAATGACTATCTCTCCTTAAGCTTCAGCTTGCCGCTCGCTTTGTTCTCGTCGAGAAACGTGCGAAGTTGCGGCACTGCCTCCAGCAGCCGCATCCATTGTTCGTAGTAGAGCGTCACGGGAAATCGCCCGAGCCCGTACACGCTGACGCCACCTTTCTCGCCCACGCGGAACTCGAGGGCGCCGGTGCGGCGTCCGCCTCCCTGTTTTTCCAATTCCGCGAGTCTTGCTTTCAGTTCTTCGTAAGTTGGCTCAGCCATGGCATCTCCTCTGCTGGATGGAGTAGCGGCAGGATTATACAATGCGTTTCGATTCGGCGGCGCACAAGAAGTCTCTCGGTAGGTATGTCTTCTCGACGTGCATGTCGTCCCCGTCGAACTCGATCTGCTGAACGCACGCTCATTCTGCATCTTGAAATCGTTCACCTTGGGGAGCCCATAGCGAAACATAATCGACGCTGCGGGGTTACTACACTAGGTGCGGCCGGGAAATTCTGGGCATCCCTAGGTTGGAAGGGGTACCATCCAACTGGGCAGGCTGACGAGAACCAGGAAGGGTTCAAGGAGTCCCAGGTCGAGGGAGACAAAGATCATGAGGAGCCACCCGGCAATTTTGGTGGGATTTCGACAATTTTGGCGCGCAACGGGGACAGCAGCTTTGGCCTTGTGCCTCAGCGCTGGCGTCTACGCGCAGCAGGACCAGCCAGACCAGCAGCGGGGCGATCAGCAGCAGCAAGCGCAAGACGCCCCACCCGGACCCATTTACGCCCCGCAGGACGCCGATAAGCCGCCTTATTCGCACGACCGGCAACGGCAAAACCCGCCTGATCGGCAATTCCAGCATGCGCCACCGGCTCAGCCGGCTCAGCCTGCTCAGCCGGCTCAGCCGGTTCCTGGTACTTTAACCGTCCCAGCCGGGACCGTCCTTGTCATCCGCACCAATGACTTCCTCTCCAGTGACCACAACCAGATCGGCGACCAGTTCACCGCCGTCCTGGAAAGCCCCATCGTCGTGAACGGTTGGGTCGTTGCGCGGCGCGGCCAAGTGCTCGTAGGCAAAGTCAAGGAAGTCCGCAAAGCCGGCCGTGTCAAAGGCACCTCCGAGTTGGGAGTCGAGCTCACGGATCTGACGGTTGTCGATGGCCGCCAAGTTCCTATCCTCACCGAACTATGGAAAGGCTCGGGTGGAACTTCCCATGGGCAGGACGCGGCCACGATTGGTACCACAACGGCCCTTGGCGCAGTGATCGGCGCTGCCGCCGACTGGGGTCGAGGCGCAGCCATCGGAGCGGGAGCCGGCGCGGCAGCGGGAATTGGCGCGGTGCTCCTGACGCGGGGGCGCCCCACGATTGTCCCACCGGAGACGCAATTGAGCTTCCGGCTGGTCGATCCCGTCAGCATTGACACCACCCAAAGCCAACAGGCGTTCTCACCCGTCAACCAACAGGATCTTGACAGCGGCAGACGAGAGCGGCGTGGCCCGCCTCGCACTGCTGGAGTCTACCCCGCTCCTTATACCTATGGGTATCCGTGCGGTTATTACGGCCCCTGCTACGCATATCCGAGCTACGTCGGATTTTATGGCGTCTATGGCCGGGGCTCCTATGGCCGGCGCCGTTTCGGTTACTGAGTATCACAAAGTCGCTTCTCGATAAGCCGGAACTGTCAAATGAGCCCTTTTATAATTCGTTCCGCAGTTCCAGCGTGCTTCTGGCGGAATAAACGAGGCACTGAAGCGGTAGGGATTGCGTGCAGGGATAGTTTCTGCGAAGGCCTATGCCCCTGAGGATACACTCAAGGCCAAGCGCTCACCAGGAAGGCGCTAAAGCATCCAGCGGAATCCGGAGTGCATCTCAGTGGCCATGGACTTGGTGGGGTGGGTTCTACTCCGGCGTCAGAGCAGCTCTCTGAGCGGGCGCTGCCGGCAAGAGACAAGAGAGTATTTCGATAGCTTGTGATAGCCTTTACTCGTCCGATCGTGATTCGTTTCCGGTCCAAGCCCCAGTCCGCGAAACGCCATTTCTGGAAGCTGTTCCTCGGTCTCATGGCCGCGCCTTTCGGCCGGATGCGTTGGGTTGCAATCGTATTCAATTCTGCTCCGTAGGCGGGATATGAAACTCCAATCTTTAGTGCTTCGCCATTCCCTTCTCATTCTTACCGCGAGTTTGGCGCTCCCGGCGTTTCGCGCCGCCGCGCAATCCAAGCCCGATGCGGCCCAAGCTGACGAAAAACAATCCAAGGCGCAGCCGGGATTGAAGCCCATGCCCCACGATGAAGATCGGCTGGAGTCGATCCAGGAAGGCGCGGAATTCTTGAAGCGCCGGCAGGATTGGTTCTTCCAGCCGCGTGCGTTTCCGCTGGGGTTCATTCCGCAGGGAGCGCGCCAGCGTGCCATGCAGCGCATGCAGCAGATGCTTCAGAACGAAGGCCGCTTAAGCACTATTATTGAGCCTGGAATAGGACTTGTCACACCGCCGGGGCCGACCGGTACACCTTGGCAATTCATCGGTCCTCAGGCCACCAATAACTTGTTTCCTGCCCCCTTCACTTCGGGCCGCGTAACAGCGCTGGCCGTCAACCCGAATAACGCAAATAACGTCTATCTCGGTGCCGCTGATGGCGGACTTTGGGTTACCACCGATGCGGGCACTACTTGGACTCCACTGACGGATTTCCAACCTACAGCTGCCGGGGACGTCGCCTCCATCGCCGTGGGTTCTCTGGCCGTCGACCCGTCAACATGTGGTGCGGCTATTTGCACAACGGTTTACGTGGGCACCGGCGAAGATAACTTTGGTGGCGACAATATTTACGGTGAAGGGGTTTTGAAGTGCACGGTCACCGCAGGTACACCTCCAACAGCATCCTGCACCCAGGACAGCATGTTTCATACTCCGAGCCCTCTCGACCAGTCCCGCGGCGGTCCGCTCATCGGCGCGCTGGCCATCAACCCCAAGACCAGCGGCAGCACTGCCATTCTTCTCGCGGGCGTTCGCGGCCGCGGCACGGCTCTCCCATCAGGTATTTATTGTTCCGCGAATGCCGGCGCAATGTGGACGGCAGTATTCGGCATTTCTGGGATCGTTGGCACGGATGCC
>WNFH01004490.1_pt1 | contig 10075 bp, 8 predicted proteins | sample 5400411 | NCBI WGS metagenome assembly WNFH01 (sample SAMN13153347, study PRJNA577476) | soil metagenome | isolation source: 200 cm saprolite under Douglas fir tree site 2 hole 3 | place: USA:California | collected 2015-04-18
TTGGTCAACACGTTCGTGTTTTTACCCCTGGTACTTCACCAGGGAACCCTCTAACGCGATTCAGTTGTCAAGGTACGCCAAACAAGTGTACCACAGTTGAACACGTACCAATTGGTACGTGTTGTGGTGGAGAGACGACTTCCTGCGGGCAGCAATTTTTTCATCCCCCGCATGAATGACGGGGGCTTTCAAAATTGGAGGTTCTGTAAGTCCCCGCCGCCCCTGGTACCCGCAAGGGGCACCAGTATATTTTGTGTTCAGTTTCCAAATGCGGGTATCAGGTTCTCGCATCTAGCAAAACGGTACTATAGTGCTCATGCTCACTGAAAATTTCATCTTTTTCTCATGATTGCCTGATATACTTGGGAGGTCCGTGAATATGCACGGATAGACGTTCTGCAAGGGGCGCAAGAACCGGTGTTAGACAATATTCGCATCGCACCATGTATTGAAAACTGAAGGCTTAGAACATAATGAAGCAAATAGATAAAACGAAGCGTACTATTCAACAGCCAACTACTATCACCAGAACGAATACCAATACAACCGTGAGCACAAGTACGAGTATGACAGAAAGTCCAGGCTCTCGCCGGACGGCTATGCGCCTGCCAGTTTGGGTTCTCTTGCCTTTACGGTTGTTTCTTGGTATTACCTTCATCTATGCTGGAGTACAGAAACTGGCCGATCCACATTACTTCGATCCATCAGCCGCAGGTTATATCGGCAAACAGATTCAAACATTCGCTACTGGATCGCCGCTGCATACTTTTCTGATCAATGTTTTAGTGCCTCACGCCAATCTTTTTGGCGCACTTGTAGCTTATGGTGAGATAGGTATTGGTGTAGCCACACTGCTTGGTTTGCTCTCGCGACCAGCAGCTTTCTTTGGCATGTTGTTGAACCTGGTGTTTTTTCTCTCAGCCAGTTGGCGCGTCTATCCATACTTTTATGGTGCCGATATTGTTTTTGTCTTCTGCTGGATCACTCTGCTGATCGCCGGCCCTGTCGACAGTTGGATACCTACATATGATACGGTGCTCGTACCGCGCCTGCTCGCGATTACAGCGGAGGAGTGGCGAGCAGGAATGGCACAGATACTCTATGTCCTGCTGGGCGTAAGGATGAAAGCTACATCTGCTCTGAGTGTCACAGATCGCAGCCAGGGCAAGCCCACGGCTGGAAATTACAGAGGGAGGATAGCCAGGCAAGCGCAAACGACCAGGCGTAACTTCCTCTGGGGTCTTGTCACCGGCGGTGGAGGCATGCTGGCGATTCTCTGGCTCGCCCAGAATCTGAAACTACTCCCCCAGTCTGCAACTGAAACTGCAACATCGGTTCCAGGTGATACTGCGACTGCGGTTCCAACTAATGCTGCACCTGCGTCTGTGCCGACAAATCCACCGGCGGCAACACCCACCGGCGGCACTTCTGGATCTTCTATGACCATTGCTCGGGTGAGCGCGGTTCCTACCAATAGCGCGGTCAACTTCACTATTCCATCCAATGGTGATCCAGGAGTTCTGGTTCATCTCAACAATGGCAAGTTTGTAGCATTCGATGCAACGTGTACGCATGCAGGATGCCCGGTCCAGTATGATCCCAGCAGCAAGTATTTACTTTGTCCGTGCCACGGAGCTGTGTTTGATCCTGCGAATGCTGCTGCTGTCGTTGAGGGGCCGACGAATACGCCACTATCAAGTGTTCCTATCAATTTAGACAACGCAACCGGCACGATCTCTACCAGTGGGTAGTGCTCTGTCAAGGTTCATGCTTTCATTTTGTTTCTTTTGCTACTTGCTTTCTACTCGCCTGGTTTTACTGCACCTCATACTTGCTTTGCACCCACTCGGTCCAGGTGATTCGCCCACGCACCGGCTGATCAGGGCAGGTGTTATAGCCACGGCGGAAGCCTTGTGCGACTTTACCTGGCAAATGTAAGGGAAGCACACGGCGATGCATCCCGCGTAGTTTCAACCAGCTATGCAACATCTCACCTGTTGTCAGTACTTCTGGCCCGCCAAGATCAGCCAGGCGACCACGCGGCCCAGCGACCACAATCTCACATACACGGCTAGCAACCTCACTTTCGGCTATCGACTGGCATTGGAGATCGGTGGGGAGTAGCGTCACCAACGGCACCTTTGTCGCCGCCTGGAAGAAGAGATCGACCAGGTAGTGGAACTGCGTGGCTCTGAAAAGAGACCAGGGGATGCCGCTGTTCCTGACCAACTCTTCGGCGGCAAGCTTTGCGCGGTAGTAATAATAGGGAATGCGATCGATCCCGACAATCGAAATGTAGATCACGTGAGCTGCGCCAGCGACACGAGCCTGTTCGAGCAATAACCGCGTGCCCTCTACGTCGATCTGCCGTGTATGTTTGAATGGGCTGCTCGCCGCGTGTACCACTACGTCGATACCAGCCACAGCATTAGCAACACCCTGACCCGTTTCTAAATCAGCCTGCGCCCATTCCGTCATGGATAGCAAGTTTGTAGGCTGCCGCTTACGGCTCATGATGCGCACACTATAGCCAGTTTCGGTCAGTTCTTTGACTACTTTGCTGCCCAGCATACCAACGCCACCGGTAACCAGAACTTTCGTCATAGAAGCCTCCTCCGTTACTTTCATAACGCATATGCGTGTTTATCCCTTTATTGAGCAAGTCATACATGGGACGAGACAGTGTGCTGAAATGTGACAGCAAGCAGTTTCATGGTGAACACTCCTTGAGCTAACTCGTCTGACGGATACCTGCTCTCGCCATACTTCCAACGACAAGATGGTGAAATGGCCGGATCACCTGAAAGTATAACGGGCCCGCCCAGTTCCGATAACCGTCTTGACATCAACGTGATCAGCTTTTACTGGTGATAGAATAGGAGAAAAAAGCAGTGCTGATATAAGCTCCAATGAATATAACAAGAAAGAAAGGCTGAAAGGAACATATGACACAGGCACCTCAACAGGATGGCAACGAGATGAAGGCACAGGTACAGGACTATTTCGCGCGTACGGCGGAGAGCTATGTCGCTAGCTTCGCACACCGGGCGGGAGACGATTTGAAGCGGCTGATCGAGTTGGGCGAGTGGGACCCACAGCAGCAGGCACTTGATATCGCCACAGGCGGCGGACATACTGCGCTGGCGGTGGCACCGCACGTAGCACAAATAACGGTTACCGATCTGACGCCGCGTATGCTTGAAAAAGCGCGTGAGTTCCTGCTCGCGCAAGGAGTCACGAATGCTCAGTTCCAGGTGGCGGATGCTGAACAACTGCCGTTTGCCACGGCTAGCTTCGACCGCGTCACCTGTCGCATTGCAGCGCACCATTTCCCCAATGTCGCGCAGTCGGTGAAAGAGGTGGCTCGAGTGCTGAAACGCGGGGGACTTTACCTGCTGATTGATGGTATGGCACCAGATGATCAAGAACTTGACGTCTTTGATAATACTGTGGAGAAGTGGCGGGATTCATCGCATGGACGGTCATGTACTCCTGAAGAATGGCGCACGTTCTTTACGCAGGCTGAGCTGCTCGTCGAACATGTCGAGTTTTTCCGAAAGGTGCATGAGTACGATGATTGGACGGCGCGCTCTCGCATGTCTGCTGAGGAGAAAGCGAAACTGGCGCAGTTTATGCTGGCGAGTAGCCCGCGTATTCAAAGCTACTTCGAGATTGTGCGAGGTCCTGAAGGGCAACTGGAGAGTTTCACCAACGACTTCATTTTCGTGAAGGGTCGCAAGGTCTGATAGACAAAGAAGTTCGAGCTATAAGGAGAAACTTACTATGGCCGATAACAACAACGATTTGGCAGCCTTGCAACGACAAGCAAGGATGCGTAGGAGTATTGAAGCGGACATCAACCGGTTGTTCGCTGCTGAAGACGAGGGGTTGCGCTATGCTCTAACAGCAGCGAAACAGGGAGGCTTGCCAGAGATTCAAATCTCGCCTATTCAGGGGAAGTTCCTGCAATTGATGGCGGCCGCCTGTAACGCACGCAAAATCCTGGAAATTGGCTCGTTGGCGGGCTATAGTGGTATCTGGCTGGCGCGTGCCCTTCCGACAGACGGTCGCTTGATCACGCTGGAGGTGAATCCCCATCATGCCGATATTGTGCGCAGGTCTTTCGCCAAAGCGGGGGTCGCTGATCGCACAGAGGTGCGCGTGGGGAAGGCACTCGACTTGCTTCCACAGTTAGTGAGCGAGGCACCGTTTGATCTTGTTTTCATCGATGCTGATAAGCCTTCTTATCCACAGTACCTTGAATGGGCGCTACGCCTGGCCCGACCCGGCAGTATCATCATAGCCGATAACTGCGTACGACGTGGTGAAGCATTCCACCCGTCGGAGGATGAGGGCATAAAGGGCCTGTATGAGTATAATCGACGCATTGCCAGCGACCCACGGCTGGTATCGCTTGTTCTGCCAATGGATGATGACTATACCGATGGCTTTGCTATCGCAGTGGTGAGGGCCTGAATCGACATGACCATCGATACCGATTTTCATAGCCATGTAGCCCCAAGTTCGGCCTATGAGATGGTGCAAGCGGCGCAGAGCAAGGGGTTGCGGGTGCTCGGTCTCTCAGAGCATGTTTTCCAGATGAGCGAGGTTCGACCGGTATTGGAGCATCTACCGCAAGAAGGTCCTCTGCTGACATTCGCGGCGTATGCCGAGCAGGTGCATGCAGCCGCACGGGACTTGCGATTCGATGCTCGTCTGGGCCTGGAAGTCGATTTTATTCCAGGAAAGAACGAGTCGATTCGGTCGTTTGTACAAGCACGCGATTGGGATTACCTGATTGGTTCGGTACATGAGATCAATGGAGAAATGTTTGAGGTTGATCGCAAGTGGAGCCGCGAAGAGGGTGAAGCTCTCTGGTTGCACTACTTCGAGTTATTGCATGGAGCGGTTAGCAGTGGCTACTTTGATGTGGTGAGCCACCCGGTGCGTATGCGAGTCGGAAATCCGCATTTACCGCCAACGTTTGATGATGAACTGGAGCGATTGGCAGCAGAGGCGACGCGCTGCGATGTGGCTTTGGAACTGAATGGCTATGATGTGCTGCACTACCCAAGCCTTGTGCGCCGTCTTGCACGGGCTTGCATGCTCCAGCATACGCTGGTGAGCGTAGGTTCAGATGCGCATTACCCCAAGCAGGTAGCTCAGGCACACCCACAGACGGAGGATATTATGCTCGAGGTGGGGATAACCAGAATCAGAACCTGGAGGCAGCGTGTTGTAGAGGAGTATAATGTATGACCACATGAGCCATCCGCCGCCCACGATGAACATGTATACAAGTGCTCTTACCTGGATAGTTAGAGTTGCTTTGCCCTGCATCATTCCTGTTAGGCTGGTTTGAATCGGGGAACACTAATCTCATCGGTGACTGGATCGAAAACCACCGTCACAGGGAGGTCTACTCGCAACTGCCCAGCTTCGCTCTGCACGATGTTGGCCATCATGCGTGGCCCTTCGTCAAGCTGCACGATGATGACATTGTAGGGTGTATCGTGCATAAATTCTGGCGATTTGTTGCGGTGAATGATGGTATACGAGTAAATGCGTCCGCGCCCACTGGCTTCAACCCACTGTAGCCTGGTGGAACTACAGTGCATACAATAGAGACGTGGATAGAACTGATACTGCCGGCACTGCTCGCAGTATTGTAGCAGCAGTTTTCCTTCACGACATCCTTCCCAAAAGGGGCGATTTTCGTCTGTGACGACGGGTAAGGGTTTGGGGTGTGCGACGTCTGGCATGAAAATGTCTCCTCATAATTGTGTTGATGAGAGTATATCGCAATTATGGGAGGGGTTACAAGCATCAAAAAGTGAAACAGGCCCTTGCGTTGTCCTCAACTGAGCCATATAATGGGATAACATAAGGCGGCACATCGAGTATCCCCGCTAGCAAATTGCAAACGAAGGAGCACACCTTTCATGTCTTCATACAATGGGCGCATTGCCATCGTCGGCGTTGCCGAATCGGACTATGGCCGGGTTCCCCACATGACGGAGATGGAGATGCACGCCCAGGCGACCTGGCGGGCGCTGGAGGAAAGCGGTCTGCGCAAAGATGAGATTGATGGCTTGTTCTGTAGTTCGCACTCATTGGGCATGCCCACCGTTATGCTCGGCGAATATTTGCAGCTATTTCCACGCTACAGCGATACGACGACCATCGGCGGCTCCTCCTTTGAGGCCCACCTCAATCATGCGGTAATGGCGATTCGAGGGGGCAAGTGCGAGGTAGCACTGATTACCTACGCCAGCAACCAGCTCTCCAGCCGTGGAAGGATGATTGGCACGGGCGGAAGACCAGCGACAATTCCCGAAGCTACCTATGAAGCTCCCTATGGCAATACGCTGGTGGGAGCATACGCTATGGCAGCGCGAAGGCATATGTACCAGTATGGCACGACCTCCGAACAACTCGCCGAAATTGCCGTCGTCACCCGGCGTCACGCGGGACTCAACCCCCTGGCGATGTATCGTGAGCCGATTACGGTGCAGGATGTGCTCAATTCACGCATGATTGCTGACCCACTGCACCTGCTCGACTGCTGCGTCGTAAGCGATGGTGGCGGATCTGTGCTGGTGACTACAGAGGAGCGTGCTCGTGATCTGAAGCAGACGCCGGTATTTGTACTTGGGGCCAGTGAGAGTCATACACACGCACATATTTCACAGATGCCCGATTTGACGATCACTGCTGCCGCAATGACTGCACCCCGCGCCTTTGCTGAGGCAGGTGTGACGCCGGATGACATCGATATGGCGATGATTTATGATTCGTTTACGATAACGGTGCTGCTGTTGCTCGAAGACCTGGGATTTTGCAAGAAGGGTGAGGGAGGCGTGTTTGTGCAGGGTGGACGTATTGCGTTGGGTGGGCAATTGCCGATTAATACGGATGGTGGTGGATTGTCGTCGAACCATCCAGGCATGCGCGGTATTTTTTTGCTAATCGAGGCGACACGGCAATTGCGCGGGCAGTGTGGACCGCGGCAGGTCCAAGGGGCAAAGCTGGCGGTAGCCCACGGGAGTGGTGGGTTGCTTTCTTCGCAGGCGACAACGATTTTGGGACGGTGAGGGAAGAGAACTATGGAATGCCAGCGAAGTGGAAAGGACAGCGGACACAATGTCAGATAAAGCACAGCAGAGCAATGCTCAACAGTTTGAGCATGCCATCGCTACTGCTTTTACGTGCCGTAGTGTTATCAAGTACAACTCGTCGTTGAGCGAAGAGCAAAAAAACGAACTCGTAGCCGATATTGATACAATGCTGAAATTTCTGCGCAATCGTGCTGTCACTCATCCAGCTGCCGAAGCACACATGGTATTCCCGCAATCGCAACAAGTGGGGATAGGCTCCACTAATGCGGACAAGCCGGAGGTCAAAGTCGACGAAGCAGACGACAAGAAGTACAAACAGAAGCTGGCTGAAGTATATAGAATATCTCAGTTCTATTTGTACTCGCAGAAGGGTGATGGTACCAGTGTGTTTATGGCTCGTTTTCGGGAGGCTATGGCTACCATTGATGAGATACAAGCCATCGCTACGCGAAATCGTGCTGCTGATCTCTACCCGGACTCCAAAGGTCTGGAAGACTTGCTGCAGAATGTAAGGGGACTGATCGCTGATGTCTATGCTATATTCATAGAGTTCGCACGCGCAATATCTAATGCTTTGCAGGGAAGTGGCATCTATATAGATACCGAGGAGTTGTCTCTTCTACACCTGGAGCATACTATGGGCCAGGCAAAGCAGAAGCAAAGGCAAAAGCAAGGCATACGAGACATCTCGCCTCTCTTGAAGGTCTACAAAATACATATGCAATTGAATGAGAAGAAGGGGACGATAGCAAGTCGTATCGACGATGCGACTGCATTCCTGATGTTTCTTGGCGAAAATCTCGATAGTGATTTGAATAAGCGTGATACGATTGTTGCGCAACTCAATAAGGTTGCCAGGTTGCTGAATGATCTGTCGTACTTACTTTCGGGCTATGAGAGTACTATATCCGCAGTGTTGGCTGGCCAGTAGCTCACCGGCGCTCAGGCAATTCGTAACTGAGGGGCGCGGTTTGCTTGTGACCGACCATCGAAATCGCCACCCGGTCTTCTGCACGATATTCACCTTGCTGCTGAATGAGCATGCCGACTAATCCTGTCCAGCCAGTCTGATGGCTTGCACCAAGACCGATACCGTTGTCGCCGTGGAAGTATTCGTGGAACAAGAGGTAGTCGCGCCAATGGGGATCACACTGCATGGTTTCATTCTTGCTGTTGAAGGGGCGACGTCCGGTTTCGTCACGCAGGAAGAGACGGATCAGGCGTTGTGAGAGTTCATCTGCAATTTCTTGTAGGGTCAGATATTGGCCGGATCCCGTAGGGCACTCCACCTTAAAATCGTCGCTGTAGTAGAAATAGAACTTCTGCAGCGACTCGATGAGGAGGTAGTTAATGGGAAACCAGATGGGGCCACGCCAGTTGGAGTTGCCGCCGAAGAGGCCTGTACGTGACTCTGCCGGCTCATAGCGCACCGTGTACGGAATGTCGTCGACGTACAACACGTACGGATTATCTGCGTGATGTTTGCTCAGGGAGCGGATGCCAAAGTCGCTGAGGAACTCGGCAGGATCGAGCATGCGCTTGAGCAGACGCTTCATGCGGTGACCACGTACAAGGGCCAGCAGATGGCGTTCACCGGCGCCGGGCTGTTGCCAGTGTGACACAAGACGGGTGAGGTCGGGGCGATGGGTGAGAAACCATGTGAGATGATAGTTGAATCTTGGTAGGGCTTCGAGCACATGAGGCTCGATCGTTTCAACAGCACACAACGGGATGAGCCCGACGAGTGAGCGAATTTTTATGGGCAGGTGGGAATCGTTTGGCAAGCGTAGCACGTCATAGAAAAATTCGTCTTCTTCATTCCAGAGCTGAATGCCCTCGTCGGCTATGTTGTTCATGGCTGCGGCAATGGCCAGGAAGTGCTCGAAGAACTTGAGGGCGATGTCTTCATACACGGGGTTGGTGAGCGCGAGTTCCAGGGCAATGGTCATCATATTCAGGCAAAACATGCCCATCCAGCTGGTACCATCGCTCTGCTCAATGTAGCCACCAGTAGGTAGCGGGGCGCTGCGATCAAAAACGCCTATGTTGTCAAGTCCCAGAAAGCCGCCCTGGAAGACGTTGTTGCCTTCTGAGTCCTTGCGGTTGATCCACCATGTAAAGTTGAGGAGCAGTTTGTGAAAGATGCTCTCCAGGAACATGCGATCCGCGTAGCCGGTCTGCTGCTGGTCAATTTTGTAGACGCGCCAGGCTGCCCAGGCAATAACGGGTGGGTTGACATCGCCAAAGGCCCATTCATAAGCCGGCAGTTGCCCATTGGGGTGCATGTACCACTCGCGCATGAGCAGATCGAGCTGACTTTTGGCGAAGGTACTATCGATGAGGGCAAACGGAATGCAGTGAAATGCCAGGTCCCATGCGGCATACCAGGGATATTCCCACTTGTCCGGCATCGACATTACCCGCTCGTTATACAGGTGCTTCCACTCAGCGTTGCGCCCATATTTGCGCTGAATGGGTGGTGTTGGCTGGGATGGGTCGCCTTTCAACCATAGGTCAACGATATAGTGATAGAACTGCTTGCTCCAGAGCATGCCCGCCAGAGCCTGGCGTTGCACACGGCGTTGATCTTCGTCGAGGTCTGCGGGTTGGATGGCTGTATAGTACTCGTCGGCCTCCTGCTTACGCAGATCGAATATCTCGTCGAAATCAGCGAAAGGTGAGGTGGGGCTCTGTACCTTAGTGAGGCGAAGCCGTAAGGTGAGCGTTGCGCCAGCGGCGATTGTGCGCGTGTAGAGCGCAGCGGCTTTGGTGCCTGTGCGAGCGGGGTTGATTGCTTGATGGTGGCCATGTACAAGATACTCGTGAAAGGCATCTTTGACGTAGGGTGTGGCGTTTGGTGCGCCGAAGAGCCGCTGCACGTTTGTGTCATTGTTGGTAAACAGGAGATCGTCAGCGGCTTCGCAATACAGGGTATAGTCGCCAAGGATGGGGTGTTG
>WNFH01004492.1_pt1 | contig 10074 bp, 9 predicted proteins | sample 5400411 | NCBI WGS metagenome assembly WNFH01 (sample SAMN13153347, study PRJNA577476) | soil metagenome | isolation source: 200 cm saprolite under Douglas fir tree site 2 hole 3 | place: USA:California | collected 2015-04-18
TCGTGGATATCGTGGGTACCATCGCCGCCTCCACTATCGGCCTGGGTCCGGCATTCCATGCCGCGTTCGATGCGCAGTTGAGCTACTACATGAACGGCAGTCTCAATGACACCGCGAGGGTGGGGGCAAAAACCTACGTGATCGGCAACATCACCGATTATGCGATGCAGGGGACTAATGGACTCGACGATTGGTATACTAAAGCGGTGGCGCGCGGTGGTATCGGCGGCCTATCTACCGCAGCGCAAGGCGGAAAGTTTAGCGACGGGTTCGAGTATGGAGCAGGGTTTTCCTTGGCTGGGTCCGCTGCCGAATCGTTGGCCAAAATTGGGTTGGCAAAAGATCTGAAAACAGGTGACCCGGAAGTCGGTTGGATGGTGGATCAGGGGGTGGATCCAACGGATCCACATTGGTTCATGGCACCGAACGAGGCGCACTTTGTGGGCGTACAGTACGATATTGGCCTCGGTGGAGCACAGGGACCGATTGGCAGTTTTATTAGCAGCATGCCGGGCGGCAACTATGCGGGGCTGGTTGTGGACGGCTGGGATGTGCCCCCAAGTGGCTTGGGCTACGTTCGTTGGGCGGGGTGTGTGGCAATAGGTGTCCCACTAGCCTATGCGGCGCAGTTAAACCAAACCCCCATCGTAGTGGTGGATTTGGCGGTGTATCGTTCAAGGAGGGATAACAGCTATTAACCCCCGTACTCGTAGGGTGGGCTCCGCCCACCATTGGATGGTGACCGAAGCTGCGTACGGTGGGCGCAGCCCACCCTACAAATACTGTTTGGTATGGATGACAAATATGAACCAGCTTTTTTAGAACAGGCCACTTTTCATCCTTTTCCTGGATGGGCTTACCAAAATTGAGAGTCATTTTCCGCATGTCTGGCTAAAAGTGGAGGGTCGGTCCAGCCAGATCGAATTGCAATTTTTCCAGTACGGCAATTCCTTTTCTCCATTTTCAAAAGATAGACTTCGAACGCTTTATCGTTCGCTTTCTACTTCCTTTTCCAACAATCATATGTGCATCAGATACGGTATCAAGCGACTGCGAAAATTAGATATCGAAGATTTACCTCCAGAGTGTACAAAAGGTCAATCAAGGTCTTAAAAAAGACGGGCCTGGGTGTTGCTTTTCTTGTGCATGATTGCGGCGAAAATTAATGGCATAATCGCCTGAACATTTATAGGGCGCAAGGAAGACCTAATCATCATTGAGGCCACCGCGTTGAAAACTTTGGTTAAGCCGATTATCGCCATTACCATTGGAGATGCCGCCGGAATCGGACCGGAGATTGCGATAAAGGCGTTGCAAGATCCGGCGGTTTACCATCTATGCAACCCGGTTATCGTCGGCGACGCCAAGGTCATCGAGTTTTACGCCGATTTATTCCATCTTTCGTTGAAGATTAACATTATTGAAGATATTGGGTCGGCGCGTTTCACATTCGGCGTTTTAGATATCGTGCACATCGGCAATATTCGGCTCGATCGCCTGCATATCGGCGCCGGCGATGCCATGACCGGAAAAGCCATGTTGGAGTACACGGATCGTGCTATAGAGCTGGCGTTAACCGAAAAAGTCAGCGCCGTGATCGGCGGCCCGCACTCAAAAAAAGCGGTCGAATCAGCCGGCATCGAGTTCGATGGATATCCCGGCTTTATCGCCAGGCGCACGCATACCAAAAACGCAGAAGTTTTTCTGATGCTGGTTTCGGAAAATCTGCGTATCGTTAACGTAACGCTGCATGTGTCGTTGCGCTCGGCGCTCCGCATGATCAAAAAAGAGCTGGTGTTAACGGCCATGCGCGCCGCGAACCGTGCAGTCAAAAATCTCGGCGTGCCGCATCCCCGGATCGCGGTAGCGGGACTTAACCCCCACGCCGGCGAGGGAGGGATGTTTGGCGACGAAGAGATCGAGCACATTAATCCGGCCATTGCGCAAGCGAAACACGAGGGTATCGATGCCCATGGGGCGTTTGGAAGTGATACTCTGTTTCTCGATTTAGGCCGGTATGATGTATTTTTGGCGATGTATCACGATCAGGCCCATATTCCGATTAAACTCATGGCGTTTAACAAAATCACCGCCATGACCATCGGCACGCCGGTGTTATTCAGCACCGTAGGCCATGGCAGCGCGCCCGATATTGCGGGCAAAGGCATTGCCGATCCAAATAGTTTAATTACAGCGATTAAATTGTTGAGCGGCATGAGAAGATAGCGTCTTGCGCGACAAGTTGCTGAACGAAAGGAGCCCAGTTGATGACTAACTTGATTTCTGACACTTCGGCCGAATTCTCTTGGCCTGCGGAAGGCGTGACTCGCGTTCCGTATCGGGTTTATACCGATCCGGCGATTTATGCCCGCGAGCAAGAAAAAATTTATCGTGGCCCAACCTGGAATTATCTCGCCTTGGAGGCGGAATTACCCGAGCCGGGAGATTATAAAACAACTTTTGTCGGCGACGCGCCTATTGTCGTGACCCGTGCTGCCGACGGCTCCTTGAACGCGTTTGTAAACCGGTGCGCCCATCGAGGCGCTGCGGTTTGTGTGGATGCATACGGCCACAGTAAGAATAAGATATTCACCTGCGTGTATCATGCCTGGGTATATGATTTAAAAGGGGATCTTAAAGGCCTGCCGTTTAAAACCGGCATCAACGGCGTGGGCGGCATGCCGCCCGACTTCAAACTTTCCGAACATTCGCTGCAAAAGCTTAAAGTGGACACCTTTAGCGGCCTGATATTTGGATCGTTTGATCCCGGCGTTGCGCCGCTTGCGGATTACCTTGGCGAAAAAATGGGTTCCTATATAAAGCGGGTATTTAACCGCCCGATTCGCATTTTGGGCTTTAACCGCCAGTTAATGCAGAACAATTGGAAGCTTTATTTTGAAAACAATAAAGATCCTTATCACGCCAGCCTGCTGCATTTGTTTTTCGCTACCTTTGGGCTAAACCGCTTGTCCCAGAAGGGCGGTGTCGACCTGGATGAAACCGGCATGCATCACGTCAGCTATACCTATGGCGCGCTGGGAGAAAATGAATCCGCGTACAAAGATGCCGATATAAGATCGTTTCAATCGCAGTACCGCCTGGCGGACCCGTCGCTGTTAAACGGCAAACAAGAATTCGCCGACGGAATTAGCTTAACTATCCAGTCCATCTTTCCCTCTCTGGTTATCCAGCAAATTTATAACACCTTGGCGGTGCGCCAACTCCTGCCCAAGGGGCCGGAACAGTGCGAATTGTTGTGGACCTATTTTGGTTATGGCGATGATGACGATGCGATGACCAACATCCGGCTGAAGCAATCGAATTTGGTCGGCCCTGCCGGCTATGTTTCTTTGGAGGACGGCGGCGTCGGCGAACGGGTGCAAAAAGGGATCGTGCGCGGAGACCAAGAAAAATGTTCCTTTATCGAAATGGGCGGGAAGGACGTGCACAGCCAAGCTTTCCGCGCGACGGAAACTTCGGTACGCGGTTTTTGGAAGGAATACTGTAATTTAATGGGCTTTAGCACGGGTTTGATGAAATGAATTTGCCGGAGGTCAAACTTGCCATAGAAGAGCTGACGCACGCCTACGTGCAGTGCATCGACGATAACAAGCTTGAGGAATGGCCGGATTTTTTCACGGAAAACTGCATTTACAAGATTATCTCACGCGAAAATTTCGATCGTGGGTTGCCGGCCACGGTGATGTATTGTGACAGCAAAGGCATGCTGAAAGATCGGGTGACGGCGCATCGCCACGCCAATGTTTATGAGCCCCATTTTTACCGGCATCTGGTCAGCAACATTAGAATGACCGGGCAGGAAAATGGCGCTTATTCAGTCCAATCCAACTATGCCGTTTTCCAAACCAAGCTGGACGGCGATACCCGGATCTACAACGTCGGTAGATATCTGGATAAGGTTGTGTTTGACCATAAGGTAGCCAAGTTTAGAGAGAAGCTTGTTGTGTTCGATACGTTGCGTATCCCGACGCTTTTGGTTACTCCAATTTAAGGTTTATGCGTCAAAGATAATTCTTTCGGAGATATGCAAATGCCCAGCGGCCCTATTTTAAATAAAACAACAACGGCGCTGCATCCATTTTCTTTATTTTTGCTAATGATTTGCCTGTTAATTGCGTCAGCGGGATTCGCCAATGCGGATACCACGGTTCGTGTCGGCATCGCCATCGCCAGCAGCGATGCGCCGTTCTTTATTGCCGACAAAAAAGCTTATTTCAAGCAGGAGGGGATTCAGGTCACCTTTACCGCCCTCACCAATATGATCGCGCCGCTCGGGACCGGCCAATTGGATGTCGGCGGCATATCGACATCCGCGGGACTTTATAATGCGGCGGCGCGCGGGGTCGATATCAAAATCGTCGCGGATAAAGGCTCCACGCCTCCGGGTTACGGCTACCAGCCCTTGCTCGTGCGTAAAGACTTAATCGACAGCGGTAAGTTCAAGGATTTCCGCGATCTTAAAGGATTAAAAATTGCCGGCTTCGCGCGCGGCAGCGCGTCCACTTCCACCTTAAATGAAGCGCTAAAAAAAGGCGGACTGCAGTTCAGCGACGTCGAGCTCGTCTACATGAGCTTCCCGCAGCATGTCCTGGCGTTGCAGAATAAAGCGGTCGATGCCAGCATGACCACCGAACCGTCGGCGACTAAAGCCGTGCAGAGCGGTGCCGCGGTGCGATTTGTGGGAGACGACGTTATCTATCCCAACCACCAACTCGCGGTCGTGCTCTATGGCGGCGATTTTATTAAGAAGCGCCCGGATGTCGCCAAGAAATTCATGCGCGCCTATATCAAAGCAGTGCGGGATTACAACGATGCATTAAAGGGCGGCAAGCTCGCCGGACCGAAGGCACAGGAAATCATTTCGATTCTGACGGAATATACCGATATTAAAGATCAAAATGTATACAAGGCGATTACTTCTAACGGTAACAATCCCGACGGCAAGGTTGACGAAGCCAGCTTGAAGAAGGATCTGCAATTTTTCAAAGACCAGGGCCTTATTGAAGGTAATATCGGCATCGAGCAGGTGGTCGATCATTCCTTTGTCGATGCCGTTGTTGATGAGCTTGGCCCCTACAAACCACGGAAGTGATCGCGTTGAACCTGCGGCCGGAGGCCGCACCGACTTACCCTCTCCCACCGGGCATAGGTATCTACACATCTCGAATAGATCGTCATTCCCGCGCAAGCGGGAATCCAGATACCCCGCGTCAATACTGGATTCCCGCTGGAGCCTGCCCTCGACTCGATCGGGGGCGGGAATGACAGTGTTCGTAGGGTGGGCTCCGCCCACCATTGGACGGTGACCGAAGCCGCGTACGGTGGACGCAGCCCACCCTACAAATACTGCGGCCGGAGGCCGCACCGACTTTCCCTCTCCCACCGGGAGAGGGTGGCCCGAAGGGCCGGGTGAGGGGAGAGCGAAGCGAGGGGGGCGAAGCCGGTTGGGGTGAGGGAGTTTTTTCGTAAAAATATTTTCGGGACACCACACTAGGGCGCCTGCTATGGAGATGGCCTCAAACAGCTCGGTCTTGATTGTCGAGGATGACAAGAGTATCCTGACTGCGCTTCAAGCCCTTTTAGAGTCCGAAGGCTGTGCCGTAGCCTGTGCGACCACCGGTCAGAAGGCGCTCAGTTTGTTTCGTTCGACGCGATCCTTCATGCTACCCAAATAGTTGGAGTCAGAGTGCCGGACCGTTTTCATTCCGCTTGTCGCAATGCAATATGAGCCGAACGCTGTATTAATAATAATATTCCATTTGGGGTGAAATATGTCTTCAACCGCCGTTGCTTCAGGGTCTTGGACCGCGCTTTTAAGTCAACCCATTGAATCCAGTAAGAGACGCCACCTGGTTCAGTTCTATGAGGATGAACATTTCCTCTATGAGGCGGTCACGCTGTTTGTCGCTCCAGGACTGAAGCATGGCGACGGCGTTATCGTTATCGCCACGCGGCCTCATTGCGCAGCGTTTGAAAAGCGGCTCGAGGCGCAAGGTTTTGATGTCCAAAGCATCAAGGCGCAAGGGCAGCTTGCGATGCGTGATGCCGCGGATACGCTGTCTCAATTCATGGTCAGGGGCATACCGGATGCTGAGAAATTCATTAGCGTTGTTGGCGGCCTCATCGACAAGATGGGTGAACAATATTCCAAAATTCGAATTTACGGGGAAATGGTGGACCTTCTTTGGGCTGAAGGCAATCTTCATGGAACGATTGAACTCGAAGAACTTTGGAACGGTCTCGCCCAAACCCACTGTTTCACGCTCCTTTGCGGCTATGGGATGGGTAACTTCAGTCAGCATTTGCACGGCAATGCCTTCCACAAGGTTTGCCGCACTCACTCTCATGTGATTCCGGCCGAGGGTTTCGTTGCGCTTAAAGATCCCGAGTTGCAACGCCGCATGATCGCGTCCCTGCAACAACAGGCTAAGGCGCTTCAGACCGAAATCGCCGGGCGCAAGGAAATCGAGCAGGCTCTGCAACAGGCGCTGCATCTGCGCGATGAGTTCCTTTCGATCGCAGGTCATGAACTGATGACGCCTTTGACTTCTTTAAAACTCCAGATTCAGATCCTCCAGCGTGCCATCGATAAGGGATACGGTCCCGAAGTCGCTGAGAGAGTGAAAAGAGCCGTCGAGAACAGCGATTACCAAAGCAAACGGCTCAGCAAGCTCATCGATCAGCTCTTGGATTTAACGCGCATCCGCTTAGGCAGGCTCACGCTTGAACCGGTTGAATTGGACCTGGCCGAGCTTACGCAAGACGTGATCAGCCGCCTTGGCGACGAGACGATTTTAGGCGAGCAATCCTCCGCAGCGCGAGCTTCCATTACGATCCATGGCAAGGGTCCCCTTCTAGGCTGCTGGGACCAGGCCCGCATCGAGCAAGTCATCACGAATCTCGTCACCAATGCGGTGAAATACGGCGAGGGTAAACCGATTGAAGTCCGGCTTTCTTTGGATGAATCAAGATCCGAGGCGCGCCTGGTGGTGCGCGATTACGGCATCGGCATCAGGCCCGAAGACCAAGCCAGGATCTTCCAGCGTTTTGAGCGCGCTTCCTCAGCGAATCAATACCCAGGTTTGGGCTTGGGCTTATACATTGTTCGCCAGATCGTTGACGCGCACGGCGGCGCGATCGATGTGCAGAGCCAACCCAATGAGGGCTCGAGTTTCACGGTAGCGCTTCCACTGCGTATTTCCAGACGTGAGAAAACCATCCATGGAGTCATCGACCATGAAGCGGGTTGTCATCGTCGCGGATGATCCGGCGGGGTGCGCGCATTGCCGGATGCTTGCGCGGCCACGCTTTACGCGTCGTTCAAGAATTCCGCCAGGCCGTTGAGGCAGCCGTGCCACCCTTGCTCGTGCCGGTCGCGAATGGCCATATTCGGGATGCGGTCGTGGATGACGATCACCTCGGTCGCGCCGTCTCGCGGCTCAAACCGAACCGTGACACGTTCGGACGCCTGCGCATCCGGCTCCAGGCGCCAGGTGTAAACCAGCTTATGGGGTGGCGCGACGAGTTCGAATTCCCCGACGATCCACACTAATTTTCCGTCGGGGAACTGGTTGGCGATCCGATAGCGGCCGCCGACCCGCAAGTCGATCTCGGCATCGGCGCAACTCACAGAGTCGGGACCCCACCACTGCTTGAGGTGGGCGGGCCGGGTCCAGGCCTCGAATACGCGCTCAACGCTGGCATAAATCGTCCGGCGGACGATCAGGGTTACAGTTTCAGATGCGGGGGCAGTAGCGGATTTTTGACTGGCCAAGGTTCTCCTCCCGTGGGTCAACGGTGTTCGTCATCCGCGTCACGCTCGACGTAGCGCGCCAAGGCGTGAAGCCTATCTTCCCAGAACGATCGGTAGTGATCCAGCCACCGCTCCACTTCCTGCAGCGGCTCGGCGGCCAACGAGCAGCGGTGGACCCTGCCATCGACGGCGCGCACGACCAGCCGGGCGCGTTCGAGCACCTTAAGATGTTTGGACACCGCGGGCAGCGACATCGCGAACGGCTCGGCAAGCTCGGTCACCATCGCCGGCCCCTCGGCCAGGCGGGCGAGCAGCGCGCGGCGGGTCCGGTCGGCCAGCGCGTGGAACACCAGGTCGAGCCGATGGTTGCTGGCGGAGTTTTTGGTTGGCGCGCTTGACAGCATCGAAAAACCTCGGTATAAAAACAATAGTAAACTAAATGGTTAACTATTGCAAATCGGCCTCGGACGAGGCGGATTTGCCCGGAACCGGAGAAATCACCATGTCCACACCGATCCATCAAGAAGTCGTTTTCAAGGCGAGCCCGAAGCGCATCTACGAAGCGCTCACCGACGCCAAGCAGTTCAGCGCATTCACCGGCGGCGCCGCGGCCGAGATCAGCCGGGAAGCCGGCGGTTCCTTCTCGTGTTTCGGAGGGATGATCGCCGGACGGAACGTCGAGCTTTTGCCCAACCAGCGTATCGTCCAGGCCTGGCGTGCCGGCAACTGGGCCGCCGGCGTCTATTCGATCGTCAAGTTCGAGCTACAGGGCCAGGGCTCCGAGACGCGGCTCGTCTTTGACCACGCAGGTTTCCCGGAGGACCAACGCGAGCATCTCGAGGGCGGGTGGCAAAAAATGTATTGGGAGCCATTAAAAAAATATTTGACCTAGCAGAGGCCGAAACAGGGCGAATCGCGAAACGCCACACGGCTGGAACCTCTGACTTAGTCAGAGGTTCCCCTGTTAAATCCCGGTTTTTGGCGGTAGACTGCCTGAAGTTCAGATGTCGAGGGGCACAGGCGGGAGGGTTTCATCTCACTTCTTGACATGATCTAAGCGGCGTTCACATAATGCGACCGCTTTTTTATTGTTATTCTTTGCGCCCGTAGCTCAGCTGGGTGAGCGGCGGGCCCAGGAGCCGCGAACGCGAGTCATGGATGACGAGCTGGGCGGCCCACCAGGGATGGGTTGGAAGATAACCCATTAACCTTGCGCCCGTAGCTCAGCTGGATAGAGTACCTGGCTACGAACCAGGTGGTCGGGAGTTCGAATCTCTCCGGGCGCGCCATATTTTCCGTAAGCTCCGACGAACGTGAGCCTCGACGCTTCATCGAGTCGTTCGAACTCCCGACGAAATCATAAGCAGTTCGACAAATTTGCCGGGAGCAAATTTGAACGCCGCGAAGCGGCGGCCCGAAGGGCGAAGTACAGGGATGTATGGAGTAATCTCTCCGGGCGCGCCATTTATCAACGACTTACAGCAACTTTTTGTAGCCTCTAAATTAGTGTAATGGTTTTGTTATGACCCTACGCCTTCAACGCCGGCTTCCTGACGACCTTTTCCACGCATGCGCGCAGATTTTTAATTTCCGGCGTCGAGTAGTGCCGTCACCATGAAGCGGTGGCTATCGCGCGCTTCTCGCCTCGGCGTTTCGCCTTCCGTAGCTCGTCGATTGATACTTGCCATTTTTAGTAGTACGGGTCTTATAAAACGTGCTTGGTCGAGTAACTAAAGTAAATTACAACCAATCCACTGGCTCGCATAAACATTCATAAACTGATTTCTGGTCCGCACAGCGCTCCCGAAGCTCCTTTTCAGTAGCCATGTCTACTCCAATAGCATGGTCTGTTCAAAAGGTGGCAGTGACTGTCGTTCGGGTAACGAGAAATCCTTGTCCTTCCATATCGTCAGGGTTGTTTCGAAGCCGCCACTTCCGCCGCTACTCGAAGCAACGAGAGCCGATTTTGATCGTTTTGATTAGGGGTGGAATTTTTGCGCTCCACAGCACCGGCTCGGCGTACGAAGCCCGGCAACAGCGTCTGGTCGTTCATACCTTACTTCGGCGCCATACGGATCGCGCCGTCGAGACGGATGGTCTCGCCGTTCAGCATCTCGTTCTCGATGATATGTTGGCAAAGCTGCGCGAACTCGTCCGGCCTGCCCAACCGCGGTGGAAACGGTACCTGCTGCTCCAGCAAGCGGCGCACCTCTTCGGACATGCCCACCATCATCGGCGTCTCGAAGATCCCGGGGGCGATGGTCATGACGCGAATGCCGAAGCGCGCCAGCTCGCGCGCG
>WNFH01004494.1_pt1 | contig 10073 bp, 10 predicted proteins | sample 5400411 | NCBI WGS metagenome assembly WNFH01 (sample SAMN13153347, study PRJNA577476) | soil metagenome | isolation source: 200 cm saprolite under Douglas fir tree site 2 hole 3 | place: USA:California | collected 2015-04-18
GGTAGCCAGCGCGGACACCGTCGCGCAGCATGCGCTCCAGCCGGGAGACGGCATTGATCTGCACTAGTTGCAGATAGGTGGCGCGCCCGGACGGGCTGAGGTGCGGGAGGGCCGAAAAGAAGACTTTAAACAACCGCGCGTGTGTGCGGACGCGTTCGACGGAGGCCGTCCCGAGCTGGAGCAGAAACGCTTCCATCTCTTCCGCGGACGCCGGGGACGGGAGGCGGTCGAGCAACTGCGGGAACACGGGTTGCGCCAGCTGGCGGGGGATCTGGGCGAGTAGTTCGTCTTTGCTGCGGAAGTAGTTGTAGATGCTCCCTTCAGCCAGACCGGCCGCCTTGGCAATGTCGGCGATCGTCGCCCGGTCGAAGCCTTTACGGGCAAAGATCACCGCGGCAGCGGCCAGAATCTGGGACCGGCGAGTGCTCTCCAGGCGAACTTTAGCATCGGGACGGATGCGCGGCATCGTTCAGCTCTATAATGAATGAGTGCTCACTCATTATATTACGAGGGGCGTGTCTGTGTCTACGGGCAGGACGGGAGCACTGCCATACAGACGTCGCCCCCGCGTTTCCATGCGGGGGCAGTCCCTGATCTCAGCGCCTCATCGGGCTAGACCCTTCCATACGGATGCCGGGGAGGCCGTTCGGCACCGCCTACGGTAAGACCCCTGCGCTGATTATAACCATCGGCTGGGAGAGACGAGAATCTCTCCGCGATCGTTGACGCCTCCAAACTCAATGAGAGACACATAGCGATCGATCATCTTCTGGCGCGGGACGGTGGTTTCGATGAAGACGCCAATGCCAATAACCTCGGCGCGAAACTCGCGCATCAGGTCGTGCACCCCGCGGGCCGTACCGCCCGCGCGGAGGAAGTCATCTATGAACAAGACCTTGGAACCGGGCATGACGGCGCGCAGAGGCAGCGTCATCGATTGCACGGTCTTCGAGGACCCTGATACATAGTTGACACTCACCGCCGGCCCCTCCGTGACGTGCGCGCCGCGGCGAATCGTGACCAGCGGGACGTCGAACGCACGCGCCGTCATGAGGGCCAACGGGATTCCCTTCACCTCTACGGTGAGAACCACGTCTGGCCGATTCTCTCCAAACAGGCCGGCCAGAGCTTCGCCGAGGGCCGTCGCGTAGCGGGGCGTGGAGCTCAGGTCGCTGGTGTAGAGAAACCCTCCGGGCAGCAGGCGAGTGGGATCGCGTAGCCGTTGGCAGAGTTCCTCCACGAGGTTACGCCTGCGTTCCTTCCCGGGGATGGGTAAGTATCGCACGCCCCCCGCCGCCCCGGCCAACGTCTCCACCTTCCCCAGGTGAAAGCGGTCAAACGCTTGGCGCACGAAACTCAGGTCTTCACTGACCGTCGACTTGGCCGCTTTGAGGAGTTCGACAAACGTGCCCAACGAGAACAGCCGGTACGGGGCGTTCAGCAGGTGATAGGCCATCACCACCATCCGCTCGCCGCGGCGGAGGCGGCCGCTAGGCGCTCGCTCGGGCATCAGGCGTTCCGGCCGGGCAGCCACAGCGCGTGGCGGCTTAGGGCCGACCTCGCTGTTCCAGGGCGTGGCGAATTAACTCCAGGTTGTCCGGTTTGCCCACGTCGACATCCAGCGCGATCTCTGGTCGCGGAATGATCACTGGCTGTACACTAATTCCGACGACCTCCGTCACTCGCGCCACGAGATCCGCGATGCTGAGCTGGTGGGAGATCATCTTCATCACGGTGGCCCAGCCGAACAGCTGCGCCATGAGCCAGGGCTTCTTGCGGGCGGCGATCACACGCTCCACGAACGGCCGCACACGGTCCACGACCCGGGGATTGAACAACATGAGGTTCCCGCCGCAGAACGTCCCATCCGTCAGAGTCACGTAGGTCTTTTGCGCGGTAGGAAACCGCTGATCCATCGCCGCTTTGGGGACGACGGCATAGTGGAAATCGGAGGGCTGCCGGGCGCACGCGGTCAGAAACTCGTCCACGACCTCCCCGGTCAGCAGCGGCACGTCGGACGTGGCGACCAGAACCGATCCACTGCTCCCGAGTGCGTGCGCCGCTTGCACCACGTTGTCCATGATGCCGCCGGCCTCAGCGACCTGGAGCAGTCCGCTCGGGAGCACCGACTGCAGAGCCGTCGGCCCCACGACAGCAATCCGCCCGAGCCCTCGGGCTCGCTGGAGCGCCGCCACAACGTACGCGACGAGGGGATGACCCGCAACTACCACAAACGCTTTGTTGGGGACGCCGGGAGGCAGCCCCGGCTCGGGACCGCCTCCCGCTAGTACGATCGCGTCGACCACGTCAGGAAAGGAAGTTACCGCGAATAGCAGCGCCACGCTGCCGGGATCGAGAACGTGCGTGTCACGGCGCCTACAGCTTGGCTATGTCAGCGCCACGCCGCCACGATTGCGCCCATGACGACCAGCGAGACAAGCTGGTATGCGTTATTGAGGATGTAGAGGTTCACCGACCGTTTTTCGTAGAGCACGCTGGCCAAGGTGACCGTGGCAATGAACCCCAGCCAGACCATGGCTCCGAGCGAGATCCCTGCGCCCACCGAGGTGGCCCCAACCATGGTCGCGAACTTGCGGAGCACCCCCGCCGTCACCAGGGAGCCGATAAAGCTCCAGACGAGCGTCTTTCCCATCCCCTCGCCGCTCATGGACTGCTGATTCACACCCATCAGCGATCTCCATGTTTTGCCAAAGAGAGGACCGTACCAAAGGAAACCGAGGATGTATTGCACAATTGCAGCCACGATAATGACAAGATAACTCAAGCGACGTCACCTCCTCTTGGATTTCCTGCACGTCTGCCCCTGGGGCGCATGACGCATGACGATGCTCTACAGGGCGGAGAGCGATTACCCCCACTACACGAGTCGCGGGATGACCCGACCCGTTTACCGCATCTCTGCAAACGTGCGTGTCACGTACACATCCACATCGGGAAGAGCCTGTAGATCCGCGGCGACTTTACGCGCAGCCGCTTCATTGGCCATGAGCCCGAAGACCGTGGGGCCTGTCCCGCTCATCCCCGCTCCATAGCATTCTCCTCGCAAGAGGCGCGCCTTCAGGTCGGCCACGCCCGGATGCACGGAGTAGATCAGAGGCTCAAACACATTGGCCAGCAGCCGGCCGACCTCGCGGACGTCCTCCCGCTTGATCGCCGTGCCCATCGCGGCGGAGTCCGGGCGGGACGTGACCACCATTGGGTTGAACTGGCGGTAGGCCCACTCGGTCGAGACGGCCACCCGGGGCCGAGCCAGAACCATCCACGTTGTGGGCAAAGGCGGCAGGAGGGTCAGCCGCTCCCCCCGCCCGCGGGCAATCGCCGCTCCGCCTTCTAGGAAAAAGGGGACATCTGAACCCAATTTCCCGGCGAGCGCAATCAGATCCCGCCCATCCACGCGGAGTTTCCACATCTGGGCCAGCCCGAGCAACGTCACGGCCGCATCCGAGCTGCCGCCGCCTAAGCCGGCGGCCACGGGGACGCCTTTGGTGAGCTCGATCTGAACGTTGCGCTCCACTCCGAACGTTTCTCGCAGGAGCGCGGCGGCGCGAGCCACGAGGTTGCGATGATCGCTTGGGACCTCGTCATCATGCGCGACGATTTCCACGCCCTCGCCGGCCTCGCGCAGCGTGAGTGAATCATGCAGCGCGATGGTGTGCATCACGGATTCAATCTCGTGAAAGCCGTCGGGGCGGTCCCCCAGGATATTCAGAGTCAAATTCACTTTCGCGTAGGCGTGGAGACGGAGCTCCTTCACCGGCTTCCCTCCCTCCACCGGCTTGCCCACCTCTACAGGCATGGCGGGTACACCTCCGCAGGGCGATTTAGTGGTGAGGACGTGGTCGCGGGACTAACGATGAGGGCTACGACTCTCGACGTCACGTGGGATCCGTATCTATGGTTAGGTATGCGCCGACCAAACTCCTTGCGCGCGAACGTCACATCCGCTATGGGGCCTACGTTGCCTCATGTCTTGACGGAGCGTATGATGGGTACCGTTTCGGTAGCCGGGGGGAGTCATCCCCCCTAAACCCAGAGAGAATGAACCCGCAAGGCGAAACCCCAACAGCCGGCCCTGAACGGCCTGGGGCGACTCGGCGGCGAACGATGCCGCGCATTTGGGACGTCCCCCCGCGCTGGCCGTGGATTGCCTGTCCGATGCTTTTGGTCGGCGCGGCCATCGGGGTCGGTCTATACTTCACAACGCACGGCAAAGCGTTTACGAGCACGACCAGCGCGCTCACTCCCCCCGCGGCGATGCGTCCGTTTGGGTGGCCGTTGCGCCTGCAGCGGCGCGTCAACGTTCTCGTCATCGGTATCGACTCCACCATCGACGAACACCGCCGGGTCTTGCCCTTCTCCCGGTCGGACACGTTGATGTTGGTCGGCTTTGACCCTCGCCAGCGGCGCATTAACGCGGTGTCCATCCCCCGCGACTCATACGCGCAGATCCCCGGAGCATCGACCCAAAAGATCAACGCCGCGTATGCGATCGGCGGGCCTCGCCTCACAATCCAAACCGTCGAGAACCTGCTGGGTGTGCCGGTGCCTTACTACGTGAAACTGGGCGCAGCCTCGTTTTCCCGCATCGTGGATGCCTTGGGTGGGATCGAGATCGACGTTGAGAAGAATCTGCAGTATACCGACACGTGGGCGGATTTGCACATCAACCTTAAGAAGGACCGCCAAGTATTGTCGGGTGATCAGATTGGACAATATATCCGGTACCGCGCCGACAGCGACGGAGATCTCGGCCGGGTGCAGCGCCAGCAAAAGGTGTTGCGGGCCATCTTCCGCAAACTGAAGTCTCCTGCCACTGTGTTGTTGTCAGCCCCGCGCCTAGTGCAAGCGTTCAGGAAGAACACACAAACAAACCTCAGCGCCGGAGATCTTCTCACGCTGGCACTGTTCGTCATGCGGCGGAGTGCGGACGAGGTTCACACCGCCACGCTGCCTGGGGAAGCCGGGCCAGTGTATGTCGCCTTGGATGAAGCCCAGATGCAGCGCATGGTCGCCGACTGGTTTGTGGGGATGGATGTCCGAACGCTCTCGTCCGCCGGGGTGGAAGTCCTCAACGGCAGCGGGGTCCCGGGACTCGCCCGGCTCACCGCGACTCGCCTGGAACGGCTGGGATTCCGCATCGTGCGGATCGATACGGCCCCGCAGTCCGCAAAGGCAACCACGGTCATCAGCCACCGCGGGCGCCCTGAGGTGGCCCGGGCCCTGGCTGACCTGTTGGGACAACAGAGGGTCACGTACGCCCCAGGCCGCGGTGCCGACATAACCGTCGTCGTGGCGCCGGACCTGAGACCATTCTACTCAGTGAAGGTGTCAGGATCGGTGAAACCTCAGGCGGTGCCCACGTCGTCGACGCCTACGGAGCAACCGACGCTGCTTCGCTCACGAGGCTTTGACCACTGACGGCAGGTGCTTGCGCACCAGGCGGGCCAGCCGGCGGATTCCCTCTTCGATATCGGCTTCTGACGGGAACGAGAAGTTGAGCCGCATGGTCGTGCGGCCACTGCCGTCGGCGTGGAAACCCACCCCCGGGACATAGGCCACACGTTCTTCCTCTACAGCTGGAGGCAGAAGCGTTTCAGTATCCATCCCCTGAGGGAGCGTCACCCACAAGAACAGCCCGCCCTGAGGACGCGACCACGTGACGCCCTCAGGCATCTCGCGCGCCAGCGCGCCCAGAATGACATCGCGCTTGCGGCGGTACAGCTCAACGATCTGGGGAAGCCGACGGTAGATCTGTCCGCTCGTGCAGAAGTCTGCGGCAATGGCCTGCGTGAGCGCCGGGCAGCATAGATCCATCGCCTGCTTCGCGATCACACACTGGCGAACGATCTCCTCCGAGGCCGCCAACCAGGCGATGCGCAGGCCCGGGCAGAGGGTCTTACTGAACGTGGACAGGTAGATTACCAGGCCGTCGCGATCCAACGCTGCCAACGGTGGCGGCGCGGTCCCCTCAAACCGGAGCTCCCGATACGGGTTGTCCTCGACGACGAGGACATGGTACTCCCGGGCGAGATCGAGTACCCGCTGCCGGCGCTCGCGGGAGAGCGTCAGACCCGACGGGTTCTGAAAGTCGGGAACCACATAGATGAACTTCGGCCGCCTCCCCTTGCGCGCTAGATCCGCTAACGTCTGCTCCAGCGTGTCGGTGCGCATGCCGTCCGCATCGAGCGGCACGCCGACCATCTCGGCGCGATACCCGCGAAAGACCTGCAGCGCAGCCATATACGAGGGCACTTCCACAACGACCACGTCGCCGGGATCGAGGAAGACACGCCCGACGAGATCCAGCCCCTGCTGTGAACCCAAAGTGATGAGCACCCGCTGGGGAGGGACCTCAATGCCGTCTTTCGCCATCCACTTCACCAGCGCGTCCCGCAGGCGAGCGTCCCCCTCGGTGGGGCCATACTGCAGAACCAGGTGGGCCTCCCGGTCCAGCAATCGCGCGGTGATGGCCTTGAGGTCGTCGACAGGAAAGGTCGCCGGATCGGGGAGGCCCCCGGCAAACGAGATGATTCCGGTCCGGCGAGTGAGTTTGAGCATTTCCCGGATGAGCGAACGCGTCATCACCCGGGCATTGGCTGAATAGGGCGGTGGCCACGCGTTAGTCATTGTCGTGGGCGAGTCCTTCCGTGGCCGGGCGGGCATTCCTCTGGCCTGACAGCATTGGAGCCACCGCGTCTGTGAGGGTGGCAAATTCTGCTATGTCCAGTGTCTCTCCGCGTCGCATGGGCGCGATTCCCGCGCGTTTGCAGGCCTCCGCCACGGAAGAAACCGGCATCGGGATCCCGCCAGCCAGGGCGTTGCGGATCGTCTTTCGACGCTGACTGAAAGCCGCGCGGACGACCCGGAAGAACAGAGCTTCGTCGTGGACCACACAGGCTGGCTGCGCCCGCACCTCCAACCGCACCACCGCGGACTCCACATCGGGAGCAGGGAAAAACGCTGACGCGGGCAGATACTCCACCACCGACACGTCGGCACGATACTGCACGGCGATCGACAGAATCCCGTAGTCGGACGTCGCGGGGCGCGCGGCCATTCGGGAGGCCACCTCGCGCTGGACGGTCACCACGAGCTGTCGGAGTCCTAGCGGTTGCTCCAACAACGCGACGACCAGAGCCGAGGCGAGGTTGTAGGGCAAGTTGGCCACGACTTTCCGAGGACTGTCGTCCCTCGCAAACAGCGCCGCGCGATCGAGTGTCATGATGTCAGCACAGATGACCTGCACGTTGCTCCATGGGGCTACTGCGGACCGCAAGGACGGCACCAAGGTCTCGTCCACCTCAACGGCAATCACACGCCGCACACGTGGGGCCAGGGCAGCGGTCAGCGTCCCCAACCCGGCGCCAACTTCCAACACGGTGTCATCCATTGACAGGTTTGCCGCGGACAGAATCTGACCCAAAGCGTGCGCATCGACGAGAAAGTGCTGCCCCCAGCGTTTACGCGGGTGGACACCTAACGTCCTCAGAACGCGGGCGGTGCCAGTCCGCGTGGCGAGAGCATCAACTTCGTCAGGTGTCATTACCATCATCCTAACAGGATCTCGGCCCGACGGTCCCGCCGAGGACCTAGGCTCCCACTGCGAGCGGATTAATTGGGGGTGAGGAGGTAAACTCTGACACGCTGAACCCCGTAGTGCACCGCCGCGTTCTTTGTGGCGAACCCCAGGTCGATCCGTCGCCCCTTGATCGCCCCGCCGATATCACCGGCAACCGCGTGGCCGTAACCATCGATGTACACGTGGCTGCCGAGCGGGATCACCGCCGGATCCACGGCCACCACGCCGGGGCCCGCCCTCATCCCAGTCGCGGTAATCTCCCCCACACCCCGGCAGCAATGCGGAGCGTAAGCAGTGGCCACCATGTCCAGATACTCATACCCGGCAAACAGCCCGCGGGATGCCGTCTGGACCCACGCGCTCCTGTGGCTGAGCTGGTCCAGGGGTGTGCGCAAGAACCGTTCTCCGATCAGGCTCTGGCGGGCGGTGGAACCGTCGACCACAGTGACACGATACAATCGCTCTACCAGCACAGTGGGGCGGGGCTGAATGGCTCGCCGCGAACCCCGCATTGCGGTGAGGGTCGGGGAGGCGCGGAGATCCAGGGGGATCCGTTGCCCCGCGGCCACGAACCGATATTCGGAGAGGTCAGCCGAAGGCCGAGGGGAAACGCTCGCGTTTACGAGAGGGCGTTCTGCGGTGGTGACGTGATGCATGGCGACCCCCAAGACGACAGCCAGGCCCATGCTCACGATGAGCGCGCTGATCCGACCGTTGCGGTTCGGTCTAGGATGAGAGGAGATCGCGATTGTTGTCACAGTTTCACTCCGTTCATCATCGACACATCAGGAGTCGACCGGACGATGGCGTAGGACACTACGACCCACGCGACGGGCGGCACGGAAGGGATAGAGGAAGATGGAGGATACGTCCTGGTGGCTGTGCGATTATAGCGGACGGGTTGACCCTCGCGCAAGCGCCTCGTAGGTCAGCGTTGCACGAATTCTATGAGGACCCCACCGCTAGTAGCGGGATGCAGGAAGGCGATGACATGCCCGCGAGCCCCCGGGTGCGGGCCGGGAGCGACGATAGTGCAACCTGCGGCGGTCGCCCGAGCGAGAGCCGCCTCGATGTCGGGAACTCGAAAGGCGATGTGGTGTAACCCGGGACCTCGCGTGGCCAGGAACTTTGCCACGCTTCCGCTGTGATCGATCGGTTCGAGGAGTTCAAGGTCAATAGCTCCGGACGGGAGGAAGGCAATCCGGACCCCCTCCCCCGGGAGGGTATATTGTTCCGTCACCTGCAAGCCGAACGCGCTGCGGTATAGGCGGGCCGCGTCGGCGAGATCGCGGACCGCAATTCCGAGGTGGTCACAGATCATGACTTCTTGAGTAACTCCTCCGCGGCGGCGTAGGGATCGATCTCTCCGGCGTGGACACGGTCGGCCAGTTGCTCCAGTCGTCCGCTGCGGTAGACCAACTCCCGCGCACGCATCCGGGTCCGGGCCTCCACAATCCGAAGGATCTCCTCGCGCCGGCGTGCCTTGCGTCGGCGCTCCAATGACCCATCGGCAGACAAGTACTGGCGGTGAGCGTCGATCGCCGCGAGGACTTCCTCGATCCCCTGCCCTGACGTAGCGACTGTTTTGACGACCGGCACTGTCCACCCCGTGGGGTGCGGATTCAGCTGCAGCATCATCCGGATCTCTGCCGCGGTGCGGTCGGGATCGCCCTGATCAGCCTTGTTCACAACAAAGACCTCACCGATCTCCATGATGCCCGCCTTCATCGTCTGCACCGTGTCGCCCATTCCCGGCACGAGCACGATCGCCACGGTATCGGCCACACTCACCACATCCACCTCTGCCTGGCCGGTGCCGACTGTCTCGATGAAAATAAATTCGTAGCCCGTCGCATCAAGGATACGGACCACATCTGTGGTTGCAGGAGCCAACCCTCCGAGGTTGCCGCGCGTGGCCATACTCCGGATAAACACACCGGCATCCGTGGCGTGATCCTGCATGCGGATGCGGTCACCCAACAGTGCGCCTCCCGTGAAGGGGCTGGTCGGATCGACGGCGACGACGGCGACCGTCCTCTCCTGCTTGCGGAGAACCCCGGTGGAGGCGTCCACCAGTGTGCTCTTCCCCGCCCCTGGCGGACCCGTCACCCCGATGACATACGCCCGGCCTGTCCGGGGGTGCAACTCGCGTAGGACAACCGCTCCGTCGGGATCCCCGGCTTCCACCAGGGAGATCAGCCGTGCGACCGCCTGCACCGACCCAGCCAATGCTTCAGCGACCAGCGCGTGCACAGATCACACTACCGCAGCGGGTTTGTGCACACCAAAGACGGCGCGCAGCGTGTCGCAGATCTCGCCGAGGGTCGCATAAGCTTTGACCGCTTCGAGGATGTGGGGCATCAGGTTCTCCGACCCGCCGGCCGCCCGACGCAGTCGCATCAGCGCACGCTGCACCTCATCCCCGCTGCGCTCGCTCCGCACACGGGCGAGCCGCGCCTTCTGCCGCGGCACG
>WNFH01016468.1_pt1 | contig 10073 bp, 9 predicted proteins | sample 5400411 | NCBI WGS metagenome assembly WNFH01 (sample SAMN13153347, study PRJNA577476) | soil metagenome | isolation source: 200 cm saprolite under Douglas fir tree site 2 hole 3 | place: USA:California | collected 2015-04-18
GCGCGCAGTCCTGCTTCTTCGAGGCCGTCGAGGGCGCTCCGGACGCGCCCGGAGCCCCGGGAGAGACGCTGGCCCGCCTGGAGCAGGTGCTGCGCGACCGGCGGTCGGATGCGCCCGCCGGCTCGTACACGGCGAAGCTCTACGCGGACGAGAACCTGCGGCACAAGAAGATCGGCGAGGAGGCGACCGAGCTGGTGATGGCCTCGCTGCGCGGCGACAGGCAGGCGGTCGCCGACGAGGCCGCGGACGTGCTGTACCACGTGCTGGTACTGCTCCGGACGCACGACCTCGGTCTCGAGCAGGTTGCGGAGAAGCTGCGCGCGCGCGAAGGGCGCAACCCGCGCTGATCCGCGGCATCCTCCGGATTCATGACCACGCACCTGTTCACCCCTCTGCGGCTGCGCGACGTCACGCTCCGCAACCGCGTCGGCGTCTCTCCCATGTGCCAGTACAGCTCGCCGGGCGGGCTCGCCACCGACTGGCACCTCGTGCACCTCGGCTCGCGCGCGGTGGGCGGTGCGGGGGTCGTGTTCGTCGAGGCGACCGCCGTCGAGCCGCGCGGGCGCATCTCACCCGAGGACATGGGCCTGTGGAGCGACGCCCATGCCGAGCCCCTGGCGCGCATCGCGCGATTCGTCGAGGCGCAGGGCGCCGTGCCGGGGATCCAGCTCGCGCACGCGGGCCGCAAAGGCAGCACCGCGGCGCCCTGGCGCGGCGGCGGACCGGTCCCCGACCGCGAGGGCGGCTGGCCCGTGGTCGGGCCCAGCCCCATTCCGTTCAGCGAGGGCTGGCGCATCCCCGAGCCACTGGACGCCGCCGGCATCGCGTCCATCACCCGCAACTTCCGCACCGCGGCGGCGCGCGCCCGCGAAGCCGGGTTCCGGTTCCTCGAGCTGCACGCGGCGCACGGGTACCTGCTGCACAGCTTCTACTCGCCAATTTCAAACCGGCGCACCGACGCGTACGGCGGCCGATTCGAGAACCGGGTGCGGTTCACGCTCGAGGTGAGCGAGGCGCTGCGCCGCGAGTGGCCCGACCACTTGCCCATGTCGGTCCGGCTCTCCTGCACCGACTGGGTGGAGGGCGGGTGGACCCTGGAGGAGAGCGTCCGGCTCGCCTCGCTCCTGCGCGAGCGCGGCGTGGACCTCGTCGACTGCAGCTCGGGAGGGAACGTCCCGAACGCGCGCATCCCCATCGGTCCCGGCTACCAGGTGCCCTTCGCCGAGGCGGTGCGCCGCGGAGCGGGGATCGCCACCGCCGCCGTCGGCCTGATCATCGATCCGCCGCAGGCGGACCAGATCGTCCGCGAGGGCCGCGCGGACCTGGTGCTGCTCGCCCGCGCCGAGCTGCGCGACCCGTACTGGCCCCTGCACGCGGCGCGCTCGCTCGGGCACGCCGACGCGGTGCCGGTCCCGCCCCAGTACCAGCGCGGCTTCCCCCACCACCTGTTCAACTGAAGCGCCCTACCTGACCGTGGTCGAGGGCGAAAAGCGAACGCGGAGACGCGGAGATTTCGTTGGAAAAGATCCTCCGCGCCTCCGCGCCTCCGCGTTGATCCTTGGGTCCGACCATAGACCGTCACGGCTAGCGCTTGCGGAGCTCCTTCACCATGACGATCGCGTCCTCGCCTTCGTCGACGTAGTAGTTCGGCCTCACGCCGACGGCGCGGTAGTCGAACGCGCGGTACAGCTCGAGCGCGGCGGTGTTCGAGCGGCGCACTTCGAGCGTCATCAGGGTCGCGCCGGCCTGGACGGCGCGCTTCTCCGTCTCTCCCATGAGGACGCGCGCGATGCCGCGGCGGCGGTGCTCGGGCGAGACCGCCACGTTGAGGATGTGCACCTCGTCGTGGACCAGCCAGTAGATGAGGAAGCCCACGATGCGCTCGGTGGCGCGGCCGCCGGCCGCCGAGGTCAGCGGCTCGACGCAGACCAGGATGGTGCTCCAGTCGTGCTCCAGCTCGCGGCGGAAGAGCTCGGTCGACCAGGGATGGCGGAAGGCGGCCCGCTCGATGACCATGACCTCGTCGAGGTCGTCGGGCCGCATGCGCCGCAGCTCGAACTTGGGGCGCAGCCGGACCGCCATCAGCGCCTCCCCGCCGCGACCGAGCGCGTCCCGTCGTCGAGCGGATCGACGATGCGCACGCTCGCCTTGCGCCGCAGCTCGCCGAGCAGCTCCGTGAGCAGGCGCTCGTACTTCTCCTTGGAGAGCCTCTGCCGCAGGGCCTCGCGATCGCCCTGCCCGCCCTGCGCCTTCCACGCCTCCTCCAGCTCGCTCTCGCGCAGCTGCGCGGCGAGCTTGAGGCGGTTGTCGAGGTAGCGCGCGACGCGCAGCTCGCGGGCGAGGATCGCGCCGATCTCCTCGTCGGTCAGCTCCACCTGGCGCGTGAACGACTCCCACGCCGCGGCGGTGGGGAACCGCGCGCGCAGCCGCGCCAGCGCGGAATCGACCTCGGCGTGGTCGAGATCGAACAGCTTGAGCCGTTCCACCTCGGAGAGGACCACGCGCTCCTGGACGAGCCGCCGCAGCGAGGCGGCCAGGAGCGCCCGGTCCAGCTGCGCGGACGCCATCTGCGGCCCCTGCTGCTCGACCATGTGGATCCGGGTCTCCGCCGCCAGCTCCGAGAGCGTCACCGAGTGCGCGTCGACGACGGCGACGACCTCGTCGATCAGCTGGCGCTCCTGCGCGAAGGCGCCGAGGGCGACCAGCGCGAGGAGCGGCAAGGCGCGCATTTCCGGATCGTAGCGACCCGCTCGCCGTCCGGTCAATTCGAGGGTGCGTTCGTTGACCACCCGGAGGGCTGTGGTTACGGTACGCCCGGCCGTGAAAGACCCCTACGCCACGCTCGGTGTCGCCCGGAACGCCAGCGCCGAGGAGATCAAGAAGGCCTACCGGAAGCTGGCCAAGAAGCTGCACCCGGACGTCAACCCGGGAGACAAGAAGGCCGAGGATCGGTTCAAGGACGTCTCGGCCGCCGTCGAGGTGCTGGGCGATCCGAAGAAGCGCGCCCTGTACGACGAGTTCGGCGAGGTGGCCCTGCGCCCCGGCTTCGACGAGGAGAAAGCGCAGAAGTTCCGCGAGTACCAGCGCGCCGCGGCGGGGGCCGGGCGCGGGGGCGGTGGATTCGGCTTCGGCGGGTTCGAGGGATTCTCGGGCGGCGGCATGGACCCTTCGGACCTGGGCGACCTGGGGTCCATGTTCGGCGATCTCTTCACGCAACGCCGGCAAAGCCCCGCGCGCCGCCGCGCCAGCGAGCCGCTGGTCGGCGACGACGTCGAAGCCGCCATCGAGGTGGACCTGCGCGACGCCGTGCTGGGCGCCGACCGCGAAATCTCCCTCCAGCGTCCGGCGCGCTGCCCCGAGTGCAAGGGGAGCGGCGCGAAGCCTGGCAGCAAGCCGCACCGATGCCCGCAGTGCAACGGCAGCGGCGAGGTGAGGGTCGCCGGCGGGCTGATGCGCGCGACCTGCCCTCGCTGCCAGGGCTCGGGGGAGATCAAGGACCCCTGCCCGCGCTGCCAGGGCGAAGGGACGGTGCTCGAGGCGGCGCGGCTGCGCGTGAAGATCCCCCCGGGCGTGGAGACGGGCTCGCGGGTGCGCCTCGCCGGCCAGGGCTCGCCCGGGGAGCGCGGCGGCGAGAGCGGCGACCTGTACCTGCGCATCACGGTGCGCCCGCACCCGACCGTGCGGGTGGACGGGCGGGACCTCTCGCTCGACCTGCCCATCACCGCCGCCGAGGCGCTGCAGGGCGCCGAGGTGACCGCGCCCACCTTCGAGGGGCCGGTGAAGCTGAAGATCCCGCCCGGCTCGCAGAGCGGGCGCCGGCTGCGGCTGCGCGGCCGCGGGTTGCCGGCGCTGCGCGCCGGAGCGACGGGCGCGCCGCGCGGCGACCTCTACGTCGTGCTGCAGATCGTCCTTCCACCCGACTCGGCCGCGGCGCGCGCCGCCGCCGCCGAGCTCCAGAAGCTGTATCCGCCCGATGTGCGCCAGGACGTGAGGCTCTAGATGGGATTGTTCGACCTGTTGGGGATCGGCGGCAGCAAGGACGAGCGTGAGGCGCGCTCGGTCAGGAAGCTGCAGAAGAAGGCGACCGAGAAATATGGTCCGAAGGAGAACCGCCAGGGCGCGATCGAGGAGCTGGGCGAGCTGCGCACCCCGCGCGCCATCGAGGCGCTCCTGATGCGCTACACCGTCCGCGTCGAGCCCGGCATCACCGACGACGAGGAGAAGCAGCGCGTCCTGGCGCTGGTGCAGCAGGCTGGCTCCAGCATCGCCGTGCCGGTCCTGAAGAGTTTCGTCCTCGGCCGCGACGAGATCTCCTGGCCCCTCAAGGCGCTGTCGGACCTCCTACCCGAGCCGGAGATGGTGGCGTTCCTGGTCGAGGCGCTGCGCAAGGCGGCCGGCGAGTACAGCCGGGTGCCGGAGAAAAAGGTCCTCCTGCTGCACGCGCTGGCGCAGCACCAGAGCCGCGACGCGGTGCCCGCCGCCCTCCCCTTCCTCGAGGACATGGACGACGAGGTGCAGATCGCCGCTGCGCAGGCGATGGCGGTCCAGAAGGACGAGCGAGCCCGCGAGCCGCTCATCCAGCAATTCCTCCGCGCCCACGAAGGCAGCAACGCCCGCGTCCGCGAGGCCCTCGCCGGCCTGCTGGCCGACACGCAGTTCGACGTGAAGGGCTACACCCCGAAGATGGAAGCCGCCCTGCCCCCTTCGTACAAGCTGGACTCGAAAGCGCGCGTGGTGCGCAAGGGCTAAGGGCGGCGGGTGAGGCGCTGGCGGACCGCTGCCGCCACCATCTCGATGGCGATCTCGTTGTTGCCGCCGTGCGGGATGATGATGTCCGCGTAGCGCTTCGAGGGCTCGACGAAGCCGTAGTGCATCGGCCGGACGGTGCGGAAGTACTGCTCGACCACGCCGTCGAAGTCGCGCCCGCGCTCCTTGATGTCGCGCGAGAGCCGGCGCAGCACGCGTACGTCGGCGTCCGAGTCGACGAACACCTTCACGTCGAGCAGCGCGCGCACCGGCTCGAGGGCCAGCACCAGGATCCCTTCCAGGAGGAGCACGTCGCCCGGGTTCACCCGCTGCGTCTCGCCGGTGCGCGAGTGCAGCGCGAACGAGTACACCGGCTTCTCCACCGGGCGGCCGGCCTTCAGCTCCTCGAGGTGCGCGACCAAGAGCTCGGTGTCGAAGGCGTCCGGATGGTCGAAGTTGAAGCCGCGGCGCTCCTCGAGCGGCATGTCCGACAGGTCGCGGTAGTACGCGTCCTGGTCGAGCAGCGCGATGGGATGTCCGGCCAGGCGCTCCACCAGCCGCCGGGCCACGGTGGTCTTCCCGCTGGCGGTCCCTCCGGCGATGCCGATGGTCAAGGCGCGCAAGGTGCCTACGACGCATCCCATATCGGCCGCGCGATGAAAAGCGCAGCGCCGCACGACCGGCCTTTCAACAGCACAGCGCTGCCCTGGAGGCGGCGACTGGGCTTGCGCGGGCCGATCCCCGTGGGCGAGGATGCGCGCATCGATGGCCACCGACTCTCCCGAGCTCTCCCGCATCGCTGCCGAGGCCCTGGACATCGCGAAGAGCGCCGGCCAGGCACCCACCACCGCGCACCTCCTGCTCGCCACCTCTGCGACGAGGACCGCGTGCTCGACGAGCTGTCCCGCGCGCGCCCTCCCGAGGCGCCCGAGCTGTTCGCCCAGGCGCTCGAGCGCGCGCGCCAGCTCGCCGACGACTGCGCCAGCCCGAGCGCGGAGGGGCTGCACCTCCTGGTCGCCCTCGCGCGCCTGTCGCGCTCCGCCGCGGCCGGGCTGCTCGATCGGCTCGTGAACCTTCCTTCGCTGCGCACCACCGCCCTCGGGTACCTGACCGGCTCGGTCCCGCGGCGGCGGGTCACGCAGGAAGTGCGGGTGGGCACCACCGACCGGCGGGCGTACGCGCGGCCGGCCCCCGTCGTGCCACGCGCCGCATCGATCCCCCCGGCGCCACGGCAGACCTCGACCGCGACCCCGACCGCGACCCCGAACTCGACCTCGAACCCGACCCCCACCTCGACCCCGATCTCCGTCTCCTTCTCGCCGCCGCGCGCCGCGCCCGCGCCGGGCTCCGTGCCGCCGGCCCTAGAGGCCAGCGGGCAATGGGACCTCGACCCGCGCCAGTTCCCCTACCTCTGCACGCACGGCCGCAACCTCTCCGCGCTCGCTGCCCTGGGGCGCCTCGACCCGGCCCTGGGACGCGAGGCCGAGGTGGAGGAAGTCCTCGACATCCTCGGCAAGCGCCGGGCGAACAACCCGGTGCTGGTCGGCGAGCCCGGCGTGGGCAAGACCGCCATCGTGGAGGGGCTCGCGCAGCGGCTGGTCGATCTCCAGGCCGGGCGAGTCGTGGTGGAGCTGGACGTCTCGGGCCTGGTCGCCGGCACGCAGCTGCGCGGGTCGTTCAGCGAGCGGCTGCTGGGAATCAAGGAGGAGGTCCGCCGCTCCGAGGGGCGCGTGGTGGTGTTCATCGACGAGCTGCACATGCTCATCGGCGCCGGCTCGAGCGGCGAAGGCCCGCAGGACGCCGCCAACGAGCTGAAGGCGGCGCTGGCCCGCGGCGAGTTCCCCTGCGTGGGCGCGACCACCCACGACGAGTTCCGCCGGCACGTCCAGGCGGATCCCGCGCTCGAGCGAAGGTTCGTCCCGGTGCTGGTGCGCGAGCCGACCGCGCGGGCGACGGTGCCCATCCTGCGCGGCGCCGCCGCCCGTTACGAGGAGCACCACGGCGTCCGCTTCCGGGCCGACGCGCTCGAGGCCGCCGCGCTCCTCACCGCCCGTTACGTGCGCGACCGCTGCCTGCCCGACAAGGCGTTCGCCGCCATCGACCTGGCCGGCTCGCGCGCGCGGCGCGAAGGGCGCACCGAGGTCCTGCGCGAGGACGTCGCGCGCGCGGTGGCGCGCATGGCCGGCCTGCCCGAGGAGCGGCTGCTGCAGCCCGACGGCGAGCGGTTCCTTTCCCTGGAGCGCAAGCTGCAGGAAAGCATCGTCGGTCACGGCCCGCAGCTCGCCGTCATCGCGCGCGCGGTGCGCCGCAACTACGCGGGCTTTTCCGCCCAGCGCCCCCTGGCCTCGTTCCTCTTCGTCGGCCCGAGCGGAGTGGGCAAGACCGAGACCGCGCGCGTGCTGGCGGAGGAGCTGTATCCGGCCACCGAGGGCGGCGCGCAGCCGGGCGCGCTGGTGCGCATCGACCTGTCCGAGTACTCCGAGCCGCACAGCGCGTCGCGGCTGGTGGGAGCGCCGCCCGGGTACGTCGGCTACGGCGAGGGCGGTCAGCTCACCGAGGCGGTGCGCCGGCGCCCGGCCTGCGTCGTGCTGCTCGACGAGGTGGAGAAGGCGCACCCCGGCGTGCTCCAGCTCCTCCTGCAGGTGCTCGACGAAGGGCAGCTCACCGACGGCCGCGGCCGCCGGATCGATTTCAGTGGGGCGGTGGTGGTGCTGACCAGCAACGTCGGCGCGAGCGCGTTCGGCGGCGAGGCGCGCGCGGTCGGGTTCGGGGGCCCGGAGCGGTCCGCGGGGCACACGTCCGAGAGCGGCGCCGCGCGGGCCCTCGAGCAGGCGCGGGCGGCGTTTCCGCCCGAGCTGTGGGGCAGGCTCGACGAGCGCCTCGTCTTCGCTCCGCTCGGACGCGACGAGGTGGCCCGCATCGCCGGCCTGCTCCTCTCGGATTCCTCGCGGCGGCTCTGGGAAGAGCGGCAGATCGCCTTCCGCACCGGCCCCGGGCTGGTCGATCACCTCATCGCGCAGGGGGGGTGGCAGCTGGCCCTGGGAGCCCGCCCGATGCGGCAGACGATCCAGCGCCTGGTCGAATCCCCGCTTGCCGACGAGATCCTCGCCGGCCGGATCCACGCCGGCGAGCGCCTGCTCGCTTGCGCCGGACCCGCCGGCGTCGAGTTCCGGCGCGAGGGATGAAGGCCCTGCCGAAGGCGGCGGCCGTGCTAGGCGGCGGCGCCGTCGGCCAGGTGCTGGTCCCCGCTCTGGGCAGGGCCGGCATCCGCGTCGTCCTGGCCTGGAACCGCACCGAGCAGCCGGGCTGGGACCCCGATCTGGAGCGGCTGGGCGAGGCGGAGTTGGTGCTCCTCGCCGTGAGCGACGGAGCGGTCGAGGAGGTTTGCCGGCGAATCGCTCCCCTGCTCCGGCGCGGCCAGCTCGTCGCGCACTGCGCGGGCGCGCTGGGCCTTACGGCGCTCCGCTCCGCGGTCGACGCCGGCGCGCGCACCGGCTCGTTGCATCCGCTGCGGGCCATTCCGCGCGGCAGCCCGGCGGACGTCCTGCGCAATGCGTCCGCCGGGGTCGCCGGCTCGGACGCTGCCGCGCGCGAGACGCTGCAGCACCTCGCGCGCGCGCTGGGGATGTCGCCCATCCCGGTGAGCGACGGCTCCCGCGCCCTCTATCACGCGGCGGCGGTGCTGAGCGCGGGCGGGCAGGTGGCGCTGTTCTCCCGCGCCGTCCAGGCCTTCCAGGACGCGACCGGCGCGCCCGAGCCGATCGCGCGCGCGGCGCTCCTGCCGCTCGCGCGCGGCGCGCTCGAGGCGCTCGAAAACTGCGCTCCGTCCGAGGCGCTCACCGGGCCGGTCGCACGAGACGACGCCTCGACCGTCCGGGCGCATCGGGCGGCGCTCGACGGCGAAATCTTGCCCCTCTACGACGAGCTGACCCGCGCGATGCTCGAGCTGCGGCCGTCGGGGGCCATCGAGGCGCTGCTCAGAACACCCTCGGAGGAAGCGCGTTCGGCGGAGGCCCCAGGCTCCCGATCATCGCTTCCACGTCCTCGGCCACCGCCGGAGGAGCGCCCATCGGCCAGCTCGCGATCACCAGCGCCACGTGCTCGCCCGCCCGCACCACCGCGACGCGGCCGCGCGCCTCGTCGGAAACGCTGAAGGTGAAGCCGTACGCCTCTCCGCCGCGCGCCGGCAGCCGGTTCACGTCCTCGACGTGGACGCCCTGCTCGGTCTGGAGGTGATCGGCGAGCAGCCGCGCGAGCTGCCGCAGCGAGCTGACTCCATCGGCGTTCTGGACGATCAGCTGGGCGCCGGTCTCGGGCGCCCGCGCCAGCAGCGGCAGGCGCTCGCCGTCCGGGCCGCGCGCGTCGCCCTTGAAGCTCCACCGGTCGCCATCGGGGCGCTCGATCGAGAAGGCGCCCGACTGCTCCGTCCACATGCGCGGCGCCTGGAGCCGGGGCGGCGGGCGCGGCGCGCGGCCCTGCTCGCGCGTCACGCGCGCCAGAGCGGCCGGGGAAGCGAGCGCGAGCCAGACGCCTGCGACGAGCAAGAAGACGCGCATGCCGGAACGGTCGCCATCGCTCGCGCGGCGCGCAATCGCGCCTCCGTTGCCGAGCCCGTTCATCGAGAGCTCGCGCCTTCGTTTGCCGAGCCTCCGTTCCACGAGAGCTCGATCCAGCTGAAAGTGATCTATTGGGGGGTCAAGGGGGGAGCGAGCTCCCCCCTTGTGGAGGCGCCGAAGGCGCCGGATCGAACACGGTCCCAGCGCTGGCAGAGTGGTCAACCCAAGGAGCCGTTGGATCAATGCTGGGCCTGGCGCCGGAGCAGCTCGTTCTCCAGCGCGAGGCCCGCCTGCGCCGCGGCCAACTCGAGGATGTCCAGCTCCTCGATGGCGCGGTTGGAAGGCCCGTTGTCCGCGTACACCACGGCGATCACGCGCTGCCCGCCCATCACGGGGAACACGGCGCACTGCCCGGAGCGCGGCTTGCCGACCACGCGCGTGAACGTGTCGGGGAGGCCGGTCTCGTCGAAGGTGAGCGAGCGCACCGCGCCGTCGTCGAGCGCGCGGGTGAGCGCGTTCTTGCCCGAGAGCGGCAGCCGCAGGCCCCGCGTGAGCTGCGCGAGGGGCTGCCCGCTGGGGCTGTTGCCGAACGCGCCCAGGGCGGTGAGCGCTTCGCGCCGGACCAGGAACAACACCGCCCGCTCGACCGACTCGCTGATGATGTTCATCAGGCTGAGCGAGATGGTGGTCGAGATCAGCCCGCTGCGCAGGTCGCCGACGATGCGGCGCAGCTTGGCCAGGTTCGACTGCACGCGGTCGGCGCGGGAGGCC
>WNFH01022691.1_pt1 | contig 10072 bp, 10 predicted proteins | sample 5400411 | NCBI WGS metagenome assembly WNFH01 (sample SAMN13153347, study PRJNA577476) | soil metagenome | isolation source: 200 cm saprolite under Douglas fir tree site 2 hole 3 | place: USA:California | collected 2015-04-18
CTACTGACAGTCTTTGGCCAGTTTGTATCCGGCTTTCTCAGCTTCGTCTTTATCTTTGAAAGTGACGCGGCTGGCTTCGGGCACTTTCTCTCGCCCTGAGCAATCCGAAAGGTAATAGAACTTTGTGCGCTGGTCGCCGATTACCGCCGCCTCAGCGGCTTCGGCAGCGGCGGCCGCGGCTTCGCGCCGATTGGCAATCGTCTCTTGCGCTGCATCATCGCTGAGGCGAATGCTGGGACTGCCGGCGATCACGGACGCGAACACTGAAAAACCGTCGCACGTTAACTGTTGTCCGCCGCGTTTTGGCGGCCAGGTGCCCGGAAGATTGAGTGAGTTGGACATACCTGCGACAAACTCGTCGAGTTTCTGCCACTTGAACGTGCTCTCGTAACCGATCCAGACCGTGACAAGTTTCCCGTCCAAAAAATCGAGAGAGATCGTGCGCACGTCCGCGAAGCTGGCTTTATCGAACTGCGGGCCGAAACTGGGATTGATGCTGGTTTTCGCGACTCCAAATTCATCCGCGCGGCCAAACTGGATTGGCGGCACGCGCGCCTTCACCTGATCGTAGGTCATCCCCAGGCGAAAGCCGCGCAGCTCGGGTGCGTCCGGCAACTGATCGATCTTAGCGGAGCAGCTTGATTGTTGAGCTGAAGCGGTCGTCACAGTGCCCAGGGCCAGCAGGAGCAGCCCGAGCGTCTTCTTAATGATCGGAATCGGTTTGCAGAGCATTGAGATTGGTAGACGCCCGCGTCGTCAACAAGCTCTTGATCAGTTCGTTCAGCGCGCTCGGCTCGAACGGCGTCGAGACGTATTCATCGCAGCCGGCCGCCAGCGCAATGGCCCGGTACTCGTCGGCGCCGTAAGCTGAGACGGCGACGATGGGCGTCGTGCGCAGGGCCTGATGCTCGCGTATTCGATGCGTGGCGTCAAGTCCGTTCATGCCCGGCATCATGATGTCCATGATAATCAAATCGGGCCGCTGGTCCATGGCAAGTCTGATCGCTGCTTCGCCGCTCTCAGCTTCGACGACATGATAGCCTTCCTTCGCCAGCCACAGCTTCATCATCAGGCGCGTATCGTCAAAGTCTTCGACGAGAAGAATCGTTCGCGGCGGCGATTGGGCACAATTCTGAGCAGTTAGATTTTCCATAAGCGACAACTCGAGGAATGGGCAAGACCTGGTACCCGCGGCAGGGGTCGAACCTGCGACCTTTCGCTCCGGAGGCGAACGCTCTAATCCACTGAGCTACGCGGGCACAGCGGATATTGAAAACATAGCACAGCGACAAATGCGGAGGCTAGGGGATAGGAAACATACGGCAGACGGCAGACGGCAGGAGGCAGATTCCGCTGACCTCCGACCTCTGATCGCTGACCTCTGTTCTCAGGAGTGCTTGATGATCACGCCTTCAATAATGTTCGCGACGTTCTCGCAACGATCGATTGCGGCTTCCAGCTTTTCATAAAGATCTTTCCACTTAATCACTTCCATCGGATCGCGATTTTCGTGAAACAGAGCGCCCACGGCGCGCTGGTAGATGTCGTCGCCATCATTTTCAAGGCGATGAAGTTCAACCAGGCGCTCGGTCACGCCTTTGGGCTTTTTCAACATCGAAACTACTTCATGCAGTTGCAAGGCCATGCGTTGAATCACGCCGGCCAATTGCTTCGCCGGCTCAGTCGTCTCGTGAATGTCGTACATGACGACTGCCCGGGCTACACCATCGATCAAGTCCACCACGTCGTCGAGCGCCTTGGACATCATGAAGATGTCTTCGCGGTCAAATGGGGTGATGAATGACTGGTTCAAACGCGTGGCGACGTTGTGCGTCAGGTCATCACACGCGTGCTCGATGCTCTTGATGCGCTGAACGAATTCCTGATAGTCGCCATCGCTGTGCGCCATCATTTCCACCAGGGTTTTGGCCGCGTCATTGATGTATGAAGTCATCTGCGCGAAGAGCGAAAAGTATTGCTCTTCGCGCGGCAGTAGTTTGGCAAATGGCATCTCTAAGACTCCTGCGGAATTCTTTTGGGATGATCGAAACCTGGATCAATCGGAGAGCGGCAATATAACGGAACGCCGCCCGGATGTCCATGAATTATGCTCTTCTCCCTTCTCACTCTGGGAGAAGGGCAGGGGATGAAGGCATAGCGGAACGGAAAAAAAGCCCGCACCCTGCCACCGGACACGCCCTCGCCCCGACCCTCTCCCAATGGGAGAGGGAGACTGTCAACTTGCAAATTGCTTCGTTACTCGTATATCAAAGGTCTGCATGACTGAAGGATCTGATCACTCGCAAGTGGTTGCTTTGCTTCGCGCTGAAGCCGAAGCGATCGGAAAAGCGGCCTCACGTCTCAAGGCGGAAGATATCGATCGGGTGATCGGGATCTTGAGCAGTTGCCAGGGAAAGATCGTACTGCTGGGTGTGGGCAAGTCAGGCATCATCGCGCAAAAGATCGCGGCGACGATGACCAGCGCCGGCACCGCGGCAATCTATCTTCATCCGTCCGATGCGCTTCACGGCGGACTGGGAATCCTGAGCGCGGATGACGTGGTGCTGATGTTGAGCAACAGCGGCGAAACCGACGAGCTGCGCCAGCTGGTGCCATTTGCAAAGCGGCGCGGCGTGCCGATCGTGGCGATTGTCGGCAACGTAAAAGCGACCCTGGCGCTCAGCGCGGACGCGGTGCTGGATGCGTCGGTCGATGAGGAAGCGTGTCCTTTGAATCTCGCGCCCACCGCCAGCACGACGGTGGCGTTGGCAATTGGCGACGCGCTGGCCATGACGCTGATGCGGGCGAAAGGACTGACCGAAGACGAATTTGCTTCCAATCACCCGGCGGGACAACTGGGCAAGCGTCTGACTTTGCGGGTCGCGGACTTAATGCACAGCGGTTCGCGGAATCCAACCATCCCGACGGACTCTTCCTGGATGGATATTGTTTCAGCGATTACCCACTTTGGTTTGGGCGCCGTCAATGTGATCGATAACGAAGGCCGCCTGGCAGGTATCATCACCGACGGTGATTTAAGACGTTCGATGCAACGAATCAGCACTGCCGAGCTGGCCTTCGCAAACATCACCTGTGACGAATTGATGACGCCTAATCCAGTCGTTACCAATCCAGACATGTTGGCCTTTGACGCTTTGCATCTGATGGAAGATCGGCCGTCACAGATCAACGTGCTACCGGTCGTTGATGACGCGCGATTGTGCGTCGGATTGATTCGTTTGCACGACATCGTGCGCAGCGGTTTGTAATGCGCTCGCTCAAAAACTGTGGTTAGAGTTGCAAAGATAATATTAACCGCAGAGGTCGCAGAGTTCTTCGCAGAGGTCGCAGAGAACCTCAGCGTTCCTCTGCGAATTTCCTCTGCCACCTCTGCGTTGAAAAAGTTTTTCCTGACCTGGAGTTTAACCGAAATGAAAACTAGTACGTCATCGAATCTCAGATTCTTAGTTCTGCCCATTCTTGTCGCTGGGCTCCTTTCGGTTTCTAACGTATTCGCTCAAGAGTCCAATGCCAGTCGCGGCCGCCGGGTAAGCAACTCGCCGGCTGCAGAAGCAACAATCACCGTAAACGAGCAATTCCTGAACTCTTTTCTCGCGGCGATCTTCGATAATTTAAAAGAGCCAGCGATGCCGCTGACGATGGGCGGGGCGTCGTCCACCGCCGAATGCCCGAGCGAAATCAGATTGAAGCGCGAGGTCGAAGGAGTGCGCACGGCCGTGCATTTCGAGAACGGCCGCATCACGGGGCCGCTGGCATTCGCCGGCGCCTATAGTTCGTCTCTGATGGGTTGCATAGAGTTTTCCGGCTGGGCTGACTCTGAAGTAAATCTGGAATTCGACCAAACGCGGCGCGCGCTGGTGGCGCGTTTCCGCTTGCGGGAAATTCATCTGAACAACACACCGGCCGTATTGAACGGCCCACTGCTTAACATGGTCCAGACCGCGATCGACAGGCGTTACAATCCCGTCGATCTCTTCACGCTCGAACAACTGTCGACGCGCGTGAACATTCAACCGGCGGGCGGCGCGCTGCAATTGCGGGCCACCGAGGTGCGGCCGGAAATAACTCCCGGCGCGCTGACCTTGCACATCACTTACGAATTCGTTCGGGGTTAAACAGAACCCCGACTCGTTGGGCTCGAGTAGGAGGGCCTGACCGCCGTCCCCCTCGAACAACTTCGGCGCCTTGTGTGGCCTATTCATTGAAGGGGGCAATAGAGAACGGGCCGCCACAATAGGGCAACTTCCCAATTGCCACAGTTGTATTCCCATCTGGTGAAATACGGTTAAGAACCGCACCATCACCAATTCTGCAAAGACCACCCTCACCATTAAATATAATCCAGCGACCGTCGGGGGACCATCGCGGATTATATGCAAGAGTCACTGGCATCTTTGGCGATGGGCGTGAGGCGTATGGAATCGTCGTTAATTGTCTCAAGCCATTGCCGGTAGGAGAAACAACGAACAAGCATTCGCCTTGAGTGAAGGCGATTGCATCCCCCTTTGGAGACCATGCAGGAGACCAGGTGTCGATAATATTGTGCTCGCGCGCACATGGCACAAAATCCTCGGCGAAAGTTAACTGTCGGGTGTTGCCTCTCAAGTCAGTAATGTATAGCAAACGACCGATTGGACGGTTTGCATCGCTGCGACGCATCTTTCCATAAACGATCTCATCACCGGTTGGTGACCACCAATGCAAATCGGCACCCTGAGTATTAGGGATTAATGTGTCGCTCTTGCTGGCAATATCAAAGATACGGAGAGACCGATCCGTTTGAGCAACGTACGACAATTTTGCGCCGTCTGGCGACCATCGAACATCAATATGTTCGAGATCCCTGTTTCGTGAATCTCAGCGGTGCCAGCCCGAGGTACGCCTATTTGGGGATATCCATAAAACACTATCCGCAAATCGACCGCTGAGTCGGTACCTGCCAGGGTCGGTGGTACGGCCAAAGGAGTGGCCGATGATAATGGTGCTTGTGCTTCAATCGCGACAATAGGTCTCGCGGCGGCTGCCGGAGCGTATATGCCTACTGAACTGCTTACGATTGGCACGCACAGTCCGATGACAATGCAAAGGAACACCATAGCGACTATGATGCGCAGCCTTGTTATGAGCGGCGGGTTAACAGTTGCGTTGCTAAAGCTTCTCATGACGCGAAACCTCGCTTGCGGCGGAAAGCGCTTTCGGAACCGGATGTCAGTCGGTCGGCGTGCGGCTCCGCGGCGTCACTGTCAAGCGCGTGCGCATACGCTGTCGCCAGGTGCTGCGCGCGCCTTCGACTTCCTCGATCTGAGTCATCACGTCATTCAAAGTTTCGCCGCCAAACTGCCGCATCTTTAAGTAAAGCAACGCCGGCACGATTGAGAGCAATGGCAGGATGAAGATGTTTATGAGCGCCGATAATTGACCCGTGATCTTGACCTGGAGGGAGACCTTGCCGTGGGTGCCCGTGGCCCCGGTGATCGCGCCAATTATCGCGCCGACTATCGCGGGCACCAGGAATTGAATCAGCATCGCGGCGATGATCGTGCGCCACGAACGAGCAGCCAGCGCTCGCGCACGTTTCAGCGCTTCTTTCTTTTCCAATCCTTCCAACAAGACTACCGGGGCCCACAGCAGATAGCGCGCCGACATCACGATGCCCGGAATGACCAGTAAGATAAAGCCGAGCAGGATCCGCAGGCTGACGCGGACGCCAGTGCGCAGGAACGGACGCCAGCGGCTGCGCAACACGGCGAACGCAGCCCGCAACTCCACCGGCTTCATCGGGGCCAACGCCAACTGGGTAACGATGATCGCCGTGACGCCAGAGATGATCGAAGCGGTAACGAAGCTCGTGGGGATTTGCAAGAGAGCGATGAGAATAACGCCGATGGCGAACGGCAATTTGCCCATACGCGGCTGTGATAACCGCAGTGCCAGCATCGCGACCGTCAATACAATCAAGGGAATGTGAGCCAGCAGCGACAGCTTGAAAAACTCCGGAAAATATTCACTGTAGAGGGCGAAAGCCCGGCGGTAAAGGGTGCCCAATCCATCCGCGTTGGCGCGCATCGCGTTGGCGAAAGCGGCCGCAGTTTGCGGACGCGCGACTCGATCCTTATCCAGTGCCGACATGATCAAACGCGAGACTCGCTTGGGCAGCTTGCGATTGTGCTCACGCAAAGCTGTGGGCTGGCTTTCGGTGTGAGCGCGAATGACCGTTGCAGTCTCGCCGGTGAACGGCGGCGCGCCTGAGAGCATCTGGTAGGCAATCACTCCCAGACTGTAAATGTCCGACCGCGCATCGAGACCTTCTCCCCGGCATTGTTCCGGTGACATGTAGAGAGGCGTTCCCAGAATCGCGCCCACCCGCGTCAACCCGGTCGTGGCCGCAGTAGACATCGCGTCCGTAGTCCGATGCCCGGCAACCGCAGCCGCGGACGTGGGCTGGAGCCCGCCGTCGAGGATGCGAGTCTGATCGCCATCCTCGACCGCCTGGGTTGCGCGCACCTCGCCTGGTGCTGCCTGCGTTACCGGCACGTTCGCGGGACCCTCGCCGGCAGACTGAATCAGCGTTTCGGATTCCAGGTTACTCAGCGGAGAGACCGCAATTCGGGTTGCCTCTAACTCTCCGGCACCCGCGGCCGCAGTTGCCGCAATTGGTGCTTGCGAGAATTGCATCGTGGGTGTGTTATCCTGACGAAGGACCGAAGTCTCAGGCGAGATGTTTCCGGCCTCTGCGAGTTTCGCAATGCCGAAATCGAGGACCTTAACGCGGTAACCGCCGAGGCCGTTTGGTTCCAGCCAGATGTTGTCGGGTTTCAGATCGCGATGGATGATGCCCTGCTGATGCGCTTCATGCACCGCGGCACAGACTTGTTCGAGGATGTCCACGACCCAATAGAGCGGCAGGCGTTCTTCTTCGACCAGCACGTCGCTGAGCGTGCAGCCGTCGAGATATTCCATTACCAGATAAGCAACCCGCCCGACTCCCTCGCCGGAAAAACCAAAGTCGGTTACGTCAACGACGTTGGGATGGCGCAAGCGGCCGGCCGCGCGGGCTTCGCGCTTGAAACGCTCGACGAATTCTTCGTTGCACATGAACTGCGGCGTGATCAGCTTCAGCGCGACGTAACGCTCTGTGCCGAGGTGCGTCGCCAGATACACCGCGCCCATGCCGCCCTGTCCGAGCAGGCGCTCAAGACGATACTTTTCGTCCAGAACCTGACCGACGTAACGTTCGAGTGGCGTCATCCGATAAGTTTGATTAGCGGTGTCAGAGTACCGACTTTAGTCGGGCATTTTCTGCGAGCAAGAGCCCCACTGAAGTTGGTACTCCGAAACACCGCTAATACCACCGCGCTTCGCGCCAGTTTCGCTGGCGCAGTTTTTCGTCTGTCCAAAAGTTTTTCAGCAACTCAATACGCGGCTCGGCGTTGATTTGTTTTGTGGAGGACGAGATCACGGTGACCACATCATAGCGATAAGGCGCATCGATCAAACCGAACAGGCGGCGATAGCCGCGGGCCGCGCGCGCAATCTGGCGTCGCTTGCGCAAATCAACGTTGGCCTGCGGCGGTGCGAAGTCGTCCGACGCGCGCGTCTTCACTTCGACAAAACAGAGCGTCGGGCCATCATAAGCGACCACGTCAATCTCGGCACTGACGATCACGTCGCGAGTATTGCGGCCGATCGGCAGACGGAAGTTTGCCGCGACGATGCGATAACCGGCGCGCTCGAGACATTCGATGGCCAGCGCTTCGCCAAGCCGGCCCAGCTCGAAATGCGGAGCGAGCTGGTTCGGTTCCGCGATCGCTGCGCCGTCGCTGGTTTGCGGTTGATTCGATCTCATTGAAACCGGTGCTGCAAAGTCTTGACGGAGGATTGCGCCCGATTATATGCGGCGCTATTCGCTTTCAGTCTTCTCGGCATTCTTTGGCGGCGCCGCGACTGGCTGGCTTTGAGCCTTGATAATGTTTTTCTTCTTCGGACGCCTGCGCCCGAAGGTCCCACGATGGATCTTGCCGCGCCGCGAACGCTGATCGCCTTTTCCCATTAGTCGGTCTCCTTATGAAAAACAAAACTGCGCCCTCCCTTACGGTCGGGCTACTGCCCCGTTATTTCTTCATCAACTCAAGCACTGCCGCCGTCATTGCCCTCACTCCAGTGCGCAGCGTCGGTTCCGGGAGCGGCTCGAACAGACTCGAATGCAGCGACGGCAGAGGCTTGCCGGATTTCCGGCTGGCTTCAACTCTCGATGGTTCGATCGCGCCCAGCCAGAACATGAAGGCCGGAATCTGACGATCGAGGCTGAAACGGCCAAAGTCCTCGCTGCCCATCAACGGCGCAACCTTAGTGACGTTATCGGTTCCAAGCGCCCTGCCAATCGCGGTCGCGACGCGCTCGGTCAGCTTGGGATCGTTGTAAAGCGCCGGCGCGTTCTCGCTCTCGACCACTTTAATGATCGGCGCGCGATCTTCCGGAACGCCTGCGGCCAGCGCCACGCCTTTCGCGATCCGTTCGATGGAAGCAATAATGCGCAGGCGCACGTCTTCTTTGAAGGTTCGGGTCGTGAGTTGCAGCGTGACTTCGTCGGGAATGATGTTGCGTTTCGTGCCGCCGTGAATCGAACCGACCGTGACCACCGCCGGATCGAGCGGCGAATTCTCACGACTAACGATCGTTTGCAGCTGCAGGATAATCTCCGCCGCCATGACGATCGGATCCTTCGTGGCTTCCGGCTTCGATCCGTGGCCGCCCAGACCTCGAATCACCACGTCAATCGAGGTCGAGCTCGCCATCGCGTAACCGGGACAATAAACTACTCGTCCGGCTTCCACATCGGCGCTGTCGTGCAGAGCGATGGCAAAGTCGGGTTTCGGAAAACGAGTGTAGAGGCCGTCAGCCAGCATCGCTCTCGCCCCGTCAACCGTTTCCTCAGCCGGCTGTCCAATCAAAACGAGCGTCCCATGCCAATGCTCTTTCAGTTGCGCCAGCACCTTCGCGGTGCCGAGCATGTTGGTAATGTGTATGTCGTGCCCGCAGGCGTGCATCACACCGACATCCTGACCCGCGTCGTTCTTTGCTTTGACGGTGCTGGCGTACGGCAATCCGGTTTTCTCTTCAACCGGCAGCGCGTCCAGGTCGGTGCGCACGAGCACGGTGGGTCCGTCGCCGTTCTTCATCACCGCCACGACTCCATAGCCGGTGAATCCCGGGCGATCGTATTTGCCGATGTGCTCAGTCACCGTGTAGCCGAGCGCGCGCAGCTGGGTTGCAAAAAACGCCGAGGTCTTTTCTTCTCGATGCGAAAGCTCCGGAGAGGCGTGCAGCATCTTGTAAGTCGCGACGAGCGAAGTGATCTCGCGATCGACCATCGCGTCGAGAGATTGTTGGGCAACCGCCGGAACGGCAGTAGATAGCGCGAACAGCAAAGCGAGTAAAGTTTTCGTTTTCATGGCAGCTTAGGAATTGTGGAAATGCGCTAGCAAGATACTCCAGTAGGTCTTAGCGCGACAAGTGAGACCGCAAGCGGGTGATGCTACACTAGGAATTCCTAATAGAGCATTACCCGCAAGCGGATACTGGTTCAGTTTGAAGACAGATAGCATCCATCACTATCAGCCATCTTTAGATGGCTTTCCCGCAGGGTTACTAGACCAGCGCTTTTAGCGCTGCGTGAAGATAAGGCAACTCTTCCTCAGCGCGCTTTAGCGCGCTCCAAGTGCGGTGCTTTAGCAATCACTGGTAAGGCCGTTGAAACGGCCTTTTGGATTCGTTCGTATCTGATCCCAGCCGTAAAACGGCTGGGTTTAGGAACCCTGCGGGCAAGCCACCTGAAGGCGGCTAAAGAACGGCGTCTCATGCACTGCGCGTGACATTGACTGATAATGCATTGAGTCAAACTGAACCAGTACCCGCAAGCATCTCGCTACACCGCCGGATAATCCGGCGCGAATGCCGAAAGCCCGATACGCGGCGCGGCCAACATCAAGCCGATGATCGTCTTGGCGTCTTCGATCTCGCCATCAGTGATCATTTGCAAAGCGCGCTCGAT
>WNFH01004496.1_pt1 | contig 10067 bp, 8 predicted proteins | sample 5400411 | NCBI WGS metagenome assembly WNFH01 (sample SAMN13153347, study PRJNA577476) | soil metagenome | isolation source: 200 cm saprolite under Douglas fir tree site 2 hole 3 | place: USA:California | collected 2015-04-18
CAGTCTGCGGATGCAGTGCTCCTCAGAAAGCGCACAGTCAGGCTTGCTCAGCGCAAATTATTTGTAGAGAAAATATTTTCGGCGAACCTGCTCGAAGGCCGCGAGTTCGGCCGACCAGCTGGCCACGATTTTTTCGGGCGCAACGCCCGACTGCAATTGCTGAATGCTGCCGGCGTTTCCCGTCAGCAAAAGAAGTTTCGCCGGATCAAACTGCTGGGAATAACGCTTCTGCAAGACCGCGGCGATTTCCAGACCCATGCGCATGGGGCGCGCTGCGAAGCGATCCGTGATGCGCACGGCCACACCGCCGCAGCGCTGCCCGCTATAAAGCCCGGAAACGGGGATGAACGGCTGGGCGATGAAGTGCAGCCCGGGAAGATGGCGATCGTTCAACGCCGAGGCGACCTCGTCGCCGTTGAGCCAGGGCGCACCAAACTCTTCGAAGGGCGTTTGCGTTCCGCGCCCGACGGAGACCCCCGCGTTTTGCAGTATCTCGAGTCCGGGATAAAGGACCGCACCCTTGGACGTGCGGAGATTCGGCGAAGGCGGAATCCATTTCATGCCGGTGCTCTCGAAGAAATAATTGCGGTGCCAGTTCTTCATGGAGATGACGTGAAGGTCGGCGCCAATGTGATTTTCGGCGTTGAACAGCTGGGCGAGTTCGCCGATGGTCAGGCCGTAACGTACGGGCAGAGGAAAATAGCCGACGAAATTAGTTTTGTCGGCGTCGAGCATGGGGCCCTCGACGATGTCGCCGCCCAGCGGATTGGGACGGTCGAGGACAAAAAAAGCGATGTGGCGTTTTGCAGCTTCCTCCATGCAATAGGCCATCGTCGTCGTGTAGGTGTAGAAGCGCACGCCCGCATCCTGGATGTCGAAGACCAGCGTGTCTATTCCCTGAAACATTTCCTCGCTGGGACGAAGGGTATCGCCATACAGGCTGTAGACGGGCAGGCCTGTGGACGGATCCTTCGAGGAAGTGATTTTTTCATCGCGCCGCCCCGCCAGGCCATGCTCGGGACTGAAGAGCGCGACAAGTTGCACCCCGGCGGCGTGGGCCAGGAGTTCGATCGTGGTGCGGCCCTGCGCGTCGAGGCCCGTGTGATTCGTGATCAGGCCGATGTGCTTGCCGCGAAGAGAAACAAACTTCTGGGACGCGAGGACGTCGAGGCCGGTCTGCACGCGTGCCGCGTGGCCAGAGCGTCTCGCCTTTGCGGGCGCCGGGAGGGTTGGGGAGATGAGCAGCGCGGAGCAGAGGATGCATCCAAATCGGGTGTAGAGCGCACTCCTGTGTCCGGTCAAATGGCCCCCCTCGGTTGAAACCATACAATGATATTCTGGAACGCGCTGGCCGCAGTTGCGTTGAGAGCATAGAGTGCGTGTGCTATGTATAAATGCGGACTCGGAGCGGCCGCTGGGGGATTCGAGCCGATGGAAGGACGCCGCGCCCGCTTTTTGCTCCTGATTTCCGTCTCGATCATTTTCCTTATGGCCAACAACGCACGCAGCCAGAGCCGCAGCACTCCCGCAAAAAAAACTTCCGAGGAAGAAAGCGCTGCTCCTGCCAAAACCCTCGCACTGAAATTGCCGCCGGCCGCGAATGCCTGGGTGGAATCGACGCTGCGCAAGATGAGCGTGGACGAAAAAATCGGGCAACTGCTTTTTACCACGTATCACGGAAGCTTTACACCAGCGGACGCCCCCGCCTACCAGCAGTTGCTGCACGATGTTCAGAATCTGCACGTCGGCGGATTCATCAACGTGACCCGGGGGTCGCCGCTGGGTTTCGTAAAGAGCCAGGCCTATCCGACGGCAGTCCTGATCAACCAGCTCCAGGCAAAGTCCAAGTTGCCTCTGCTCGTCGGGGCGGATTTCGAACGCGGCACGGCGATGCGCCTGGATGAAGGTACTTCCTTCCCGACGGCGATGGCCGTCGCCGCAGGCGGCAATCTCAGAGACGCCTACACCATGGGTAAGATCACGGCACAAGAAGCGCGCGCCGTCGGAGTTCCCTGGATCTACGCGCCCGTCGCGGACGTAAACAACAATCCCGCGAATCCCATCATCAACACACGATCCTTCGGAGAGGACCCGCAGCGCGTCGCGCAATACGCGAGCGCCTATGTTTCGGGCGTCCAGGAAAACGGCGGGTTGGCAACCGCAAAGCATTTTCCCGGCCACGGCGATACCGCCGCGGACTCGCACATTGATCTCCCGGTCATACGGGCCGGCCGCACTCGCCTCGACGACCTCGAACTGGTTCCCTTTCGCGCTGTCATTTTCGCGGGCGTGGGCAGCATTATGACCGGACACCTCAACGTTCCTTCCCTGGAATCCGATCCCGACACGCCCGCGACGCTTTCGCACAATATCCTCACCGATCTGCTCCGCAAACAACTCGGGTACCAGGGCCTCATCGTCACGGACGCCATGGACATGGGCGGAATCACAGTGCGGTATGCGCCGGGCGAAGCGGCGGTACGCGCGATCGCCGCGGGCGCGGATGCGCTGCTGATGCCGCCGGTGCCGGACGCGGCGTTCGAAGCGTTGCAGGAGGCGGTGAAGTCGGGCCGGATTTCGAAAGAGCGCCTGGATGCGTCGGTGCGCCGCATTCTGCAGGCCAAGGCGCGGCTGGGACTGAACAAAAGCCGGCTTGTGGACGTGAACGCGATCCATCAGAGATTCGGCAGCGTGGCGTGGCAGAAAGAAGCGCAGGAAATTTCCGATCGCGGCGTGACGCTGCTGCGCGACACGCCGCACCGGTTGCCACTGGACGCTGCAAAGCCGTCGCGGGCGTTGCTGGTTTCGCTGTACGCGGATCCGGAACCCTACCCGGGAGAAGATCTCGAACGCGAGCTGAGATCGCGCGTGGATTCTCTGGTTGCGCTGCGCGCGGACACGAAATTTGCGAAAGCAGAAAGTTTGAAACTTCCTGCACCGGATTCGTACGACGTGGCAATTCTCGCGCTGTTTGTGCGCGTGAGCGACCGCAAGGGAAATGTGGATGTTCCCGCGGAACAGGCGGCGCTGGCGGAGCAACTTTATAAGACGGGGAAGCCGGTGATCACGGTGGGGTTCGGGAGCCCGTATCTGATAGAACGATTTCCGCAGGCGGAGACATGGCTGGCCGCGTTTGGCATCAGCGATGTCCCGCAGATTTCCGCGGCGCGGGCGCTTTTTGGAGAAATTCCTGTGGGCGGCCACCTGCCGGTGACCGTGCCGGAAGCGAATCTGAAGGCGGGTTTTGGAATAGAGCTGCCGGCAAATCCGATGACCGTGCAGCCGGTGGATGTGCGCGGCGAAGAGCAACTGCGACCGGCTTATGACGTGATTGAAAAAGCGATCGCGGACAAAGCATTTCCGGGAGCGACGCTGGCGGTGGGGCATGGCGGAAAAGTGGCGATCGCGGCCTTTGGAAAACTGAGCTACGACGCGAAGGCGGCGGCGACTCTGACGAATACGATGTATGACATCGCGTCGTTGACCAAGGTGGTGGCGACGACAACGCTGGTGGCGAAATTAGCCGAGGGCGATTTTCCGGTCCGGCTGGACCTCGATACGAAGATTGAACGATATTTGCCGGAATGGGCGAGCGGGCCGAACGCGGAATGGCGGCAAAGGGTAACGGTGCGGCATCTGCTGACGCACACTTCGGGATTGCCGGCGTTCAAGGAATATTGGCGCACGTCGAAAAGCAAGCAGGACACGCTCGGGAAGATTTTTGCGGAGCCATTGGCGTATGAGCCGGGAACGAAGGAAATTTATTCCGACCTGGGAATTATTTTGATGGCGGAAATCATCGAGCGATTGACGGGAAGAACGCTGGATGATCTGGCGAAGAATTTCATTTTTTCTCCGCTGGGGATGAAGGACACGACGTTTCGGCCGGCGAAAAAACTTTGGCCGCAGATCGCGCCGACGGAGATCGACAATAACTTGCGGCACCGGCTGGTGCAGGGCGAAGTGCACGACGAGAACGCGTACGCGATTGGCGGAGTATCAGGCCACGCGGGACTCTTCAGCACCGCGCCGGATCTGGCGGCGTTCTGCCAGATGCTGCTGAACGGCGGAGTATACGCGCACCAGAGAATTTTGCGGCACGCGACAGTGGCGCAATTCACCGCGCCGCAGCAGCTCTCGAATGGAGCGCGGACGCTGGGCTGGGCGGTGCCCACCGAAGGCGGTTCGAGCGGACATTTTCTTTCGGCACACAGCTTTGGGCATACCGGATTTACAGGGACGTCGATCTGGATCGATCCGGACCGGCAGCTTTTTGTGGTGCTGCTGACCAATCGCTTGCACCCGACGCGCGAAAACATGAAAATCGCGCAGGTGCGGCCCGCGCTGCACGATGCAGTGATGCAAGCTCTGGGGTTTGCGACGGCGGCAGCGCCGACACGATAGCAAACCCAGTTGGGACACCCCCTACATATCCCTTCCTTTCTCGTGGAAGGGATTAGAGGAAGGCAGACACCCCCCCTCCCCCCTATGTTTTTTGTAAGTGTTCATTCTAAAGGGGGTTAAAGTCGTTTGTTTTGACACACTTTGCAAGTGTTCATTCTAAAGGACTTGCTTTGCACTAAAATTGTGCAGAATGCGCTGCGTTCAGTAATGGTTGGATCCGAAGGGGATTCCTTACAAAAGATGCCGACGGCGGCTCTCAAAAATCGGCGGCACGGCCCTGACAGGAGCCGGGGGAAACTGCCGCACTCGGAACGAAGAGTTACCCAGAACGTATATTACACCAGGTAGAACCATCTGGCAAGGAAAATGTGGACCGGGTGCTGGTACTGAGAAGACGCGGCCTCGTGGATTCCCAGGCCGGCCTTGCGCGGCATGGCTTAGTCCGCGGCGTAGCGGCGGAAGAAGGAGTCGGGGTTCCAACGAGGCCGCGCGGGCACGTTGGCGGTGTCGAGCAGCAGACGCCGGGTGAATTCCTCATAAAGAGCGGCGCAGCGGAGATCGACCGGCTGGTTCACGTCGTCGGAAGGGGCGTGGTAGCGGTTGGTGAGCCAGTCCTTGAAGATTTTCTGCTCGGGAGTGCCGAGCTCGAAGCCGACGTCGACTTTCACGGCGGGAACGCCCTTTTTGATGAAATTGTACTGATCGCTGCGGATGAAAGCGTTGCGGAGGGGCTCGGGATCGGGGATGGGCTTGACGCCCATGGACTGAGCGATGGCCGCAGCGCGCGCGCCGAGGCCGGACTCTTCGAGGCCTTCCACTTTCAAAAATTTCAGAGGGACGATGGGAAGGAACATGTCCACGTTGACATCCGCCACGATGGCTTTGGGCGCGACGGTCGGATGAGCAGTGAAGTATCTGGAGCCGAGGAGACCTTTTTCTTCCGCGGTGACGAGCAGGAAGAGGAGCGAGCGGCTGAGTTTTTCAGGATGCAGTTTGAGGTTGCCGGCCATATCAAGAACGAGGGCGCTGCCGGAGCCATCGTCCATGGCGCCATTGTAGATGCGGTCGCCGTTGATGGGAGCCCCGATGCCAACATGGTCGATGTGCGCGGAGAGGACGACGAATTCGTTCTTGAGAGCGGGATCGGAGCCGGGGAGCTTGGCGACGATGTTGGCGGATTCCACCTTGGAAGTGAGGATGACAGCGTTGGCCTGGAGCGAAGCGATCAAGGGAAAATGCGGAAGAGGCTTGCGGTCTTTGCCGAGAGCAGCAATTTCAGCGAAGGTGTGGCCGGAACCGGCGAAAAGTTTTTCCACGGAGGCGGCGGGATTGAAAACCACACTCAATTGCAGGCCCGCGGTTTCCTCGAATTCGGGATCGGCGAGATCCATGGAGGGATGATTGCGATTGAGGGAAATGCGGGGCCAGGGAATGTCCATGGAAGCGGGATTGAAAATGGTGACGGTACCGATGGCGCCAGCAGCGCGCAAGGATTTCCAGCGCTCGCCGATGGTTTGATAGTGCGAGGCAAGAGCGGTGGGAATGTCCGAGGGAGAGCCGGCGAGATAGACAACGATTTTACCTTTGAGGTCGAGATCGGCAAGTTCATCGAGATTTTTCTCGGGGATCCGGAGGCCGTAGCCGACAAAGACCAGCGGCGCCGTCAGCGCGGTGGAAGCGTGGGTGGTGCGTGAACTGATAAAGGCGTCGTCCGCGAAAGAGAGAGGAATGGACTGGCCGTTGGTGACGAGGGCGAGAGAGGACTTGGCTTCGTCGACCTGATATTGGATGAGCGGAACGGGCTGGAAAAAGCCTTTGGTGCCGGCGGGCTCGAGGCCGGCTTTCTGGAGCTGTTCGACGGCGTAGGCTTCCGCTTTGCGCAGACCTTCGTTGCCGGTGTCGCGGCCTTCGAGTGCATCGTCGGCGAGGAATTTGACGTGCGACCACCAGGAGTTGCCGTCAAAGTGCGTGGCGGGAGTCTGCTGGGCAGGCAAGAGGCCGGCGCAGGCGAGAAACAGAATTGCGGAGAGAAATTTGCGCATGAGATTCACCCCAGGAGCGAAATGAAAGGCCACAGCATAACAGGGAGGGAGAGGAAGAGTCACGCGGAGGCAGAAGTGGCGAGGCGCTGGTCGAGTTGGGCGAGGACGGTGGGCCAGGCCTGGGCGTGGCGGAGGCGGGATTCTTCGTCGGGGAAGCCGGCGTGGGTGAGGCTGAGTTGCGTGCCGGTGTTATTGGGAGTGAGCTCGACGGTGACCACGGTTTCGGCGCCTTTGGTGGCGGCAGTGAGCCAGGTGAGCTCGACGAGACGATCGCGTTCGAGGCGGAGGAAGCGTCCGTAGTGGGGATGGCGCTTTCCTTGGAAGTGAGTTTCGAAAAAGAAGGCGGAGTTGACTTCGGGTTTCATCAGGACGGTGCCTGGAGCGGCGAACCAGCTGTCGAATTGTTCGGTCCAGGCGAGGAACAGGACGGCGGCGGAAGCCTGCATGGCGCGCTCACAAGTGAGGCGAAAAGGTCTTGAGGAGAGATCTGGCGCGGCAATGACTGTCGTCATGGAGTACTCCCTCTTCGACCGCCGCTCAGTTTAATGCGGTGATGTTCGCATATCGGAAAGCGAAGACTCAAGTATCAGGGTGTGATGGGAGCACAGCGACTTGGCTTAGGATGGCAACGAGGGATTTCTCTCCAGAATTAGCCTTTGGAATTCCTCGGCCCAGCGTTGCCGGATTCCAGACAGGAATTGCTCTTTGTCCTTTTGCATGAGCCGGACGAGCGACGGATTAGCGGTTTCTTCGTGCGCGGCAGCCCAGAGGACCATTTCCGTGAGGACCGGGGCAAGATCGATGCCTTTGGCTGAGAGCGAGTAGATCCGCTTTCGCCCATCCGCTGGATCGCGTTGGGTGGTGATGATTCCATGAGCTTTCAGCCGCCGCAGACGATCCGCCAAGATGTTCGTGGCAATACCTTCGTAGGAACCGAGGAATTCCTTGTAGGTCCGGAAGCCGCGGAGCATCATGTCGCGGATGATGAGTAACGACCAGCGATCGCCGAGCATCTCTACGGAAGCATTCAGAGGACACCCTGAGCGCCGTCTTGGGCTCGGGTTCTTTTTTGGCATGTTTTCAGAGTAGCAGATTTCACTTGCATTTTACAAGTGATATGGCACACTGACGTGCGTTGCGCAGGTGACGTTTAGCCGAGTTTACATGGCCCCATCGGGAGGAAAACATCATGCAAACGGGCACTCAAGCGGCTCCCATCTCGAAGAAGAGGCTCTGGGCCGGACGCATCCTCAGTGCGCTCCCGGTACTGTTGATGGTCCTTACCGGCGTGTTCGGAGTGCTTAAGCCGGCTGTTGCCTTGGCTGGATTCGTTCAGTTTGGATATCCGGAGAGAGTTTTTCTGCCCATCTGCATCATCGAAATCGCCTGCGCGATCATCTACGCCATCCCGCGGACCTCCGTGCTTGGCGCGATCTTGATGACAGGCTATCTCGGCGGCGCAACCGCTACGCACGTGCGCATCGGTGACCCATTATTTTTTGTGCCAGTCACTGTCGGCGTGCTGGTCTGGGGAGGACTGTTCCTGCGCGATGACCGGGTGCGTGCGCTCGTTCCTCTGCAAACTCAAACGGATCAGCGGCCCGTAGGTTAACGAAAAAAAGTCAAAAGGGAGAACTGAGATGCAAAAAATTACCCCGTTCTTGTGGTTCGATGGTAAAGCCGAAGAGGCCGCGAATTTTTATGTCTCGATTTTCAAGAACGCAAGGATGGGAACCACGAGACGGTACGGAGAAGGAGGGCCTGGGCCGAAGGGATCCGTCATGTCCGTGGAGTTCCAGCTCGATGGACAACCATTCATCGCGTTAAACGGCGGCCCACAATTCACGTTTTCGCCGGCCATATCGTTCTTCGTCAACTGCGAGACCCAGGAAGAAGTGGATGAATTGTGGGAAAAACTCTCCGCGGGAGGAAAGATAAACAGGTGCGGGTGGCTTCAAGACAAATTTGGAGTCTCGTGGCAAATCATTCCTACGGCTTTAGGCAAGCTGATGAGTGACCCCGATCCTGAAAAATCGAAGCGAGTCATGAAAGCAATGCTTCAGATGGAGAAAATTGACATAAATGGATTGAAGCAAGCCTACGACAATGCGAAAGCTGTTGCAAAATAGGCATTTCAGTCGTTCAACAGACGAAGGCTGCGTGAAATGCGAACAGCCGGCCAAGGGCAGAGAAGCGAGCGCGAAAACAGTTTACGCTGGCGGGCTCGCAGGGCTCGCAGCACGGGGACAAACTCAGAAAGGAGATGCGGCATGAGCAAGGTACGAGTACTGGTGGGCACACGCAAGGGCGCGTTCGTCCTGACATCGGACGGAAAGCGCGAACGGTGGGATGTCAGCGGCCCGCACTTTGGGGGCTGGGAGATTTACCACGTCAAGGGATCTCCCGTGGACCCGAACCGGCTGTATGCATCGCAAACCAGCGGCTGGTTCGGGCAGATTATTCAGCGGTCCGATGATGGCGGCAAAACTTGGACACAACCAGGGACGCCGCCGGAGGAGCGGACCACTCCCGAGGGAACGCCCAAGGGCGAGAGCAACAAGTTTGTTTACGACACCTCCGCACAAACCGGCAAACCTCTCACCACTCATCAGTTCTACGACGGGAATCAACACCCGTGGGAGTTCAAGCGCGTCTGGCATCTCGAACCATCGCTGAGCGATGCGGACACCGTGTACGCCGGAGTGGAAGACGCCGCGTTGTTCCGCTCGAGCGACGGTGGAAAGACCTGGCAGGAACTCGCGGGATTGCGCGGTCACGGCACAGGGCCACGCTGGCAGCCCGGCGCTGGTGGAATGTGCCTTCACACCATCATTCTGGATCCGGCAGATCCGAAGCGAATTTATATCGCCATCTCGGCCGCAGGGGCATTCCGTACCGACGATGGCGGCCAGACTTGGCGACCAATCAACAAGGGACTGCATTCCCAATATATTCCCGAGCCGACGGCGGAGGTCGGCCACTGCGTTCACCGCATCGCGATGCACAGGTCGCGCCCGAATGTGCTGTTCATGCAGAAGCACTGGGACGTGATGCGCAGCGACAACGCCGGGGATTCGTGGAAAGAGGTCAGCGGGAACTTGCCCACGGACTTCGGGTTCGTGGTCGACGTGCACGCGCACGAGCCGGAGACGATTTACGTGGTGCCGATCAAGAGCGATGGAGAGCATTTCCCTCCCGATGGCAAGCTGCGCGTGTACCGCAGCCGCACGGGAGGAAACGAGTGGGAGGCGCTGACAAAAGGCCTGCCGCAACGCGACTGTTACGTGAACGTGTTGCGCGACGCGATGGCCGTGGACTCGCTCGATAAATGCGGCGTGTATTTCGGAACCACCGGCGGGCAGGTGTACGCATCGGCCGATGCTGGAGACAGCTGGGCTCCGATCGTGCGAGATCTTCCGGCGGTGCTTTCCGTCGAGGTTCAGACACTGCCATGATTCGAGTCATTCTTCCGCCACATCTGCGAGGGCTGGCGAGAGTTCGCGGCGAAGTGGAGCTCGAGGTCGAGGGTCCGGTCACGCAGCGCTCGGTCCTCGACGCGCTGGAGGCCCGCTATCCGATGCTGCGCGGCACGATCCGCGAACACATCACGCAGCAGCGCCG
>WNFH01005210.1_pt1 | contig 10067 bp, 12 predicted proteins | sample 5400411 | NCBI WGS metagenome assembly WNFH01 (sample SAMN13153347, study PRJNA577476) | soil metagenome | isolation source: 200 cm saprolite under Douglas fir tree site 2 hole 3 | place: USA:California | collected 2015-04-18
TAGCAGGGCGACCCCTTCTGTTGGGCTGTTTGTGCTCACGACCTCACAGCCTGTTTCCTTGAGTGCAGCTAATACCGAATTGCTACTGTTCGCTCGGTCGGATATGTGGAGAATTGTGTTCTTCATCATTTTTCGCCTTCGTCTGTCGACACGTAGTGACAGACGGTGGGGCCCCTACTGTGGCTTTTTTGCTGCGCCTCTATCTCAAGATCTTTAACCAAGTGCTTCATTCGAATGCCACTGGCCAAGAACCCCGCTCCTTCGGTCTTCATCAGCGCGAGCGCGCCCTCGCCAGCACTATCGATTTGCATGACTCCCCTGAGATCAACCACAAATTTGCGCTCCGGGTGAGCGTGGCGGGTCTCCTCCCAATGGGAACTAAGGTCCGCAATCCAAGGTTCCGTAAGGCGTCCCGCGAGAATGAGCTTTTGTTCAGTAGGAGTGTCGACTTTCGTGATCCTTAGCATCGTGCCCTTCCCTTCACAAGCACTGCTCAGCCGCAGCAAAGATCGCTTGTCGTTTGCAGAAGCAGCTTTCGCGAGCGGGCCCGGGTCCTCGAACCCGGGCCCTGACGAGCGAATTCCAGGCTCATGCTCAGTTGCCAGCTCCGGTACTGTCTGAGTTGGCCTTCGTTTGCTGGTTGGCCACGATAGTCCGCTGCATATCCTGAGCCAGTTCCTTCTCCTTCTGGCCGGAGTATACGAACTCATGCCCGGTGTCGCGGCCGGGATAAAGCCACTTCAGGAGGGCATCCGGTTGTCCGGCTCCTTGTTCCGCCAATGCGACCACGGTAGGTCCGGTTGGCTCCTGACACTCAGTTGCGATCGTCTGAAGGGTTGCATACAGGACAGTCCTGTCCGCATTGAAGATCTGCACAATATTTCGGTCAGACTCACTGTTGGCCAACTTGAATAGGTAGGTCCCTGCAGGTAGTACCTGCCCCGGGATCTGAATCGGCTCGCTGAAAGTGATTGTGGTGGATTGGTCAAACTCGTCAGCATGAGCAACGAGTTCGAAGAAGAGGGCAAAAGCAATGATCAAACCTACGGCAATATATCCTTTGTTGATTTTCATTTTGGTTCGTCTCCTTGAAACAATGTTGGTATTTCCACTTCACGCTAAAAAAGGAACTTCACGACCGCTTTTCCCGCCTTGCCAGTTTCCTTCGCGGAGACCTCCGCAGCTTTGTAGGTCTCCTTGCCTGCGACTTTGACCGAGTGGCCGACAACATGTTCGGCCGCGAATGACGGGACCGCCGCACACATAGCAAGAACAGTCACAGCAAAAAGTTTCTTCACACTTCCTCCTTTGTTTTCCTTGCTGCGCGTAGCATCCTTCTTCCCGGTGAACAACGAAGTCCTAGAACCGAGTTTCAGCAAGCCACGCAGCAACATCGTGCCTTTCTTTTCACACTTGGGATAAAGGCAAGGCAGATGCCAAACCTGGAGCGGATGTGAGTTCTATGCAAAGACTTTATTCTGAAGAACTTAAGTCGGGTGGCGAGTCCTGCACAATCGAGGCGTCGGAGGTGTCGGAAGTGTCGGCGCTGTCCGCGCCACGTTCCGACACTTGGTTGGGGTCGATACCCAGCTTCCTCATCCGTGTGATGAACGTAGTCCGTTTGAGTCCGAGGCGGGCGGCAGCGCCATCTTGTCCGCCAACACGGCCACCCGCTTCTTTGAGGGCCCGGATGATCTGATCGCGATCAACTTCGGCGAGGATACTCCGGACTGGCCGGCGTCTGGTGGATCTGGCTCTTGCGTCCTCGCTGGCTGGCACGGTCATCGCGCGAGGTTGCATCTCCGCAAGAGGCACCAGTAACGCTGGCCCAGGTGACAAGATCACAGCCCGCTCGATTACGTTCTGCAATTCCCGAATGTTACCCGGCCAGTGATACTGGCACAGAGCGTTCATCGTCTCCGAAGATATGGTCTCGATCGTCTTGTTCATACGGCGGGAGAATTCATCTGCAAAATGCCGGACCAGCAGCGGGATGTCTTCCGGGCGTTCCCGTAACGCAGGAACTTGAATGGGAAATACATTCAAGCGGAAAAAAAGATCAGAGCGAAACTTCTGCTCTTCCACCATGGCACCCAAGTCGCGATTTGTCGCTGCAATCAGACGCACGTCGGTCCGAATGGTGCGTGTACTTCCCAACCGCTCAAACTCACGCTCTTGCAAGACTCGCAGAAGTTTCGGCTGAAGGTCGAGTGGGATGTCGCCAATCTCGTCCAAGAATAAAGTACCGTTGTTCGCTAGTTCCAAGCGGCCTATGCGCTGGGCGATGGCGCCGGTGAATGCGCCCCTTTCGTGGCCAAAGAGCTCGCTTTCGAGCAATCCGGTTGGGATGGCAGCACAGTTCAACTTCACGAATGTTCTGGAGCGGCGTGGGCTGAGATTGTGGATCGCGCGCGCAATCAATTCCTTTCCCGTACCTGTCTCGCCGTAAATCAGCGCGGTTGAATCTGTGGGCGCCACCGTTTCCACGAGCTTCAGAACGCGGTGCAGCGCCGGACTCTTACCGACTATCTCCTCAAAATTTGCGTCTGCGCGAATCTCGTCCTCAAGGTAAAGCTTTTCCTGGGCGAGTTTGTCGGTGAGCAGCTTCAGCCGATCCCTCTCGGACCGTAGCTCCGCTTGGGTGCTCTGCAGCTCCTCGTTGGCCCCTTTGAGTTCACCCGTTCGCTCCGCAACCTGGAGCTCCAGATTGTCGCGTGCTTCCGTGAGCAATCGTTCGGCGCGGCGGCGTGAAGAACTAAACCAGCTCACGAAGAGGCCAAATATCCCGTAAATAATCAGGTAGGATTCCGAAGAAGAGCCGCCGATTTTGACTGGGATAGAGAAATAGCTCATCGCAGAGTAGGAGAGTAAGAGAGCGAGCAGGCCCGGCCCCGTTCCGGCATACCAAAAAGTAATGGCAATCGCCGCGAAGGAGAACGAGGTGAACGGATGCGGTAAAGCGTAGTGGCGTAGGAGAAGAGCCGTCGCGAGAGCCATTGCGACCGAAATAGCAGCCGCTCCATAACGCAGCACAACAGCATATGCCGACCGCGCAGCGAAGATCGAAATAGCCAAACGGCCCATAGTTAAGTCGTCGCGTGCTCCGGAGAGAAACGTTAAGTCGGATTTCAGTCCATCTCGAATGCGAGATATTGCAGTTTCCCCTTGCGTTCGACCTGAAGGGCCACTGGGTCACCAGATCTGAGGTTGCGGACCAGCGCCTGCAACTGTGAGGTCGACTGCAGCGGTGTGCGATCGATTGCGCGAATGATGTCGCCCGTCTCCAGCCCGGTATCCACCACGTTTGGCCCGGCGGTCTGGGCCACGACTACGACTCCAGAGTCGCTGCGCGTGCCCTGCAGCACTGGCCTCACCCTCTCGTCCAGGTCAGTGACAAAAACGCTTAGCTTCCGGACCAAGCTCTTCTGCAGGTCAGGAATTTCGGACAGCTCATCTGCGTTCTCGTGGTACACCTTAACGGAAAGGTTGAAGGACATCCGGCTCGTGCCTCGAAGCACATCGATTTTAAAAATCTGGTCAGCGGGATGGAGGTAGAGTGCGGCCATGAAGTCGGGAAGGGTGGGGATTGGGCGATCATCTATCGCAAGCACGATGTCGTCTATCTGCAGACCTGCCGCTTCTGCTGCCCCTCCAGCAGCGATGTCGGAAATCATTGCTCCCCAGCTCCTCGCCAGACCCAGGCCCGCCGCCAGCGTAGGCGTGATGTTCTGCATTCTCGCGCCAATCGCCACGCGCTCCACATGGCCGTACTTGCGAAGGTTCTGATAATCGAAAGTGACGATTGCTGCTGGAATGGCAAAGCCCAGCCCTTCGCTGCCGCCGCCTTCGCTTAACATCAAAGTGTTAATACCAATAACGTTGCCGTCGATATCTACCAGGGGACCGCCGCTGTTTCCCGGATTGAGCGCCGCGTCCGTCTGGATATACACCATGGGATTATCTGGATCGAGTTGCCTGGCGAGTGAGCTGACCACGCCCATCGTGACCGTATTCCGAAGTCCTTCGGGGCTGCCGATTGCGAACACCAATTCGCCTTGGTGGACTCGTACATCGCTGCGCAGAGGCAAGGAAGGCAAATGCTTCGCCTCTACCTTTAGAAGCGCTAAGTCGGATTGTTTGTGTGTCCCCAACACCTTGGCATCCAGTATCTGGTCGGCGTGGATAGGCTGGAGTTCGAGCGAAGATTCTGCCGTCGGCGATGGCAGGATGACCCGCACGCGTTGCGCTCCTTCTACCACGTGGGCATTCGTGATGATGTAGCCGTCAGGGTCGACGATGATCCCTGTGCCAATGGCATGCTGGCGGACGATTCGCGCGGTGGAGTGTCCATGATCTTCCGAGGGCCATACCCATTGACCACAATCTGAACCACCGCCGGTGAAACTTTCGAGATGACGGCTTCGAGAGAGCTGTCCAAAGCTCGCAGTAAGTTCGATGATGCAGGCGCTTTTGAGATGAGGGCTGGTGCATCGGGAGCCGTGCGAACGGCTGTCGATTGTGAGCGCGCGGAGGTGGCTACAAGCAGACAAGCGATACCGTATTTCATCCACCGCAATCTCGTCATAGTGTGAAACACTTTCTAGACCCAGGCTTTGGCGCCCAACGCCAAATCTACTGTCATGGCATACGTGCAATACATCAGCCAGATAGCAGTGATGAATTGGAACAGGCCTACGAGGCGACCACCTAGGTTCCAGGACAGTAAGCGCGCAGGAATTTCAATCGCATAGATCAAGGTCAGGCCGACAAAGATAAGCATTACGGGGATGTCTCCGGCACGTCGAAAAACGTCCACTCCAAGAATGCTGAGAAACAGGAATGCGATGGCCATCCAGCCATCCGGCTGGGCGCTGGAATCGATATATCGCCGGTGGGCCATCGCGAACCAGTGAATGCCGTAAGCTGTGAAGGCGAGGCCCGCCATATACAGAGGAGCCGCTTTGCCGAAGACGTTGAACCAGGTCAGTCCGGTCAGCAGATAGATGCCCGTGAGGAACTGCATGAACCCCGGCATCCAGAAACCCCATAAGCCCAGTGTCCGGTTGACTTCGGGACTGCTCTTGGGAAAACCAAACAAGGCCTGACCACCCCAGATGAAGTAGCCGGTACCCAAGCCAAAAAAACCGATGGCGACCGGTACGAAAGGCGAACTCGCAAATGTGAATACCTGCGCTTCCATTTTGGCCCCACTTTCTAACATGGCGAGTGCACGTTGTGTTCCAGTCAGAAGAAGGATTGACAGAGAGCCAACAGGGGCAATAGATCCATTCCCTTAGTGGCCTGGGACCCTCGGGTTACTTGGACCTCCACTTCGATCAGAAGAGATGGCGGCCTAGAGACCGTCCAAATACCGACGCGCTATCAGCCTACCGACACTCGAGACTTCATTGCGTTGTACTGCTGACCGTAAAACCTTGGAAAGCCTCGCGCTAGCGGCGAGGCGAGGTTTGGAGATCTGCATGCAATCAGTCGAGATGACGTAGCCGGCGAATACTGACGCCCGGAGTGAGTGAGTTCCCTCAAACTCACTCGGGTTGGTACAGCGAACGGGGCGCGTCCAGAGTCGTAGTGTTGTAGCGATCGGAGAAGTGGGTGGCTGAAAGGGCGGAACTGTAATGGCGAATCAAAAGACGAAAAAGTGCGCGCACATCCCATGCCTTTGCGATGTACGCAATGGAGAAGAGTACTGCGGAGATGCGTGTCGTGACGCCGGAAGCGAAGACGTGGAAATCGCGTGTCAATGCGACCATCCGGCATGTCCGCTCACGTTTCGGCAGTTCGCGCCTCGAAGGGCCGCTGACCGGCCGGCTGACAACGATAGTTTAAGGCGGCGCCCGTTACGTCACTGGGAAGGATCTGCCGGTGTTCACTGATGCGGTCCCGTCGAAGGAGAATAGATTGTGAAGTTCATAAAACAATGTTTGTCGTTTTTTCTTTCTTGTTGTCTTGTGTTAGCCACTGCGCCGGGAGGGCTCGCTGCTCAGGCGGACCAATCCGCCGCACAACCGCCTGTGCAGGCCGCTCAACAGACACCGGCACAGCTGCAGCAACTCGTAGCGCCGATCGCCTTGTATCCGGATGCCTTAGTGGCGCAAATCCTCGCAGCCGCTACCTATCCCGATCAGATTGTGGAAGCGGACCGGTGGATGCAGCAGCATACCGATCTGAAGGGGGAGCAACTTGGCCAAGAAGTCGATAAACAGCCATGGGATCCCAGTGTGAAGGCCCTCGCAGAGTTTCCTTCGGTGCTCGCCAACATGGACAAGAATCTGTCCTGGACCTCATCGCTCGGCGATGCTTACGTCAACCAACAGCAGGAAGTGATGAACGCTGTTCAGGTAATGCGTGAGCGTGCAGAGAAGGCGGGGAACTTAAACAGCACATCGCAGGAAAAGGTGAGCAAGCAGGGGCAAACCATTGTGATCGAACCGGCCGACCCTGAGGTTGTTTACGTGCCTGAATATGACCCATGGCTCGTGTATGGAGATCCCATTGGGGTCTGGCCGGGGTGGTATTCGTATCCAGGACTGTTTCTTGCAGGTCCGGGAATTGCGTTTGGTTTCGGCTTTGGAGTCGGCTTCTTCGGAGGGTATGGCTGGGGCTGGCACCACTGGGGTTATGATTGGCATCATCACGGCATTCTTTTCGACCACCACGGCTACGTATCCCACAGCAGAATTTTCGTCAATCGCAACAACTTCAATCGCGCCGGCGGATTTCATGGCGGTGGATTTCACGGCGGCGGCCCTGCCGGCGGGCGAGGTTTCGGCGCGCCGCAGCATGGGTTCGCGGCACCACACGCCCAGCCAGGTACGCATTCCGGTGCATTCAGCGGCTTTAATCATGGAGGAGTCGCGAGAGGCTTTTCCTCACGGGGGCAGTCGAGCTTCGGTGGAGGTTTCCACGGCGGCGGAGGCTTTCACGGTGGCGGCGGTGGTCACGGTGGCGGTGGTCACCGGTAATTCGGTTGCGTTACTACAAAGACAAGTTACGACAAGGAGAGCGAAATCATGCGTACTACAAATCTGAAACCAACGATGTCTCCTGGACGGCGGCTTAGCTGGATGGTTGGGTTGGCCTTTACCCTGCTGGTGCTCGGGCACGCTCAATCGAGTTTTGGTCAGACATCACAACCAAAGACGTTCTCCTCTCCGTCAGAAGCTTCGAGCGCTCTCTTTCAGGCTGTGCAAAGTGAGGATGAGCAGGCTGTGGAAGCGATCCTCGGAGCAGGAAAGGAAGTTACTTCTTCGAGCGACGAAGTCGAGGACAAACTGGAACACGAGCAGTTCAGCCAGAAATATCAGGAGATGCACCGTCTGGTCCGAGAACCCGACGGAAGCACAGTTCTGTACATCGGTGCAGAAAACTGGCCGTTTCCGATCCCGCTGGTGTCAAAGAACGGTGCATGGTACTTCGATTCCGAGACCGGTACGCAGGAAATCAAGTTCCGTAGAATCGGAGAGAATGAGGCCACCGCAATTCAAGTGTGCGAGGAATTCGCAATGGCAAAGAATGAAGCCGAGGCCAAGGCAGCTAGCGAAGACCCAATCACCCAATTCGCCCAGAGCCTGGCCTCTGCAGCCGCAGCGAATGCCGACAACAAAGAGTCCAATCCCTTCCATGGGTACTACTTCCGAATCGTGGCACCGAATCCCGCATCAGGAGTGAGTGGCCGCGGCAAAAGGACAGGAGGCTTGACGTTGGTCGCGTATCCCGCGGAGTATCAGTCATCAGGGGTTAAGACCTTCGTAGTCACCCAGAAGGGGGTCGTCTTCGAAAAAGACCTCGGGCCCGGAACAACGACAGTCGCCCCACAAATGAAAGCCCGCACCGGTTCGAGTTGGCACCCGGCGGCGTGAAGGTAAACACACGATCCCGCTAGCGCCGATCACGCTGTTGGCCTGAACCTTTCCCCCCTGCCGGGCGTCCGCAATCCGGGAGGGTATTTTATTCGAGAACCATGCGACCACGGGAAAATCAGACGATACAGAAACCGACGGACGCGCCGCTGTTTCCCTTTTGGGTCGCGGACCGAGGACTGAGTTTCTTCCTCGCGTTTCTGGTGCTCATAACTATTTTTGTTCCCATGATTCGTCTGTCACGCTCCGGACGAATTGGATTGGACCTGATTTTCGCGTTCATGCTTTTCTCGGGCGCTATCGCAACCATTCGCCAGAGAACCCTCATGTATCTAGTCGTCGCGGTGACTGTCCTCGAGTTCACAGCGGACTTGATCGTCGAATTCAACCCGTTGCTCGGCCACTTGGGCTGGGATACGGCGCTGAAGGTATCGGGGATGGCCATTCTGGTGGTCATGACGCTGCGGCACACATTTCGTCCCGGCCCGATTAGCGTGCACCGGGTCATGGGTGGAGTCGCCGCGTACTTGCTTATCGGGCTGACTTGGGCGTTCGGATATAAGGTGCTCATGGAAGAGCGTCCCGATGCAATCCATTTCCAGTCCTCTGTCGCTGGAAGTCCGACTGGGGAACCGAGCCGTTTGATCTACTTCAGCTTCGCCACGCTTACCAGCGTGAGTTATGGTGACGCTTATCCAATACATAGGATTGCGCGATCACTGGCAATGATGGAAGCGCTGATTGGACAACTCTATCCCTCGATCCTGATAGCAACCCTGGTCGGGATGGCTTTGCAGGCGCGGTCTAGCGTGGGGTTAAAGGCCGAGCTGCCGAAAAAGTGACGCCGATGTCATCGGCGTCGCATCTGACAAAAGAAAAATACTTTGGAGAATGCATATGAATAATAGGACTGAAAAAACAAGAAGTCTGCCGGCTGCCGCAAGCGGAACTCTTTCGCTCGGCGGTGAACTTACTGTCCACCGCCTTGGTTTCGGGGCCATGCGTATTACGGGCGACGGAATTTGGGGGCCACCTAAGGATTCCGCGGCAGCTATCGCCGTTCTCCGGCGCGCCATTGAACTGGGAGTCAACTTCGTAGATACGGCTGATTCGTACGGTCCTAATGTCAGCGAAGAATTGATCGCTGAAGCGCTAGCACCTTACCCGAAGGACCTCGTGATCGCCACCAAGGGTGGATGGAATCGTCCCGGTCCGAACCAGTGGACCCACGATGCCAGTCCAGAGCACCTGCGTAATGCGGCGGAAGGCAGCCTGAAGAGATTGCGCCTGGACCGGATCGACGTCTACCAGCTGCACGCGCCCGATCCGGTGGTGCCTCTCGACGCATCGCTCGAAACCCTGGCCAACATGCAATCACAAGGGAAAATCCGCTTGGTCGCGTTGTCTAACGTCACGGTGGAACACATCGAGCGCGCCCGGAAAATCGTGCCGATCGTGTCGGTCCAGAATCGATACAGTTTTGCCGATCGCGAATGGGACAACGTAGTGGATTATTGCGAGCGCAACGGAATCGCGTTCATCCCATGGTTCCCGCTGGGAGCAGGAACCGTGGCTGACCCATCCAGGTAGCATTGGCGTGGTTGCTGAAGCGGTCTCCGATTATGCTGCCCATCCCCGGCACTTCTTCGATCGCGCATCTTGAAGAAAATGTGCAGGCAGCATCGTTGCAGTTGACGGAAGAAGAATACCTGGAGCTGACGGGGATTGCCGAGCTGGCTTCCTGAACCAGGCCAACCTTGAGTATCACTGTGGAAATGCTACGGGCTCCCGCTTCGTCGGGAGCCCGCAGTCTTCCCAGGCGTCCGCTGTGTCCCTGCCGCGGCAAAGCGTCGAACCTATGCTCCAGCTGACCGAGCATTCGTCTGAAACATGGAGGAATGGACAGCAGTGTCGGTAGGTCGACTCGTTACCGAGAATTCTGTCGTCAATGTCTAGCCATTGTGAGTGTCACTTTGGCAGCGGAAGTGCTGCTCCTACATAACGTGAAGCTGACTGCATCTTGGCATGCGGCCCTGATACGCATTCAAGATCGCAACGATCTTTCGACCGGGAGTGTTCTGGAGGAGGCACACAAAATGGAGAATGACAGCACCAAATATCGATTTTCCCGTCGCGGATTTCTCGGAATCGGCTCGGCTGCGCTGGCCACGGTAGCTGGCAGTTTGG
>WNFH01004497.1_pt1 | contig 10066 bp, 11 predicted proteins | sample 5400411 | NCBI WGS metagenome assembly WNFH01 (sample SAMN13153347, study PRJNA577476) | soil metagenome | isolation source: 200 cm saprolite under Douglas fir tree site 2 hole 3 | place: USA:California | collected 2015-04-18
TACGGCGGCCCGCACAGCCGCGTCATCGAGAAGACGGCCGGAGGGAAGATGGTGCAGAAGCGCCAATTCGTGCACGATTACCTCGGCAACCCCGACATGAACATGGCTTACATCGCCAAGGGGTTCGGGGTCGATGCGGAAGTCGTCGAGTCGCCCGAGCAGCTCAGGACGGCGCTCGCGCGCGCGCGCAAGGCGACGGTGGAAGGCAGGCCCTACCTCATCGACGCGCAGGTGGCGCGCGTGGGCGTGGCCTGGGCCGAGAAGCCCTGGGTCCCGCCCATCAGCATCGCCCGGGAGCGCACGAGGAAAGTCTAGGTCCCGGAGCTGCGATGTCCAAAGAGGACGATATCGAAGCGCGATTCCGGACCGCCGGACGCTTCACCGAGGCGCTGAAGCAGGGCCAGTTCACGCTGTTCTGCCAGCCGATCGTGCCGGTCGCTTCGCCCGCGATCGATTACAAATACCTTGAGATCTTCGTCCGTTTTCTCGAGGAGGAGGACAAGCTGATCCCGCCGGGCACGTTTTTCCCGATTCTCGAGGCCCACCACCTGACGCCCCTCCTGGACCGGTGGGTCGTGCGCGAGGTCCTCAGGTGGACGACCGCGAAGCTGGGGTCGCAGCCCAACTGGCATATTCCGCGCTTCAACATCAATCTCGCCGACGACACGGTCTGCGACAAGGACTTCCCCGCGCACGTCAGGGACCAGCTCAAGGCGACGAAAGTCCCGCCCAACAGGCTGTGGTTCGAGATGACGGCGGCGCAGATGGCCAAGTTTCCCGAAGCGGTGAAGCACGCGATCACCAACCTGAAGGCGCTCGGGTGTCCCATCGCGGTCTCGGATTTTTCCGGCATCGAGACGGTCGCGAAGGGCTACAAGGACGCGGGCGTGCAGCTCGTGAAGCTCGCCGGAAGCGTCGTGCGGAACATCCACAAGAATCAGGATGCCTTGTCGAAGCTGGGGGAGCTCAACGCCTGCTGCCAGAAGCTCGCCATGCTCACCATCGCCGAATCCGTGGAACACGCCGAGACCCTGTCGGTGCTGCGCAAAATCGGCGTCAGCTTCGCTCAAGGATTCGGCATCGCCCTGCCGATGTCGCTCAGCCAGATCAGCTGAAACCAGGCATTAAAAAACCGGACCCTTGCGGATCCGGTTTCGGCTGACCACGTCTATCCGGCCTAGCTCTTTTCCATATATGCCAAGGTCTTCGAACAGGATTCGATCGTCACCGGCACGGCCGCGTCCCACAACTGCCTGGCCTTGTCCCGGGATTCGATCACCTCGGGAAACGGATATTCTATTTTCGAGCTCGTCGCCGGCCCTTGGCACAGTGCGGTCCAGATCTTCTTGTATTGCCCGCTCGCCGGATCGCGCTTGTAAGCGCGCATGGTGACGGTCGTCTGCGCGGCGACCTTCTTGGTGTTTGTGCCCAGGGTAAAACCGGCGGCAAACGCGCCCCCCACCGAGAACTTCTCGGTCAAGGTCAGAGCGTCGAAGGCAAAGACCAGCACCAAGTCCGTCGTAGGACTTCCCGCGATCAAGTTGTGTTGCGCGTCCTCAAACGGGACGCCGGGCTGCATGATGCGCAAATCGCGCGGGGCATAAGGAACACCCCAGAGGCGCGCAAGCTGCGGCATGACGCTGCGGCTCACCTCGTTCACCATGGGATGATTGGCGTAGAGCTTCTTCATCACCTCCGCCGCCGCCGGCGCCTTTTGGGCGGCATCAGAGCGTCCGGACGCGGCCGCGCTCTCCGCCAGCACGCTGCCCCCGAGGTTGCCGGATACGCCGCCGCCGTATTGCGCCCAGAAGCTCCCGGTGTCGACGACGCCGAACGTGTAGTTCAAAGGCTCGGTCCCATACTGGATGAAAGTGGCGTTGCGCACGCCCGCGCGCAGCTCGGAAACCGGCGGCGTGCCGGCGCAGCCATAAAGCAGAAGCAGCGCCGCAACTGCGGCAAGTGCGGTCCTGACCATGGTGCCTCCTTAAGAGTGTCGGTTTCGAGACGAGAGGACCTTTATTCTATGCGAGAGACCGATCGGATTGTTCTGACGCGGTCTCCGAGGAACATAAGTCGTCTCCAGAAGATCAAAAGCTCCCGGTAAAGACGATGCCGACACCGTTGGCCTTTGCGTTCATGGGAGGCGTGCTTGCGAAGATGCTCGGCGAAACGCTGTCTGCCTTGTAGGTCACGTTCGTGTAGCGGAGGCCGGCGGCGAACTTTTCCGTGAAACGGTAATCCGCCTGCAGTACGAGGCCGGCCGCATCCTTATATTTTACGTTCAGGTCGCTCGCCACCCCGCTGCCTTTCAACTGCGGACTCAGGTGATAGGTCAGGCCGCCGCCGAAACGAAACTTGGGCAGGCGGTAAAAGACCAGTGCGTCGAGCGGCAGCACGCTCCAATCGATGTTGCCGTTCTGCGCGGTGATGCCCGAGAACTTGTACGACAGCGAAACCTCGATTTCCAGTTCTTTCATGTCCGGGACGATCGAGGCGCCGCCGCCAAAGTAAAGCCCCTCGTTGGCTTTTATCGTTTTAGTCGAGCTGCCCGAGCCGCCGCTTACATTCGCCATAGTCAGCGTGTCTCCTCCGAAGTCGAAGCCCGCCTTGAGCATCAGGTTGACATCGAAGGCGTGCGATGCCGCGGGGGCCGTTGCGGCGAGCGTAAAGGCCAGCACCGGCAACAATCTGCGAAACGTGCTCCCTGTCATGTTCTTTTCTCCTGTTGAGTTGGATACTTAAGACCCTGCTATACGACCAGACCAAGCCCGCTTGCAAAAAACGCGGCCTGTTCCTAAATCATCCAGTCGGGTTGGGGACCCAATCCCGGCGCCGCCTGGGGTGCTTCAGCCGCCGCCTTGGGGACCGGAGCCACGGCATTGCGCAAGCGCTCCAACTCGCGCTGTCTTTCCTGATAGCGCGACAAGACGCAATCGGTGTGCTCCCGCGAATAGGCCGGACGCGCCGGGGAAAGACAGCTCGTGGGGTGCTCGGCGAGCTGCAGCTCGACCTGCCTGTCCACGCTTTCGCTTTGATATGCGCAGGAAATCAATGCTGGAACCACGCACGTCAGTGCTGCGAGGGTGACGATTCGAGGGGGAACCATTATTCAAACTCCTTACTGTGCTGAATTTATGGTCGCGCAAGTGTCCATTGAAAGAAACCGTGGTCCATCCCTATATATTCTCCGTGAACGTTAGCGCCGCTTCGGCGCCGGCATGATGGGCTGGGCGGGATCGACCTTGGGTATCTCGGCGCAACCCTTGAGCGCTTCATCCTTAAACAGACGGAAATGTGGCTTTAGCGCGGGTATGCTCGCCGTGACACGACGCCGAGGATAGTCGAGTGTGAAGGTCGGCCCCAATCGGTCCTCGGTATTGCGCGGATTCCAGAGAAAGAAAATTCCTCCGGCGTAATAGACCGCGTATCTCTTGTGCAGCTCGTCCTGGTCGCCCTTGTGCGCGATCAGCCTTCCGCTCCGAGCAAACCGCAGCCGAAAATCCCCACCGCCGTATTCGCCCGCCCCTTCCTCGTTCCAGTCAATGCTCGCAACTGGCCAGCAGCCCACCACACGTTGAAATTCCCATGTAAGAACTACATCCGATCTGCGCACCCAAGCCTCTTCCATTTGATTGTCACGTATAGCACGCGTCATGAGCCAGCCCGGGTGCTGTTTGCTCTCGAACGGATCGAGCAAAGTTAGGAGGTCACCAAGGGGCGCTCTCTCGACAACTTCCGCGGTCTCCTGCGGCTCGCTCTTCAGCGCTATCCCTTGCCTCGAAGCGTATGCAAAGCATGCTTGGGAGTACTCAGCCAGGCAGTGCCGAAACTGGTCGCCTGGAACGGGCGGTGTTTCCACCAGACCTTGCGTGTACCCCAATGGAACGCCTGCGCAGGCCAGTGCGCCAGTCAAGGCGAATAGCGTCGCAGCTTTCAGATACATGTGCGCCACCTACCACGGCACAGTGAAGTGCTCGTGGGTTCTGTGCTGCTGCTCGATGGGTGCACGCAGAATGTTTTCTTTGAAGTCATTGTTCATCAGCTCTCTGCGCCCGAGTCCGAGCCTCGAAGCCTCTTTATGAACGCGTATCTCCGCAAAACGAGAAATTGTTTAGCACCCACCAGCCTCGGCGAGTCCAGACGATCGCGGGCGCGCAAGTCGCCGCGAGAATTAGGCCGCCGTCGCGGCGGGCCCGCCCTGAGAAGTTTTTCGCAGCGCCGGGGACTCAAGCTAATACAATACGTGCACTAATGCACATTACTTGTTGATTCCTTGGCGCTTCCGATGTAGTATCCGGCCGCGGTTAAACTTTTCGAGGCTCGACCGCCTAACTACGATGTTCACGGCCTCGAGGCTAGAAAAAGGAGGTGGACGTGTTAAAGATAATTCGCGTAGTCATTGGCGCGTTTCTCGCGATAGGTCTCTCCTCGGTTGCATCCGCTCAGAGCTTCGACACCAGGAACCTGTTCTTCGGCGGCGGTCTGAGCCAGAACAAGCTCGAGGGGTCGAAGACCGGCACGGGCTACCAGTTTTTCGGCGGCTATACTTTCGGCCAAGTCGCGCCGCAATTTCGGGTGGACGCCGAGCTCGGCTACATGGATTCGGGCAACGTCGAGAAGTGTCAGACGTTCCCCATCCTCGGCAGCGTCTGCGGATCGGGGAAGGCCAAAGGCCTGTGGGCAAACGGCGTGGCGCGCTACAGGGTCGCCCCCCAAATCGACCTGATCGGCCGCGCCGGCCTGGACTTCGGCGACGACGACGGCTTCATGTTCGGGTTCGGCGGAGGCTACCTCCTCAACAGAAACTCCCAGTTGCGCCTGGAGTACGTCATTCGCCAAAACGTAAACTCCCTGCAGTTCAACTTCGTGTATCAGCCCTGACAATCGCCGCGGCTCCAGGAGCCGCGGCGTCCGGGTTTCAGCCTAACAGAGCAGGCACCGGTGCGCCCGGTGCCTGTTTTTTTTATATGCCCGCTTCGGGCACGGTTCGGGAACGCGTCGCAAGCGCGTCGTGAATCAACCTTCGCGCCGCAGGTGCTACTCCATCAGTGGCCCGAGCACGTAGCCGAGAATCAGGGGCGCCGGCTCGCATTCGAGCTTGACCAGCACAAGCCGATCACGCCGAGAAGCCCGCACAAGGCGCACGTCCATCGATACCACCTGTTGCATCGGGCGGGAATGAGGCCTGGGCGATTTACAGGAAAACAAATGCTGCGCTACGACGGCAACCAAGGTTGTTTGATTCACGTGGAAAACCCTCCTATGATTGTCAAGCCATCCCTTGGGAGAGGAGAAGACTATGAACTCACAAACCAGAAACTTATTAACAGCCGCTCTGCTCGCGCTGGTCGCTGTTTCGACACCAGCGCTGTCGCAGGACGCGGGTTGGTATGCTGGCCTCGGCGTCGGTCAGTCAACAGCTAAAAGTGCCTGCGATGGAGTAGTCGGTCCCGGAATCTCTTGCAACGATAAAGACACCGCGTTCAAGATCCTTGGCGGGTATCAAGTCAACCCGAACTTCGGGGTGGAATTTGCTTACACCGACTTGGGCGCAGCGAAGGCCTCGTTTGCGGGGTTCGGGAGTGCCACCATTGCAGCAAAGGGCTTCGAATTTCTGGGCGTTGGAACGATGCCGATCAATCAACAGTGGTCGGTCTACGGCAAACTGGGACTTTTCCGTTGGGATGTTGACTTTAACGATGGGACGGGTTTGGTCGGATCGGCGAGCGCAACTGGAATAGACCTCACGTACGGCTTCGGAGCGAAATATAACTTCGCGAAGAATGCAGCATTGCGGGTGGAATATCAGCAATACACCGATGTTGGAGACTTCAACACCACTGGTAAATCTGATGTCAGCGTAATGGGTATCGGCGTGATTGTCAGCTTCTGATTACGCAACCAAGTCCTGAAAAAGCCGGGTTTCTCCCGGCTTTTTTCTTTACCTCACGGTTCCAATTTGCGCCACCGCTCGTCCACGCGGACTTTCACCCCCCGCTCACCGCGGATCGTCTCGCCCCGGCGGCGGTCGGCCCCGCCGGGTGCGCCGGGTCAAGCTCATCGCGTTTTCCCTCAAGCCTGCCCGCGCTTCCCGCGCACCGCGGGCGCGATCATGACCGCGAGCATCAGCACCGTGCCGATCATGAACGCGAGGCTCAAGGGGCGCGTGAAGAACACCGTCGCATCTCCCCGCGCGAGCAGCATCGCGCGCCGCAGGTACTCCTCCATCAGCGGCCCGAGCACGTAGCCGAGAATCAAGGGTGCGGGCTCGCATTCGAGCTTCGCCAGCACGTAGCCGATCACGCCGACCAGGGCGCACAGGTACACGTCCACCGCGCTGTTGTTCACGCTGTAGTTGCCGATGCAGCAGAACATGATGATCGAGGGAAACAGCCACCGGTACGGCACCTTCAGCAGGCTCACCCAGATGCCGACGAGCGGCAGGTTGAGGATCACGAGCAGCAGGTTGCCGATCCACATGCTCGCGATGATTCCCCAGAAGAGCTCGGGGTTCTGGGTCATCACCTGCGGTCCGGGAGTGATGCCCTGCACGATCATCGCGCCCATCATCAGCGCCATGACGGCGCTCGCCGGAATGCCGAGCGTGAGCATCGGGATGAAATTGGTCTGCGCCGCGGCGTTGTTGGCCGCCTCGGGCGCCGCCACGCCTTCGATCGCCCCCTTGCCGAAGCGCGAGGGGTCCTTGGCGATCTTCTTCTCGAGCATGTAGGTGACGAACGAGGACAGCGCCGGCCCGGTGCCCGGCAGCACGCCGAACACGGAGCCGACCGCAGTCCCGCGCACCGTGGGCCAGGCCGAGTCCCTGATGTCTTTTTGGGTCGGCATGAGATTCTCGATTTTGCGCGTGAACACCTCGCGCGTTTCGCTGGACGCGAGGTTGCTCACGACTTCCGCGACCGCGAAAAGGCCGACGACGATGACCGTGAAGCCGATCCCGTCGTAGAGCTCCATGACCCCGAACGTGTAGCGCGCCATTCCCGAATTCACGTCGGTGCCGACCAGGCCGAGCAGCAGCCCCACCACCACCATGCAGAACCCCTTGACCACGTCGCCCTGGGTGAGGACGGCCGAGGCGACGAGCGCCATCAGCATCAGCGAAAAATATTCGGCCGCGCCGAAGAGCAGCGCCCATTCGGCGAGCGGGGGGCCGGCGAGCGCGATAAGCAGCGTCCCGACGCAGCCCGCGAAGAACGAGGCGAGCGCCGCCACCGCGAGCGCGGGCCCCGCGCGCCCCTGGCGCGCCATCTGGTAGCCGTCGAGGCAGGTCACCGCGGAGGCCGTCTCGCCGGGCAGGTTGACGAGGATCGAGGTAGTGGAGCCCCCGTACTGCGCGCCGTAGTAGATCCCTGCGAGCATGATGAGCGCCGCGACCGGCGGCAGGGTGAAGGTGAGCGGAAACAGCATCCCGATCGCAACGAGCGGCCCGATGCCCGGCAGCACGCCGATCAGCGTGCCGAGCAGCACGCCCGCGAAGCAATAAGCGAGGTTCTGCAGCGAAAACGCGACGCCGAAGCCGAAAGCGAGGTTGCTCAGGATATCCATAGGTACCCGGCGATCAGCGGATAGGGCATCTTGAGCAAGTAGAGGAGCACGAGGACCGCGAAGACGCTCATCAAAGCGGTGAGAACGAGCACCTCCTTGACGCGAAACTCGCGCCCGCCGGCCGCGCTCACGAACAGCACCGCGGCGAGCGCCGGGATGAGGCCGAGCCGGGCCATGAGAAAGCCGAACAGCACGATCGAGAGCGCGATGAGGGCAAGCGGTTTCCAGCCCCACTCGCCCTTCACCTTCTCGCCCGAGCGAATCCCGCGCGCCAGCACCCAGGCGCCGAGCAGGATGAGGATGCCCCCGAGGACCGCGGGGAAGTAGCCCGAGCCCATGCGCATGGCCGTGCCCATGGGATAGTCGCGGGCGACGGCGACGGCGAGCACGCCGATCAGGACGAATATCAGCCCGGCGAGAAAATCCCTGTTGTTGCGCAGGTCGAATCTCATGCAGAAGTTCCACTCCGCGCGCGACCCCTGCATGGTAACGCATGGGAAGTAAACCCGGCCTGACCGCGCGACAGGGGGACACGGCCGCGCGCGCTTGTCGGCCAGCGGCACCGCAGCATTGACGCCGATTTTGTGCGGGGAGTAGCATGGCTTCGCACCACGCCGGTAACCAATCCATCCCTCGGGCCCGTCCGCGGCCCCAGCACAAAGGAGCCATCATGGCGATCAAATTCACTGTCAACGGCAAGCCGGTCAGCGTCGAAGCGCCGGAGAGCACGCGCCTCCTGTGGGTGCTGCGCGAGGAGCTGAAGATCACGGGCACCAAGTTCGGCTGCGGCGCGGGCCAGTGCGGCGCCTGCATGGTGCACATCGACGGCGAGCGCATGTTCTCCTGCCTGATGCCGGTCTCGGGCGTGCAGGGCAAAGCGGTCACGACGATCGAGGGCCTCTCGCCCGATCGCATGAACGCGCTGCAGCGCGCGTGGCTCGCCGAGAGCGTGCCGCAGTGCGGCTACTGCCAGTCGGGCCAGCTGATGAGCGCCGCGGCGCTGCTCGCCGCGAACCCGCGCCCGACGCGCGAGGAGATCAAGGACCACATGAGCGCGAACGTGTGCCGCTGCGGCACCTATCCGCGCATCGTGCGCGCGATCGAGCGCGCCGTGAGGGAGGGCTGAGCCATGACGACGAACACTCTGCACCGCGGCATTACCCGGCGCCAATTCATGGTCGGCGCGGCCGGCCTCACCTTCACCGTGCTCATCGACGCCAACGCGGCCCTGAGTTCCGAAGAGCGCGGCGGCGCGGCGCTCGCTCCGGCGCCCGCGGGCGGCGCGGTGAAAGTGAACGCCTGGGCGAGCATCGCGACCGACGGCACGATCTACATCGCCAACCCGGCGGTCGAGATGGGCCAGGGGTCGCAGACCGCGATCCCGCTCATCATCGCCGAGGAGATGGACGCGGACTGGTCGCGCGTGCGCATCGTGCCCGCCGCGCCCGACGACAAGGTCTACGGCAACCCGGGATTCCGCGGGCTCATGTATACGGCGGGCTCGGCGACCGTGACCGGCTACTGGGACGTCGCGCGCACCTTCGGCGCGCAGGTGCGCCGCGTGATGATGGACAATGCCGCGGCCAAATGGAACATGCCGCTCGCGGAGCTCACGACCGAGCCGGGCACGGTGGTGCACGCGAAGAGCGGCCGCAGATTGAGTTACGGCGAGATCGCGGCCTTCGCGCAGGTCCCGGCGGTTGCGCCCGCGATCAAGCCAGAGGAGCTGAAGAAGCCGGAGCAGTATCGCCTGATCGGCAAGGACGTGATGCGGGTCGAGCTGCCGAGCAAGGTGAACGGCACGGCGCAATACAGCATCGACGTGCAGGTCCCCGGCATGCTCTACGGCGCGATCCTGCGCGGGCCGGTCGAGGGCACGTCGCCGCTGACTATCGACGACGCGCAGGCGCGCGCGGTTCCGGGCGTGATGCGCATCGTGCGCATGCCCTTCGGCGTGGGCGTGCTCGCCGAGACGCCGTGGGCGGCGTTCGAGGCGAAGAACGCGCTGAAAGTCACCTGGGACCGGCGCGCGCGGGCCTTTGGCCACGACAGCGACAAGGCGATCCCGATCTACTCGGCGGCGGCGCGGAACCTCAACCGCGCGGGCAAGCCCTGGGACAGCGCGGGCGACGCGCCCGGCGCGATGCAGAAGGCGGCAAAGGTCTACGAGGGCGAATTCGTCTGCGACTACACCTACCACGCGCAGATGGAGCCGCTCAACTCGGTCGCTTCGGTCTCGCCCTCGGGCGACACCTGCGAGATCTGGTGCGGCACGCAGTCGCAGACGATGGCGGTCGCGGCGGTCGCCAAGGCGCTCGGCATCCCGGTGGAGAAGGTGAAATTGAACCTCATGCTGCTCGGCGGCGGCTTCGGCCGGCGCGGCCATCGCGACGAGGAGTTCGTGGTCGATTCGGTGCTGCTGTCGAAGGAAGTGAAGCGCCCGGTGAAAGTGCTGTGGACCCGCGAGGACGACGTGCGCAACGGCCGCTTCCGCCCGCTCTCG
>WNFH01004501.1_pt1 | contig 10063 bp, 7 predicted proteins | sample 5400411 | NCBI WGS metagenome assembly WNFH01 (sample SAMN13153347, study PRJNA577476) | soil metagenome | isolation source: 200 cm saprolite under Douglas fir tree site 2 hole 3 | place: USA:California | collected 2015-04-18
TCGGATGCCGACCAGCGGAAACAATCCGGGGCCCAGTGCGGCTGCAACCATCGGCAATGTGCACGAGCTGCCTGAGCCGTGCGAGAATGCGGACCAACGCTTGCACGCAGTGCCCTGGTCCGCAATTACTTCCTGCAGGCACAATCTATGGGGCTGATTCTGCGGGTATAATGGCGCCCGCGGATGGCCCTCACCTCTGGCACGAAACTCGGGCCCTATGAGATCGTCGCGCCGCTGGGCGCGGGCGGCATGGGGGAAGTCTATCGCGCGCGCGACACGCGGCTGGAGCGCACGGTCGCCATCAAGATTCTGCCGGCGGCGTTTTCCAGCGATGCGGACCGCCTGCAGCGTTTCGAGCACGAAGCGCGTGTCTTAAGCTCGCTCAATCATCCCAACCTTCTCGCCATTCACGACGTGGGCGCGCAGGATGGCGTCCACTATCTGGTTTCGGAATTTCTGGAAGGGCAAACGCTGCGGGAAAAGATGAGCGCTGGCCTGCTGCCCCAGCGCAAAGTCACGGAGTATGCGCTGGAGATCGCGAAAGGGTTGGCGGCGGCGCACGAGAAGGGAATCGTTCATCGTGATCTGAAGCCGGAAAACGTCTTCGTTACCAAAGACGGGCGGCTGAAGATTCTGGACTTCGGGTTGGCGAAACAATCCTTTGCCGCAAGTGAGAACACAGCCACATTCGCGGAATGGACGGGCGAGGGTGCTCGTCCTCACACCACGCCGGGCATGGTGATGGGCACGGTGGGTTACATGTCGCCTGAGCAGGTGCGGGGGCAGGCGGTGGACCACCGGTCCGATATTTTCAGCTTCGGAGCGATTCTGTACGAAATGATTTCGGGCAAGCGGGCGTTCAAAGGCGCGTCCGGCGTGGAGACGATGAATGCCATCCTGAAGGAAGATCCGCCGGAGTTGAGCGAGAGCAGCCTGCGTGCGTCGCCCGGCCTGGAACGGATTGTCCGTCACTGCCTGGAAAAAGAGCCCAGCATGCGGTTCCAGTCGGCGCGGGACCTGGCTTTCGACTTGGAGAGCTTGTCTTCGGTCACCAGTGCTTCCACGGCGGTAGCGGTGTCGCGCTGGACCCGCGTGGGCCGGCTGCGCAAATCCTTGTTGGCGGCCTTTCCGGTCCTGCTGTTCGCCGTGGCCGCCGCCTTCTGGGCCGGACGATTCGTAGTTCCGGCAGCGAACCCGGTGTTCACCCGGTTGACGTTTCGCGGCGGCCATGTTGCCGCGGCGCGCTTTGCCCCAGACGGCCAGACCATCGTCTACAGCGCGGCGTTCGGCGATGATCCGGTACAGCTCTACACGACGCGGCCCGATTCCCCGCAGTCTCGCGAACTCGGCCTGAAGGGCAGCAGCATCCTGGCTATTTCACACGCCGCCGAATTGGCAATCACACTGGACCACACATTTCGTTCCGCAAACGTATCATGGGGGACGCTGGCGCGGCTTCCGCTCAGCGGTGGGGCTCCTCGGGAATTAGCTGAAGATGTCATCTCTGCAGACTGGTCGCCGGACGGGAGCGCGTTGGCCGCGGTGCGGCTCGTCGGCGGGCAGGCACACCTGGAGTATCCGCTCGGCAAGGCTGTCTACGCGACCGAAGGCTGGATCAGCGATGCGCGGGTTTCGCCGGACGGGGAGCAGGTCGCCTTTATTGATCACCCCGTCCTCTGGGACAGTCGCGGCAGCATCATGGTGGTGGATCGTGCAAGCAACCGCAAGGCGCTCACCGGCACGTTTTCCGATGTGCTCGGCCTGACTTGGCATCCCTCAGGCAAGGAGATTTGGTTTACGGCGTCGAACATACATTTGTCCAGCAATCTGTTTGCCGTCTCGCTATCCGGCCGTCAGCGCCTGGTGTGGGCAGGCGCGGGCGGCGTGGTAGTACAAGATATCTCGCGGGATGGCCACGTTCTTTTCATCCGCGAGAACCGGCGGCGGGGAATCGCAGGCCTGTTTCCTGGCCACCAGGCCGAAGCCGACTTGAGCTGGCAGGACTGGTCTTTGCCTACAGCCATATCACCCGATGGCAAATGGATTTTTTTCGCCGAGGAGGGCGATGCCGGCGGGCCCAAGTATTCCGCGTACATGCGCAATACTGACGGCTCTCCCGCGATTCGTCTAGGCGATGGCAGCCCCTACGGCGTTTCGCCCGACGGCAAATGGGTGGCATCCGTGATTCCGGGTGAGCCGCAGCAACTGACTTTGCTGCCCACTCGGGTCGGCGAGATGAAGAACCTGTCGCAACCGGGGTTCAACTATGACTATGCGGAATGGCTTCCCGATGGCAAGCGGTTGCTCGTAGTCGGCCATGAACCAGGTAAGTCCACGCGCAACTACCTGCAGGATGCTGCGGGCGGTCCACTCACTCCAGTGACGCCGGAAGGGGTTTCGGGTTTTTTGTGGGCGGACGGTAAGTCGGTCTTCGTGCTCGGGGACGAGACGGGGAGGCTGTACCCGATCGATGGCGGCCCGTCCAAAGAGATTAAGTCGCCGCTTCCAATCCGCGCAGGCCGGAACGTGGCTCCGGGCGGGCGTTATCCATTTGCCTCACTTCGCCCTGAGGTTCCTTTGAAGGTCTATCGGTTTGACCCTGCGACGGGAGAAAAGCAACTGTGGAAAGAACTGGTTCCCTCGGATCGCGCCGGCGTGTACAACGTGGGACAGCTCAACGTGACTCCCGATGCCCGCTGGTATGTGTATTCCTATGTCCGTGATCTTTCCGATCTATACATGGTCGAGGGCCTGCGATGATGCTGGCCACGAGAACCAACGCCGGGCCTACAAAATCGTCGCACCGCTGATCGCGGTGATTTGGAACGGCGAAGAAGATGAATGGATAGGAACCCGCAGCGGACACTGTATCAGCAACAAAATCACCACCGAATTCAGGAGACCGAACCATGATTCGCAGATCGATGAATAGACTGCTTGTTGGCCTGGGCTTGACGATTGTTCTGAGTTTCGCTGGCCTGGCGGCGGACACGCCCCAAGCCGCCAGCGCATCGGCTCCCAAAGTTCGCACTTATTACGTCGCCGCTGACGAAGTGGAGTGGGATTACGCGCCCCTCGGCGTCAACAAAATGATGGGTACGAAATTCGACGGGTACGCGAAGACCTTCGCGGAGCGAGGCCCGCATCGCATTGGCACAGTGTACCGGAAGGCCGTCTACCGTGAATACACGGACGAGACCTTCACCAAGCTCAAGGCCCGCGCGCCGGAGTGGGAACACCTGGGAATGGTCGGGCCGGTTCTACACGCCGAGGTGGGCGACACCATCAAAGTGCATTTCAGGAATAACACTACGCACCCCTACAGCATGCATCCCCACGGGGTGTTCTATGAAAAAGCCTCCGAAGGCTCCAACTATGAGGATGACAGCACGGCGGCGGACAAAGCCAACAACACCGTTCCCTCCGGGCAGACGCACATCTACACCTGGCAGGTTCCGGAGCGTGCCGGTCCGGGGCCCGGCGATGGCAGCTCGGTGGTATGGCTTTATCACTCCCACGTCAATGAACCCAAGGATGTGGAAAGCGGCCTGATCGGCGCGATCATTATTACGGCGCGCGGCATGGCAAGAGCGGACGGCACGCCGAAAGATGTGGATCGCGAGTTCGTCAACTTGTTCATGATCGTTGACGAAAACACGAGCTGGTATCTGAATCACAACATCCAGACTTATGCCAGCGATCCCAAGGGTGTGAACAAGACGGAATTCAACCCCACAGACGACGAAGGTGCTTTCTCCTTGGTCGGCACAGGCTTCGTTGCCGCCAACTTCAAGGCCACGATCAACGGCTATATATACGGAAATATGCCGATGATGACCATGAAGAAGGGTGAGCGCGTGCGCTGGTATCTCGTGACTATCGGCGAAGGCTTCAATATTCACACGCCGCACTGGCATGGAAATGTCGTACTTGACCGTGGCAGGCGCACCGATGTGGTGGCGATCTCGCCCGCCCAGATGCTCACGGTGGACATGGTTCCCGACGACCCGGGCATCTGGATGTATCACTGCCATATCGATGATCACATGGACGCGGGCATGGTGGCGTTGTACAAGGTCGAGCCGTGATACGGGGATAGCACGGATCCAGAAGTCGCGCATACAACTAATTCGTGTGAATGATGCCTAGCCCATCGTCGAGATTCGAGGTGCCCGCGGAGGGTATAATCCAGTCCCGCAGATGGCCCTCACCTCTGGCACGAAGCTTGAGCCCATTGCGGGCGTGAGCGGAGCGGGAGCAGCCGCAGCCGAGCACTGCGAGGCTGAGCCCTGAGAGAAGGCGAAGAGGCGCAGGCGAAATTGATGCGCTTGCGCCGCCCTTTCGACAGCATCGCTGCGCTCCATCTCAAGGCAGGCTAAGACCACGGTCGAGCGCCGAAAATACTGAGCGAAGCGAAGGATTTTGTGCTGAATGCGGGCACCAAACTCGGACCGTATGAAATCCAATCACCACTGGGCGCGGGCGGCATGGGTGAAGTCTACCGCGCGCGCGATACCCGGCTGGAGCGCACGGTCGCGGTCAAGATTCTGCCCACCCATCTTTCCGACAATCCTGAGGCGAAGCAGCGCTTCGATCGCGAGGCGCGGGCCATTTCTTCGCTGAATCATCCCAACATCTGCACTCTGTATGACGTCGGCCACCAGGATGGCGTGGATTACCTGGTGATGGAGTACATGGAGGGCGAGACCTTGGCCGACCGGTTAATCAAAGGGCCCCTGCCGCCGGAGCAAGTGCTGAAATGCGGCAGAGAGATTGCCGAAGGCTTGGAGAAAGCCCACCGCAGCGGCGTGATCCACCGTGATCTAAAGCCGGGGAACGTCATGCTGACGAAGTCCGGCGCCAAGCTGATGGATTTCGGCCTGGCTAAGGCGGCTCCCGCCAGTGCGCCGCCGTCATCGAGTCTGACCATGACCTTGTCTACTCCCGCAGGCAGTCATCCGCTGACGGCGGAAGGCATGGTCGTGGGCACGTTCCAGTACATGTCGCCGGAGCAGGTCGAGGGCAAAGAGGCAGACGCGCGCAGCGATATTTTTTCGTTGGGCGCGGTGCTGTACGAGATGGCGACAGGGAAGCGCGCGTTTATCGGGAAGAGCCAGGCCAGCATCGTGGCAGCCATCCTGGCTTCAGAGCCGCAGCCGATTTCGGCGGTGCAGCCGATGTCGCCGCCAACGCTCGACCGCGTGGTCAAAGTTTGTCTCGCCAAGGATCCCGACGAACGCTGGCAAACAGCGCATGACGTGAAGCTGCAGTTGGAGTGGATTGCGGAAGGCGGGTCGCAAGCGGGAATTCCCGCTCCCTTGGCGGCTCGTCGGAAAGTTTCGCAGAACGTAGCGTGGGGTGTCGCGGCGGTTTGTCTGCTGGCGGCATTGACGTTGACGGCCACGTTATTGCTGAAGGCGCCGAAACCTGCCCTCCCGCTGCGGGCGTCGCTGCTGCCGCCTAAGAATTACAACTTTGATGCTTACAGCTTCGCCATTTCGCCCGACGGCAAGAAGCTGGTGTTCGCCGCGGTCACGTCCGGCAAGTCCAATAGTACGTTGTGGGTGCGTCCGCTGGATTCCGTAGCCGCGCAGGAACTCGCCGGAACCGAGAACGCTCAATATCCTTTCTGGTCGCCGGACAGCACTGCGATCGGGTTTTTCGTTGACGGCAAACTCAAGAAAATTGATGCCGCCGGTGGACCCGTCATCAGCGTGGCAGATGCGGAAAGCGGACGCGGCGGCAGTTGGAGCCGGGACGGAACCATTGTCTTCAGCCGCAAGCCAAGTGGTGAAGGTTTCTATCAGGTTTCTTCTGCGGGTGGTCCGGTTTCCGAGGTCACTCACTTTAACAAGCAGCGCAATGAAGACAGCCATCGCTGGCCCTGGCTTCTGCCTGACGGGCGTCACTTTGTCTTCTATATGAGCAGCACGCTGACCCAGTCCGGCAGCAACGAAAAGGACCAGGTTGCCGGCATCTACCTTTACGATCGCAAGACCGGGAGACAGACTTATTTGCTGCACACCGATACCGGAGCGCAGTATGCCAACGGATACCTGTTTTACCTGCGCCAAGAAAACCTGATGGCGCAGCCGTTCGACCCTTCCTCCGGCACGTTTTCTGGGAACCCGGTTCCGGTGGCGGAAGCGGTGCAGTACAACTCGGACCGCTGGATCGGCGCTTTCGCCACCAGCGCCAGCGGCGTGCTGGCATACATCAGCGGCGAGGGGACACAGAGTCAGCTGGTCTGGTACGGGCGCGACGGAAAAGAACAGGGCCGAGCGGGAAGCCCCGGTCGGCCTGACGTGCCCGCTATTTCTCCTGATGGGACGCGAGTGGCCACGTCGTTGGGAGGGGCGCACGGCACCGACCGCGACATCTGGATTTATGAACTGGCGCGGGGAACCGCGACCAGGCTGACCTTTGAAGGCGTACAGGCACAGGTTCCGGTCTGGACTCATGATGGCAAGACCGTGGCCTATACGACCTCTCGACACGGAGGCGACATTTACGCTAAGGCCAGCAGCGGTTTGGGCGGCGAAGAATTGCTGGCGGAGTCGGATGACTTCAAGGTTCCAAACGACTGGTCTCCCGATGGGAAGCTGCTGGTGTACATGAATTTCGCGGGTGGGAAGGGACCGCGGCTCTGGATCCATGAAGTGGCGCCTGAGAAAAAAGACTACCCGCTGCTGCGGACCAACTTCAACGAAGGGGAGGCATGGTTCTCTCCCGACAGCCGCTGGCTAACCTACGTCTCCGAAGAAACCGGAAAGCCTGAGATCTTTGTTGTCCCGTTCCCCAGCCTGTCCGCCAAGTGGCAAGTTTCGACCGCTGGTGGCAGCCAGCCCCTGTGGCGGCGCGACGGGAAGGAGATCTTTTACATAGCGCCCGACGGAAAGCTGATGGCAGTGGCGGTGGAAACCGCCGGGAACACATTCAAAGCTGCATTGCCCAAAGTGCTCTTTGAAACCAGGATCACCGCAACGTTTCACGCCCTACACCAGTACGACGTTACGGCGGATGGGCAGAAGTTCGTCATCAACACGCGAATGGAACAAGCCGCTCAGCCGATGACGATTTACGCCAACTGGGAAGCCGAGCTAAAGAAGTAAATGCCGCGCCCGGGGGCGTTGCCGCGAGTCAGGCTACCGGAGGAACATGCCACTTCTAATGGATTCCCGCATAGTCGGAGAGGTTCTGGTCATCAAGTGCCGCGGTCGAATAATTGCCGGAAGTGAAGCACTGTCTCTGCACGATCACGTACGCAAGCGGATTCCAGAAACACCGGATATCGTGTTGCAGCTCGCAGAAACCGCTTTTGTTGACAGCTGCGGCATGGGCACCCTCGTACGGCTACTCTTCAATGCGCGCGCTGCCAGCGGGGATCTCAAGCTTTGCGCCATCCCCGAGCCGGTCCTGAACACGCTGCGGATCACCAACCTGCACAAGTTGTTCGAAGCCTACGAGTCCGAAGAAGAGGCGATTGCCGCTTGTCATCGGCGCCCGCGCCGCGCCAAAGGCGAATCAGAGAAGGCAGAACTACGGATTGTCTGCGTTGACGATTCTGTCGACGTGTTGGCATATCTTTCCGAACTGCTGCGCCGCGCGGGTTACAAAGTGCTGACCAGCCTCAACCTGGTGGACGCCCAGATTTTGCTCAAAGCCACCCGGCCCAACCTCGTTATTCTGGGGCCGCGAATGCAGACGGTGGGCGATCGATCCCCCCGGAACATATTGGCTGATATTGCTCCAACCGTTCCCATCGCCGTGCTTGAGGAAGATTTTTCGACGCGGGACGCGGGCGAGGCCGGGCAGCGGCTGCTGGAAACTGTGCGCCGGTTGGTGCTGCCGGACAATGTGCGGCACGACTACTGAAGAGGCTGCCGAAAAACGGGCGATTCGTGTCAGGGTATGCCTTCAGGCATACCGTAATTGTCGCATTACCAGTGGCGCCTTCAGGCGCTGTGGGAGGAATCTGAGTTTTTCCGCAGCTTGTGAAGTCGTGCCCTCCCCGATTCGAGCCGCCCTTGGGGACTTTTCAGCTGCTTGCTACTGCGTGGCCTCCGCTATCCCTACCTTGTTGACCCCGCTGCATGCAAGGTAGATCTTTCCGTCTGGCGTCGCCACCATGTTGCGAATCACGCCGCCACCAGAGGGAACGGGAGTCGTCGAAAACTGCTTGCCGCGGGGATTGAAGCGCACCAGCGTGTTCGGCCTCACTCCCGACTCGCTGTACCATACGATTCCATCCGATGTGACTGCGATCCCGTAAGGCCGCGATCCTGATCCTCCCGGCGAAGGCCACTCCTCAACATGCTTGCTTGCAGGATCAAAATGTCCCAGTCGGCCGCGGGCGTAATCGGAGTAATAAACCGTGTTGTCTGGAGCCACGGCTAGACGACGGGGACGAGCACCCTCCGGCAAGGGGTATTCGGCGATCGCCATAGTCTTCGGATCGATGCTGGCCAGCTTGTTGGTGCCAAATTCGCAAAAATAAGGAACACCTTTGGCGGTGACCACAATTCCGTAAGGCACCGCGTCAGGTGTGGGCACTTCTTTCAACTTAATCTGGCCAGTTCGCGGATCGAGCCGTCCCACGAAGTTCGACTCCTGAACCGTAAACCACAGAATTCCATCTTGATCGAAGACTGGTGTGTGCGGGTCGTGGGCGCGTGGATCGGGCATGCGATACTCGGTTACTTCACCGGTCTTCGGACTCAACTTACCGATATAGCCCTTGTAATTCGCGGTGAACCAGATATTGCCCTCGCGATCGGCGACTAACCCGTGCGGCCCGGATTCCGGCGTCTTGAGGGGAAATTCCCTGAATTGCCCGGTGCGCGGGTCGAGTCGGCCCAGCTTGTTAGCCATCTGCTCGGTGACCCAGAGCGCTCCGTCCGGCGCAAGCGCAGGATCGTGCGGCCGGGAATTTGGAGTGGGGACATCCCACTCCTTGATGGAGACTTTCGCATTGTCGGCTGCCCGCAGCGTCGTGAGCGCGAGCAAAACGAGAAAAGAAGACCAATGTTTGCGATGTTTCATGGCTTGCCTCGCTGGGCCAACAAGAATTTGGATGAGCAAAACCGCGAGAAAGATTACTCCATCTCACTTTCTTTCGTGTGGTCGCAGCGAACGGCTACGCCTTTGCCGCCGCGGGCGGTGACGATGACGGAGGTTTCCTCAATGGTCTCGCGGCGTCCCTTGGTAGCGAGCTTACCGCGCACGCTGCGTCCTCCGTAAAGGCATGCCCCGACACGAATCCCCGTTACGGCTCTGCGACGACGATCGCAAAAGCCCGTTATCTCTTCCTCGAATAATTTTTCGCGTACGCCGGCACTTCCCGCCCCGCATCCAGCCGCGGATCATTGATCGGCGCACCCGCCACCATCTTTAGCGGCACTACACCCGCCCAGGTGGGAAACGCGTAGTCTTCCTCGTCGTCAACCGGTGGGCCCTGGCGCACCTTAGCGGAGAATTCTGTGATTGGCAGGCGCATGACCAGCGTTGCCTTGAGTTCGCGCTCGTTGGGCTGGCGGGCTTCATCCCACCGTCCAGGCAGGATGTGCTCGGAAAGAGCGCGGAGAGCCGCCAGCTTTTCTGGTGAATCCTCCACTGCGACCGCCGTGCCCAACACCACCACGGAACGGTAATTCATGGAGTGATTAAAGATGGACCGGGCGAGCACCAGCCCGTCGAGCAGCGTGACTGTCACACACACGGGAACGCCCTCGTCGATGCGGCGCAGCATGCGGCTCGCGGCCGAGCCGTGAATATAAAGGTTGTCTCCCGCGCGGCCGTAGCTGGTGGGAATGACGAAGGGCTGGTTGTCCACCGCGAAGCCAACGTGGCAGATGAATCCTTCATCGAGTATCTGGTAAGCGGCGGCGCGGTCGTAGACGGCTCGGTCGGCCTCGCGGACAACGCGGGTGCGCGCGGTTGGAGCGTAGGGTTCAGACATGGGGAGCAGGCTCCTGGCAGATCGCGAAGGATGAAGATGAAGAAGAGTGTAGCAGGCGAACATCCAGTCCGGTCCGTTTTCCACGGCGTCATCCTGAGGGACTTT
>WNFH01015498.1_pt1 | contig 10063 bp, 10 predicted proteins | sample 5400411 | NCBI WGS metagenome assembly WNFH01 (sample SAMN13153347, study PRJNA577476) | soil metagenome | isolation source: 200 cm saprolite under Douglas fir tree site 2 hole 3 | place: USA:California | collected 2015-04-18
GCCGAGAGCGGCGTTGCGCGGGTCCAGCTCGCGCAGCTCGGAGCGCGCCTGCTGCGCGCGCGGATCGCGCCGCTGCGTGTACAGCCGCACCAGCGTGGCCAGCTCGGCCACGGCCTCGCCGTTGCGGCCGGTGGCCAGCGCGACCACCTTCGCCTTCTCGTGGGCTTCGAGGTTGTTCGGGTCCGACGCGAGGATCCTGCGCAGGTGCTCCTGCGCTTTGTCGTGGAGCCCGTACTTGACGTAGACCTCGGTCTCCTTGAGCAGCTTGGGAATGCTCGCGGCCGTGGCCGGCTCGGCCGGCCGGGCCGGCGGAGGCGGGGTGGCCACGGGCGCGGGCGGCGGCGGCGCCCTGCGGCTGCTGGGAGCGGGCGGCGGCGGCGCGATGGCCGCGGGCCGCTGGGCGGGCGCGGGCGGAGGGGCCGGGCGGGACGGGGCCGGCGCCGGGCGCGGCGAGCCGCCGCCCGATCGGAGCGCCGCCTTCACCTCGGGATCGTCGGGGGCCAGCTGCGCCGCCTGCGCGTACGTCTGGCGCGCCTCGTCGGCGCGGCCGGAGTCGGCGTGCACCCTGGCCAGCTCCTTCAGCACCGAGACGGTCTTCGAGGTCTGGCCGAGGTCCTGGAACGCCTTGGCCAGCATCTGCAGCGTGTTCAGGTCGCGCGGGTTGGCCTTGAAGCAGATCTGCAGCTTGGAGAGCGCGCGCTTCGAGTCGCCCCGCGAGAGGAAGTGCTCGGCCAGCTCGCGCGCCAGGCTCGTGTCCGCCTGGTCGAGGTGGCTGATGCGCTCGGCGACGCGCAGGTAGTCGTCGGTGCGCCCGTTGCGCTGCAGGTACTGCGCGGCGCGCCGCAGCTCGGCGACGGCCTCGACCGGGTTCTCCTGGCGCGCGTACTGCTCGCCGAGCCGGATGCGCGAGGCGACGTTGTCGGGGTCGAGGTCGACCAGCTTCTTCAGCGCGTCGAGGCTGGCCTTGTGGTCGCCGGTCTTCTCGTGGTGCGCGGCGACCGTCTGCCACTCCTTGGTCGCGTCGCCGATCAGGCCCAGCTGCTGGTACAGCTCGGCGAGGCGGACGTTCACCTCGACGCGCTCGACCACCTTCAGCACCTGCTTGTAGAGCGCGACGGCCTTCAGGTAGAAGCCCTGCGCCCCATAGGTGCGCGCGACCTTCTCGAAGCAGTCCGCCGCCTCGGACTGCTTCTTCATCTTTTGGTATAGCTCGGCCAGCTTCTGGAGGACGCGGACGTCGTCCGGGTCCACTTCCAGGACGCGTTGGTATTCCTTGACGGCCTTCTCGAACTGACCCTTGACGATCAGCTTGGAAGCCGACTCGATGACCTTGTTCTTGTCCATCGGTCCGGGACGGCTCCCAGTCTCGCTCTCGAACTGGCGGCGGAACTCCAGCGTAACGTGAGCTGACGGTACATTCAAGGCCGCTCGCCGCCTAGGAAAAACGCCGATCCGCCCACCCCGCGCAGCGCACACCGGAGCACGTTGCGCCGCGGCGCGTCCAGACATGTCGGGTGCTGTCGGTAATCCGCGGCAGAGGTAGTTAATTACGGATAGGTAATTTTGCGTTACCCACCCGCCGGTGGAGCGGACTCCGCCAGCAGCCGTTCGACGGTGCGCGTGTCGTAGCGCCCTTGCACGAACGGCTCGAACTGCAAGAGCCGTTTGTGGAAGGGGATGTTGGTCTTGATGCCCTCGACCACGTACTCCTGCAGCGCCCTACGCGCCCGCATGATCGCGGCCGGGCGCGAGTCGGCGGTGACGATCATCTTCGCCACCATCGAATCGTAGAACGGCAGCACGCGGTACTGCTCGTGGGCGACGGAGTCGACGCGCACTCCCAGGCCGCCCGGCGCGTGGTACGCGGTAATCAGCCCCGGCGAGGGCGCGAAGCTGACCGGGTCCTCCGCGTTGATGCGCAGCTCGATGGCGTGGCCGCGCAGCGCGATGCTCTTCTGCGTGCGCCCCAGCTCCTCGCCCGCCGCCAGCCGGATCTGCTCCTTGAGCAGGTCGATCCCCGTCACCGACTCGGTGACCGGGTGCTCGACCTGGATGCGCGTGTTCATCTCCATGAAGAAGAAGTCGCCGCGCTCGTCGAGGAGGAACTCGATGGTGCCCAGGTTGTTGTAGCGGACCTTCTTCATCGCCTCGACCGCGACGCGCCCCATCCGCTCGCGGAGCTTCTCGTTGAGGGCGGGCGAGGGCGACTCCTCCAGCATCTTCTGGTGTCGCCGCTGCACGCTGCATTCGCGCTCGCCGAAGTGGACCACGTCGCCGTGCTCGTCGGCGACGATCTGGATCTCGATGTGGCGCGGCCGCTCGACGTACCGCTCGACGTACATGTCGCCGTTGCCGAACGCCGCCAGCGCTTCCGCCGAGGCGGTGCGGTACATCTGCGCCAGCTGCTCCTTCTCGCGGACGATCTTCATCCCGCGCCCGCCGCCGCCCGCCGCAGCCTTGAGGATCACCGGGAAGCCGACCTTCTCCGCCAGCCGGACCAGCTCGCGCTCGTCGCCGACCACGCCTTCCGACCCGGGCAGCTGCGGCAGGCCCGCCTCCTTCATTGCCTCCTTGGCCCGGATCTTGTTGCCCATCATCCGGATCATCTCCGGCCGCGGGCCGATCCACCCCAGGCCGGCATGCTGCACCATCTCGGCGAACTCGGCGTTTTCACTAAGGAATCCGTAACCGGGATGGATGGCATCGGCGCCGGAGACCTCGGCGGCGGAGAGGATCGCCGGGATGTTGAGGTAGCTCTCCTTGGACGGCGGAGGGCCGATGCAGAGCGACTCGTCGGCGAACTTCACGTGCAGCGAGTTCGCGTCGGCGGTGGAGTGGACCGCGACCGTCTCGATGCCCAGCTCGCGGGCCGCGCGGATGATCCGGAGCGCGATCTCCGCCCGGTTCGCGATGAGGATCTTGTGGAACATCTCGGTCCCGGGCGCCGGTCCCTCAGACGGGCTCGAACCGGAAGAGCGGCTCGCCGTATTCGACCGGGCTTCCGTTCTGGATCAGCGCCTCCAGCAGGCGCCCCGGCTGCTCGGCCTCGATCTCGTTCATCAGCTTCATCGCCTCCACGATGCAGAGCACCTGCCCCTTCTTCACCACCTGGCCCACCTCCACGAACGGCGGGTTGTCCGGCGAGGCGGAGCGGTAGAAGGTGCCCACGAAGGGGGAGTTCACCGTGAAGGAGTCGTCGCGCGCGGCGGCTGCGGCGGGCGCGGCGGCGGCGGTCGCGAGGGGCGTGACCTGCGGCGGAGTAGGCAGCGCCGCGGGCGCGGCCGCGGCCGCCGGGACGGCGTGGAGCGCGGTCACCGGTGCGGGCGGATGTCCCATCCGCAGGGTCAGCCTCTCCTGCCCGTTGGTCCAGTCCAGCCGTGTGACGTCGGTGCCCTGCAGCGCGGCGAGGATCTCTCTCAGCTTCTCGACGTCCATGCCCCCTCGGATCAGCCGACGCGGGTGAGGTACTGGCCGTTGCGCGTGTCGATCTTGAGCACGTCTCCCTCGTTGATGAAGAGGGGCACGTTGAGCGTGTAGCCCGTCTCGAGGGTGGCCGGCTTCATCGCGCCCGACACCGTGTCGCCGCGCACGCCTGGGTCGCACCGGGTGACCCGCAGCTCGACCGTGTTGGGCAGCTCGGCGGAGATGGCGCGCCCGTTCCAGAAGAGGATGTGCGCGTTCATGTTCTCCTTGAGGAAGTTCTTGCCCTCCTTGAGCGCCTCGCCCCCGATGTGCACCTGGTCGTACGTCTTCACGTCCATGAAGACGTAGTGGTCTCCCTCCTTATAGAGGTACTGCATCTCCTTCTCATCGATGTCCGGCTTGCCCACCTTGTCGCCCGACTTCAGGGTGGGCTCGAGGATGCGGCCGGTGAGGAGGTTGCGGATGCGCGTGCGCACGAAGGCGGAGCCCTTGCCGGGCTTGACGTGCTGGAACTCGACGATCTCGAACGGATCCCCGTCGTAGAGGATCTTGAGCCCGTTCCGGAACTCGCTGGTGTCGTAGACTTCTGCCACGGGGACTCCTCCGAGGAGGCCCGGCGATGTATCGCAATCGGGCAGACGAGTCTAGAACCGGAGCGAGAGCGTGAGCCCGCTCCTCGCCGGGGCGAGCATGGGCGCGAGCGCCACCTCAAAGCTGGGCGACGAGCTTGGGACTCGCGATGCGCAACTCGTACCGCGCGCGCCCCACGTTGCCGTCCGGGGAGAGCGCGAGCAGCACGAAGTAGTCCGGGGTGAGCGGGCGCGCGACCGCGACCAGCTTCTCGGTGCGGATCGAGACTTCGGAGGCCTTGCCCATCTGCAGGCTCTCGGCGGCCTGGCGCACCTGCGAGAGGATGCCGGAGTACTCGATCATCAGCGTCTGCAGCTCCACGCCTTCCGCCGCCTTCACCTCGGCGGTCTCGATGGCGATGCCGTCGAAGCCCATCAGGGTGGCGGCGAGCGCGCCGTCGACGCGGCCGCAGATGGCCAGGAGGTCCTCGCGGAGGCCGCCGCGGGTGGGCCGAGCTGCGCGAGCCGGTCCCGCGCCGCCTGGTCGCCGCCTTCCGCCAGCTTGCGGAGGATCTCCCGCGCGCGGCCCGCGAGTCCCTGCTTCAGGTACAGCTCGGCCAACGTGACGGTCATGCGCACATCGACGCAGGCCGGGCGGGCCCTGTCAAGGAATCAGCGGCAGCCCGTACCGGTGTCCTGGTTGGCGCCCTCGCAGGCGAACGGCACCGCCGGAGCGGTGCAACTCGGCGCGGGCAGCACGAACGTCGGGTCCGCCTGGACCACGTACTCGTAGGTGCTGCTTTTCACGCGGCTGCCGTCCAGCAGCCTTCCGTAGAGCTGCACGAGGATGCGCACCTTCATGGTGTTCCCGCCGATCGCCTGCGCGATGGCGGAGGGGATCAGGTCCACTTGCGTGACACCCTTGCTGCCGACGCCGATCAGCCCGTTCGCAGGGACCGTCTGCTCCGGCATCACCACCGCCGGGCCGTCGATCTGCGCGTAGTCGATCACCGCGAACTCGATCTGGAAGTCGTTCGTGTTCACCCGCCCTGGACCCGAGCCGTTGTCCGGCAGCCGGTTCTGGCCCACCAGCCCGTGCGTGTAGCCGCCGCCGAGCGGATTGAACGTGCCGAAGGTCAGCTCGAGCGTGTCCGGGGAGTACGTGCAGGCGGCCCCGCTGGTGCCGGCAGTGGCCTGGATGACCTTGGTCACCACCAGCATCGCGCTGTTCTTGTAGGTCACCTCGCAGCCGCACAGGAGCAGCGCCGCGAGCGGACCGATAGAGAGGATCTTCTTCATGGCGTCGCCCCTCGCCTACTTGTTGGCCGCGTCGTCCCCGGAAGGCCCGGCGGCGACGACCGACTGGGACCGGTTCACGATCCGCGGCGTGATGAAGATGAGCAACTCGGTGCGGTCGTCGGTGACCGCCTTCTTCTTGAACAGCCAGCCGAGGATCGGGATGCGCGAGAGCAGCGGCACCTCGTTCCACGCCTCCGAGTTCCGGCGCGTGTAGATACCGCCGATGACGGTCGTGTCGCCGTCCTTGACCAGCACTTCCGTGCGCGCCTCGCGGCGGCTGATCGAGGGCTGTCCGTTGGCGCCCGTCAGCTGCGGGTTCGGCTGGTTGTTGGTGACCTGCACCTTCATCTGGATCGAGCCTTCCTGGGTCACGTGCGGCGTGACGCGCAGCTCGAGGCGCGCCTCGATGAAGGTGGTGTTCACGCCGGCGGCGCTGGTCTGCGAGAACGGGATCGACACGCCTTGGCCGATGCTGGACTCCACGTTGTCCAGGGTGACCGCGCGCGGCGAGCTGATGGTCTTGATGGTGCCGCTGTTCTCCGCCGCGGAGAGCCGGAGGTTCAGGTTGGCCGCCCCTCCCGCGCTGCCCAGGACGAAGCCGATGCCGCCGCCGCTGTTCACGCCGATGGGCGCCGGCATGTTGACGGCGAAGTTGGGCGTGGTGACGCTGCCCAGGCCGCCGGTCGGCGCGCTCGAGTCGTCCGCCGCGCCGGCCGCCTGCACGATGTTGGGGAACACCAGGCCGGTCGGGTTGCCGGTGGTGGGCGCGAACGAGACGTTCCCGCCCCACTGGATGCCCACCTGGCGGGAGAAGCTGGTCGCCGCTTCCACGATGCGGCTCTCGATCAGCACCTCGGGAGTCTGCGTGTCGAGGTTGCGCACGATGCCCTCGGCGCGGAGCAGCGCCTCCTGCACGTCCTTCACGATCAGCGTGTTGGTGCGCGTGTCGACCGACACGGTGCCGCGCTCCGTCAGGGTGTCCTTGAGCTTGTCGACCAGGTTCTTCGCGTCGGCGTAGTTCACCGGGATCAGCCTCACGCGCAGGGGCTGCAGCTGCAGGCTGTTCTTGGCCGCGTCGGCCGCTTCCTTCTGCTCGGCGCGCAGCGTGGCGATGGGGGCCACGCGGATGATGTTGCCCACCTCCTCGCGGCCCAGGCCCTTCGACTTGAGGATGATGTCCAGCGCCTGGTCCCAGGGGACGTTGCGCAGCTTGATGGTGACGGAGCCCTTCACGTCGTCGGCCACGATGATGTTCTTCTTGCTGATCTCGGCGACGGCGCCGAGCAGGTTCTTGATGTCGATGTCCTTGACGTTGAAGTCCACGCGGCGGCCCGTGTAGTTGCGGTCGTCGAGCTCGGTGCTGGCGGCCGCCTTGGGCGCGGCCTGCGTCGCCTGGCCCTGCGCGACCGGCTGCGGGCCGCCGAACCGCCAGGTCAGCGCGCCCTTGACGGCGTCGATCGAGTCCGGCGTCCCCGGGCGGGTGCTGGCGACGATCTTCACCTCGCCGGGCGCTCCTGGAGAGCGGTAGCTGGAGAGCATCGTCACCGGGCCACCCAGCGCGGTGGCGTCCAGGTTGCGCTCCAGCCGCTCCGGCAGCGCGGCGCCGTGGAGGGTGAGGACCGCGGTGGCGGGGTCAGAGCGGGTCACCTCGAACTTCACCGGCTGATCGAGGACCACCAGCACCCGCGTCTTGCCCTCGTCGGTGCGCAGATCGACCGCCTTTACCTGCGCGAGCTGCGGCTGCACCTCCACCCCGTCGAGCTCGTGCTTGGGGGCGGCGGCGGTGGCGGTCGGCGTGCCGCCGCGGGCCACCTTCGCTTCGCCGACCCGCACCAGCAGGCCGGAAGTGCCGCGCTGCACGTCGTACTTCGGCATCGCGTCGCCCTCGGCGTCGAGCACCACCCGGACGCCGTCGTCGCGCCGGGCCACGCGCACGCCCTTGAGCGGCCCCGCGCCCTCGGTGCTGTGGCGCGCCGACGACCTCATCCCGTGCAGGTCGAGCGCCAGGCGCCCTGGGTTGCGGAGCTCAGTGAGCGCGAAGCTCCCGATCGGGCCGTCCGCCTCCAGGCGCACCACCGCCTGCTCGTCGTCACCGGCGACCGAGATGGCGCGCAGCTTCCGCGCCGGCGAGGCCACCTCGACCGAGTCTTCACGCGTGACGACCACGTTCGGGTCGGAAGGCCCCGCGGGAGCGGCCGGCCGGGACTGCGCGGGAGCGGAAGCGGACAGTGCCGGGGGGCGCGCGGCGGGCTGCGCCGGCGCGATGGTCACCACCAGGTCGTTTCCGCGAGCGACGGCGTCGTACTTCGCGTCTCCCTCCAGCGCCACCATCACCCGGCCGACCCGGCTCTCCCCTTCGTCGAACTGCGCGACCGACACGCCCGCGATCCCGTCCTTGTGCACGGCGGCCGGCGCGCTGGCCTGAGTGACGTCGGCGGAGGCGAGGTCCACCACCAGGCGCGCGGGGTCGGCCAGCTTGAAGACCGTGAAGTCCGGGCGCGCGCTGCCGTGCACGACGACGCGCGGCCCGTCCACCTCCACCGAGGCGACGCGGTTCGGCGCCGCGGCGAGGGCGGCGGGAGCGGCCACGGCCAGCATCGCCGCCGCGAGCGCTGCGCCTCGGGTGCAAAGCTTCGGGGTCATCGGGTTCTCCTCGGTCGGGCGCGGCGCATCTAGCGGTCCCTCATCGCCGACGGCACCATCTCCTCGCCGTCCTTGAGGGCGCGGAGATCGCGCTCCTCGTCCTTGCTCTCCGGAACCACGATCTTGATGTTCTGCGGGTAGACGCGGCCCGTGGAGAGATCCGTGATGGTCTCGGTGACCACGATCTGGTCGCGCTGGATGGAGGTCACCTTCCCCCAGTTCTTGCCCACGAAGTCGCCCAGCCGCACCGGCCACCCCCGGTTCTCCGGGTCCTCCAGCATCGCCATCGGCGAGGAGGTGCCGGTCACCGTCATCGAGAGCCGCAGCTGGTCGAGCGACCAGCGCTGCAAGGGGGTCGGCTTGCGCCCCTCGACGCGCACCGGGTTGTTTTCCTTGTTTGCGAACACGTTCTGGAACGGGTCGCGCTTGCCGATCGGCGAGTAGACGTACATGGTCGTCGGCGGTGGCGCCGCTGCTTCCTCCTCCGCCGGCTTGATGGCGGCGGGCGGCGGGGCCGGCCGGCGCGGCGGCGGCGGCGGGCTGCTGCCGCCGCAGGCGGCGCAGGCGAGCGCGGCGGCGGCGAGGACGCGGGAGCGGATCATTTCGCGGCCTCCGGCGGCTTCTGCCCCTGCCCTTGCGCCTGCGCTTCGGGGAGGAAGCGGAAGGTGGTGGCCACGTAGGTGGCGGAGACGACCAGCTTCTCGCCGCTCATCTTGGGCGTGTTCATCTTGATGTTCGTGACGTTCACGATGCGCGCGAGCTTGGAGATGGAGTCGAGGAAGACGCCCACCTCGTGGTAGTTGCCCGTCACCGCCATCACCACCGGGATCGAGGCGTAGAACGATTGCTTCTGCTCGACCTGGGGGGCGATGTCGTTGATCACCAGCCCGCTCTTGTTGCCCACCTCGGCCAGCGAGCGGATCAGTTCGTCGATGTTGGCCTCGTTGGGCAACTCGGTGAGGGCCTGCTGCAGGCGGCGCTCGAGGATCTCCTTCTCGCGCTTGAACTGGGCCAGGTTGTTGGCGATGGATTGCTTCTGGATCAGCTCGTCCTCCAGCTGGCGGAGGGCCGCCTGCTGGCGGGTGAACTCCTGCTGGATCGGATCGACCAGGAGGTACCAGTTGCCCGCCGTGAGCAGGCCGACGATCAGGCCCAGGCCGACCACCTTCTGCGAGAGAGGGGCCTTGGTGATCGAGTTGAGGATGTCCTGCCCGGTGAGCGCCACGATTTCCTCTCAAGCCGCGTAGTTCGCGTTGCAGTCGATCTCCCACTCCACCGACCCGCCCTGGTTCTTCTGCGACGCCTTCTTGATGGTGACGTTGGCGAAGTACTTGGAGGTCTTCAGCCGCTGCGCGAACGCGGAGAGGTCCTCGTACGTCACCGCAAACCCGCGCATCACCACGTTGCCGTTCTGCTCGGTGTACTCGGTGATCCAGGCCTTGTTGGGGATGATGGTGGCGAGCTCGTCCATCACCTTCACTGGCCCGGTGCGGCCCTTCTTGAGGGCGTCGAGGATCTTCAGCTTGTCCTCGAGCGCCTTCTTGTCCTGGGTGATCGACTTCACCTCGCCGATCGTCTTCTCCAGCTGGGCGATCTCGGTGCGCGTGGAGGCGATGCGCTGCTCGAGCGTGGTCAGGCTGTCCTTCTCCGCCTTCCACCAGGTGTAGTTGCCGAGGAGCCCGCCCACCAGGATGAGCCCGAAGAGGATCAGCTGCTGGCGGCCGAACTCGCGCTTCTTGGCGGCGCGGACGGGGAGGAGGTTGATGTGGATCATCGTCGTCTCCTCGCCTACCGCTCGTTGGACCGGCGCAGGGCCAGCCCGATCGCCACCGCCGCCGACGGGGCCACGTCCATCACGTAGTTGGGATCGAATCGCCGGTTGTCGATCTCCACGCCCTTGAACGGGTTGAGGATCTCGACCGGGACGCCCACCCGCTGCTCGATCACCTTGAACAGAGCGGGGATCTTGGCCGTGCCGCCCGAGAGGTAAAGGCGGGAGATGTGCGAGTCCGCCGCGGTCGCCGTGTAGAAGTCGAGGGAGCGCTGGATCTCGCCGGCCATCTGGTCTGCGACGCCCTGGATGACGCGCTCCACCTCCTGGGGGACCACCGAGTCCGAGTCCTGCGCCG
>WNFH01004988.1_pt1 | contig 10062 bp, 12 predicted proteins | sample 5400411 | NCBI WGS metagenome assembly WNFH01 (sample SAMN13153347, study PRJNA577476) | soil metagenome | isolation source: 200 cm saprolite under Douglas fir tree site 2 hole 3 | place: USA:California | collected 2015-04-18
CGCGAACCTGTGAAGGGGATCCCCCGACCTTCCACTTATTTATTTTTAGACTTGAATTTTTCTCTGTTGCGCTAGCCTAACGCGGCACGCCAGCGACCGCAACAAGATTTACGTTCGTGTTACGAGCAAATAGAACTGTCCGGTGCGTGAACCCCACGTGCGCAAGCGCTTCATGGAATGGCGCGCCGCATTGGAGCGCGAGCTGCATGGCCTGTTCGACATGTTGCGCGGCTCGGACTAAATCGCGCTTCAGCAGCGCATACCAAGCGCTGTGCTGGTGATACATACATATATCAATACGCCGAGTCTCTGCTAACGACGCCTCCATCTTGGGCAGATATGCATCGACCGCGGCATAATCTCCCACGCTTAACGCGCTCGCCGTTGCTTGGGAAAAAAATTGACCATCCCAGGCGTGCACACCGGATTCGTCGGCGATTTCCAGCCCCTCGGAAACCACCTTCAGGCACCGTGCGTGTTCGGCCGCACGCGCATGATAAACCGCCTCGATGACTTTCCCGATCACGCGCGCCAGGGGAGGCGCGCCGTCCTGCGCAACCATACGCGCAAGCGCATCGACGACAGACCGTGCCTTAGCGTAATCACCGACCCATAGGTAATACGTAGTCAGATAGGTAGCCGCGAAGCCGCGGAATCGGATATCCAGATTTTGCTGCAAAGACGCCTGCAGCCGCTCCGCCCAGCGCTTGATATCCGGGTGCTGCGGCCGCCATAACGTCATTGCCACCAGCATGCTGGTAACAACACGCGCCTCGATAGTCGGGTTAGGAAATTCCCAGTGCCTATTCAAGAGATCTCCAATCTCAGCAATCCGTTTGTCAACCGAGGGGAATTCGCCAAAGCTCATCACGGTGGCCTCGACCGTACCAGCCCAAGACAGAAAAATACCGGCAGTATCGTTTTGGTCCCGAAAAAGCGCAAAGGCCTGCCCGCAATAATTGCACGCTTCTAATGGTGTTAAACGGTAGTCGGCCGATACCACGCCAATACAGCAACCATGCTGTCTCCTCGACGATCTGCGGCGGCAACAGCGTTAGCCACTTCTCGAGGGTCTGGTTACGGCCCTCGGCAATCACCTGCGAGGCCTGCTGGATAATCAAGCGCGGAAGGTTCACCCAGTCTCCCGCTGCGGCGTACAGCGTGACCGCCGCTTCCGCCTGGCCCGCATTCTCTAGAATCGATGCGGCGTGTTGTTGGGTTTCCAACAACAATGCCTGGCTCCATTCCTGCTGTGCACGGATTAATAAGAATTCGCGAAATAACGGATGATACTCATACACCGGTTCGGCATGCGTAAGTTTAAGGGTAAAATAGTTTTTGCGGTTTAACTCCGCCAATAACGGTCCCGCGCTTGAGGAATGGGTCAATTGCGCGACCATATTGGCGGTCATCTTCGGCAGAAAGGCGCTCGCGAGCAGGACCCTTTGCGCCTCTGCCTCCATCTTGGCGAAAATCTCGCCGGCGAAATAATCGAACAATACCTGGGGACTGCGGTCTTGGAATGAATGCGCCGCTAGGTGATCGATCTTGCCCTGCTCCAACAGGAGCACGAGACCTGCCACCCAACCGTAGGTCTTGTCGTACAGTTGTTCCAACGACGCGGGCGGTTGGCCCTTCAGCTTCCCGATCCCTTTGACTTCTTCCGGGGTTAATTGCAACTCCTGCCAGCCGATCAGGGTCATAGTTTCATTCGCCCGCAGGCGCGCCTGTTCGGCGGGCGGATCGGTGCGGCTTAACACCATGGCGGTAAAGCCCGCGGGCAGGGTTGCGACGCCCTCGCACAGAACCGCGTGCAAGGCGGCGTCGGTGGATACGTCCTGGTAGTTGTCGAACACCAGCACGCAGGGTGGTTTGAGGCGTAATGCCAGCGCCTCGAAATAGCGGCGGGCGAACACCGGCAAGCCGGCCAGGTATTCCGGGGTTAAGTGGGGCAGCGGCGTGCGGTAACGCGGCGCGGCCTCTCTGGCGGCGAGGCCCAGATAATGAAAAAGGTGGCGGCATCGGCGTCGCCCGCGTCGATTTGGTACCACAAGCAGCGGCGCTTGCGCGCGTCGAGATAGCTGCTGACTAACGTGGTCTTGCCGGCCCCCGGCGGGCCGGTGACCCAGATCAAAGGGCGTTTGCAGCCTTGGTCGAGCTGGCGAAATAAGCGGGTGCGCGGGAGCACCCGCCTAGGATGCGGGCGGGTGATTTTGGCGGGAGCGGACGCTTTTTTTAGCGGTTTTGACTTGCCCACGCGTGGTCCCCCTACGGGCAGTTTTCGTAATTTTGTGATTGATCAGCCTGGTATTAGTATACTCTATAAATATTCACAACGAAAATTCAACCGCCAGGTTGTTTTGGAGCTAAAATCCGGTCGTGGGTGGAAAATCTCTGCGATCGCGGTATTATCAAACATTCGGTACATTCGGCATCGATAAACGTCAAGCCAGTCGCGATTTGCTTGCTGCCCGCTCTCTCAAGGATTGGTACGCTGGTTGGGAGGTTGTATACCCCACCCAACACTTTCGCATTGGTAAGACAAACGCTGATCATATTAAAGATTCCTCATAACAGGGAAATGAGATGGAACAACTCCAGTTTGAATTTAAAGGACGCACCACAAAACAGGCAACAAAACCTCCTCCGCCCACAAACCCTTGCATCCTGGTAGGGGTAGTCTCATCGGGCAACCTGGAAGTGATGATGGAAAAGGCCCCTCTCAGCGGGAATTGCAAAGTGGTTGTCAATACTTCCATTCAAGGCTATAGCACGATATGGCGCGCGGTATTGGACGATCTTTTTCAGCGCCACGTTTTGGCGGATGTATTGATTTCAATTAACGACGCCGGCGCCACCCCGGCGGTGGTCAGCCTGCGCCTGGATCAGGCGGTGGAAGAATTCTTGGCGGGCACGCCATGAGTCCCTCACTCGCCGCACACAGTTTTTACGAGGCGAATGCGCGCCAACGCGTAGCCGCTCTGCTCGACACGGGAAGCTTTCAAGAACTATTAGGCCCGCAGGAACGGGTAACCAGCCCGCATCTGCGTAAATTGGAATTGCCGGTGGCGTTCGACGATGGCGTCATTATCGGCACCGGACTGTTAGGCGGGAACAAGGTATTGATCGCTGCGCAAGAAGACGGCTTCATGGGCGGCAGTGTCGGCGAGGTGCATGGCGCTAAAATCACCGGCCTATTGCAACGGGCGCTTGCATCGAGGCCGCAGGGCGTGCTGTTGCTGTTGGATTCGGGCGGCGTACGCCTGCACGAAGCCAATGCCGGTTTAATTGCAGTCGCGCACATCTTGCGCGGCATATTGCAACTGCGCCATGCCGGCATCCCTTGCATTGCCTTGATCGGCGGAACCAACGGTTGCTTCGGCGGCATGGGCATCGTCGCGCGTTGCTGCGACACCGTCATCATGAGCGAAGAAGGACGTTTAGGCCTCTCCGGGCCGGAGGTGATTGAAACCGTCGCGGGCGTCGAGGAGTTCGACGCACGTGACCGCGCCCTCGTGTGGCGCACCGTCGGCGGCAAGCAGCGCTACTTGCTAGGCGAGGCGCAGCGGCTGGTGCCCGATGATATCGCGGCTTTTCGCGCCGCCGCGTTGGCGGCGCTTACGCTGTCATCATCGTTCGATCTCAGCGCCTTGGAAGCGGAACATGTAGTGCTGGAAAACCGTCTTGCGCGTTTTGGTGACTGTTCCGATACGCTTGAAATCTGGAACAGAATGGGACTGCCGGACGCGGAGCAATTACCGTTGCTCGATAACGAGGCGTTTCTTGCCGTCGCCACCACGATTCAATCTCGGCGAGGCGCATAATGCAATTAAACGAATTGTTGCGCGAGTTATTTTCCGATGACTACGAAATCAACTATCAGGGTGATGTGGTCGCGGGCACCGGCACGATTGATGAACAGCAGGTGGCCATCATCGGCACCACTGCACACGCCACAATCGGCATAGAAACCGCGCTGTTATTAGCGCAACACGTACTCACGGTGGTGCGTTCCCACCCAGGGCGCCCTATTTTACTGCTGGTGGATACCCAAGGACAGCGGTTGAGCCGGCGCGATGAATTACTCGGTGCGCATGGCTATCTGGCGCATCTCAGCAAATGCCTGGAAGTCGCACGCAAACAGGGCAATTACTTGGTCAGCCTGGTTTATGGTGAAGGCGTGAGCGGCGGCTTTCTATCGTTTGGCATGATGGCAGATGAAATCCATGCCTTACCGGACGCCCAGATCCGGGTAATGGGCCTGCCGGCCATGGCGCGCGTCATGAAGATTCCACTCGAGCGCCTCCAGGCGCTAAGCGCCAGTTCGCCGGTATTCGCCCCTGGTATAGAAAATTTCTTAAGATTGGGCGGAGTCGATAGCATCTGGCCACATCGGCTTTCTAACCACCTGCGTACCGCGCTAAAACGCGCGCAGGAACATGGTAAATATGAACAGGCGCGCACTGGCCGTCGCCAATTGGCGGATAACGTCATCAAGCGCGTGCGCGAAGATAGTGCATGATGCCCTCCTTCTCGTTTGATGGATGCCCTCCAACCAGCGCTTATCCAACCCGCCACTCGCTGGTCTGGATAGACCATTTACACTGGCGGCGGCATTTATTGGCAAAACTGCCGAGCGATCAGCTTGCCGCCGCTACTGCCTGGTTCCGATCAGGCCGGCCGGCGGTAGCGCGCCGGCGCCACGCCGCAGAACCGGCCGGCGTCAGCCTGGGCATTCCGTTATCCCCTGCAAACGGGCGCCGACGTATCGCCTTGACCCTCGCCGCCGGTGCCGTACGCGAAATACAACCGCCACCATTATTGGCCCGTGTGATTCCGGCCGCGCCGCATACCTGGCAGCCGGCGTTAAAACAATTGATGCACGCCGCGCAAACATTTGGGGTTTCTTTTAGAGTTTACGGTTCGCTCGCCTGGCAATATTTAACCGGTGAATGTTATGTCACAACAAACTCGGATGTGGATCTGTTATTTTATCCCGCCGACTACACCCAACTGCGCTCCGGTGTACAGTTATTACAAGATTGGGAACAGAGCAGTGGGTTACGCGCCGACGGCGAATGCATCTCTGCCTCCGGCACGGCAATAGCCTGGCGCGAAATATTCTGTGCCCGCGATAAGTTGCTGACCAAAGATATTTCTTCGGCGCAATTAAGGCCGCGCGCGGAAATTTTTCAGACCTTCTGGTTTGGTGGATGTCTTCATCCCTTTTTCCGACCATGAATTATCCGGCAAATATTGTCAGCCGGGACGCAACGACTATTGCGCCCGGGGCATATCTCTTACATCGTAACTGCTTCAGCCGCACTGTCAGCCGCGTCGCGGTGCGTGCCTTGTACGGTGAACTCATGTGTTATCCCAAACCGGGCTTAGTGAGCAGGGTTGATAACGGCAGCCATGAGGATATGAACGCCCCCAGCTTTATCCGCAGCCTGTTCGCTTTGCGCCATTACTTTGCCGTGATCGCGGATGCGGGCAGCGACGGGGTGCCGTTTACGCTGTTACAAACCCACGGGGTCGCCGCGGAACAACGCATGCTGCGCGCCACCGGCGGCGCCAACACCCATCGCGGCGCGATTTTCACTTTAGGCCTGCTGGCCGCGGCGGCGGGCTGGCTGCACGCGCATACCCGCCCGCTTCATAGTGCGACGTTAGGCCAGACGGTCCGCACGCTTTGGGGGCAGTCGATCCTTGAGGATTTATCCCATGAGCGGCGTAGCGCCGGTATTAGCCATGGCCGTATTGCGGCATTACGTTATGGCGCGGGCGGAGCGCGCGCGCAAGCGGCGCAAGGATTCCCTGCATTGTTTGACACCGCATTGCCGGTGCTATCGGAAAGCCTTAGGCAGGGTTGCGATCTCAACCGCGCCATGGTGCAAACTTTGTTCACGCTCATGACGACATTAGTCGATACTAATTTGTTATATCGCGGAGGACCACAGGCATTGGCATTCGCGCAGCGAACGGTATCTGATTTTCTTAAGGAAGGAGGTGTATACCGGCGCGATTGGCGCAGGCGCGCCATGAAAATCCATAATGATTTCGTGCAACGGCGTTTAAGCCCCGGTGGCAGCGCCGATCTGCTCAGTGCAACTGTATTTGTTTTTCTCTTGCAGCAAGAGGCGGAAGCACATTAATGGGATTCGCCGTGCTGTGTCCGGGCCAGGGCGCACAACACCGCGCCATGTTCGACTTATTGGCCGGCCAAACCGCGGCGGATAACGTTTTCCAAGAAGCGGGGATCGCGCTGGGAATCGACTTGCGCAAACAGCTGCCGGATATTCCTGCAGCGCGCTTGTTTCAGAATGCCTTCGCCCAACCGTTGCTATGCGCGGCGGCGCTCGCCACCTGGCGCAGCCTAAGTTCGGCATTGCCGGCGCCACTTCTATTCGCCGGCTACAGTGTCGGTGAATTGGCGGCCTATGGCTGTGCCGGCGCTTTAGGCGTCCGCGAGACGCTGCGCCTGGCAGAGCGGCGCGCGGCTCTGATGGATGCCGCAGCGGCGAGTCCTTCCGGCCTGCTGGCAGTGCGCGGATTGCATCGGGCCGCTATTGATGCAATATGTAACCAATACGGCATCGAGATCGCGATTATCAATGACGCCGATCACTTTATTCTCGGCGGCCCGGAGCCTACGCTGACCCAGGCCCAACAGGCCGCTTTTAGCAAGGGCGCACAAACCGCACAACGCTTGCCGGTTACCGTAGCCGCGCACACTTCCTTGTTGCGCGAGGCCTCGCCGGCATTTGCTGAGGAACTGCGCACTACTAAATTTTCATCGCTGGTTATACCGGTGCTCGCCGGGATAAATGGCGAGCCTGTGCGCGAACCGGAAACAGCGGCTATAAGCTTGTCATCCCAACTGCATTCCACGGTCCGCTGGAGCGACTGCATGCAAAGCGCGATGGAAATGGGCGCGCGGACATTTCTTGAGCTAGGACCGGGACGCAGTCTCACCCGGATATTATTAGAGGCTCATCCACATGTAACGGCACGTTCTGTCACAGAGTTCCGTACCCTTGAAGGCGTGGCAGCATGGGTAAATAAACACAGCGGCAGATAAATAAAAACGGCGTTCATTAATCGAAAGGCTCCAATATTTGGCCTTGCTTAGACCATCCGGCGCAACGGCTTGTTCGTTGCCGGCTTTATTGTTCCGCCACCACCTTTAATCCCTCGAACGAAAACATCTCGCCTGGGGATATGACCGGCTCTTCCATAGGGATATCGTTGCCGTAGCGCTCTTTCATTTTGGCCTTCACGGTGGCATCCGAAAGGTCGAAGTCGCGAAGCTTTTGGAGCCGCCCGATATGGACGCCGACTCCCCGGTCGTAGATCTTCCATACGAGTTCAGAACAGTAGATACGTTTATCAGACCACTCGAACGTCAGGTCGTATGGCCTCCCCTGAAACTGGCTGGCGGCCTGCCGGAGCTTGCCGACGGCTTGTGTGGTCAGAATCCGGTCAGCCTCGCGCAGGCGCTTCACCACGTAGTGGCCTCCGTCTCCGCGGGCGATCCATTTTTTCAATGGGGTGTATCGAACCGTGTTGATAGCCTCGTATACGTAGGGACTCCCGTCCCGGAAGAAAATGATTCCCATATGACTATAACGCGAGTGGGTCGCCTTCTGAATCGCGATGCTCTGCGCCGACTGCGACGTGTGAAAGATAATATCTCCATCTCGAAGCTGTTCCGCGAGGGAACCGCCGCATCCGGACAGATAAAGCAGGCTGAGCGCCGCAAAGGCGAATAGCTTCCTCTTGATATTGGCAAAGAACGATGCGCTAGGCGTCGCTATGGAAGCGACCGTAAAGCGGCGCACCGCTTCCCGGCGTCGGCTTGAGTGATTTATATGCATAAACAAATAAACCCGCCCTTTAGCGTGCACGTTTCAGCTTTAAAGCGTCTAAGCAACCACGCAAGTTATCGCCGCGACTTCGCCGGGTCCACGCTGCCGGGCGTCCCGGTAGATGTTGCGCCGAGGTAACGGCCCAGGAACTCGATCACGTCCTTTTCCCATACATGCATGCCCTGCGCCGAGAACACCCTGTGTCCGGGCCCACTGGATACACCCCCCTGTCGCGGCGTAAATGGCTCGTAGATCACCATCCGGTGCGGTATCTCGCGCCGCTTGTAGATTTCGGCGAGGGTAGTGATAGAGTCGGTAGTGGCGTCATTTTCCGCGACCAGAAACAATGTCGGCGTTGTCGACTTTTCCGCGGCATCCGTGAGCGCGCTGCGCACCACGGAGTTTCCCTTCCAGCTCTGCGCGCCGCCGGCCTGATCCACCGCCACGACAAATTCGGCACTGCGGCTCACGGAGAACATGGTAACAATGCCGCCATACGACCAGCCCATGATGCCGATTCGTTTCGGCGCAACGAATGGTAGCGTGCGCACATAATCGAGCGCCGCGAGCACGTCATCGGCCTCCGCTTGCAGTCTAGGGACTACCGAGGCTCCGGTTGCGGTGTCCACCGGCCCGTCGGATTTACCGTAACCGCGGCGCTCGGGAACCAGTACCGCATACCCGGCCCGGGTAAGCAGCGTGCCGATATATTCGAACGGCACCGAGCGTCGCTCGCGCCCCGCGCGCGAGCCGTGGTTGTAGATAACGACGGAAAAGGGACCGTTGCCAGCGGGTTTGTATAGATATGCCTGGATGCGCAGGCTCCCGCTCGGATAGAATACTTCGGTGTAAGTGGATTCTGCGGCTGACTGACTATGCGTGGCCGCCGCCACCAGGCATAGCAAGACACCCAGCAGAAGTGTTGCCGAAACGCGCGTCATGTCACACCACGACCCATCGAAATGCGGCCAAAGAAACGTCGAATCTCCTCTGCCGCTTGGTCAGGTGTCTCATAGTGTACGAAGTGACCTGCGCCGGGGGCAAAACTGAACTCCAGGTCAGTGAAGAACTCCGAGAGCCGGTCGGTCCAAATTTTACGGAACAGAGGATCGTGCTCACCCCAGAAAACCCGCGTTGGGATGTGAATGGGCGCCGGGGGCGGCGCGGTCCCTTCGATTACAGCCATACGGCTTGCGTGATTACTCAGATACCAATTGAGGCCGCCCTGGAGATTACCGGGTTTCAGAAAATTATCGACCCAGATCTCCAGTTCATCATCGAATGCGTCTTTCCGATAAGACCAGTGCTGCAAGAACTCACGAATATAGATTCGGCACGTCTCCCGAGAGGAGCCGATTAGTTGAGCGGCCCACGGCATCTGGTGAAAGAACTGATACCAGGTTTCCAGCAGATGCCGAGGTTCTACCCACCGAGACCCGATACCCGGGTAAGCACAGTTGAAGAAGAAAAGCCCGGTAATCCGCTCAGGCCAGCGACGCGCAATCACCTGAGCCACAAACCCTCCGACATCATGGGCCACGAGACCAATTTGACCCAACCCAAGCGCGTCGGCGATCGCTAACGTATCTGCCGCAAGTGTCTCCGGGGTAGCGTCCCGCGTGGGAGAGAGCGATGTCTTCTCAGAGTCACCGAACCCTCTGAAGTCAGGCGCCACCAAATCAAAGTCTGGGTGGAGGCGTTTGATCAACGGCCGCCATACGTATGACCACTCGGGCCAACCGTGAAGCAGCATCAACGTCGGTATGATCTTAAGCAATGAGTATGCTTAAAAAAGACCTCACCTTCAATAACAATCAGGAACAAGGCTGAAATAAGGCAATCCGCTTGCCGCTCTCCGCGCGCGTTTTTGCGATCCGCAACAGGGACGGCGTGGCAACCCATTAGGTGTGGATCATCAACTAGGTGTGGATCATCAACGATGATTCCAAGGCGCGCGATTTCCGGGTCGCATAGGGGAACCGGCGCCCTTCAGCGCTCTAACTTACCGCAGGTGGAGCAAGCGCCTCGATATCCGTCACCACGTCGATTACGACGGGACGGTCCGCTGTGAGCGCCCTCTGCAACGCGGTTGAGAGTTCGCCCGGCCGCTCGACCCGTATCCCGATGGCGCCAATGTCTTCCGCGATCCGGGCGAAATTGATCTTGTTGAAAGTCCACAGCTCGCGCGCCTGAT
>WNFH01004505.1_pt1 | contig 10061 bp, 9 predicted proteins | sample 5400411 | NCBI WGS metagenome assembly WNFH01 (sample SAMN13153347, study PRJNA577476) | soil metagenome | isolation source: 200 cm saprolite under Douglas fir tree site 2 hole 3 | place: USA:California | collected 2015-04-18
AAAGAGCGGCTGGGTGACAGCGTCAAGGGGCATTCAGGCTTAACATAGAATCGGGCCCGAAAGATCCGGGGCTTATAAAACCTGGAGACTCCGATTCGTAGATCATGAACTATTTTTCAAAGAGGGTTTTACCCCTGAGGGCGGAGCTATACTCTCCCCAAGTGCCAACCACAACTTCCGCCGCCATCTTCAACCCCGATGAATAGCCATATAAAATCGCTTTTAGCCTACTTTCTGGCATCACTCTTTGTCACTGCCTGTGCGACAGCCACGGACCCTGGGACCCCCAAGATTCCACTACAGACCAATTCGTCTTCGTCTGGGGTTTCCGAAATCAACCGTGCTATCGCCAGCCTAGCCTTAAGTACTAGTACTGCCTCTGCTTCGGGAGATTACCACATCGGACCCGAGGACCTTCTGCAGATTACGCTCTATAACATTCCCGAAGCCGATGCTAGAGTAACCCCTCGGACCATTACCTTAAGAGTGAGCCAGCAGGGAATAATTTCTTTGCCATTAGTCGGAGATGTAAAAGTTTCCGGACTGACTCCTTCGGGACTAGAGCGAGAGCTTCGGAAGCAATATGAGAAATACATTTATAACCCTCAAGTTGGCGTTCTAATCACAGAATACCGGCAAAAAGTATCCGTTATTGGCGCTGTTCAAAACCCGGGGGTCTTTGAACTTAGAGGTCCAAAAACGGTGATTGATATTCTAGCAACGGCGGGTGGAGTGACCGACAAGGCAGGAACGCAAGTCCATATCTACCGTCAGGGACCAAATGGACGCGAAAGCCAGGTAATTGATCTGCTCGTCCTTGCAAGCAACGCATCGCTAATAACCGCGAATAATGCCAGCTTGATCACCATGCCGGTGGAGGCCGGTGACGTTATCAATGTCCCAGCAGCCGGAATGTTCTTTGTCGATGGCGCTGTAAATAGGCCGGGCTCATACCCCCTCGGTCGCCACTATTCGCTAACCCAGGCATTGGCCACCGCCGGTGGGGTGAATCCAGACTTGAACTCCTCTGATATCACTATATTCAGGCGGAAAGCGCCCTCCGGGATGGAACCTCTTACTGTTACTGTTAACCTGAATGCGATCTTGGCTGGTTCGGCCAGTGATCCCCAAATTGAAGCGGATGATGTCATTGTAGTACCCATTAACAGCTTCAAGTATGTTTATTACCGTGTATTCGGAACGATACTTGGGTGGGGACTTTCAATCGGAAGTATCGCACATGGGTCCTGAAGCTAAAAGATCGAAGGACCCTTATCCATCATGAGAGAGATTTCCTCCGGACGCCCCCAACGTCCCCTCCTCCCAGATAGTACCGAGACAGAGTACGTCTACTCTTCTACGGCAACGGCAGAGGTTCACCTAAGAGACTATTTTAAGGTACTGGTCAAACGACGCCGGCTGCTTATTGGAGTGCTCCTGGCAGTCGTTGCTATAGGCGCATACTTCAGCTTTACGGCAACGCCTCTGTACAAAGCAACCTCCATCATCAAAATTGAGCCACAGAACCCATCTGTAACGGGGATTGGGGAAATGCTCCGACTAAGTGAAGGGGGCGGCCCTTACGATTACCACCAAACGCAATTTCAACTCCTCAACAGTCGGACTCTGGCGGCCAAAGTGATCGCCGATCTAAGACTTGACGCGGACAAGAGTTTCACCGGTGCATCCATAACGAGCTCAAATCCGATCTCGAGAGTGCAATCCTGGTTCTTCGGCAACCTGCAATTTGTCGTCTCTCTCATAAAGCCGCTCCAGAAGGAAGAGCCCAAGAACACTCAGGTCGAGAGCGTTGCGGCAGCCGCCTCGCAGAAGCCGTTGGTCGCCCCTGGGCTCATCGGGCTTTACAGCTCCTTCTTGGAGGTGAAGCCGGTAAAGAGCACCCGTCTCGTTGAGATAAGTTTCGCGACTCCTGACGCGGGACTTTCCCAGCAACTCGCAGAGGCTCACGCCAGAGGGTTTATTCGCATGAGCTTGGAGAATCGCTTTGAGCTTACCCAAGAGGCACGTGAATTCCTGGACACCAAGAACACGGAACTGAGAGAAAAACTCGCGAAGTCTGAAGCGGCGCTGAATCGTTTCCGCCAAACGCACGGTGTGGTCTCCATGGAAAAGGGAGAAAACATCGTTGTGGATCGTCTGGTCACATTGAACCAGCAATTAACCGCCGCTCGGGCGCAACGCATCGAGGCCGAATCTCTCTACAAAGTCGTAGAAAACAAGTCGACGCAATATCTCTCTCAGGTAATGAGCCAGGGAATGGTGCCTACGTTAAGGTCGAATCTGCTCGGTCTTGAAGCCGAGAAAGTAAGAGTCTCTACGGTCTTCAAGCCAGATCATCCCCGTATGATGGAACTAAATCAGCAAATCAACGAGACGAGGCGTGCCCTGAACACGGAAATTAATAACGTAGTCCGTGGGATCCATGAGAACTATGTAGCCGCGCTTACTAAGGAACAGGCCCTCCAGGCCGAGGCGCAAAAACAGCAACAGACGGCTCTGAATTTAAAAGAAGTGGGAGTAGAGTTTGCTGTCCTGGAGGAAGAAGTTAAAGTTAACCGAGCTATCTATGAAAATGTCCTTAGGCGCCTGAGTGAAACCACCGTTTCCAACGACCTTGCGGTTTCCAACATGCAAATAAGCCAACACGCGGAAAAATCCTCTCGTCCCTTTTCTCCGGATATCCCCTTCGCTCTTGTGCAATCGGCCTTTTTAGGGCTCTTCTTGGGAGTCGGGCTAGTATTTTTCTTCGAGTATCTTGACTCCAGATTGAATACGCCCCAACACGTCTGGCACGCCGTCGCCTTAAATACTTTCGGCGTAGTGCCCGATCTGAACTCGTTCAATCGGCGTCTATTGGGTTGGAATCCCTCTGAGAGACCCCTGCTGAAGGGACTGACTCGGCTCCGTTTACAGGCGCCCAATTCCTCGCCTGGGGAGCTAATTTCGACACACCATCCTTTCTCAATCATCACGGAGTCCTATCGGACTATTCGGACGGCTTTGCTTTTTTCACAGGCTGAAAAACCTCCTCAGATTGTCCTTTTGACCAGTCCCTCACCAGGCGAAGGAAAAACCGTGACTACCTTGAACCTGGCCATCGCGCTGGCCCAGGACAGCCATCGAGTTCTGGTCATCGATGCGGACCTCAGAAAAGGGAGCTGCCACACCCGACTTGGGATGAAAAACCACAAGGGACTTTCGAACGTTTTGACGGGGAATCTTACTCTTGAAGAAGGCATTCAAGCAACGTCGGTGAGCGGGTTGTCTTTTCTTTCTCGCGGCATCTGCCCGCCAAATCCAACTGATCTCTTAGGCTCACATAAAATGAGAGAGATTCTGAATAACCTGCGCGAGTCCTTCAACTTTATTTTGATCGATTCCCCACCCGCTATCGCGGTAAGTGACGCAGCGGTGCTTTCTATTGTGTGCGACGGGGTAATTCTGGTGTTCCATGGACAGAAGACGACCACAGCCTCCGCGCGGCAGCTTGTGGAACGGCTGGATGCCATCCGAGCGCCGATCTTGGGTGTAGTTCTTAATGGAATTGACCTGGCTGACCCAAATTACGCCTACTACCATCACTATTACGGTTCTAACTATGATGGATCTACAGCGCACGAGGTGAAGAATGGCGGCGAAACAACTACAGAGATTGCCACTTATGCCGATCTAACCGAGACAGAAATCTGGGCGCGAGTACTGGGGCCAGGAACCGTCCCGCGAGAATTCTTTCAACATATGGTCTCGAATCTCAGCGAAGCGGTCGGACCTATGGCTCCTCTAATTTTAAGAGACCACATCGAACTGCTAGGCGAGTCGTTCGACAACTTTCCGAAAAGGCGCCTCAATGAACTTTTTGAGAAGTTATACGAAGAAATCCCCGATGAAGGTCTCAGGAAGGGCTTCCAAAACACCATGTGGGAAAAGATCCGGTCATTTGCGACCTTTCATTCAACCTGACCAATTGAACAAGGAGAGCACATGAGCCAGAAATCGTTCTCTCGTCAAAATCGGCGCTTGGCGTGGTGGTATGGCGAGAGCATCAGACGGAAAATTATTGGTACTTTTCTAGGCACGATTATGCTCGTTGGTCTCCTGATGATTTTCGTTGTGTATTTTTTTGTCGGACGTCTTTTGCACGAGCAAATCGATCAACGAGCCCTTGCTATTGGGACCAATCTAAGCGACGCTTCGTCAGGATTTGCGAGCACAAGAAATTTCCTACAACTCAATGCTCTCGTAACCAAATACTCTCTGTTGCAAGGCGTTGCTTACGCCTCCATTGTTGACCGTACCGGCAAAGTTCTTGCTCACAGCCTGGGAAGCTCTGCTACGGAACTCCCCGCTTATAATCCAGACCGCAATGTCAGGGAGTCTTGGAGACGCAAGCTGATTTTCCAAGAAAGGCCGGTGTACGAAATCGGTGTTCCGATCCTCGGAGGACAGGCCGGAACGGTCCGTCTGGGAGTCTGGGGTGATGTGGTTGAGCAGGAGATCAGAGGCTCACTTCTTCCAATCATTGCTCTGATTGGCTGTTTGCTTCTGGCAGGGATAGTTATCTCTCTGATTCTCTCGCGCCAGATCATTCGGCCTATCCTTCGTCTTAAATCCGTCGCCGATAGCATGACTAAAGGAGATCTGGAAACGCCTATAAGCATCGAGTCTCGTGACGAAATTGGAGAACTGGCCCATTCACTTGAGCGCATGCGAACCAGCTTGAGGGCAGCCATGGTGCGCCTTAGCAGCGCATAAATATGACTCTAGATAGCTTATTAAAGAAGAGAATAATGAATAAGAAACATAGCAGACAATCCCTGGGGCAATGGAAGATCACCCTCTTTCTGCTCGCGTCTGTCAGTGTCTTTCATTTGGCCGATGTTTGTGCGGCGGAAACATCGGCCAAACGGCCTCTGCAGAAGATTCGGGTTGCTTACAGCACGATCTCAGGGAGCAGCGTGCCCGCATGGGTTGCCTATGAACAAGGATTCTTCCGCAAATATGGCCTGGACGTTCAGCTTCTGTTCATCGACGGCGGGAGTCGGGAGGTCCAGACATTGGTATCGGGCAACGTGACTGCAGCTCAAGTGGCCGGATCTGCTGTCATCCAGAGCAATCTTGAGGGTTCCGGGGTCAAGATCATAGCCGGTTTCTTAAATACGATGACCTATAAGCTGATGGTCGCCAAGGACATTGCTAACCCCGAGCAGTTGAAGGGCAAAACCTTGGCGGTGAGCCGTTTTGGCTCCTCGTCGGATTTCGCTACCCGCTACGCTCTCGACAAATATGGGCTCGTGGTGGGGAAAGACGTGACGCTCGTCTAGATCGGGAGCGAGCCGGCCCGCATGGCTGCGCTGGCGTCGAGGAAAATCCACGGCGCGATGGTCAACATCCCCGTGACAGCGCAGGCAACAAAGTTAGGCTTTACCACTCTGGCCGATCTTCAAATGCTTGGCCTTGAATATCAACCCACGGGACTTGCGGTGACGCAGGCGTTGATTTCATCCCAACCCGAACTTGTGCGCAATCTTATTGAAAGCGTTCGTCGAGGCGATCGCTTATTACAAAACGCATCGCAAAGAGTCCATCGCGATCTTGCAAAAGTACCTGAAAAGCGACGACATGGATGCGCCAGAGGAAACCTACGAATCGACCGGAGTGATGCTTATACCGGAGAAACCCTATCCTACTCTTAAGGGAATTCAAATCATGTTGCATGAGCTATCCGCTAGAGAGCCCAAGGCAAAGACTGCGAAGCCAGAACAGTTCGTAGAAACCAGCTTTGTCCAGGAACTTGATACTTCCGGGTTTATTGAACGGCTTTATAAGCCCTCAACGGCTGTTGCGAACCGCGACAAGTCCACTTCAATTGTTCCCATCGTGAAAGCCAAGACACCGGCTTTGGAGGAAAAGATGAGTATTTCTCTCAAATCCCCTCCTCCACCCGAAAAGGGAATCAAACAGGCTTCGGTTCCCAAGACTGAGCAGCTCCCATCTGATCAACCGGACGGCGGCGCGCAATACACGATCAAGGCGGGAGACAGCCTGAGTAAGCTTGCTCAACAATTTTACGGCGCGTCATGGAAATGGGGCAAAATCTACGAGGCTAATAAAGACACAGTGAAAAATCCCCACTACATCTACATCGGACAGAGTATCACGATTCCTGCCGCTTGACCCCCCTGCGTTCCTACTCTTTTCGATTGCTAGTCTTTGTTTCCTTCACTGCCCGCTCTGGAGCGGGTGGCATACGGGCTTAACACACCGGTCGGTAGTTACCGCTGGCGATGAGCGCGCAAAGTCACCTTTCCTTCCACCGGGCAGATTGACGCACGATGCGAGCGTTGTTTGTTTCGAGCCTTTTTCCGAGCGATTTGCGGACGCACGTTTCATGGGACTTTCAAACGCATGGCTTAATGGGGTGGACGATTTTGTTGCATCTGGATCTCCTCGATCAGACCTTTCCCGGCCGCGCTTCGGGAGCGCTTCGATTTTGTAATCCTGGATGCCTCACCGCTGGACTCTTACTCCGAATCCTCTTTTCTTGCTCCCAAGGTAGATGGGGTCATTTTGGTAGTCGAAGCAGAGCACACAAAAGCTGAAGATGTCCGAAGGATCAAGAAGGAGCTGGAGTCGGTAGGCGTCAATATCCTCGGCGTTGTTCTAAACAAGAAAAAGAAATATATTCCTGCCTTTATTGAACGGTTCCTGTAGAGTCCGATATATTACAATGCTCTCCTTCAAAAAAGCTGATAGTCCCTGTTGCCATTCGGCCATACTTCACCGTGTCTGCTCCGACCACCGACCGAGAGTCAGTTGCAACCGGCAGCCGGCGCAGCGCGTCGACCGCGCTTCTCACATTAAGAAATATCCTCTCATCCGCAGCCTTGTTTCTAGTTTCGCTATCGCTTTGCGAGCACACAAAGAACGGGACCTCATCGAAGCCGCTCCATGTTCCAGACGAAGCCCTTCTCTCGCTCTATCAGTCGAAGATCCGGGTTCGCATTGACAAAGCGAGAGAGCGTCTTGGTTATGCGCCGCAATTCAGCTTCGAGCACGGCATGGACATCACTGCACGGCTCATCCGGTGGGCGAACATTTAACCAGAAAAGGCTCGAAACTACATGACGGTTGACAGACAGCCCCTAATTAGTGTCCTGACGCCGGTTTACAACGGCGAGAAATATCTGGCCGAGTGTATCGAAAGCGTAGTAGCCTAGACCTATCAGAACTGGGAATATGTCATCGTCAATAATTGCAGCACCGACCGGACGCCTGAGATAGCCCAGAGGTATGCGCAGCAAGACCCACGTATTCGCGTCCACAACAATCTTGAACTGGTGGGCATGTGCGAAAACCATAACATCGCGCTGCGGCAGATTTCGCCCAGCAGCAAATACTGCAAATTTGACATGCCGATGATTGGCTGTTCCCTGACTGCCTTCGTCACATGGTCCAACTCGCCGAGGCGAATCCATCGGTTGGCATCGTCGGAGCCTACGGTCTCGACGGAGTACGGGTAAAGTGAGATGGGTTGCCCTATCCCAGCACAGTTACACCAGGGCGTGAAATGTGCCGTCGAAGTTTGCTGGGTGGCCTCTATGTATTCGGATCGCCAACCTCTCTGCTCTTTCGCTCCGATCTGATTCGGGAGCGCAACGAGTTGTATAAGGCTGGCGAGTTCAACCGTTTGTACTCTGATTAGGAAGCCTGCTACGAAATGCTACGCAGCGCTGATTTTGGCTTCGTACATCAGGTGCTTACTTATAGCAGGAGCCACGATGAATCCACGACGTCCGTTGCTGCACGGGACGGGCTAAACCACGACTTGCCAGCGGCACTCAACATCCTAAGGAGGTACGGTCCTATCTACCTCTCCGAAACGGAATATGAAAGGCGTTTATACCAGTCCATACAAAAGTATTACAGTTTTCTTGGACAGAGCCTGTTGTACTTAAGAGGGACCGAGTTCTGGGACTTCCATCGAAGAGCCCTTAGTTATATCGGTTACCCACTCAGTAGACCCAGGCTTTTAAAAGCCTCCTGCTCAGAAGTTGTTGATACTCTATTGAATCCGGTCCGGATGGCCCTAGCGGTTCTTGCGAGTATCGCCAAGTCCAAAAATCGTTGACTTTGGATCCTTCTGGATCGTTCGGAGTAATATGCGCGTGTTGTTTGTCTCAACCAGCTTTCCTCGAGACTTGAGGACATACGTAACCGGCACCTTTCAGCGGACGAAGATGTTCGTCGACGCATGCAAGGAGATTGCTCACATCGACCTTCTGTTTTACGTGGCCCCTGATGTGGACACCTCGCCCGCAGCCATTCGCGTCCAGGAGTGTGAGCTATCCCGATATTGGGACGCCGACATTCGACTTTTCTTTTGTAAGCGATACGCCGGCAATGGAATCGGATCAAAATGGGATTATTATTTTGCCGGCATCGGAAATTTTTTCCGGCAAGAGGGCTATGTTCTAACAAGTCAGCCTCAGCAAGTGAGGGCTCTCGAAAGCTGCCTCGGACTTATGCCGGACCTGGTCTTCGTTGACAAACTTGTTTCTATGTGCCCCATTCTTTTGACCCGTCAAAGTCTTCCTCCCATTCTATTTGATTTTGGCGATATCGAACACGTCCTGTTTCTCCGCGGTATCGAAAGGCAGTGGCGATGGCGGTACAAGCTTCTCCAATACTCTCGCCTGCCAGCGCTTATTTTGGGGGAACGAAGAGCCATACGATTGGCAAATCGCACATTTGTCTGTTCCGAAGTGGATCGGAAGTATCTTGCCGAGCGGTGGAAACTCCTCGGCATTGCAACGATTCCCAATTCGATTACAAGCACCAAGTACTTGCCCGTTATATCCGAGCCGACGCTTCTTTTTTTGGGGACCTATTGGTACCAGCCGAACGTCCAGGCTGTGGAGTTCCTCATCAAAGAGATTTGGCCTCTTATCATTCGCGCCCTACCCTCTGCTCGCCTTATAGTGGCCGGGAATAGGCCCGAAGCGATCAACGGTTATTTCAAGCCGCCGCCAGGGGTAGAATTTACTGGGTTTGTAGACGATCTCGAGTGTCTTTACGCACGCTCGCGAGTTGTCTGCTGTCCAATTCTTAGAGGAGGCGGAACCAGAATCAAAATTATTGAGGCTGCCGCATACCGAAAACCAATTGTTGCAACCCACATCGGAGCCGAGGGTCTCGATCTCCGTGACGGTCATGAAATTGTATTACGAGACGACCCGAGATCCTTCGCAAACGCCTGCATTGAGCTTTTGGTAAATGATTCATTATGCGAGCGTCTGGGATCGGCGGCTTACGAGGCAGCCGTCCAGCATTATAACCGCGTGAGGATTAAAAGTTTGATCCGCGCTCACATGATGGCCGTACACAACGAGGAGGCCACTTCAGTTTCCACTCCTAAGCCGTCGCAGCACGAAGCGCTATAGATATGCGCGGCGCGTTGTTAAGACGAGACGCTAGTGTGTGTTTCTAAAGCTCATTGAATAAATGGGCGCTCGTTCTCGCGAATCTTGCATGAGCCGACGATACGAAGAGGACGTCCGATTCCATTGACGGAACAGGAACGAGAAACTGGGCTCGGCGGCCTAAGTCGGCCCAAGCGCCGGCTCAGCCCCAACTATGGAACGCATAAAACCTCTAACATCCAATGACGGCTTCTCTTCACGCCCACTGGACTCTCCTGGATTAATCGCGTCGAACGTTGGTTCCCCACCCTTACAGAAAAGTAAATCCGACGCCGTATATCCCGCAGCATAGGAGAACTCGAAATGACGATTCGCAACTCTATCGACACTATAACGATCATCCAAAGCCATTGGGACAAAGATGGCCGATGAGATTCTTACGAGCATTGCGCGAATTTGGAAACGAACTTTAGATACAGAACACTAGTGGCCTGTAACGGCTGAAACGGTATCGGGTGAGATGCGATGGTTAATGTTTCGGTAAGTCCATTTGATGGGACGAGCTGTTTTGTTATAGCGCCGGATGTAGCGCATGAGTTTACGAGCCAGATCTCGCACTGA
>WNFH01004507.1_pt1 | contig 10059 bp, 6 predicted proteins | sample 5400411 | NCBI WGS metagenome assembly WNFH01 (sample SAMN13153347, study PRJNA577476) | soil metagenome | isolation source: 200 cm saprolite under Douglas fir tree site 2 hole 3 | place: USA:California | collected 2015-04-18
GTTTCGCCGCGAACAGCGTCGCGAGTCCACACGCTGGCGGAGAGCGCAAAGGGCGAATCGTTCGCGCGTGCGATGGCTTCTTCGGGATCGCGTACGGATTGGATAGCGAGGATCGGACCGAAAGTTTCTTCCTGAAAAAGTTTCATGGTGGAGTCGACATTTGTAATCACGGTGGGCTCGAAAAAGTTTGCGCCGAGATCAACGCGCGGATGGCCGCCGCAGAGAACGCGCGCGCCGCGGCTGACCGCGTCTTCGATGAGGTCGACCATGCGCTGCACATGTTGCGGGCGAATCATCGGACCCACATCTGTGGCAGGATCACTCCCAGGCCCGAGCTTTAGCTTCTTGGTTTTTTCCACGCAGCGCGCGGCGAACTCATCGCTTACGGACTGCTCGACGAAGAGACGCTCGACGGAAAGGCACACTTGGCCACAATTGGTGTAACTGCCCCAAACCGCAGCGCTCGCGGCGATGTCGAGGTCGGCATCGGCGAGGACGAGCAGGGCGTCTTTGCCGCCGAGCTCGAGAACGGTGGGAATCAGGCGCTTAGCGCAAGCTTCGGCAACACGCCGCCCTGTCGCGACACTTCCGGTGAACAGGACTTTATCGGGATCAGCCTCGATCAGTGCTTGGCCCACTTCCCCGCCGCCTTGCAACACGGTTACTAAATCCTTCGGGAAGCCGGCGTCGGCAAAAAGCTTTTCAATCAACGCGCCGCAGTGGGGAGTGAAATCGCTTGTCTTGCAAATCACGGGATTCCCCGCAACGACTGCGGGGATGATCTGGCTCACGGGAATGGCCAGCGGATAATTCCAAGAGCTGATGATGCCGATCACGCCGAGCGGCTCGTACGTCAGTTTCCCGGACTTTGCTTTCGCCGCGGTGCTGTGGTGCGGGACGCGTTCGGGTGACAACAGGCGCCGGGCGTTTTTTGCGAAATAGGCCGCGGTGTCCACGGCGACAAAAATGTCGGCGAACAAAGCCTCGACGCGCGGCTTGCCTGATTCGGCGACGACTGCGTCGGCCAGCGCGTCGCGGGACGACATGATGCGGTCGCGCAAGCCGCGAAGGAGCGCACATCGCTCGCGCAGGGAAACGCGCGCCCAAGCGGCCTGCGCAGCACGCGCATGCGCGACGATTTGCGGAAGTGCCGCAGGAGGCGTTTTCTCAAAATAGCCGAGTGTCGCGCCAGTCGCGGGATTTATCGAAGGAAGAGTATCGACGGAGATGGCGGTTGCGGCCATAACTGCGATTCTATCTGAAATCGCTGCAGACAAGCAGCCCGTGCCGGAAACCCTAAAGGGCCGCCGGCAGCATACAAGGCAAGGCAGTGCCAGCATGATTACTGTGCGGATCGCGAAGACCCTCTCTTGCCCATCCTTTCTGGAAGGGCTATCAGCTTTGCGACCAGAGTATTGCGCCTCGAAAGAATAACTTCCTTCCCCCGGCGAGCTTCTCGCAGGAGCTTCTCGAAGTGCTTCTGCGCATCCCGAATGTTGTACATGGCCCGATGATAGGCGCAACTCACATCACGTTCAATGGACTCCTTGTTGTTGCGAGAATCACAAGCGAAAGGCTTCTTCGTGTTCGACGCTGACCATGCAGAGACCTTGCGGGGGGACTGTTGGGCCGGATCTCGAGCGGTCTTTCTGTTCGTAGAGCCGGTCAATGTCGGAGGGCGTAAGCTTGCCGCGGCCGACATCGAGCAAGGTGCCGACCATTTTGCGCACCATGTAGCGCAGGAAGGAGCGGCCGCGCACGGTGAAGACGAGCTCTTCACCGTCGGCTGAGGGCGCGAGCTCCGTGGAGAAAATCTCGCGCTCGGTGGAGCGCTCCTTGTCGTCTTCTTCCGAACCCGTGGAGGCCGCGAACGAAGCGAAATCGTGCATGCCGACAAAGCGCGCCGCCGCGTCGCGCATAGCATCTTCGTCGAGCGGAAAAGGATAGTGCAAAACGTAGCGCCAGAGCATGGGCGGAACAACTTTTCCTCGATATAAACGGTATCGGTAGATTTTGCCGCGTGCGGACCAGCGCGCGTTGAAATCCGGGCCGACCTCTTCGGAGGCGGCGATGCGAATCGTGGGCGGGAGAAGGGCATTCAAAGAGCGTTGAAATTCGCCCGCGGAGAGAGCTGACTGCGTGCGAAAGCTGCCGACTTGCCCGAGCGCGTGCACGCCGGCGTCGGTGCGCCCGGCCGCGTGCAGTTGCACATTTTCCTGCGTAATGCGCCGCAGCACATTCACGATTTCGCCCTGAATCGTGGGTTTGTTCAGTTGGATCTGCCAGCCGTGAAAGTCCGTTCCGTCGTAGGCGATGGTGAGCTTGAAATAGCGCATGCGAGCGAGGAATTATCGGTTATGCGTTGAGGAGAGTCCAGCGGTGGTGCGCGACGACCCGACGTGCCGACGCGCGAAGAGGCGTGTTGGTTCACGAGGCCGAGCGGACGAAGCGGCTGCCCGGCTTGACTGCGGCGCTGCCGTCGCGGCACAGTGGGCATTCCTCGGTCTCGTAGCTGGCTATCGGCAAATCCAGCAGGGCGCTGGCTTCCACGGGAAATTCGATTTTGCCTCCGCTGCGATCGATTAGCGCGCCGGCAGCTACTACGCGCCCACCGGCCTCCTCGACAACCTGAATCGTCTCCTCCGTGGAGCGGCCGGTGGTCCATACGTCTTCAATCACCAAAACGTGCTGGTCGGGGCGCAGCGTAAATCCGCGGCGCAAACACATGATTCCGGTGGAATCGCGTTCGGCAAAAATTGCGGGAACGCCCCCGCCTGGCCCGGTTTTTGGTTCGGGTAAGGCGCGCGCAACTTCCTGGCCGATGATAATGCCGCCGAGCGCAGGAGACACTACCGCTTCGATGATGGCGTCAGAAAAAAGCGCAGCCAGCGCGCGCCCCAGTTTTTCCGCATAGCGGGGATATTGCAAGACGAGCGCGCACTGCACGTACGTGCCGCTGTGCAGGCCGCTGGAGAGCTCAAAATGGCCGTGCCGGATGGCGCCGGAGGCCTCGAACATGCGCAGCAACTCTTCGTCTTGCAACATAGGTCCCCGGCAACGACCGTGAAGACGCCAGGCTCACCGCAGGTGCCTGTCAGCGTCGAACCGTCAGCAGCCTAGCCGCCGCTTGGCGCGTTGTCAACCGACGCAGGCGCCTGCTAGACTGCCAGATTCGCGCGGCCGGCCACGATTACCCAGCACAGCCTGCATTTGACGATTGGGTGAAACAAATTGTGTCTGCTGAACGTTGTACAGTTGAGCGCAAATCAAAGAGTTCGGTGAAAATCACTATTCGAGGGGTGAAGAACACGATGAACGTGAAATGGATGACCGCAAAGCGGTCGACGATGTGGGCGTCCGCCTCAAGGGCCGCGCTCCGGGCGGCCGTGAAACGCCCGGGTCAACTCACTCGCCCGACGCTGGCGGCGTTTCTGGCCGTATTGCTCGCCGGCGGGCCTGTGTGGGCTCAGGATCAGCAGCAACAACAACCGGCTCCTGCGCCGGAAAAGCCTGGGCTCCCGGCACCGCAAGCGACGGGCCCGGACGCATACAAGCCCGGCCCGACCAATCCCCCAATTCCCGTTTCACTGGGGCTTTCCAAATACACTTACACTCGGGCGCCGCGCGGGTTCCCCAACCTGATCGCTCCATACCGCCCAATCCGGGTTCCGGAGCCTGTCCTTACAAACTCGCCGCGCATCGACCAGTTGATCCACGAAGGCAAACTGGAAATAACGCTGCAAGACGCCGTGGAGCTCGCCCTTGAAAACAGCATGGACATTGCGGTACAGCGCTACAACGCGTGGTTCGCGGACACCGATATTCTCGCCACGCTGGCGGGCGGATCGGCACGCGGCATTACCGGGGCCGAGGTTCCCGCCTCCAGCGCCAACATACCTTTCCTTAATTTTGACCCGACATTTACATCGCAGATTTCCTACGATGACCGCACGACGCCGGTGAACAACCCGTTCATCTCTGGAACCGGCACCACCGCAACAGCAGCGGCCCTTGCTTCTCACGCCGCGACGTACAGCAACAGCATTACGGAGGGATTCTCGACCGGGACCACAGCAACGGTAGCGTGGAATAACACGCGAGCGTCCTCGGGGTCGGCGTTCAACTTTTTCAATCCAGACGTATCGTCGTCGCTGGTAGTGACCCTGCAGCAGCAACTGCTGAATGGCTTCGGGACATTTGCGAACCGGCGAAACATCGTGATCGCCAAGAACAACCGGAAACTCGCGGATTACGTTTTTGAACAGCAAGCGATTACCACGGTCACCAGCACGATCACGGCGTACTGGGAGTTGGTTTACGCGCGCGCCAACGTCGAGGTGCAACAGCAAGCGGTGGCCGTGTCGCAAAGATTGTACGGCGACAACAAGAAGCAGTTGGAGATCGGGACGCTGGCTCCCCTTGATGTGACGCGCGCGGAAGCGCAGTTGGCGACCGACCAGCAGAATCTGATCATCGCGCAAACGACGAAGCTGCAAGATGAGCAGATCTTGAAAAATGCCATTAGCAAAGATCCATTGGCGCCCAATTTGATCAATGTCGAGATCATTCCTACTGACAAGGCTACGCCACCGGAAGCCACCGAAGCGCGCTCCTTCGAGGAGGCTATCAGGGAAGCGTTTCAGAAACGGCCAGAGCTTCTCGAGCACCAAATCAACATCACCAACGCAGGGATCGACGTGCGCGCGACGGGAATCGCTCTGCGTCCGACAGCCGGGCTGTTTGCGCAGTACACAAGTCAGGGACTCGCCGGCGTCTCGCCCACGATCGGAACTCCCGCCACGGTTGCCGGATCCCAGATTGTGGATGCCAACGGCAATCCCATCGCGGGCTTTTTTGAGCCGGCGATTTCCACGCCCGTCACGGGAACAAGCCAGCAGGGATTTACGACCGCCCAGAGCCAGATATTCCACAACCAGTTTCCGGATTATCTGGTGGGCGTGAACGTGCAAATCCCGATTCGCAACCGCGCGGCGCAGGCGACCAACCAGCGCTCGATTCTGACGTTACGGCTAATCGAGGCGCAGATGCAGCAGCTCAAGAACACCGCGGTGGTCGACGTTCGCAATACCTACATTGCCTTGGAACAGGGCCGCGTCCAGGTCGCGACCGCCAGCGAAGCTCGAAAGCTCCAGCAGCAAACGTTTGATGCCGAGCAGAAGAAGTATCAGCTAGGGGCCTCCACGGTTTACAACGTCATCTTGACCCAGCGTGACCTGGTGAACGCGCAAGGCGCGGAGTTACGGGCCTTGGCCAATCTCCTCGAGGCCAAGGCTCAGTACGAACGTGCAGTGGCACGCACGCTGGATGTGAATCGGGTGACGATTGCCGATGCCAAGCACGGTGAAGTGGAAAAGGACACGCTGATTCCTGGCACGCTGCACGGCAAGGTGGTCGGCACGGAAAACCTGTTGAATCTGTTACCGGACGGCAACGGCCAGAAATAGGCGCCATTTTCACTGCCAAGAGGTGGAATAGCGGGCGCAACTAAGGCTCGGCAGCGCTTGCCCGGCCGCTATCTTTCGCATAGCATGAAAGTAGCGGCCGCTGCAGGGTGCGGGAGCGCTTGCTCATGAGCGATCATTCCAAGGAAATAACGCAAACCGTAACTCCTGCCGAGCCCGCCTCCCCGCACCGCGAGCCTTCCGCCAAAGAGAAATCCTGGGAAGAAAATATGCTGCGGCCGACATTGGAGAAAAATCCCGAGCGCCAGGCGGAGTTCACCACCGTTTCCGGCTTTCCGATTCAGCGCTTGTACACTCCGGCCGATCTCTCTGGCTGGAATCCCGATCGTGATCTCGGGTATCCCGGCGAGCCTCCTTACACGCGCGGCATTCATTCCACGATGCACCGCGGACGTTTGTGGACCATGCGGCAATTCGCCGGCTTTGGCGCGGCGGAGGACACCAATCAGCGCTTCCGCTATCTGCTTGCGCAGGGGCAGACCGGCCTTTCCACGGCGTTCGATTTGCCGACGTTGATGGGCTACGACTCCGATCATCCGCTTTCCGAAGGGGAAGTCGGGAAATGCGGAGTGGCCATCAGCTCGCTGGCGGACATGGAAGTGCTGTTCGACAAGATTCCGCTCGCCACCGTCACAACCTCCATGACCATTAATTCGCCGGCGGCGGTGATTTGGGCCATGTACTTGGCAGTCGCGGAAAAACAGGGCGCGGACTGGAAGAAAATTTCCGGCACGCTGCAGAACGACATCCTGAAGGAGTACATCGCGCAGAAGGAATACATCTATCCGCCAGAGCCGTCGATGCGGCTGGTGATCGACACGTTCGAGTTTGGCGTGAAGAACACGCCCAAATTCAACACCATTTCTATCAGCGGCTATCACATTCGCGAGGCCGGCTCGACCGCGATTCAGGAATTGGCGTTCACGCTGCGCGATGGGCTGGAGTACGTGGAATGGGGCATGCGCCGCGGCCTTGAGCTCGATGAGTTCGTGCCGCAGCTTTCGTTTTTCTTCAACGCGCACAACGATTTCTTCGAGGAGATCGCCAAGTACCGGGCGGCGCGGCGCATTTGGCACAAAGCCATGGTGGAGCGCTACAAATCGCAGAACCCGCGCTCGTGGGCGCTGCGCTTCCACACGCAGACAGCGGGTTGCTCGCTGACCGCGCAACAGCCGTACAACAACGTGGTGCGCACGGCGATTCAAGCGCTCGCGGCGGTGCTCGGCGGAACGCAATCGCTGCACACCAATTCGCTGGATGAAGCGTGGGCGCTGCCTACGGAATTTGCGGCGACAATCGCGTTGCGCACGCAGCAGATCATCGCGCATGAGACTGGCGTTACCAACACGGTGGATGCGCTCGGCGGGTCGTACTTTGTCGAGGCGCTGACCAATGAAGTCGAGCGCGGGGCGTGGGATTACATCGAGAAAATCGATGCGCTTGGCGGCATGGTGGCGGCCATCGAGCGCGGATATCCGCAGCGGGAAATCTCCGAGGCTTCCTATCGCTATCAGGTGGCGGTCGACAAAAAGGAAAAAATTATCGTCGGCGTGAACGACTTCGTCACGAAGGAAAAGCCGCTAGACACTTTGCAAATCGATGAGAGTGTGGCGCAACGGCAAGCCGAGCGGTTGAGCAAATTGCGCGCCGAGCGCTCCAACGACGAAGTCGCGCGCAGGCTTGGCGCGTTGCGCAAAGCGGCGCAAGGCAGCGAGAATCTGATGCCGTACATCTTCAACGCTGTAAAATCCTACGCCACGCTCGGCGAAATCTGTGACGCCATGCGCGAAGTCTTCGGCACCTACGAAGAAATCGCCATCACCTGACTATGGCGGAAAAGAAGATACGGGTTTTGATTGCGAAGCCGGGGCTGGATGGGCACGACCGCGGCGCCAAAATCATTGCCCGGGCGCTGCGCGATGCGGGCATGGAGGTGATCTACACCGGCTTGCGGCAGACGCCGGAGATGATCGCTTCCGCCGCCGTGCAGGAAGACGTCGACGTGATCGGCCTCTCGATTCTCTCCGGGGCGCACAACACGCTTTGCCCGCAGCTCATGAGTCTGCTGCACGACAAAGGCATGAACGACGTGACGGTGGTCCTCGGCGGCATCATCCCCGAAGCAGACATCCCCGCGTTGAAGAAGGCCGGCATCGCCGAAATTTTTCTGCCCGGGACCTCCACGCAAGACATCGTCGAATTCATCTACAAGCGCATCGCGCATTAGGCGGAACGTCTAAACTGCCGCTTGCTCCCAGTGTCAGCTCGATGCGCCACGAAAGCGCGTGATCCAAAGTAGCGCCGTCATTGCTTGCCTCCGTCTTTGCGACGCTGGTCATATTTCTGCTGGGCTCCGCGGTGCAGCAGCTTGACACGCTCCTTTTCTTGCTTTTGTGCTTCGGGATCGACCTTGCGGCGGAGAAATTCATGCTCGCGCTCGAGTTTGCGCTGATTCTCGAGCCGATTCTGGTCGAGGCGGCCTTCGGCAATAGCCGTTTGCACAGCGCAGCCCGGTTCGGTGGTGTGCCCGCAATTGCCGTATTTGCATTGCGCAGCGAGTTCCTCGATGTCGGAAAACGCTTGCTCCACACCTTCGGCCGCATCCCACAACTGCAATTCGCGCAAGCCTGGCGTATCAATCACCAGCGCGCCGCCGGGAAGCGCGAAAAGCTCGCGGCTTGTCGTGGTGTGGCGGCCGCGGCTGTCGCTCGCGCGCACCATTTGCACCGCCTGCGCGTCGCGTTGCAGGAAGTGATTCACCAGCGTCGACTTTCCCACACCGGATGAGCCGAGCAGCACAATCGTCTGCCCGGGCGTGAGAAACCTGTCCAACACTTCCACGCCGTCTCCGGTGCGCGCGCTGACGGAAAAAACCGGAACGCCGGCAGCGATGCTTTCGACCTCCGCAAGCCGAGCAGCGACATCGGCGCAATCGTCCGCCTTGTTGAGAACCACAGTCGACTTCGCGCCCGATTCCCAGCATTGCGCCAGGTATCGCTCCAGCCGCCGCACGTTGAAGTCGCCATCCAGCGCCATCACTACGAACGCGGTGTCCACGTTCGCGGCAATGACCTGCTCTTCCATGCGCCGCCCAGCAACTTTGCGCACGAACTTGCTGCGTCGCGGCAATACCTTTTGGATTAGCGGCCGTCCGCCACCACTCAGAAATTCCGCTGCGACCCAATCCCCTGTTGCTGGCCAGTCGCCGCCAGCTTCCGTGGCAGCGCGCAACGTCCCGGAAACCTCCGCCCAGCACTCGGCAAAGTCCCCAGCTATTCGCCACAGGCCTCGCTGCTGGGAAATGACGCGTGCAGGCAGCCCGGCGGGTTCTTTGAGCCCTTGCCACAGCGCATCAAAATACGAATTCCATCCCAAATGCTTCAAAGACACTTGCTCTTCTCCGGTAGCGCAAGAATGCGGCCCGCTCCTATCAAATGTATACGTGCAGGAATCAATTTAGAAGGGAGCAACTCAAATGGAGAAGGCGTGCTAACTACGGCTCGAAAGCTTCTTGAAGGCACACCGTCTCGTCGGGACTTCGACCGAGGTGACCACAGGCGCCTCCAATTGAGGATTGGTGCGAAACATGCACCGATGCAGCGGATTGTAGCTGTCCCCGGCGGCACGGTCAATCGTTCAATAAGGCCGGGCTGCTCGCACTATGACCGAGGAGACCGTATACTGGGCGTTTGCGGCGTGCTGCTAGACCAGGCCTTGCGCTTGCTTCGCGCCGCTAGTTTCCCTGTGAGGGCCGCGAGTGGCTGCTTCCACCCTTAAGACGAGCGTCAATCCGAAATCGCCCGAATTTGAAAAGAACACCCGCCGCATGATTGACCTCGTCGCGCAAATCAAGAACGAAGAAGAGCAGATTGCAGTGGGCGGCGGCGCCAAAGCGATTGAAGCGCAACACAAAAAGGGTCGGCTGACGGCGCGCGAACGGATTGCGAAGTTGATCGACCCGGGCTCACAATTTTTTGAGCTGGGCGTTTACGCTGCGTACGACATGTACGAAGAGTGGGGCGGCGCGCCTTCGGCGGGAACCGTCACCGGAATCGCGCGCGTGTGCGGGCGCACCTTCATGATCATCGCGAATGATGCCACGGTGAAAGCCGGCGCGTTTTTTCCGATGACCGCTAAGAAAGTGATTCGCGCGCAAAATATCGCGATCGACAATCACATCCCCACCATTTATCTCGTCGATTCGGCCGGCATTTTTCTTCCTTTGCAAGAAGACGTGTTCCCCGATACCGACGATTTCGGCCGCGTTTTCCGCAACAACGCGGTGATGAGCGCCATGGGCATTCCGCAACTTGCCGCCATCATGGGCATGTGCGTGGCCGGCGGCGCGTACTTACCGGTGATGTGCGATCACATCTTGATGACGGAAGGCTCAGGCCTGTTTCTGGCCGGGCCGGCACTGGTGCAAGCGGCTATCGGCCAGAAGACGTCGGCGGAAGATTTGGGCGGGGCCAAGATGCACTCGCAGATCAGCGGCACGGTGGATTTCCGCGAGCCCGATGACGATGCGTGCATCGCGCGGATTCGCGCGCTGGCCGACAAAATGGGCGCTGCGAAC
>WNFH01004511.1_pt1 | contig 10054 bp, 6 predicted proteins | sample 5400411 | NCBI WGS metagenome assembly WNFH01 (sample SAMN13153347, study PRJNA577476) | soil metagenome | isolation source: 200 cm saprolite under Douglas fir tree site 2 hole 3 | place: USA:California | collected 2015-04-18
TAAAGCTTGCGGACCAGATGGCGAAACGCGAGACGCTGGCGCTGATTCATGGCCGGGTCATCGATCTGGAGCGAACGCCGCCGAAAATTCTGGACGGAGTGCCGGAAACCCTGGCGTATCTCACCGAGCGGCACCGGCTGATTTTATTTACGAAGGGCGAACCCGCGGAACAGGCGGCGAAAGTCGAGCGATCAGGGCTGCAGGGGTTTTTTGAATTTATAGAAATCGTTCCGGAAAAAGACCCTGAGACGTATGGCGGATTGGTTCGCAAACACAAAATCGTGAAGACCCACGGCTGGATGATCGGCAACAGCCCGCGCAGCGACATCAATCCGGCGATGAAAATCGGCCTCAACGCCGTCTACATTCCGCACCAGCACACCTGGACATTGGAACACGAACCGGTGATGGCGGGCTCTGGAAAGCTGGTGATCCTGCCGGCCTTCCGCGAACTGCGCGGCCATTTCTAGAGCAGTTTCAGGCCGGACCGACTGCCCAAATTGGTCGTTGTATCCGTGGATGTCTGCGCGAAGCTAACTTCTTGTAATTTTCGGAATGGAGCTACCCGTGTCCACCACAGCAATTTCTCCTCATACCGATTGGCGGCAGGAGTGGTTTGAGATTGAAGACGCGACGTACTTGAATTTGGCGAGTCAGTCGCCGATGCCGAAGGTTTCCATTCGCGCCGTGCAGGCTGCCCTCGAAGCAAATAAGAATCCGCACCACAAAGCAGACTCTACTTTCTTCGAAGTGCCTACCCGCATCCGCGCGTCGATCGCGAAGCTGATCGGTGGGAAGCCCGAAGAGATTGCGGTAACGAGCGGAGCGAGCGCCGGCGTGGCGGCGGTTGCGTACGCCCTGACGTGGAAGCCGGGCGACGAGGTCATCACTGCAAAGGGCGAGTTCCCTCTGCAATACGCGACATGGAAACCAATGGAAGAACGCGAGGGGCTGAAGCTGAAAATTATTTCTCCCCGCGAGCGGTTCATCACGGCGGATGATTTGATCGCCGCGATGACTCCGCGGACGCGATTGGTGTCCGTGAGTATGGTGCGGTACGACGATGGATCGCTGCTCGATGCCGCGCGCGTTGCCGATGCGTGCCATAAACAGGGAGCGCTGCTTCTGTTGGACGCCAGCCAGAGCTGCGGCGCGATTCCTATGGATGTAAATCAACTGAGTGCGGATTTTATCGTGTCCGCCGGGTACAAGTGGCTGCTCGGGCCATTTGGTACGGGATTTTTCTGGGCCAAGAGGGAACATCTTGCGATGGTGCGGCCGGGGCCGTTTTATTGGATGGCGGTGGAGGGATCGGACAATTTCGCGGCGTTGAATTTTGAGGACGCGAAACCTGCGGCAAGCGCGAAGCGGTGGGATTCGCCGGAGAGCGCCAGCTATTTCAATTTTAATCTGGTGGCGATGGACGCTTCCGTGGATTTCGTAGTGCGCACGGGGCCGGAGTTGGTCGCGGCGCACAACCGGAAGCTGATCGAGTTGATGTTCGAGCGTTTGCCGAAAGATCGCTTTGTCATCGCGAGTCCGCTGGATGCGGCGCGGCGCGGCACTTATGGATGCTTTGCAGCACGCAGCCTGGAGAAGACGGCGGAACATTATCAACATCTGCGAAAAGAGAATGTTGTGGTCAGCTTGCGCGAAGGAAATATTCGCGTTTCTCCGCACTTGTATAACACCGAGCGGGACATCGACCGGCTGATCAGCGTGGTTACTCCGTGACGCAGCAGGAAAATTGGCCAAAGATCGCTGTGGTTGGCGCGGGCGCCGTGGGCGGCTATTTCGGCGGACTGCTGGCGCGCGCGGGCGCTCCAGTAACGATGATCGGGCGTGCGGCCTTTGTCGAAGCCGTGAAGAAGAACGGACTTTTCCTCGACACCTTGCAATTTCAAGAGAGTGTGCGAGTCGAGGCGTCCACTGAACTCAGCGGGGTTCGCGGGGCGGAGATTGTGCTTTTTTGTGTGAAGACCACGGACAACGCAACGACGGCGCGGGCGCTGGCTCCACTGCTTGCTCCGGGCGTGTTGGTCCTCAGCATGCAAAATGGCGTGGACAACGTGGAACAGATTCGCGCTGCGGCGGCGATTGATGCACTTCCTGCCGTCGTGTACGTCGCGGCTTCGGTGCCAGAACCCGGACGGGTGAAACACGTCGGGCGCGGTGATTTGGTTGTTGGGCCAGAAAACGAGAAGACGAAGCGCATCGCGGCACTTTTTTCGCGCTCCCAAGTGCCGTGCCGCGTTTCGGAAAATATCGAAGGCGAACTCTGGACCAAGCTGGTGTGGAATTGCGCGCTGAACGCCGTCTCCGCGCTGGGCCGCGCAAAGTACGGCCTAATCGCCTCGAGCGCCGATGCTTGGAAAGTTGTAGAGAATGCCGTTTATGAAGTCCTGGCCGTGGCGCGAGCCGGCGGAATTCATCCGCCCGGGTTGGAAGACCCGAAGGTGGCGCTGGCGGGCGCGCTTAAGATTGCCACGCAGATGGCGGAAGCGCTTTCTTCGACGGGGCAAGACATGAACCGCGGCAAGCGCACGGAGATCGATTCTTTGAATGGATACGTTTCGCGCCGGGGCGCGCAGCTAGGAGTTCCCACCCCCGTCAATCATGCGCTCTACGCCCTGGTGAAGCTGGCGGAAGGGCGTTCGTAGAAGCGACACCTTTCTGCTCGCCCCTGGGAAAGTTTCTAGTTAACAATAACTGGACTCCTTCCCCCCTGTTTTTTGTAAGTGTTGCATCTAAAGGGCTTAGCAAATGCCACAAGTCCTTTAGAATCAACACTTGTGAAGCCCCGCGGAAGTGTTGATTCTAAAGCTAGTTACGTGCGATTTTTTCATCCTATTGCGAGTGCTGATTCTAAAAGACTTAGTGCGCTAGAATTAGGTGTGGCGGTGGGCGGAAAAGAAAAGCGGCAGCAAGCTGCCGCACTCCAAATGGAGTTTTACCTAACTTCTAGTATACCAGAGGGATAACTGGAAGTCAAGACCAACTTGGGCCTGTTGCCAAATCAATTTAAGAATATCCCTTTAATTGAATGGCCTGGGCGAATAGGGCGCAGCAGTGCTGCGCCCCTACAACGGAAATTCAAGCCGTTTTTCGCACATTGAGAATTTAAAGGCTAACGGTCGGGCGGGGGGTGGAAGGGGATGTGGACGATGGCCTCTAGTTCGACCGGGACTCCTTGTTTGGTGGCGGGGCGGAACCTCCATTGGCTGAGGGCGTCCATTGCGTTGGCATCGAGCTGCTCGTCGATGCCGCGCACCAACTGGATGCTGTCAACCGAGCCGTCACTGCGAATCACGGCGTAGAGCACGACTTCTCCCTCGACATGCTCCTTAATCAAGGTGGGCGGGTACTTCGGGTCGACCTTTCTTAGCGGCCCGGGAGCGGAAACGTCCGAGGATACAGAGTGCGGGCTTTCGGAATTCACGGGCAGCTCGGAAAAATTCAGAATCCAGCTTCCCGTCGCGCTGTTCAGGTTGGGCATGTTAACGAGCATCTTGTAGATCTTTCTTGAGGCGAAGATCTGCTCGGGCTGCGCAGCGGGGGGAAGTGCTGCGAAATTCGGGGGCCCGGTTCTCTCGGGGGCATCATCGATTTTGGTGTGTGGATCAGGCTTGAGCATCAGCGTATGCCGAGCAGGTGCGCTATTTTTGGCTGATCCTCCGACACCGGAATTCCTGCTGTTTGGCGACGGATGCCCTCCGCTGATGCTTACGTCCATGGCATTTTTTCCGCCGCCGTTGCCCGTTCCGATTCCACCGCTGCTATTGGGCCCGCCGCCCGCACCGCCATTTGCGCTGGGCGTTCCGTTCGCCGAGCCGCCGGGAACGCCGGGTTGCTTGCCTTCGGGTGAAATGGAAACACGAGCCGCCAGATTCCCTTGCGGCGGCGCGACGGGTGCGGGAGGACCGGGTGTGGCGGAGAGCGCGATGAACGTTGCGGCATTTCCGTTGGCCTCGCCGGTTTGGGCAGAGCTTACTTCCGGCGCTGGTCCAACTTCACCCGCTTGTGATCGTGGCGCGAGGCGCGGGGCGGTACCGGCGTTTAATTCCAGCTTTGGGCGCGCGGGAGCGTTTGGCAGCATTGACGGGGCAATGTCCGCTAGTTTTTGGTCGAGCGTTGGGAGGTCGGGAGCCGGCGCGGAGGTGAACTTGACCTTGCGAAGCTCACGCGGGCGCAATTTGGAAAGTGTTTCCTGGCTGATTTGCAGGCGCGGACGCGCCGGGCCAGCCATCTGCTGGAGTTGCACGATATTGGGGAGGTTCGGGAGGATTTTCGGCGGCTCGAGGGGAGCGGCGGAATTGATCAACGTCTGGCGCGGATGCGTCGGGCGGACGGGATCAGTGAAGATGCGCTGGCGGGGATGGAAGGCGTCGGCGCCCTCGGGCGGAAGGGGCTTGGCGGGCTCGCCGCGCGGGCTCGGTTTGGCTTTAGGAGTTTTGATCTCCATCAAGGGAAAATCAACGATGGGGCCGGACCAGGTGAGTTCGGTGTTATCGAACGCAGAAAAGTGGGTTGCGGCGGCGGGGAGGTGCGGGGACGGCATTACGATAAAAACGAGGTGCCACAAGGCGGCGGCGACCAGAGCGCGGCGAGGAATGCGGCGCTCAATCCAGCAATCTTTGAAGAATCCCGCGTCCAGAAAATTCTTGGAGACTTTTGACCTGCTGAAGACGGCCCGCAAGCTGCTGCCGATGCCCTGGTGGAAACTTCCCCAGGGGAGGTCCAGCTTCGGCGCTCGGGCCGCTTGCAGACGCGCGGGAGCGGGGGCCAGGGGGGCCTGTCCCAAGAGATCGGAAGCCTGGAAGACGCGGTTCGAAGACATTTTCCCTTCGATTATAGCAAGGTGCGCGCGCTGGGTTGACGCTGGCAACCCCACGGGTCTAAGACCCGCCACTACAGGCCGGGCTGAAGCCCGGCGCCTACAAAAGTCAGATGCGAGAGCACCTCATGATAGATGAAACTCGGCTTGCGGGGGGTTTACTCGGCCAAGTTGTTTTCGCCGCTCGTCTCTCCACCTGCCTCGCCGTGGCGGCGGTAAAAGCTCAGGGCGGCATCGCCCTGCCGAAGAACGCGGAATTTTCGCAATGCGCCGGGTTCCTCGAGTAAATCGAAGTTGCGGCGATGCTCAGCGATCACGACCTCGCCGGGCGCGAGAAGATCCGCGGAACCTAGAAATTCTAGCACGCGGGAGTAGTCTTCGGCAGCAGCGTATGGTGGATCGAGGAAAACGTAGTCGAATCCAGGAGCCCCCGCGCTTTTTCGAGCGGCGAGCATGGCGAGGCCGCGAAGAGCGTCTACGGCAAGCACGGTCACCCCGGTATTGATGCCCAAGGATTCGAGATTGCGGCGAATCAACGTGGCGGCGGGCGCGTGATTCTCGATGAAGACGACTTCGGCGACGCCGCGGCTCAGGGCTTCGATGCCGATGGCTCCGGTTCCGGCGAAGAGATCGACGAATCGAGAGCCGGTTATATTGGGGGCCAGCACGTTGAAGAGAGTTTCGCGCAAGCGGTCGCTGGTGGGCCGCAGGGCGAGGCCTTTGAGACTCTTCAGGATGCGGCTTCGGTAGATTCCGGCGATGACGCGCATGAATGCAGTTATTAGTTGTCAGATTTTAGTTCTTAGTCAAGGGAACAAAGAAGGAGGCTGGTGGATCTGCTAGAGGTGTGTCACTGGATGCGCGGTGCAATATAGATAAAGAAGAAGATTCCGAGGAGCGTAAATATTGCGAGAACCGTTCCTATTATGGTGAGAAGTTCTACAACAACCTGCTTGTCCTTTGCTCCATCCACTGTCGCTCGCGCCTTCTCTTCAACAGCATAGAAAAGCACCCACAAGAGACTGGTGACTATTAGGAGCGTTAGTGAGAAGCGAGACGCACCGCGTCTTTGCGACGAAATATACCAGTGTTCCCAGACGCCGACGAGAAGGAATGAGGCAATAATTCCGAACCAACTGATCCACCAGAATGACAACAATATGTCTCTATATCTATCCAGAGCGGACTTGGGAAGGCCCGTGCCATCGCAGTATCTACACTGCCCGGTTCCGTAACACATCGCACATTTCGCGTTTCCGCCTCTCTCGGCACTCTGGCAATCTCTGCATTGCCCACTGCCGGGTGGGTCGCAATAACTGCATTTGGTCTGAGCTGGCATCGTCTGGATCATTTAAGATACAGCCAAATCACGGTGTCCTAATCAGAAATCTGAAGGCGACCGTACTTAACTCCCGATAAACGCGGCGCTTTTCGGAGAAGTAAAATCGTGCTGACGCGTCAGCCGATGCGGGCGAGGTGGTAACGGCGCTGCCATTCGGGGGGGAGTTGGCGGAGGAGGCGCTGCATGGTTTCGTGCTGGGGGGAGTCGGCGGCGAGGGCGAAGGCTTCGCGGCGGGCGAGTTCGAGGAGTTCGCGGTCGCGCAGGGGGTTGGCGATGTGGAAGCCGAGGTCGCCGGATTGGCGGGTGCCGAAAAATTCGCCGGGGCCGCGGAGGAGGAGATCGGTTTCGGCGATTTCGAAGCCGTTGGAGGTGCGCACCATGGTTTCGAGGCGGGCGCGGGCGAGGTCGTCTTTTGCGGCCGCTGAGCGGCCGACAGTCATGCGCGCGGGGGCGACCAGGATGCAATGGGATTTCTGCGCGCCGCGGCCGATGCGTCCGCGAAGCTGGTGGAGCTGGGAAAGGCCGAAGCGCTCGGCGTGCTCGATGACCATGACGGTGGCGTTGGGGACGTCGACGCCGACTTCGACGACAGTGGTGGCGACGAGGATTTGGGCTTCGTTCTTGCGGAAGCGCTGCATGACTTCTTCTTTTTCATCGCTGGAGAGGCGGCCGTGCAAGAGGCCGAGCTGGAGCTTGGGAAAAACTTCGCGCGAGAGGCGCTCGTATTCTTCCATGGCAGCTTTCAGCTCGAGCTTGGATTCTTCGATGACCGGATAAACGACGTAGCCCTGGTGGCCGGCGGCGACTTCGCGGCGGAGAAATTCCCAGACGCCGGGGAGATGCGGCTCGCTGGTCATGCGCGTGGCGATGGGAGTGCGGCCGGGCGGCAGCTCGTCGAGAACGGAAACGTCCAGGTCGCCATAGAGAGTGAGCGACAGCGTGCGCGGGATGGGCGTGGCGGTGAGCACGAGGACGTGCGGGGCGTTGCCGTGGGCGGCGGCTTTATCCATCAGGCGCTTGCGCTGGAGGACGCCGAAGCGATGCTGCTCGTCAATGGCGACGAAGCCGAGGCGGGCGAAGGCAACGTTGTCTTCGATGAGGGCGTGGGTGCCGATGACGAGTTGGGCTTCGCCGGAGCGGATGCGATCGAGGGCCGCGGATTTTTCAGAGACTTTCAGACCACTGATGAGGAGTTCGACGCGATAGCCTGCTTTGGCGAGAATGCGACGCGCGGAAAGAAAGTGTTGGACGGCGAGGATTTCCGTGGGGGCCATGAGCGCGGCTTGCGTGCCGTTTTCGATGGCGATTACCGCGGCTTGCAGAGCGATGATGGTCTTGCCGCTGCCGACGTCGCCCTGAAGGAGACGATTCATCGGGGAAGGTTTTTCGAGGTCGGCGGCGATTTCCGCGAGAACGCGTTTTTGGGCGGTGGTGGGCTTAAAAGGGAGGATGCGCTTGAGGGCTTCGCGGATGGCATCTTCGCGGAGGCGGAAGGCAATGGCGTTTTCCTTGCGAGTGGCCTGGCGGTCGAGAGCGAGGCTGAGCTGGTAGAGGAAAAATTCCTCGAAGATGAGGCGTTGCTGCGCGGGCGAGCGAAAGGTGTTCAAGGCATCGAGAGATTCGCCGGGTTCGGGAAAGTGCGTGTGAATCAGAGCTTCGCCGCGCGTGGGATAGCCAAGCCGCGCGCGCAATGCTTCCGGCAGAACATCGGGCATGCGCTGGTCGATGAGCTGCACGGCGGCGTACATGGCGCGGCGAATCTGGCGGGAACCGAAGGTGCCGATAGCCTCGTAGATGGGGACGATGCGGCCGACTTCGGTGGAATCCATCTCCTCGTTGCTCAGCACTTCGATTTGCGGATTGATCATCTCCAGGCGCGCGGGGCGGAGTTTATCGATCTCTGCTTTGCCATGAAGGATGAGAAGTTGACCGGGTTTTAAACGCCCCTCGAGATAACCACCGTGGAAAAACTTGCAGGGGAGCGAGCCGCCGGCTTCGTCCTGGACGAGCAGGTGATAGATGGCGTCGTGGCCGCGCATGCTGCGAATGGCTTGGCCGCTCATTACGCGCGCGCGAATGGTGTAGGTTCCGTTTGGCTGGATGTCCTTCACTTTGGAAAAGTGGATGCGGTCTTCGTAGCGAAAGGGCAGGTAGCCGAGCAGATCTTCGAGCGTGTAGATGCCGCGCTGCGATAGCAGTTCAGCGCGCTGTGGGCCAACGCCCTTGATCATGCGTACTTCGGTGCTTAGACTCATCGCCATTGGTAAGTGCGCCCGAAGAGCGGGCGACGTCCTCATCTTTATATCATTCCAGCTAGGAACCTATTGCAATTGCGAAACTTGCGTCCGTGGCATCCGTCTCGATAGAGTGAGGATTCCGTGTCCCAAACGGGGAGGTTTATGTGACGGGAGACCGTCTGACAGGTTCCGACAAGCGCGCGCTGCTGCTCTGGGTGGCGGCGGGAATCCTTGGCGCTTTGTTCGCCTACAAATACTTTTTCCGGGCGTTCCCGGAAGCCTCCGTTAATTTTCAGGTCTCCCGCGAGGAAGCGCTGGCGCGCGCGCGGAAATTCGTCACCGGCCTTGGTGAGGATGTCAGCGGCTACGAGTCCACAATTGTTTTCAACGTGGACGACAATGCCAAGGTATATCTCGAGCGAGAACTCGGGCTGCAGGAAGCAAACCGGCTGATGTCTTCAGAATTGAACATCTGGTTCTGGGATGTGCGCTTTTTCAAGCCCCTGCAGAAAGAAGAATTTCGCGTTCATGTAAACCCCGGCGGCCAGATTGTGTATTACGATCACACCATCGAAGAATCGCGGACAGGGGCCTCGCTCGACCGCGCCAACGCGCAATCCACCGCGCAAAATTATCTCAGCGCGAAACTCGGACTCAAATTGAAGAGCTGGGACCTTCTCCCGGAAGAAGCCAATTCGAACAAGCGGCCGAAGCGTCTCGATTGGTCGTTTACGTGGGAAAAGCACGGCTTCCGAGCGAAGGACGCGCCTTACCGGCTGGAATTGACTCTCCAGGGCGATCGCGCCGGGAGTTCGAAAGAATTTCTGCAGGTGCCGGAGGCGTGGCAACGCAGCTACGCAAAACTGCGGTCGAAAAACATTCTCTACAACCAGGTTGCCATCATTCCGTATTTGGCACTGATGGTGTCGGCGATTGGGCTGGGAATCTTGCTGACAATCCGCCGGCAAACAAGCTGGGGCGGAGCGATCAAGCTCGGAATCGTGGTCGCGATTCTGCTGACGTTCATGCAACTCAATAATTGGCCGCTCGACCGCATGAGCTATGACACGAACTCCGCCTACGGGGGTTTTGTATTTAGGCAGATTGCGTTCGCCATTCTGTTTGGAGTGGGCTCGGCGCTGCTGATTTCTCTCGCCCTTCCGGGAGCTGAGCCGCTGTACCGCGCGTCGCAGCCCGGGCGGCTGCGGCTTTCGCAAGTCCTCACTTTGCGCGGTTTGCGTTCCAAGGAATTTTTCTCCGCGACCACCGTAGGATTGTCGCTAGCGGCTACGCACATAGGCTTCATCGTGGCGTTCTATATCATCGCGAGACACTACGGCGCGTGGGCGCCGCAGGAATTGAATTACGAAAACTCGGTGAACACAACGTTCCCGTGGATTTCCGGCGTGGCCATCGGTCTTTACGCTGCGACAAGCGAAGAGTTTCTCTTCCGCCTTTTCGCGATTCCCTTCCTTCAGCGCGTCACGCGTTCGCGCATTCTCGCCGTTATCGTTCCCGCGTTTTGCTGGAGCTTCCTGCATTCCGCTTATCCAAATGAGCCGCCATACATTCGCGGCCTCGAAGTCGGCCTGATCGGAATCGTCGCGGGTATCGTGATGCTTCGCTGGGGCATTCTGGCGA
>WNFH01004514.1_pt1 | contig 10053 bp, 8 predicted proteins | sample 5400411 | NCBI WGS metagenome assembly WNFH01 (sample SAMN13153347, study PRJNA577476) | soil metagenome | isolation source: 200 cm saprolite under Douglas fir tree site 2 hole 3 | place: USA:California | collected 2015-04-18
AAGTGCGCATCGCTCTCTATCAGGGCTATATGCAGCCCAACCGTGGGCTGGATAGATTAGTGCGCGCTGCAAAGTTCCTCGAACCCAAGACAGTGATCGTAATGATGGGCAGTGCTGTAGAGCCTACGCGTTCTCAACTTGACGCGCTCATCGCAAGTGAGCAAGTGACCGATCGGGTCAAGCTGCTGCCCGCTATGCCGTATGCAGAACTCCTAGAGTGGACAGCGTCGGCAGATATCGGCTTAACGATCTTTCCACCGGACTACTCACTGAGCATTCGGTTTACCCTGCCTAATAAGCTCTTTGAATACCTGATGGCTGGCCGACCCGTGCTCAGTTCTCAACTTGATGCCATTGCAGAAGTGATCAAGACCTATGACGTTGGGCAGATTGTGCCTTCACTCGCCCCATCCGATCTTGGTACAGCAATTAATACTATGCTGGCAGACACCGCTGCTCTTGCTCGTATGCGCCGCAATGCTCTAGAAACGGCACAACATGAGTTCTGCTGGGAAGAGGAAAGCCAGAAGCTGATTGGTCTTTACCAGAGCTTAGTACCCGGCATCGGACATCCCCGCCCCCCTGTACATTTGATGGGTCGGAACATGGTTAACGCAAGAGGGCCGACACGTCCGTAGGGGCCGATAAATCGGCACTCGGGGAATCCTCCACATGGTCAGATCAAGAGGAGATTTGCTATCATGAAAACGGCATCCCAGATTGGAGTGTTGAAAGAGGGCGGAGGCAAGCTCACGCCCCTACCCTGCAAAGTTTGTATACATGTCCTGAGAGAAGCACACAATGATGTCCGAGCGATGCGTGCAGCTACAGCACTAGTAAAAGCAGGATTCTCGGTCTGCATTGTTGATGTTGAGGCTGAACGCGGCAAGGGCGGAGGCAGGACGGAGGCAAGCTCACGTCCCTACACACCCCTACGCGAGGAGAATATTGGCGACGTCTGCATGAAACATATTATTATACCTAGTTGGCATACTTCCAGGCGCTTCGAACCGTGGTTTTTCGTCATAGCTGTGCAAACATTCTTCCTCAGTTTGCTTTGCTTGCTGCAAACTCAAGCTGACATTTATCATTCCAGTGAGCTAACCGCGTTACCTGCAGCCTGCTTCGCGGCATTATTGCGCCGTAAGCCACTCATCTTTGAGGCATATGAACTGCATTTGCCTTTGCCTGAAACAAGCGTCTCATTCTGGCGTCCACTAGGAGGCCTATTAATGCGCCTTCTTGCTGTAATACTGCCACGCTGTGCGGGAGTGATTACCGTTTCACCGCCTATTGTAGAAGAGTTTCGTAAGCGCTATCGCGTTCCAGAAGTGACGCTGATTCGCAATGTTCCTGTCCGCCAGGTTGTGCAAAAGAGCAATCGGCTGCGGCAATTTCTTGGCCTGAGTCCGAATGTACGCATTGCTCTCTACCAGGGCACTTTGCTCGCTGGCCGTAGACCCGATAAATTGGTCCGGGCTGCAACATACTTAGCACCAGACATTGTGATTGTGATGATGGGTACAGGACCCGGGGAGATAGTCTCTCAGCTTGAAGCGCTCATTGCCAGTGAAGGGGTTGCTGATCGTATCAAAATCATTCCGCCTGTACCCTATACGGCGTTGCTCGTCTGGACGGCCTCGGCAGACATCGGCTTATACGTTCATCCACCAGATTACTCGCTGAACACTCGGCTGTCTCTAGGAAACAAATTCTTTGAATATTTGATGGCGGGGCTACCAGTGCTAACGTCAGATCTGGATGCAGCCGTAGAAGTGATCAAAACTTATGATGTTGGGCAGATTGTGCCTTCACTTACCCCATCCGATCTTGGTGCAGCGATCAATGCTATGCTGGCAGACACCACTGCTCTTGCTTGTATGCATAATAATGCTTTGGAAGCTGCCCGACATGAGTTCTGCTGGGAAGAGGAAAGCCAAAAACTGATACATCTCTATGAAAAAATATTGTCAGAGTATAAGGCGAAGTATGCAAAGTATCCACGGGGCGTGATGAATCACGCCCGTACAAGGAAGCAATAGAATGGAAGAATGTGAAGAGCTGTTTGATCCTCGTTGCGCGGTCAGCGCGAATGAATGATAGAGTACAGACCAGGGCGGAGGCAAGCTCACGCCCCTACAGGAGGAATATATATCATGAAAACTGTATCTGTTCTGGGCGCTTCAACTCCCCACGCGGGCGCGACAAATCGGGTGGATGCGATAAATCGCGTCCCTACGCCTATCAGGATATGCATGCATGTCTTAGGACCCGCACGCACGGATGCTCGAGTAATGCGTGAGGCGACGGCTCTTGTAGAAGATGGGTTTGCAGTCTCTATTGTAGATATTGAGAGTGACGGCGGTCAGAATGTCGAGGAAGAGATTCAGGGTGTCTTCTTGAAACATATTTTCGTGTCCAAATCGTTTCTTTCCACGCGCTTTGTCCGCTGGCCTCTCATCAAAGCGATTCAGGTACTCCCGCGTGTGGCAGTACGCATGATGCGAACGCCAGCAGACATTTATCATGCCCATGATGTATCTGGACTCCTCCCTTGCTACATTGCGGCACGATTGCGCCGAAAACCACTCATCTTCGATTCACATGAGATACCTTTGAGTGATATGAGTATACGCTCATGCTCGATTCTTGGATGTCTCTCCATGTTTCTCATGCACATTCTTCCCCGATGTGCCGGGGTCATTACCGTCTCACATCCAATTGCGCAGGAAATGAGAACCCGATATCGCTTGCCTGAAGTGTCATTAGTGCGCAATGTTCCCACGTATCGAGCCGTGCCGAAAAGTGACCGATTGCGGCAATCTCTTGAGCTTAGTCCAGATACACGCATTGCCCTATTCCAGGGATACTTGCAACCTGCTCGTTCGCTCGATAGATTAGTTCGTGCTGCCCGTTATCTGGACCCTGGTATAGTGATCGTCCTGATGGGACAAAGTCAAGGATCGACCCAGGCTCAGCTTGATGCACTCATCGCAAGTGAAGGAGTGAGCGAGCGAGTCAAAATCCTTCCCCCTGTTCCTTATGAAGAGTTACTCGATTGGACAGTTTCGGCAGATATCGGCCTGATCGTCTATTCACCAGACTACTCGCTTAGCACTCGGTGGTGTTTGCCAAACAAACTCTTTGAATATCTGATGGTAGGTCTTCCTGTCCTTTCCTCTGAGCTTGATGCTGTGGTAGAAGTTGTCAAAACCTATGAGGTTGGGCAGGTGATGTCCTCGCTGGCACCGGTCGATGTCGCCAGAACGATCAATACAATGCTGGCAGATCCTGTTGCTCTAGCTGCGATGCGCGGTAATGCCCTCAATGCTGTCCAACAGGAGTTCCATTGGGGAAAGGAGCGTCAAAAGCTGATTCAGCTTTATCATAATGTTCTAGCCACTCGCGCACGATCACTTTAACAAAGCTGCCAAGTTCTGAGATCTGAGTTCTAGTTAACGCCATGTGCAAGGTTTTTCTGCTGCCTGCGGCGCGAGGAAGGAAGACGCTGGGGATATCCCAGACCTCGCCAGGGGCGCTGCCCCTGGACCCCGTTCACGGAAACTTGCACATCGGATTAGTTCGAGAGAGTAGGAGAAATATGTTGCAACAGTCATGGAGTACTGAGTTTAGGGGTGCAAAGCAGGGTGAGGATATATTTGTTGAGAAACATCGCACCGAATTCGCCGAACACGGTCTGCTCAACCGTTTCTACTATGTTCGCAAAGGGTGAACCGCCTGATAGTAACCAATAAGGATTTTGTTAAATGATCCGAAGTCAACTTTCGATTCTTCCTTCAAATACAGATGCGCTGATTGAATTCCCTCGCTGGGTTGCGCAGCACTGTGATCGTACTTCGATTGTACTTGATGTTGGTGCTGGAAGAGACACAACTGCATCTGCAGCTGTCATCAGACAAAAGGTCGCTCTCCTTGTTGGTGTTGATCCCGATGCTAGTATTGCACAGAATCCATACCTAGACGAACGATATCAGGCCTCAATCGAAGATTTTGCGAAAGACCGAGGCCCTAGTTTTGATTGCCTTTACACGATGTTTGTATTGGAGCATGTCACCCAGCCGCAAGAGTTCTTATCCGCATGTAGATCTTTGCTGAAACCCGGTGGCATGCTGTTTGGCGTGACCCCTAACCTGTGGCATTACTTCGGGTTGGCAGCAAAATTAAGTGCGTCACTAGGAATTGAGGATTGGCTTCTAGATCGTCTGATAGGCTCTGAAGCCAAAAATTCGTATCATTTTCCTACTGCATACCATCTAAATAGTGTCCGAGTTCTCCGCCACAAGCTTCTGCGAAGCGCGTTCAGAGAGGTCGAGTTCCGATGTTTTGATCGTGCCTACGGCTTTGAGTACTGTTTTCCGAAACTGTTGCGAAGATTTCCCAGCATCTACTCACGCCTGGTTTATATGATGGGTGTGCCACAAATCATGGGATCGATTATGTTTAGAGCAATAGTCTAGAGCATATTTTCAAGGCTCTAGTTATTCATTTTTTACCGATGGACCGAGGTAATTAGCATGGGAAATACATGAAACGGATACATATACTGTTCATTCTGCTCCTCGTCTTCTCTTTAGTCGCTCTTCTTCTATCACTGCTCATTCAGTATAGGCAAAATCTCATCCAACAAGATGAGTTTTACAAATCCCATATCCTGGGGGGTTTTAGCATCGATACTCCCCAGAAAGCTGCGAATGCGGCAGCAGATGGCATTCAAGTGACCTTCAAGTATGGTCAACCGCCTTCCGAGGATGACAGTTTGGGGCAGAAGTTGCAGGCACTGGACATGAAGGTGATAGATGGATATATCTCGAGTTACTTGTATTACTATGAATGCCATCGTACTGCAGAATTAAAGCCCTCTCTCCTAGGTCCCAGCCAGTATTGTCAAAAGGACCCTTATCCATCTTTGACCGATGAGAATGTGCTCCTGGCAGCTGTTGCGACTCATTTGAAGATGCCATACCGAATCTTGTGTAATGGCACATTTCAGAAAAGCCAAGAAGCTAGACCTGGACTGGGTTTAGCGTCTTCTCGTTGTACATCGTTACACAACAATCGATATGGCGTCCATTTGAAACAGGTGAAGGATAATCCACTGATTATCGGCTATTGGGTGCTTGATGACTGGGTGCAATGGGATGCAGGAAGTGCGCGCCCAGTGCTAATCAAAATTCATAAACTCATCCAGCAGTATACCCCGGGTCGTCCGACTATCTGTGGGTTCGGTGGGAGCATAGGGCTCCGTCAAGAATATGCATGGGCAGACTGGATTGCCGATAATTTCTCTCCTCAAGGGTGTGATAAGGTAGGTTTTTATATCTACACATCGTCGTTGTCTGATACTATCTCAGCCGGAGCGCCGAATACCTATAACTGGTCGATGTCAGGAGTACTCTCCGCTATGTTTGCGAGCTTACAGCAAAGAGGCTGGGCTATGACCAGAGAGCCATTGATCGGCATAGTACAGGCGTTTGGTGGACCAACAGCGCATACAGACAGGTATTGGGTGACGCCAACTGCGAGAGACGTCGAAACGCAAAGCAGAAGTTTCTGCGAGCATGGAGCAAGCGGGCTAACCTTTTATACCTGGGACGGCTCAGGGTATGGGACTGAGTCACAAACACCCATGAACAGTCCTCAGATACAAATGGGTATCCGAAATGGCACCGCGGCATGTAAAGCATATTGGGCTCGGCATTTACAGAAGAGCTCCCAGGTTAGTCAAGAAATACTCTAGTACTTTTGGGTCATATCCGCACTATGGCAAAATAGACCCTCTTTGTGCCTCCAAAGCCCGCTGATACTCCCACTGTCACCGCGTCCCGGAACGTTTAGCCCATCTTTACCAATCGTGTCCTAACAACACGCGTTGCATTCGTTCTCTTCCCCTATCCCAAACAACGTTACGGCATTTACGACATTTCAGCTATACTGTATCAACATTCTTCATTCTATTTCAATTTTACATTTTATTTCTTCTTCCTCTTGACCATAGCATAAGTGCAATTTATACTCCTCATATACCTGGCAAGCAGCCAGGTTCGTTTGTCTATCTTACTCTTCAGGGCCCGCGAGAGGTGAGATCAAGTACGAAAAAATAGGAAAGTCGCAACGAATGAACGGAAAATCACGACGAATGGCGCTTGTTTTCACCCTGTTAAGCGTGGGCGTATTGTTTGTGTTCAATACACCTCTCGTCCATGCAGCAACCACACACGAGGAGAGATCCTCTTCTTTCTCCTATCACGCTTTTGGTGGGTTTACTATTGACACGCCTAACGAAGCCAATAACGCTGCCGGTGATGGCGTCAGCGAAACTCAAATGTACTGGCTGCCGGCGAGTACAAGTAGCGCCTTGGGGCAAACGCTTCAATCTTTGAGGATGCATGAAGTTGATTCATACCTCATGGACTTGTTATACGAGTATGAATGCCACCGTAGCTACACTGTCCCGCATGCTGGTCCCCCATGCCCAGTAGACTACCCTTCCATGACCAGTCAAAGCGTCTTGCTTTCACTCGTCCAAAGTCATCTACAGCAGGTGGCAGGAAATACGCTCGTGAATGCCTATTGGGTGTTGGATGACTGGCCTGCATGGGACTATGGTAGTGCGAAGACCCTTCTGCAAAAGATCCATACCCTGATCCAGCAGTACACCCCAAACAGGCCTGCTATCTGTGGGTTTGGCGCAGGATTTGGTTATCAGCATGATGACTATTGGTATGATGGCGAGGCAGCCAACTTTTCGCCGCAAGGGTGCGATCTAGTAGGGCTTTACATCTATGCAGTCAGCGAGCCGATTCAAGTGAATCCACCATCGAACGCTTTTGATTGGTCGATGTCGACGATACTGCCGAAGATATTCACCAGTTTGAGCCGGAGGGGATGGAGTATAAGCAGGGAGCCGATGATTGGAATCGGTCAGGCGTTTGGCGGAACTCGTGCCGGTACCAAGAATGAGTCAGTCACTCCTAATCCCCAGAATATGACAACGCAGGCGCTCAGTTTCTGTCAACATGGTGCTTCCGATGTCTTCTTTTACGGGTGGGATACAGGCACAGATTTTAGTAATCCTCAGACGCCGATGACCAATAGCGGCATCCAACAAGGTGTAAAGCTCGGGATAGCAGCATGTAGAAGCTATTGGTCCAGGGTAACTAGCTGACGGTATCCCTCAACGCAGCCAGGTCCCTATTATCTCGGCTTGGTCACCGTAGAATTGTAGAGCCTATTGAGCGTGTGGGTAGCGCTTGTCCAACTGTAGTTTTCTGCTACGAACTGTCGGCAAGCTCTGCCCAGTCCAGGAAATTCCGCTATCTCTCTTTGCTGGCTATGAAGCGCTCATCAAAGCCGGTTTAGTCGAAGACATTCAGGAGGCTCGCGACGCTCAATGGCAGCATGTCCAATGAGCAAGGAACGGAGGTGAGCCGCCGTAGGGGCGTGATTAATCACGCCGGTACACAACGCCCTAAGAATTTTATAACCCTGCTATATTGTTCTGCTTTTGACCCGGACTACACTGGAAGCAGAGAGACCAAGAAAGGGGTATCTATTGCTTATGAGTGTAGGCTGGTCAGCCGATTTCAGTTATGGGTATTTCAGGCGTATCTTGCAAGCCATACAGTTGAACTTTGAAAGCCACCTGCTGGCTGAAGTTCCTGAAATGCAGCCCGCAAACGGACGCCCACAGCTTCTTTTGCGCCATGATGTCGATGTTTCCCTCGAAAAGGCGCTAGAAATGGCCAAGATCGAGCGAGAGTTTGGTATACACGCCACCTATATGGTGATTCCAAGCTCGCCTTTTTATTGGCTGGAGGATGGGACTGCACGAGCCATTTTTCGGCAACTCATCAGCATGGGTCACGAAGTGGCGTTGCATTTTGATGTCAGTGAAGAGGAACGTAAGAACAATTGCGGAATCAGCAGCGTTGAACAGCAAATAGAGGCGGCTTGCAAACGCTTGGAGCAGGCTATCGCACAGCCAGTACGGTCGATCTCGTTTCATCGTCCAATGCCGCAGTTTCTGCATGGTCCGGTGATGATATGCGGCAGAGTAAATGCCTATGCTCAGGAAGTGATGATGTGGTATCTTTCAGATTCAAAAGGATGCTGGCGAGAAGGCGAGCCCTTGTCCAAACTGTTGAAACCTGAAAAGCCGTTACTGCAATTGCTGATCCACCCCATCTGGTGGGGAGATGAGCATATGTCGCTGGAGGATCGTCTGCAAGAATTCTTCAACACTGAGACACGCGGACGATCGCGTCACTATAGCGAGACGTTTGATGCTAATCTGGCAAAGACGACACTGGTCCGCGACGTGGGAGAGTTCCTAAGCAGGCGACACAACGCTATTGGAAGGAGAACATAATGCAGTCTAATGTTGCTGCCCTCAAGCAGCGTATTCATGCCCATGAGCAATATGGGTCACGTGATTTAAATGAGTGGATTTTGGAGCACATGCAGGTAGCAGAGGGATTCTCAATCTTGGATCTTGGCTGCGGTACCGGCAAGCAGACGCTGCCCTTGGCACACAGAGTTGGCGAGACCGGGCGTGTGCTGGCGGTAGATATCTCGCAAGAGGCGCTGGAGGCGGTGTCCCAGAGTAGCAAAGAGTTAGGAGTTGAAAAGCGCATTGATCTATTGTGTACAGGGATGGATGATCTTGGTAAATACCTCCCGGAACAGCGCTTTGATCGAGTGTTGAGTGCTTACGCGCTCTATTATGCGCAGTCTCCACGAACCGTGCTTGAGGTGGTGTATAGGAGTCTGAAACTTGCTGGCATGCTGTTCTTCTGTGGTCCTGCTCGAGACAATAATGCTGAACTAAAGCGGTTTCATTATGCTTTGCGGGGAGAACAACCACCGGTTGGCAGCGGATGGGATGTGTTCATGGAGGAAGTGGGTGAACCATTGGCGCAGCAGTTGTTTGCGCAGGTAGAGACATTTACCTTTCTAAACCCGCTGAGGTTTGATTCAGCCGAGGCTCTCTACATGTACTGGAGTTCATATGGCCTGTATGATGAGACGCTAGATGCAAGCTTCAAGGCTGCGGCTGCCAGGCATTTTCAAACGTATGCTGTCTTTGAAACGGTCAAGCGCGTAATAGGTATTAAAGCAACCAGGTGACGCCTGCTACGAGCTACCAGGGCGGGGGCAAGCCAGGGAGGAACCCACGTTTACACGGATAGGTTTTTTGAGCACGGAGACAACGGAGACAAGTGTCCCAACGGAGACAATGGAGACAAGTGTCCCAACGGAGACAAGTGTCGTTCCACAAGGGCACCCTGTCTGGGGAACAGGTATCCTCCCCACCCAACCTTGCTCCGTCCCTACGGACACGATGACCTCCTTCCGCAAAACCTACCCCTGAGAGGGGAACCCGCGCCCCTACATTGCGGCATCTCGGTTGTTGAGAATGGCGGCCGGGCACGCCTCAATCATCTGATGGACAGACGCATGGCCAAGCAAACGTCGAGCATACTGCAGGCTTTGGACAACACCAGGTGGTCGTTTTTGTAAACCATGAGCATCAGAGGCTATGCAGTGGATCAGCCTTTTCTTCAGTAAAGTTTCAGCAGTGCGGCGAGTTATGTTTCCTTGTATACCGGTCAAGCTACCTGCCATCAATTGAGCTAGAGCTCCCTGTCGGAGTAGAGCCGTTAGTCGATCGGGGTTCTGCTGAATTGCATGGTAGCGTTCCGGATGAGCAATAATTGGCACAATACCCGCTGCTCTCAGTTCAAAAATTACCCGTTCTGTTTCTGGAAGCCAGGAATTGTTCCACAATTCTAACAGAAGATAGCGACTGCCATTCAGCGTTGCAAGATGCCCAGCTTGGATAGCTTCGACTAAGCCGGGTTGGATAAGTGCCTCGTGACCGGCAAAGAGGCGCAGCGGAATGTCGTAGCGATCAAGCTCCTGTTGCAGAATCTTGACCCGTTCACGAATCTCTGCTACTGAGCGGCGCGGATATTCATCGTTGTAGTGCGGCGTAGCAATAGCGGAGTGAATGCCTTCCTGTATAAGCGCCCG
>WNFH01004517.1_pt1 | contig 10050 bp, 7 predicted proteins | sample 5400411 | NCBI WGS metagenome assembly WNFH01 (sample SAMN13153347, study PRJNA577476) | soil metagenome | isolation source: 200 cm saprolite under Douglas fir tree site 2 hole 3 | place: USA:California | collected 2015-04-18
GGATAGCCTGCTGGTAGCGACCTATACGGGCATAAATCATGGCTATATTATGCTCGATATTGCAGGCCCCAAAGTTATCACCGAGCCGTAAAAAGACCTCACGGGCCTGAGCTGCCGTATGTAACGCCTCCTCCACGCGACCTAGCCAGACCGCAGAATAGATCCAACTGATACGAGAGCGAGCCCAGTTTCTCTCATCTCCCAGCAGCTTAAACTCTCCCGCAGCAACATCTGAAGCATCTAAAGCTGCCTGGTAATGCCCTATCATCATCAAAGCGTCGCCCTTAGCCTTGAGACCAAGAGCATGGGACGGGAGATGGGAAACATATTCTCCAAAAAAGACCAGCAGTTCCGCTAGTTTAAGTGAGACAAAGGGAGTGTACAATTGGTTTAGAGCTTCTTCCGTCAACAATTCGCCGAAAGCGGCATAATCCTCTAGCTCAGAAGCGTGGGCCTGAATGTAGGCACGACCTTCTTCGAGGCTCAGGTCGCGTAGTTGTTGTAGAAATAGCTTGTTGTCCATACTTGATGGTTAGCCCCCCAGTGACCAGGGTACCCGCAAGGGGTACCCCTACCATGGATCAACGGCACCCGTCCATGGTAGGGGTACCCCTTGCGGGTACCCTGGGGCGGGGCTCCACGTTGTAAATAAATATAGGTAGCTTGTTTGTCACCCATGTTCAATGTTGATGTTGTCGATGACCACTTCTTTCTGGCCTGGGAGACGAATAATTAAGCTGTATTCGCCTATGGGCACACCTTTGAAGACGATGTTTCCCAGGTCGTCCACAAGGGTGTGAGATAGGGGTGTTGGCGATTTACCCTGGCCGGTGTCGCTGTTGTACTGTGCGGGATAGAGTTCTGCTTCCGCCCCTTCAAAGGCGTCTACGCTCTCGTCGCTGTCGGCACTGGTGAGGATGCCCAGCAACATATATTCCCCGTTGCTGGCTCGTGAGAGATGGAGCGAGATATCAATGGATTCGGCCCGGTACTGGCGGGGCCAGGCTTTTTCGGGCATAGTATTCCCACTCCCATTCCGCAAGACCAGTCTGGCCTGTTGGCGCACAAGTGTGGCATAGATGCGGCGCACAGTTTCACGAGGAGATACGAGGGTACCCGCCAGAGATGCCCCTACTTCGTCAATGAAGCGGCGCACGGCTGCACCCGTCACAGACTCAGGCTCGTACTCAGGGATGGCTGGCACTTCTTCCATGAAGCGGCGCGTGTCTGCAACTTCGGCAGTGCAGAGGGGACAGGTTAAAACGTGAGCAGCTATTTGCATACGCTCGTCGGCTGGCAACAACTCAGCGCAATACAAACTTATTTGCAAGGCACTGGGGCAGAGGCGACGATACAAATGCGAAACCAGGGTAGAGTTGACTTGTTTGAATCTGGCAAGGCGTTGCTGGCAGATTTCACACTGATCCAGGTGCGCATTTGTAGAAGCTGGCAACACTTCTTCGCCAAGAGCAAAGCCCAAAAGTTCCTCGTCGTTGGGGGCCATTGAATGCAAACAGTCCATAATCAGTATTTCCTCATTTTCTGGCACGTATTCAACAAACAATCAATCTCCATGTTGTTTGTATCGCTTTATAAACGTGCCAGGCAGCGTTTTTAGTGGTCCAATTTTATGCATCCCTATAGACGGCATTAAAATTCTTCATCGCCTAAGAGCCAGCGAAGCCGGTCTTTATTACGCCGCAGCCGATCGATGATATTGCGTGTCAGGCGGAAGATTTCCTCTACATCTCTGAACTCGTCTGGGACGAATTTTACGATTTGCCTGGGCTTGAGGCCACAGTAGTACAGCAAATAGGCCAACCGCTGCTCGCGTGCGTTATTCAGAAAACTCTTGATGATTTCCCAGCGATAAGCACCTCCGTCGGGTTCGGGTGCGGGACGCTCCTCGATGCCCTCGGGTAGAGGAAGGTCTCTCTGGCTGCGCAATGTGTCTATCATAGCACAGTTGACACAGGCACGTAAAAAGACCAGCGCACCGGCCAGGGTGTTAAACTCCAGGGACTTGTTACGTACCGTGACTCTCCAGAAGCGTTCAAAGGCCAGAGCGACATAATTCTCTTCGCTATCGAGGCGTATGGCCGCCTCTTTATTTGGATGACGACGTACCCAACCCAACACCGTGCCATGGAAGCGATGTATCAACAATTCCCAGGCTTGAGCGTTGCCCTGCAGCATGGCCCGGCGGAAAATCTCCAGGCAATACTGGTCGTTATGCAGCTCTTTGCGACTGTACTTGTTGATTTCGCTCATACAGCGTTCTGCAAGCTCTGTTAAGCTCATGTCACGGGGAGGTTTATCCATCTCTATACCCATGTCCTGAACCTCTCTCTCCGGCCACCGCCAAAGTAAGGCTGTCACATACGAAATGAAGGCGTTATATTGATAGACGTAAAAGAAGGCTACAACTCAAACAACTTCATCTCTTCTGTGCCTACAGGTTTCTCTTTCAATTCTACATTGTATTTGTACGTTTCTAGTGGGCAAACGGACTAGCTCGTCATGATGACTGGCTGAAAGACTGACAAACTGACTGGCTACAGAGTACGTTACGTGCAATTTACCTCACGCAATGAAGGTGACAGAAGCAAAAGTTCAGAGAACTTTTTTATACAGAACAGGCAACTGCACGTAGCTTAACCCAGCATACGGATATTTGTCAAGGCGATCAGGAACGCACTCTACAACGCTTCACTATGAAGTATAAGCGATTGCATATTGAGAAAGGAGTGTCATTTGTCCCATTTCTTTGTACACGACCCATGCTCGACGCAAAAATATAACGCTCACCCTCGACTACGTTTGCATCGTGTACATTGTAGTATGATATAGTAGGCTCAGAAAACAATCTGATGACTTTACCGGCCACCGGACAGATATTTAAAGAGGAAGGAACATCTTATGGAACTTGGAATGATCGGACTTGGGCGCATGGGTGCCAACATGGCACAACGACTGATACGAGCGGGTCATACCATCATTGGCTATGTCCGCCATGCGGAAACCGTACAATCACTCATGAAAAGCGGGGCAATCACCCAGGGAGCAACGTCGTTGGAAGATCTCGTCAGTCAGCTTTCCACGCCGCGCGCTATCTGGCTGATGGTGCCCGCGGGCTCAGTGGATGCCACCTTGGCCACCATTGTCCCGCATCTCGCTCCCGGTGACATCGTCATCGACGGCGGCAACTCTTACTATCACGATGACATCCGGCGGGCCGCCGAACTCAAATCTCAAGACATCCACTATGTTGACGTTGGAACCAGTGGCGGTGTCTGGGGACTTGAGCGCGGGTACTGCCTGATGATCGGCGGGGAGAACCAGGTCGTCAAGCATCTCGACCCGATCTTCTCTGTGCTGGCTCCCGGAGTCGGTGCTGTTTCACGCACTGCTGGACGGGAGAAGATGGGGGGAACTGCCGAGCAGGGGTACCTCCACTGTGGACCCAACGGTGCCGGCCACTTCGTCAAGATGGTCCACAATGGCATCGAGTACGGCGTCATGGCTGCCTACGCCGAGGGCTTGAACATCATTCGCCATGCCAACGTGGGCAAGAATCAGCAAATGATCGATGCCGAGACATCTCCACTGCGCAATCCAGAATACTACCAGTACGATTTCAACCTGGCCGACGTGTCTGAACTCTGGCGACGCGGCAGCGTGATCGGCTCGTGGCTGCTGGACCTGACAGCCAGCGCGCTCCTCAAAAGCCCTGACCTCGCTAATTTCCAGGGCCGCGTATCGGATTCTGGTGAAGGACGCTGGACCATCGCCGCCGCCATCGACGAGTCCATTCCAGCACATGTGCTGAGTGCAGCACTCTACGAACGTTTCAGTTCGCGGGGTGAGGCGGATTTCGCCGACAAGTTGTTATCCGCCATGCGCTTCGAGTTTGGCGGACACCTGGAAAAGGATGACACTCCGGCAGGAGGTGCATAATGGCAGCTAGCCATTCAGATGCGCTCGTCTTCTTTGGCGTCACGGGCGACCTTGCGTATAAACAGATCTTCCCGGCCCTGCAGGCCATGATCCGCCGTGGTCATCTCGACATGCCTATCATCGGGGTCGCGGGGAGGCCCTGGACTATTGAACAGTTACAGGATCATGTCCATGAGAGTCTCCTGGAGCACGGCAGCATGGACAAGGCTGCGTTCGCGAAGCTGTGCTCACTGCTCCAGTACGTCTCTGGCGACTACCACAAGGCGGAAACCTATACAAAGCTGCGCCAGGCACTTGGTTCCGCTCAGCGACCCCTGCACTACCTGGCGATCCCGCCCAGCATGTTTGGCTCCGTTGTCGAGGGATTGGGACAGACAGGCAGTGCCAACAATGCCCGCGTGATTGTCGAGAAGCCTTTCGGGCGCGATCTTGCCTCTGCCAAGACTCTGAATCAGATCCTGCACAGTGCTTTTCCCGAGTCGGCCATCTTCCGCATCGACCATTACCTTGGCAAAGAACCGGTCCAGAACGTGCTTTACTTCCGCTTCGCTAACTCGTTTCTCGAACCGGTCTGGAACCGGAACTACGTCGAGAGCGTGCAGATCACCATGGCTGAGAACTTTGGCGTCTCCGATCGTGGGAAATTCTACGAAGAGGCGGGTGCAATCCGCGATGTCGTGCAAAACCACATGCTGCAGCTGGTTGCGATCCTCACGATGGAAGACCCCTCGAGTGAAGACACCGATGCCATTCGCGACGAGAAGACCAGAATCCTCAAGGCAATGCGTCCACTTGATCCCTCACATGTTGTGCGGGGCCAGTACCGCGGCTATCGCCAGGAGGACGGCGTCGCCCCCGATTCGCAGGTCGAGACGTTTGCCGCGGTCAAACTCGCTATCGACACGTGGCGCTGGGCCGATGTGCCGTTCTACATCCGGGCAGGCAAGTGTCTGCCCGTCACGGCCACAGAGATAGAGGTTGAACTGAAGCGTCCACCCCAGACCGTGTTTGGAGAGGTTGGGGAGTTGGAGCCTCCCCGGTCCAATTATTACCGCTTCCGCATCAGCCCTATCGTCAAGATCTCAATTGGTGCGCGGGCCAAAGTTCCAGGCGAGGCCATGCGGGGTGAAGAAGTCGAGCTGGTCGCGGCCCACCAATCTCCCGACGAGATGGCACCCTACGAGCGGCTCCTCGGAGATGCCATGCGGGGTGAGGAAACGCTCTTTGTGCGCGAGGACTCCATCGAGGCGCAGTGGAGGATAGTAGACCCCATCCTGGGGAACGTGACCCCCGTCCACGAGTACGCACCGAACACCTGGGGCCCGCCCGAGGCGGACGAGATGACCGCGCAGGATGGAGGCTGGCACAATCCGGCGCCAGGTGTGTCCTCAGGGTCTTCCGGCCCACAGCCTGCGAAAGAGGAATCGTGAATCCTTGCCTAAGGAAGTTACCAATTGAGCAAACCAGGGCACCCGCAAGGGATGCTCCTACCATAATACGAAGGCAATGCGGGTACCCTGGCGACCCCCGATTTGTGGTGGAACCAATACGAACTGGAATGTTCTCTCTCGATTTCTGATAACCTTCATGCTATAATGTTGTGAAAGTGCGCAACGTGTGAATGGATAGTCATGAGAAAAGCGGTGCAGCAGCAGAAAATGGCGCATCAAACCCAGGCCCAGTAAACCTTGCCAAAGTACACGTATCGAGCAGCTGCGCGACGCTGGCTGCCGGTTCGGAGATGGATGCAGCCGGTAACCTGTCACGATTATCAGGCGCTACCAGCTCGCTATGGTATTCAGGTGAGTATATACCGCAATAGTAAGAAAATGCCTGTGTCGCGATTTTGATGCTCATTTTGTCAGGACCGTGACTCCCTGGTACAATGATAGGAAAACTGTGCATACTCTTTCGGAGACCATTCTCGATGAAGATCATCCTGGTCATTCATGGCTACCCTATGCGGTACAATGCCGGTTCAGAAGTGTACACCCAGGGACTGGCTCTGGCGCTGGCACATCGGCATGAAGTGCATATCTTTACTCGTCAGGAAAACAACTTTCTCCCGGAATACACAGTATCCGAGGAAGTAGATCCCTTCAATGCTCGTGTGGCCCTCCACCTTGTGAATGTGGCGCAGTCACGAGATCGCTATCGACATGGAGAGGTCGATCGGCAGTTCGGCGAGTTGTTAGATCGGATAGAACCAGACATTGTACATGTGGGGCATCTTAGTCACTTATCCACTTCACTGCTACTGGAAGCGAGCTGCCGCAGTATCCCTGTTCTATTCACACTCCACGATTACTGGCTCATGTGTCCTCGGGGCCAATTTATTCAACTCCGTCCCAAGAACTCGACTGACATCTGGGCCGTATGTGACGGGCAAGATCATCGGAAGTGTGCTGAAACGTGTTACGCGCCACGCTACTGCTCTGGCACGCCAGAGGAGAGAGAGACTGATACTGCGTACTGGGCGGATTGGGTGCAACGACGTATGGGCCATATCCATCAAGTATGTGAGGCAATAGACGTATTCATTGCCCCGTCTCGCTATCTGCTACAACGGTTTCGAGACGAATTTGGGTTACCGCATGACAAACTGGTGTATCTGGACTATGGCTTCCATCGAGCTCGATTGGAGGGTCGTAGCCGGACGCCTGGTGAACCCTTCACCTTTGGCTACCTCGGCACGCACATTCCTGCCAAGGGCATCAACCACCTGCTTGAAGCCTTCGGGCATCTCTCAGGGAAGGCACTGCTGCGCATTTGGGGGAGACCACGAGGAACAGAGACCGAAAGCCTCAAGGCTCTGGCGAAGCATCTACCGGGGAATGCAGGGGAGCGCGTCGAGTGGATGGGTGAGTATGGCAACTCAGATATTGTCCAGGATGTGTTTAATCGCTGTGATGCGGTTGTCGTGCCATCCATCTGGGTAGAGAATTCACCACTGGTGATCCATGAGGCACTCCAGGTCCGCGTCCCCGTCATTACCGCCGACAGTGGTGGGATGGCTGAGTATATCCACCATGAACAGAATGGTCTTCTTTTCGCCCATCGTAACCCGTCTTCGCTGGCAGATCAGATGCAACGTTTCGTGTGTGATCCGGCGTTTGCCCGTCAGCTTGGTGAGCGAGGATACCTGCAATCCGAAGATGGAAACGTTCCTGATATGCGTCAGCATGTCCAGTTGATCGAAGCGCTCTACACACAAGTGCTTCGTACCAGAAGGGAGAATCAGGGATATGCAACCTCTCCAACCGACGCGACCGGGACCATGGCGCATCACGTTTGACACCAACCCGGACGACTGCAACCTCCACTGCATTATGTGTGAAGAGCATTCGCCCTATAGCACATTACAACGCGAACGTATCCGGGCCGGAAGACCGAAGCGCCGTATGGACATTGCGCTCATCCGACGTGTATTAGAGGAATCCCAGGGAACTCCCCTGCGTGAGATTATCCCTTCCACAATGGGTGAGCCCCTCGTCTACCGACATATGGACGAGATTATTGATCTGTGTGCGCAGTACGGAGTGAAGCTCAATCTCACCACCAATGGCACCTTTCCCGGCCGGGGAGCTAAAGCCTGGGCGGAACGGATCGTACCAATAGCATCGGATGTGAAGATCTCCTGGAACGGCGCCAGGAAGGAAACCCAGGAATCCATCATGTTGGGAACTCGCTGGGAACGAGTGCTGGAGAATGTGCGGGGGTTCATCAGGGTACGTGATGCGCATGCTGCCGCAGGAGGGAATAGATGCCGCGTGACCTTCCAACTTACCTTCCTCGAGACGAACCTGGGGGAACTGGCCGCTATCGTCAAGCTTGCAGCCGAATTGGGCGTCGATCGGGTGAAGGGGCATCACCTCTGGGCGCACTTTGATGAGATCAAGCCTCTGTCGATGCGCCGCAGTCCTGAGGCTATCCTGAAATGGAACGAGGCGGTACAGGCTGCGTACGAAGTTGCGGAGCGGTATCGGCGACCAGACGGGAAGAAGGTGCTGCTTGAGAATATCTTTCCCCTAGAGCCGGGGGCTGACGTTGATATAGCACCAGGTGCCGTCTGTCCCTTCTTGGGCAAGGAGGCCTGGGTAAGCGCACTGGGTCGGTTTGATCCTTGCTGTGCACCGGATGCGCTGCGACGCACGCTGGGTGAGTTCGGTAACGTGCAGGAGCAAAGCCTGTACGAGATCTGGCAAAGTCCAGCGTACCGGGAGTTGCAAGACACCTACCGCGAGCATCCACTCTGCCAGGGGTGCAATATGCGTCGACCGGAGCAGCTATGAGATACCATTGGAAGGATTTCACGATTGCACTGGATCAGACGCACCATCTGAAAGGCGGGTCTCCGGCATATGATGCACGCTTTGAAGAGGTGCTCAAGTTCCATGCACCAGGTCTGGCTCCGGTAAGGGGCGCTTCTGGTGCCTACCATATTTTCCCTACTGGACGAGCCTCTTATACCGAACGCTATATCCGAACCTTTGGGTTCTACGAGGGACGTGCAGCAGTGCAGGCGTATGACGGCTGGTTTCACATCCTTGCCAGTGGGAAGCCGCTCTACAGCGAGCGCTATGCCTGGTGCGGAAACTACCAGGGAGGGCGTTGTACTGTCCGTTGCTTTGAGGGTCTCTATTTCCATCTTCTGCTCGATGGACAGATTGCATACCCAGCACCCTACTACTACGCAGGTGACTATCGTGATGGCATCGCGGTGGTGCAGCGGGAGGACGGCCTGCACACCCATATAAACCTCGAGGGGCGACAGGTACACCAGCGATGGTTTCTGGACCTCGATGTCTTCCACAAAGGCTATGCGCGTGCTCGCGATGATGGCGGTTGGCAACATATTGACGTGAAAGGTCGGCCAGTGTACGGTCGTCGGTTTGCCGCTATCGAGCCTTTCTACAACGGACAGGCCCGTGTCGAGGGCTTTGATGGTTCGCTCTGTGTAATCGACGAGGCTGGTGACATGGTGGTGAAACTTCGTGAAGCACGTCCAGTACTCCTCGTAGAGAAGAGCGATTCCTAAGAACGGTTGGAGAGTTGAACGATGTTACCAACACTCGGGATGTATGGCATCCAAGATCAGGGAACCTTCCCTGCCCCTCGCTGGACGCATGATCATTCCGTTGCGCTCTTCGTAAACGGTCGTCTCGAATGGGCACTGGAGCTTGAACGCTACACGCGCCGGAAGCACGATAACCGCCTCCATCTCTTCCTGGAGCAACTCATCGAAGAGGGTGTTCTGCCCCTGCCAGAACACTTTCGGATCATAGCGGTTGATTCGCTAGCAGGGCGCGCATTCCTCAGTTCGAGCGGTAAGTGGCGTATAGAAGGGAATTACATTCCACTCCCCGAAGGCGCACCCTTACAACCTGCTCGGGCATTCATTGGCTTTGAGAAAGTTGAGGCGTTCCATTGTTTCCAGGAACTTGCCCATCCCGCCTCTAACCTGCCTTTTACAGGAGGCTTTGAGGAGAACAGTCTCCTGGTGCATATGGATGGAGGCGCTTCACAATGCAACACGTCCGCTTTTCTCTACAAGGATGGTCGCATTACCTACCTGTACCATAGTTGGGACACCGTGTTCTCGGTGTTGAACTTTGGCTACAATGAGCTGACCTATGGGATGCTGGGGATGCATGAAGATACTCGTATGGCCGCCCCAGGGAAACTCATGGGCTATGCAGCCTATGGGCAGGATACGCCCGAATTACGGGCATGGCTGCACAAGCATGATTGGTTCCGAAGGCACCTACAAGAGCCTGAGAAGTTCTTCGAGGCAGCTCGAGAGGACTTTGGCTGGAACGCGACGAGCTTTGACCTGCACGATCAGTTTCTCATGAATATCGCCGCCTGCTGTCAAGCCGAATTCGAGGAGCAAATGCTCTCCCTGCTCACAAGGCTACGTGAACAGACAGGAGCTACCAGAGTTTATGCGGCAGGCGGTGCGACCCTGAACGTCGAGTTGAACCGAAAGCTCCTGGCTACAGGTCTCTTCGATGAAGTTTTTATTCCGCCCTGCTGTTCTGACTGTGGTCTTGCCATCGGGGCAGCCGCCCTTGCAGAATTCCTCGACCGCGG
>WNFH01004518.1_pt1 | contig 10050 bp, 11 predicted proteins | sample 5400411 | NCBI WGS metagenome assembly WNFH01 (sample SAMN13153347, study PRJNA577476) | soil metagenome | isolation source: 200 cm saprolite under Douglas fir tree site 2 hole 3 | place: USA:California | collected 2015-04-18
CACAGTACGTCGTGCCATTCAGGTCAAACAGGGATCGGACCGAGAAGGTTTGGCCACACTGACTGCAAGTTCCTTCGCTCATCGGCGCAAATTATGCACCGGAATGTCATGTTGTGGAAGAGTTTTAACAATTAGGAATCGCAGGCAAACAGACCCCAGGTTTCTTGAATTCATAACAGCGTTTCATTGCGGAGAGGGCTTTCTTTGGGTCGCGAGTTTCTTGAATCACTTAGCGCGAGGTGAAGTAAAGATCGGCAACGTGCAGAGCCAGTTTTTCAGGTTCGAGATCAGTACGATTGCAAAGAATGATGACAGTCAATCCGTCGCCCTCGGTGAAGCGTTCGATCACCGTGCGAAAGCCCATCGTGCTTCCTGCGTGCCACATTCGCTTGTGCTCTTGATGCGGATCGAGGAACCAGCCGAAGCCGTAGGAAACGGGCTTGCCGGGATGCAAATTGTCGTCGTTCGGCTCGGCAGGCCAGTGGGGCTCAGAACCATCGTTAAGTTTCACCGGCGTCAGCGCCGGCTCAAATTCTTTTTCGCTTAGCAACGTGTGATTCCGCAGGGCGTCATCCCACTTGGCGAGATCTTCGAGATTCGAATAGACGCCGCGATCGCCTAGCGTCGCGGAAGTCGCGCTCTGATCGGTTTCTTTCAGCGTGTCGTTTTCTTTGGAGTGGCCGAAGGCGCGATTAGCGACTTCGTTTTCTCCTTCTTGAAAGACGCTGGTGTGATTCATTTTCAGCGGCGCAAACATTCTCGTGCGAAGAAATTCGCCGTACGTTTTTCCTGAAACTTTCGCGACGATGAGTCCGAGCACAACGTAACCGGAATTGCTGTAGGCCCACTCGTCCCCGGCGGAAACTTTCCAACTTTTTCGTTTTTCAACAATTCCAAAACTTCCTTGTCTTGAATTTGTTTTTCCGGCCTCCAGATCGAGCCTTTGGTTTTTTCAATCGCGTCCATCAAGTCTTCGTAGTCCGGCAAGCCAGAAGTGTGATTCAGCAAGTTTCGTATCGTGATCGTTTTTCCGTAGGCAGGAAAATCGGGGGAAAGTTCCGTGAGCGTTTCGTCATAGCGGAGTTTTCCATCGCGCACCAAAAGCATGATCGCCATTGCTGTGAATTGCTTGGTGAAGGACGCGAGGCGGAAATTCGTATGCGCGTCGATCTTGGCTTTCGAACGGAGATCGCGCACACCGTAACCGCCTTCGAAAACAGGCTGGCCATTTTTCCGCACCAGCACGGCGAGCCCAGGCCCATCGGGAGAAGTTACTCCCGAGAAAACCGCATCGATCTTCTTGGCCGCTAAACCTTCCGATGGCTGCGCTGTCGCTCGAGCTGCCGTTCCCAGAGTGAGCAGCGCAACGAGCGCGATGATAAGCTTCGGCTTCACCAGGCCTCCTGCGAACATGCCGCAGCATATCACTTGCAATTCATTTCACCGGCTGATTTGGATTCCAAGCGATAGAGCCACCGATGCGCATGGCGGCACCGCTTGGTTCAGGAGTCGTTTCGTTTATACTTGCACAGACGTTAAGGCCGACCATCAGGCCCCGGGCCCGACACCACTGTGCAGGACTCTTTGCATGCAGCCGTATGATCTGATCGTGATTGGTTCCGGCCCCGGCGGGCAGCGGGCCGCCATCCAGGGCGCAAAGGCAGGAAAACGAGTGGGCGTCATCGAGAAGCAGGCGTCTATCGGCGGCGTGTGCATCAACATCGGCACCATCCCCAGCAAAACGATGCGTGAAGCGGTGCTGCATCTCTCCGGCTTCTACGACAAGAATTTCTACGGATCGAACTACAACGTAAAAGAAAACGTGACCATGGCGGACCTGAACTTTCGCGTCCAGCACGTGGTGGAAAGCGAAGTGGGGGTCACGCAGAATCAACTCAAGCGCAACGGCGTCGAAGTCATCCACGGCGTCGCCGGATTTATGGATGCGCACCACATCCGCGTCGAGAACAGCAATGGCTTCGCAGAATTCGAGGCGGCATACGTGGTCATCGCCACAGGCACCAAGCCATCCAATAATCCCAAGGTGCCCATCAACGGCCGGAACATCATCAACAGCGATCAGATCCTCAGCATGTCGCAAATACCGAAAACACTGATCGTGGTGGGCGGCGGAGTGATTGGAGTGGAGTACGCGTGCATGTTTGCGACACTGGGCGTGCGCGTGATCATTGTGGAAAAACGCCCGCGCCTCCTGGAATTCGCGGACGTGGAAATGGTCGAGGCGCTGACCTATCACATGCGCGACCAACGGGCCACGCTGCGGCTGACCGAAGAAGTCGAAAGCGTCGAGGAATTGCCCGATGGAAAAGTTGCGGCGAATCTGGTGAGCAAGAAACGCATCATTGGCGACGCGCTGCTCTACGCCGTGGGGCGGCAGGGCAATGTCGAGGCGTTGAATCTTTCCGCGGCGGGGATCGAAGCCGACGAGCGCGGACGGATCAAAGTGGATGCGGATTACCGCACCGCCCAACCGCACATTTTTGCCGTCGGCGACGTCATCGGTTTCCCGAGCCTGGCCTCGGTGTCCATGGAGCAGGGCCGCATCGCTGCCGCGCGGGCCTTCAAACTGGAGGTACACACGGATCCCGCGGGGTATCCCTACGGAATTTATACCATCCCTCAGATTTCTTTTATCGGGAAGACCGAAGAACAGCTTACTGATGAAGATGTTCCCTACGAAGTAGGTGTTGCTTACTACCGCGAGATCGCCAGAGGCCAGATCACCGGGCACACCGATGGCCGGCTAAAACTGCTGTTTCATCGCGAGACGCTTGAGCTTCTTGGCGTGCACATCTTCGGCGAGGATGCGGCTGAACTGTTGCACATCGGGCAGGCCGTTTTCCTGCTGAGGGGCAAGATCACGTATTTCGTAAACACGGTTTTCAATTATCCAACGCTCGCGGAATGCTACAAGGCCGCGGCGTTCAATGGCTTAAACCGCCTCGTTTGAGAGTCCGCTCGCCGCCTCCCGGCGATGAGGGAATTCGTCGATCGTTATTCAGCCTCCGGACTGTTTCCAGCGGGGTTGTGCGGTCAAACTGAGGCGATTTTCAGCCGGCTTGCATACGGAAAAATCCGTATTAATACGATTTGATTTATCGTTTAGATTTGCATTAAAGTGGCTACCGCTCGAATCTAAATCCTCTGGAGCACCGCGGTCCAGAAGATTGGATTCCGGAAACAAAGGAGACTCTGTGCGGATTCGTCGAGGTGCTTTTGTCATCCTTGGTGGTTTTCTACTCGGGGCGGTTCCTTCACCGTGCCAAGTCACGGCAAATTCCAACGGGGGAAGCGACCAGGGGTACTTCGCGAATTGGTTCAACCGAGTGGACAAGACGCAGGCGCAGCAGCCTCACTGGGCCACACCTCTCGCGACGACAACACCGCGACTCGAAGAAGAGTTTCGCTTCGACACTTTCTGGCAGACGAACAACAGCGGGATCACGACGGAAAATTATGGGGGCGCAAAGGGACTGGAGCTAATTCCAGCCGAGCGTGTCGAAGTGATTCTGGTGGTGCCGCCCGCCTACATCGTGCATAACAACCCCACCGTGAAGGATGGATTTGGTGATTGGGGGTTCCTGGTGAAGTACCGGATACTTTCCTCGAATGAAGAAAATGGGAAGTACATATTGACGGCATTCTTTCAAACGACTTTTCCCACGGGTCAGTACAAGAATGGAGCGACGGATACGATCATCACGCCCACGATCGCCTATGGGAAGGGGTTCGGAGCATTCGACATTCAAGGAACGCTGGGCGTGACTTTGCCGACGGGCAGCGAAGCCAAGATTGGGCGCACGCTACCGTGGAACAACGCTTTTCAGTATCACCTTTACCGGAAGTTCTGGCCGGAAGTGGAAGTGAACTACACGCATTTCCAGGACGGACCAAACAATGGGAAGACACAAGTTTTCATGACTCCGGGCATGGTGATCGGGAGACTCCATCTTTGGAAGAGATTCACACTCACGGTCGGTGGGGGAATCCAGATCGCTACGACGCACTTCCACACGAACAATCACAATGGGATTCTTTCTGTGCGTTTCCCTTTCTAGGCACGGGGACGAAGACGTAGATTTAAATAGCTGTCCGTAATCGAGCTTTCCACCGTCTAAACAAGAGGGCACCCGAGAAGCGATCCCGGGAAACGCCGTGGCGCTACCATTGGCACTCGTTCACGGGTGAATCATGAGGACTCATCTCGGGCTGAGACTTCGATTGCTGCGCGGTGCCTCGGCAGGCTAGAATGGGAGGGTTCAGGAGGACTGACTTAGTGTTAACGATTCGTTTGTCAAGGATTGGCAAGAAAAAGAAGCCCTTTTACCGCGTGGTGGTCATCGAGAGGACCCGGCCGCGGGACGGTCGCGTGAAGGAAGCGGTGGGCACGTACGATCCGCTGAAAAAGCCGGCGGAGATCAAGCTGGACGCAGAGCGCATCAAATATTGGATGGGACTGGGCGCACAGCCCAGCGACACGGTGCGCAGCTTTCTCCGATTGCAAAAGATCGCTTAGTTTCAGCCCCTTCCATAAATTCGCGCATCTCCGGTTTCAGCGGGGATGCCATTCCCAGGTAGCTTATGAAGGAACTGGTCGAAGCCATCGCTCGGGCACTCGTGGATCATCCCGAGGATGTGCGGGTGAATTCTGTCGAGGGGTCGCAAGTCACGGTGCTGGAGCTGCGGGTGCATCCTGAAGATCTAGGCAAGGTGATCGGACGGCAGGGGCGGACGGCCAAGGCCATTCGAACGCTGCTCGGGGCGTCCGGGATGAAGCTGCACAAACGGTTTACGCTGGAAATCCTTGAAGATTGACCGCCTGGCGGTCCGAATTCCCATTGAGCCCTGACACTCCACGCTGGGTCCTGGTTGCGCGCATCCTTCGGGCGCGCGGCAACAGGGGGGAAGTCGCGGCTGAAATCCTCACTGACTTTCCGGAACGACTCACACGATTGAAGGAAATTTTTGTAGGCAATGCCGATGGCAGGAATGAGCCGCGGCGCATGGCGCTGAAATCCTGCTGGCTGAGCCGGAATCATCGCGGGCAGGCGGTTTTTCATTTTGAAGGCGTCGATTCCATCTCGGAAGCGGAGAAATTCCGCGGGCTCGAGGTGCTGCTGCCGTTCGAACAGCGCGTGACGCTACCTGTGGGACAGTATTTTGTGTCGGACCTCATCGGCTGTTTGGTGTTCGAAAATCCTGCCGTGCCTCCGATCGTGGCTTCATCTCCGTGCTCGCTGGCCGAAGCACCGTGTCTTCTCGGGACGGTTCGCGATGTGCAATTTCCCGGGGAAGAGATTTCCGGGACGCCGCTCCTGGAAGTGGAGACATCGCGCGGGGAAATTCTGATTCCGCTAGCGGTCGATATTTGCACGAAAATCGAGCCGGCCGCACGGAGGATTGACGTCATCCTGCCGGAGGGACTTCGTCACCTGAATTCTGACTGAGGGTTCCGGTTGTTCCGCACGACGGTGCATAATGACGGTGGCCGACAAAACCAAATGCGCTTTGACCTAATCACCATTTTTCCGGAGTTTTTTTCGGGGCCGTTGGACCACGGCATCGTGCGCCGCGCGAAAGAAAGCGGGCTGGTCGAGGTGCACGTGCAGGACTTGCGTGTCTTTACGAAGGATCGACATCGCACCGTGGATGACCGGCCGTTTGGCGGTGGCGAGGGCATGGTGTTGAAGCCGGAGCCGTTGTTTGAAGCGGTGGAGTCGCTGCTTGGACATGGCGTCGGCGACGCGTTGAAGCCGGGCGCTGATGATCCGAAGACGGCAATTGTGCTGATGTCTGCCTCCGGAAAGCTGTTCCAGCAGGAGATGGCAAGGCGTTACGCGCAGTTGGAGAGAATCATTTTTATTTGCGGCAGATACGAAGGCGTTGACGAACGCGTGGCGGATCATTTGGCGACGGAAGAAATATCGATTGGTGATTTCGTGCTGAGCGGCGGTGAGCTGCCGGCCATGATGATCGTCGATGCGGTTACGCGCTTGTTGCCTGGGGCGTTAGGGAATGAGGCCTCGTCGCAAAACGAATCGTTCAGCGCGATTGATGATCTCCTGACCGGCACTAGTCACCAGTCACAAGTCACGAGTCACGCTCTTCTCGATTTTCCGCATTACACGCGGCCCGCGGAGTTCCGCGGCTGGGGCGTTCCGGAAATTCTCATCGGTGGGAATCACGCGGAGGTCGCGAAGTGGCGGCGCGCTGCGGCTCTGGAGAAGACGCTGCGCAATCGTCCCGACCTGCTGGGAAGGGAATAAAATGGGACTTCTCGAGATTCTTATTCATTCCATGCGAAGTCATTCCAGAGCTGCAGGACAACCCCTGCCCTCAAAAGACGCTTCAAAGGCGAGCGCTAGATGCGAGGATTCATGAGCAACGAGACAAATGGAAAAGGCTATGGGCTTGAAAAGCCCATGGCGATTTATTACGAGCATCCGGACTGGTTCCGGCCGCTGTTTCAACAACTTGATGAACGCGGCGTGCCGTGGCTGAAGATTGATGCGCGGCACCACAACTATGATGTTGCGTCGCCGGAACGAGAATACTCGCTGCTCTTCAATCGCATGAGTCCTTCGGCGTGGCAGCGCGGCCTGGGCCACGGCATCTTCTATACGCTCAACTATCTGGCGCACCTCGAAGGGCAGGGCGTGCGCGTCGTCAATGGCTACCGGTGCTTCAATCACGAGATTTCGAAAGCGCTGCAACTGACGAACCTGGAAAAACTGGGATTGCCGTATCCGAAGGCGCGAGTCATCAATCATGCGTCGCAGGTGCTTGAGGCGGCCGAGGCGATCGGGTATCCCGTGGTCATCAAACCTAACATTGGCGGCAGTGGCGCTGGAATTGAACGATTCAATTCTCAGGAGGAGTTGCGCGCGGCCGTGGAGGCAAATCGGCTCTACTTTGGCATCGATTCCACGGCGCTGGTGCAGGAAGCATTTACGGCGCGCGACGGAATCATCACGCGCATCGAGGTCCTGGGCGGGAAATTTCTCTATGCGATCCAGATTCACATCACCGGCGAGAGTTACAACTTGTGCCCGGCGGACATCTGCCAGAACACGCGGGGCGAGGAGTTGACGCGCATCGCGTGTCCGGTGGACGCTCCGAAGAGCGGGATGAAAGTGGAAGGGTACGAAGCGCCGCGACAGGTGATCGAAGACGTGGAGCGCATCGTGGAACTCGCAGGGGTCGAGGTGGGCGGCATCGAGTATGTGATCGACGACCGCACCGGGCGGCAGCTGTATTACGACGTGAACGCGCTTTCGAATTTCGTCGCCGATCCGGTTCGCGTCATCGGCTTCAATCCTTACGCACGGCTTGCGGACTTCCTCATCGCGGAGGCGCAGCATCACGAGGCAAATCGCGGTGAACGCGTCGCTGTGAACGGAGGTCCGCGATGAGATACGGGTACTGGCTTCCCGTTTTCGGCGGGTGGCTGCGCAACGTGGAAAACGAAAATATGGAAGTGAGCTGGGCGTACGTGAAGAGGCTAGCTCAGCGCAGCGAGAAGATTGGCTTTGACCTGACGCTGATCGCCGAGCTCAATCTCAACGACATCAAGGGCGTCGAAGCGCCTTCGCTGGATGCGTGGTCCACGGCGGCGGCTCTGGCCGCGGTGACGGAGCGAATCGAATTGATGGTGGCGGTGCGGCCGACGTTTCATCTGCCCGCGCTGCTGGCGAAGCAGGCGGCCAATATCGATCAGATCAGCAACGGGCGGCTCACGCTGAACGTGGTTTCCTCGTGGTGGGCGGACGAAGCGCGCAAGTATGGCGTGGCATTCGAACAGCATGACGACCGCTATGCGCGCACCAGCGAGTGGCTCGACGTGCTGGACGGAGTGTGGAAGCAGGACCATTTTTCATTTTCGGGGAAGTATTACCACGTGGAAGACAACGTGCTCGAACCCAAACCGGTGGCGAAGCCGCGGCCAACGCTGTATGCAGGCGGCGAATCTCCGGCGGCAAAAGAGTTGATCGCTGAGAAGTGCGACGCGTACCTGATGCACGGTGATCCGCCGGACCGCGTGAGCGAGAAAATCGCGGATCTGCGCGAACGCCGCAGGCGGCATAATCTGCCGCCGCTCAAGTTCGGCGTTGCGGGATACGCGATTGTTCGGGAAACGGAGCGCGAAGCGCAAGACGAGTTGCGGCGCATCACGGACGTGCAACAATTCGCGGCGGGCTATGCAAATTACCAGCAATGGCTTGCGGGAACGCAACTGGAGCAGCGCGTTTCGCTGGGAGATTATTCGGTTTCGAATCGCGGCTTGCGGTCGGGGCTCGTCGGCACGCCGGAACAGGTGGCGGAGCGGTTGGCGCAATTCGAATCCGCCGGCGTTGACCTCGTTCTACTGCAATTTAGCCCGCAACTCGAGGAGATGGAGCGCTTTTCAGAATCTGTGATCCGCAGCGATTCATCGTTGGCGGCACCAGCTTAGCAGCGAGCGAGTCGTCCAGCGCGCCATTAGAAAAGAGCGCAGGCTTCACCGCCAACCCGAATCCGCTAGGAAAAATATGACGGTTTGTCTATAATTATGGATTACGTCTGAAGAGTTGGCCCCGCCTGAGTGGGTCTTAAAGGAACAGGAACATGAATCCGGTAATTCGTAAACTGCATGAAGCGCAATTGCGCAAAGACCTCCCCGAGTTCCGCCCGGGCGATACCGTGCGCGTCAACGTGCGCCTGCAGGAAGGCGAAGGCGAGAAGGTGAAGGAGCGCCTCCAGGCATTTGAGGGCGTGGTGATCTCCAAGAAGGGCCGGGCGTCCAGCGCTACCTTTACCGTGCGGCGTGTCAGTTTTGGCGTCGGCATCGAGCGCATTTTCCCGCTGCACTCGCCCACGATCAGCTCGATTGAAGTTGTTGGCAAAGGTAAAGTCCGCCGGGCACGGCTGTATTACCTGCGCGATCTGAGGGGCAAGGCCGCCCGCATCAAGCGCGCGGGACGCGAGGAAGTGGCTGCGGTGGCGACCGCGGGAACCGAAGCGAAGGCTTAAGCGGCGATTTTCGATCCCGCAATCTCAAGCATTGACAAAAAAGCCCCGGTCAGCCGGGACTTTTTTATTTCCCATCAGGGCTGGACGTTGGTGACGCCCTCTGCGCCAGGCTTCGGGAAGTGTTTTTCGTACCAGGCGATGCAGCGGTCGGTGGAATCGATGACATGTTTGGTTTCGCTAAGGCCGTGGCATTCGCGCGGATAGCGAACGAAAACCGCTTCCGTGCCCACGTCCTTTAGGGCGATGAAGAACTGCTCCGCCTCGGCGATGGGCACGTCGTTGTCATTTTCGCCGTGCATCAACATCGTGGGCGTATGCGCGGCAGCAACATGCTTCAGCGCGGAGCGTTCCCACGCGACGTCCATCAGATTTCCCTGATGCAGGAATTGGCCGAATTCCATTTCTTCATATTGGTTGTAATACGTCATGTAGTTGTAGCTGAGGAGGTTGGCGATTCCGGCGACAGGAATCGCAGCCTTGAATTCATTCGTTTGCGTGATCAGCCAGTCCGTGAGTTGGCCGCCATAGCTTACGCCCTCGATTCCCAGGCGCTCACGATCGATCCACAGGTAACGGCGCACCGCCGCACTCACCGCGTACAAAACATCCTGTCCTTCGTTTCCGTCCTGATCGCCGAAGACGGCGTCGGCGAACTTCTGTCCGTAGCCGGTGGAGCCGCGATAGTTCACTTGCAAAGTGGCCCATCCGTGCGCCGCGTAGACCTGATTCTTGAAATTGAACACTGGACCGTTCTGGCCGTGCGGACCGCCGTGAATGTTGACGATGAGAGGATGCTTCGACATGGCGGTCATCCCCAGCGGCTTGGTGAGAAAGGCTTCGACTTCAAACTTGTTGTCGTTGCTGATGAACGTGAATGACTCGACTTCGGCGATTTGCTTTCCCGCGAACAGTTGCGCATTCAAGTCCGTCAGCCTGCGGGGCGCGCCGTTGCCAGCTTTCAAATAGAGTTCCGACGCGTCTTGAGGCGAAGCGAATCCGTACGTCAGAGCGCCGTCCTTG